>PJQF01000051.1_pt1 | contig 82103 bp, 72 predicted proteins | sample 1503741 | NCBI WGS metagenome assembly PJQF01 (sample SAMN07775949, study PRJNA414020) | Biofilm metagenome, whole genome shotgun sequencing project. | isolation source: biomolecule (vanillin) treated reverse osmosis membrane biofilm | place: India: Nagpur | collected 2017-03-21
GGGCTGCGGTTCCTGTGGAAGATAGCAACTCTGGCTATAACAATAGCGGGAGCAGCTATCCGCCAGCAGGTTATGGCACGAACGGCGCCTATGCTGGGGGGGCGGCTACGTCCGCCCCTTCGGCACAGGGCGAACTGTTCAACCAGCTGCAACGCATGCAGGATCAATTGGCGCAGCAACAAGGCACCATTGAAGTTCTGCAGAATGAAGTGCGTCAGCTGAAGCAAGAAGGCCTGGAGCGTTACCAGGATCTTGATCGACGCATAGGAGCCGGCGTTACACCTGCCGCTACTCCTGATAATTCTTCTGCCGGTGGCGCGCCAAGCGCCGCTGCCGGTGGTGCAGCAGTAGGGGCCGCGGCCGCGAGCCAAGCCCCTGCCGCCAGCAGTGAACCGGGTGATCCTGCGAAGGAAAAGCTGTATTACGATGCAGCCTTCGACCTGATCAAAGCCAAGGATTTCGATAAGGCCAGCCAGGCGTTTACCGCCTTCCTGCGCAAATACCCAAACAGCCAGTACGCGGGCAACGCCCAGTACTGGTTGGGCGAGGTGAACCTGGCAAAGGGTGATTTGCAGGGGGCGGGCCAGGCATTTGCCAAGGTCAGCCAGCTGTACCCCAAGCACGCCAAGGTGCCGGATTCGCTGTACAAACTCGCTGACGTAGAGCGCCGCCTGGGTCATACCGACAAGGTCAAAGGCATTCTGCAGCAGGTCGTTGCCCAATATCCGGGCACTTCTGCTGCACAGTTGGCTCAACGGGATCTGCAACGCTTGTAAGCGATGCTGCCCGTTTAGAAGAAACCCGCGCCTGGCGCGGGTTTTTTCGTTAGAATCCACGCCCTTTTATGAAACACGCTCCTTGGGGTTGACGCGTTGGCGCAATCCCTTGAAGTGCCTGACGGAGGCGGACAGCCTGTTTAGCTGTTACGCCCGTGGCGACTATGCAAGACACATTACGCATCACCGAAGTTTTTTACTCGTTACAGGGTGAAACGCGCACCGCCGGCCTGCCCACAGTATTTGTGCGCCTGACCGGCTGCCCGTTACGTTGCCAATACTGTGACAGCGCCTATGCCTTCAGTGGCGGCACCGTTCGAACCCTTGAAGACATTTTGGAGCAGGTTGCCGGCTACCGGCCGCGTTACGTCTGTGTGACAGGCGGCGAGCCCCTGGCTCAGCCCAACGCCATTCCTTTGCTCAAGCAGTTGTGTGATGCCGGTTACGAAGTCTCCCTGGAAACCAGCGGTGCTTTGGATATCTCCGCGGTAGACCCGCGTGTGAGCCGAGTGCTAGACCTCAAAACCCCAGGCTCCAAGGAAGCGCACCGCAACCTTTACGAGAACATCGAACTGCTGACGCCCAACGATCAGGTCAAGTTTGTCATCTGTTCTCGTGAGGATTACGACTGGGCCAACTCCAAGTTGATCCAGTACGGCCTCGAACGCCGTGCCGGTGAAGTGCTGTTCTCCCCCAGCCACCATGACCTGAACGCACGCGATCTGGCCGACTGGGTGGTTGCCGATAACTTGCCCGTACGCCTGCAATTGCAGCTGCATAAATACCTGTGGAACGACGAGCCGGGGCGCTGAGATGACTGATCAAAAGCGCGCAGTCATTCTGCTATCCGGTGGTCTCGACTCCGCCACATTGGTGGCCATGGTGCGAGCGCAAGGCTATAGCTGTTACACCATGAGCTTCGATTATGGCCAGCGTCACCGCGCCGAGTTGAACGCGGCTGCGTGCGTCGCCCGCGACCTCGGTGTGATCGAGCACAAGGTGGTTGGCCTGAATCTAGGCGGGATGGGTGGTTCGGCGTTGACCGACAACACCATCGACCTGCCAGAAGCACCCTCGGAAGGCATCCCGGTCACTTACGTACCGGCACGCAACACAGTGTTCCTGTCCCTGGCCCTTGGCTGGGCTGAAGTGCTTAACGCCCGCGACATCTTTATCGGCGTCAATGCGCTGGATTATTCCGGTTACCCGGACTGCCGTCCGGAGTTCGTCGAATCCTTTGAGCGCATGGCCAACCTGGCCACCAAGGCCGGCGTAGAAGGGCAGGGGTTTCGTATTCAGGCGCCGCTGCAAAACATGAGCAAGGCCGATATCGTGAAGGCTGGCGTAGGACTTGGCGTCGATTACGCGCTGACTGTTTCCTGCTATCAGGCAGACGAAGGCGGTAGTGCCTGTGGGAAATGTGACAGCTGCCGGCTGCGTGCAGAGGGCTTCAAAATGGCCGGAATTACGGACCCAACGCGTTATTTCTGATTTATTTCAAATAAGGTGTTGAATAATCCTTAGAAATCAGTATTATACGCGCCACCACACAGCGGGTCGTTAGCTCAGTTGGTAGAGCAGTTGGCTTTTAACCAATTGGTCGTAGGTTCGAATCCCACACGACCCACCATTTTTGGCGGTTTAGAAAATCCGGAAGGCCCACGTAAGTGAGGATTTCCGGGTTTTTTTTGCCTGCGATTTGGAGCTTACCTGCCGGTGCGCAATGCACCCGGCTATACCAGCATTTGGCAAACCTCCCTGTTGACTCTCCCGTTACGGGCACACCCTATTCTGAACGCTCAACTTTCAGGATGAAGTGATGATGAGTAAGCGAGTTCTGGTGATTTTGGGGCATCCCTCAACCGACAGTTTCTGTGGAGCACTGACCGACACTTATGTGGAGGCGGCTACACGTGCGGGGCATGAGGTGCGTCTGTTACGGCTGGATGCGCTGCGCTTCGATCCCGTGCTGCACGATGGCTACAAGCAGGTTCAGCTCTTGGAGCCTGATCTGCTCAAGGCGCAGGCCGATATCACATGGGCTGAGCACCTGGCGTTTGTGTATCCCATCTGGTGGGGAGGGATTCCGGCCTTGATGAAAGGCTTTTTCGATCGGATATTCCTTCCCGGTTTCGCCTTCAAGTACCGCGAAGGCAAAGCCTTTCCCGACAAGCTCTTGAAGGGGCGCACCGCTCACCTGCTGGTCACGATGGATACCCCGCCGTGGTACTACAAATGGTTCTATCGCATGCCGGGGCTGCACCAGATGCGCAAGACCACGTTGGAGTTCTGCGGCATCAAACCGTTGAAGACCCTCACGTTCGGGCCGATCCTCGGTTCCGGCGATTCCCAGCGGCAAGCCTGGCTCAAGCAAGCTCAGGAGATCGCTGCTCGTTGACACACCGCTGTACAGCATCGCCTTGCAACAGGCGATGCCTGCTTCATCTCTGCCACTGCATAGCCTTTTGACACTGTCGGGTTTCAGACGCCGCACACATGTGTGAAGATGCGGCGCGCCAAAGTGCGCACCCCCCGTCTGTGCCATAAAAAAGGACTTTTACATGTATATCGGCAAAGCAGCCCAGCTGTCGGGCACGACAGTCAAGACCATCCGCCACTATGAAGACATTGGTTTGCTGCCACCGCCTGCGCGCGAAGGTAAGTACCGGGTCTACAGCCAGCAAAGCGTTGAACTGCTGACGTTCATCAAATGCGCGCAGCAGCTTGGCTTCAAACTCAAGGAAATGCAGGCGATCCTTCAGGATCACCGCGGCCAGGAGTTGCCGTGGGATTTGGCCAACCAGGCCATTGCGGATAAAAAGCTGGAACTGAAGACTCAGATCGAAGGGTTGCAAAGCATCTACGACGGCCTTGAACAGTTCGAAAGCAGCCTCAAGGACGCCCAGTACCAGTGCCAGTTTGAACATCTGTCCAAAACGGCCTGAACGAACGTGCTGCACAATCTCATGAAGCGGTGTGTGCGCTTCGCAAACGCCGGCAATCCGTGGTTGCTCAATGGATATGGCCGGCGTCGTCCTCTTCAGCGTCTATCCCAAAGCGCCCTGGCGTTCTGGGTGTTCGCGTTCATCTCCCCGTTGCTCGGGCACAATGGCTGCGAAGAACCACGGAGATATCAGCGTTACTAACAAAATGGTCATCACACCGCTGGAGAACAGAGCCAGCGCGACCAGCGTGCCCAAGTCAATGACCGGCTTGTAGGCGGAAAACAGCAGGGCCAGGAAACCTACGGAGAAAATCACCACGTTGACCACCGTCGAACGCCCGACACTGTGCATAGCCGTCAAAATCGCCTCGTCCACGTGGATACCTTCCTGGACCAGCAACTTGATACGCGACAGCAGATGCACCGCGTAATCCGCCACGCCCACTACAAGGAACGTTACCAGTGTCGTGCCAATGTTCAGCTCAATGTTCAGCAGGTACATAAAGCCGTACACCGTCACCGAGGTGGTCAGCAGCGTCAGCATGCCCAGAATCCCCAGCCGGACGGATTTCAACCAGAACATCATCATCAGCGTGACCACCAGCAGCGCGAGCGAGAAGCTCAGGACTTGGCCCTGGGTGATCTCCGCCAGGATGCCGGTCCAGATTTTCGGCGTACCGGCATGGGTCACCTGCAGGTTGGCCGGCTTGTTCACCAACAGCCAGGCGTCCAGGCGATCAAGCATGTCTTTGTAGTCGCTGGCCACCGAAGAGGTCATGGTGTAGAGCGTCAAGGCCTTGGAGTAGTCGGCATTGAGCACGTTCTGCAAGTCTGAGCCGCCGCCGTTCTCGAACATCATGATGTGTTGCTCGATCAGCGAGTTTCCGTCGACTTCAAAGGTTTCCGCCTGCCCCTCATCGTTGACTGACGTCACCTGCTCCACGGCTTGCGGTACTCGCAGGTATTCGGGGTTCATGTCATTGAGCACAAGGTTCATGCGCTTGACGTAGGCCGCCACCGAATAGGTATAGCTGACGTTGGGCTGGGACTTGAGAAAGTGGTCGAGTTTGTCGAGGAACTGCACGGTCTCAGTGGTCAGCGCGCCACGCGGAGTCTTGGTATCGAACGCAATCCAGCCAGGGGAAGTGCCCGCGATCCGTGAGCGGTTGATGAACTCATCGGAAACACGCACTGGGCTGTCTTTCTTGAAGTAAGCGATGCCCGAGTCTTCGATATCGACCATGAAGGTAAACACCGTCATCAGCGCCAACATCGGCAAGCTGACCAACAGCACCGGTTTGCGCCAGCGGATCAGGCGGGCACAAAAAGCCACCAGGTAGCGCGAGATAATCGACTCTTTGTGTACGGTTTTACGCAACGGCTGGTCTTTACCCCAGATGGAAATCCACGCCGGAATCAACAGCAGCGAGATGATCAGCGCGGCCGTCAGCCCGATGGACATGAATACCCCGAAATTGCGGATGCTGACGATGTTGTTGGTGGTGGAGATCATGAACGTGGCGATGGTGGTCACGGTGGTCAACACGACCGGGACCACCATGCGGCGCATAGTCTCGCGGTTGGCCTCGCGGTACGTCTTGCCCGCATTGAGTTGCTCATAGTACTCAGCCATCACGTGTATCGCGTCGGCACAGCAGATCGTGAACAAAAATACCGGCAGCACACTGGTAAGCAGGTCGATGGGCACCTTCAACAATGCCATCAGCCCCAGCGTCCAGATTGTGCAGAAGAGGATATTGAACAGCGGCAGGAACACGCCCAAGGGCTTGCGGAAAAAGAACACCAGCATGGAGGTCACGAGCAGGAACACGATCGGAAACAGCAGCGCCAGGTCGTGATCGATGATCTCTTGTTGGGCGGCGATGAAGATCGGGGTTCCGGCGATAAACACTTCATCGGTGAACTGCGGATGTTTGCTCTGATAGTCAGCGACGATCTGGCGAACCTGTTGGTAAGCCCGCAGTTGCGCCTGAGCATCGTCTTGCTTGGTGCCTAACTCGGCCACCACCACCGCGACTTTCCTGTCAGGGGAAACCACTCCACCGACCATTTGCTCATTGCCCATGATCTGGGCTTCGACGAGTTGCGGGTCCATGTCCAAGGCGTGCAGTGTCTTGTGAATCCACAGTTCGCCGTCAGCGCTCAGGCTGATGTTTTCCAAGTCCGCCATCGAGGCCATTTCCTGGATCGGATTGATCCGTTCTGCCAGGAAGGCTAGAAACTGCTGATCGCGCTCCTCCCAGCCCTGGCTGCGGGCGTGATCGCGCAGGGCCTTGGCTTGGGCGTAATCGTTCTGGCTGAACCCGTCGCCGAGGATATCGCTGGCCAACAGCTGGGCGCGACTGTCGCTTTCGTGTTTGCCGACAATGCGGCGCAACTCGACCTCATCGTCGGCATTGGCCAGCATCAGCCGGCGAAGGGCCTGGGAGATTTCGAACTGGGCGTTAAGCGACTGAGTGTTAAACACACTGTGCGCATTACTCTGGGCCACCATGACCGAGTCATAGGTGCCGGTGAACTCGTGTTGCAGTTCAATAATGGTTTTTCGCGCTGGATGGCTTTCCTTGAGCAAATAGGGATTGGTGTCCGACATCAGCGAGCCGAGGGCATAGGTGAAGTAGGCCGTGATCGCCACCAGCACAAATACAATCGTGCGCGCATAGCGCTCAACGAAGTTCAGGTATCGTTCCATAGTTCAATCGGTTCCACGAAAGGCAGGCGCAGTATTCAGCGAGCGGAGACGGCAAATTCAGGCAGGTCGCCAGTTTTGAGGCCGCGTTTGATCGCGGTCTGGTTGAACAGCCAGTCGTCCAGTTCGACGTTGTACTGCAACTGGTTGAACTTCAGTTGGGAGCGCGTGCCGGCGATGAAGTCTTCGGTTTCGCTGAGGGTGATGCTGTCGATCTGATCGACTGTCTCGACTTTCAGCGTCCGCATCTGCTTGAACATCACGCCTTTGACGTCGAAGAAATCCTGACGCATGACCAGCCTGTTCTGCTTGTCGATCCAGACCTTGAGTTGGTTGTAGCCGGTTTTGGCCAGGATCTGCGCAGACACCGGCGTGCGCTCGATGACGTAGCATTCACGCCCGTTGATGGTCTCTTCGCCTACCAGTGTCTGGCTGTAGTCATCGGCCCGGATCTTGTCCAGATCCGCGTAGGAGTAATCACTGCCCATGAATGCGCCACGCTTGTCGGTGGTCGAGATCCGGCGTGTTTGCCGGCTGACCGGCAGGTACATCCATTGGCTGTCCTCGGCACTCAGGGCTTCGTGGGGGTTTTCGATGTGGAAGGCGACGTTGCGGACATCGTTGGGGGCCGAGAAGTACATGGTGAACTTGTCACTGTCCGGGTAATCCTTTTGCAGGTAGCTGAACTCGCGCACCCGGCTGTTGCCTTGCTTGTCCAGCAGGATCAGCGAAACCTGCGACATGAAGCTCTTGCCGTCATTGCGGTCACGGGCCTGACGAATGATTTCGTCGGCGTTCGGGGCGGCCAGTGCCCCCATGCTGGTGAGCATCAGGAGGCTGGCGGTCAGGACCTTGAGGGGCGGCAACATAGAAATTTCCTTTTCTTGAAGTGGTTTTTTTATTGAGGTCGGAACGGGGCTCAGAACAGATAACCCGCCGACACACGCAGTTGGTCGCGCTGGCTGTATTGGCCAAACGTGCGGTCTTCTTTGCCAAAAAACACATCCACCTCCAGCCCCAGCTTCAGCCAGTCCACGGGGGTGTACGTGAAGATGCCTTGCAGCAAGGCGTCGTCCTTGGCGGGAGGGGACATCGCCAGTACCAGGCGGGATTTGAGGCGGTCACGCAGGTGGGTGCCTTCGGCGGACAGCGTGAACAGCGGCTCGCGTTTGTCCTGCACCATGCCCTGCTGCCAGTCGAGCAATTGCTGCTCCTGCCATTGCACGGAGATCAGCCAGTTGCGCAGCAGGTAGTCCACGCCCAGCAAGGACTTGACCATCGGGCTCTGGCTGCTGCCGTGGTTACGGTACGGATTGGTGACGTGCCAGCGGTCGAAGTAGGCCACCTCACTGCGCACCACGATGCTGTGGCCGGCGTCGATCGCCAGGCCGGCACCGCCCATGCTGTAGCGGGGGAACTGGCGCTCCAGAACCACGCGCTGATCGTCAGCGATACCTTCGACGGCATACACCGGGTCTTGCTGGCGGGCGTTGAGGGCGACAAAGCTGGCGTCCACCGAACCGATCCTGCCGTTGGCGCTCATGCCATAGGAGAACCCCTTTTGCCCGCTGTAGTCCGGCTTTGAACCGACCAGGAACAGGTCCGGGTCCGGTACTGCGAACAACGGAGCGTCGAATTCGCTGCCTTGGGCCGGCGCCTGGTTTTTCAGGAAGTCGGTTATCCACAAGGCTTCTACTTCCCACTCGCCCACGGGTTGGGTCAAACGCACCATCGGCACCGCGATGCGGCTGTCTTCAAGCAAGGCCGTCACGCCTTCGCGGTAATCGATAGGGTTGACCTGGTCCAGCACCCGCAACTCATCGGCGCGGCCCCAGACGACTTGCTGCCAACCCACGGTGACCTCACCGTCACCCAGGTAATGGCCCCAATACAGATGCCGCCAGTCGGCACTGAAACGGTAGTCATCCCGTGCCTCCTGGCTATAAGGGTTATGCCCGTCATAGCGCGCGTCGTAGCGTACCCGGCCCTTGGCCTTGTAGTAGCCGCTGTCCCAGTTGTCTTCCAGGTTGGCCTTGAAATACACCGCCTTCTGCGTGACCGGATCATCCCCGTGCAAGCGCAGGGCACTGGCCAATCCCACTTCCGCGTCGGCATGGGTCGGCAGCAGGTCCGCACCCGCCAGGCGTGGCGCCAGCGATATCAGGCCAAGCAACAGGCTGCGTGTGAGCAATGCTGTGTTCATGGCTACATCCCCAACCCGGCGCCGCCGTCGATCATCAGGCTCTGGGCCGTGACGCCGGAGGCCTCCGGGCTGACCAGGTAACGCACCATGGCGGCGACTTCGTCAGCCTGGATAAAACGGCGCAACGGCAGCTTTTTCTTGGCATTGCGCAGGATCTGCTCCTGACTGATTCCGGCAATACTGGCTTGAGTCGCCAATTCGCCTTGAAGCATTGGCGTATCAATCCAGGCTGGCAAAATCGCGTTCACGGTAATCCGGCGCGGTGCCAGGTCCAGCGCCAGTGCTTTTGTCATGCCGATAATGCCGTGCTTGGAGGCGCAGTAAGCGGTGTTGCGGACCTTGCCGATGCGGCCCAGGATCGACGACAAATTGATGATTCGCCCTCGGTCCGCCAGCAGTGGCAGGCACAGCGAAGTGACATAAAAGGTGCCGTTCAGATTGACCGAAATCACCTTGTGCCAGTTGTCCAAGTCCTCCGGTTCGTTCTCGTTGCAGACGCCGGCGCTGTTGACCAGGACATCGATGTAACCGAGGCGCACCGACAGGTCGTTGAATAACGCTTGCACGCTCGCAAGGTCGGCGATATCGACGCCATGGGTTTCGATGCTTGCGGCAAATGCCCCGTTGCCGACCCAGCTTTGTAGCTGGGCCAAGTCACGGTCCACCAGGATCAGGCGATGGGCTTCGTCGGTGGCGAAGTGTTCCGCGACTGCGCGGCCAATGCCGTTGGCGGCACCGGAAATCAAAAAAGTTCGAGATGCGTTCATGGCATTTTCAACCCGCCATTGACCGACAACACTTCGCCGGTCACATAGGTGGCGCGGTCGGCCAGGTACAGCACGGCCTCGGCGATATCCCCTGGCACGGCAAAGCGCTTGATCAGCAGACGCGACTGGACCTCCTGCTCGTGGGTTTCGAGCAAGGCGGCGGTCATGTCGGTGCTGACGATCCCCGGCGCCACCGCGTTGACGCGGATATTGCGCGGCGCCAACTCGACCGCCAGGGCACGTGTCAGCGCCTCCACACCTCCCTTGGCGGCGGCGTAGCTGCTTTGGCCTTTGCCGGGCTTTTGCGCCGCCACCGAACTCAGGTTGATGATGCAGCCTTGACGCTGGCGCATCATGCCGGGCACCACCTGTTGGCAGCAGAGCAGTGTGCCGATCAGGTTGGTCTGGATCACCTCGCTGATGGCCTCGACCGAGAGCGTTGCCAGCAAACCATCCCGAGTAATCCCGGCGTTGTTGACCAGCAGGTCGATGCGTTCGAAGTGTTGTTCAACCTGTTCGAAAAACGCCTTGATGCTGTGGGCGTCGCTGATGTCGCACTGCGCGGTAAGGCATTCGCCGCCCATCTTTTCGACTTCATCGCGCACCGCCAGGGCCGCCGCTTCGTCACGCACGTAGTTGAATGCAACCCGGTAGCCGGCCTCGGCCAGTGCCAGGACAACCGCTTTGCCGATGCCGCGACTGCCTCCGGTGACTACCGCTGTTTTAGTGGTCATGGCCGTTCCTTAGAGTGAGTTGTGGGTCTTGAACTGCGCCAGGCCAAAGCCATGGATCGCCGCCAACGCACGAATCTGCTGCACTTGTTCGCGGCTGATGTCGCCGTAGGAGTAATGCTGGGTAATTCCCGCAAGCCCCATCAGCACCGACTCGGCCATGCAGGCATACAACTGGCCCTGTTTCAGGTAGGCCCGCACATTCGGCGCGAGCCCGTCGTCGAACGGCGTCTGGACAATGCCACCGTGCATGTACAGCACGTCGCTGCGCTGGGTGCCGATCGCTTGGTCAACGTTCAGCGGCACGGCGATGTCGCAGATCACGCTGTGTTCGGCGAAATGCCCAGCGTCGAGAAACGGCTGCGCTGCGTTTGCCGCACACAGCACGATGCGTGCGCGCTTGAGTGCTTGCAGGTCATCGGTGACGGTAATGAAGGCGTTGGCCCCCAGGCGTTCTTGCACCAGGCGCGAGACCTGCAGGCCCAACTGCGAGCTGCTGCCGAAGTCCTTTAGCAGCGCGTGAATGCCGTCGATGTCGAGCAGGCGCTGCGCCAGCAAGTCGTCGCTGGCCGTGCCCTTGAGAATCGAGCGGGCCGCGTCGGCGTAAATCAGATGGGCGGTTTTTTCCAGACGGCGCAGCGAGCCATCGCGGCCGCTGCCAATCAGGATCACGTGGTCGACAGCGGCTGACAGCAGCGACGCATAGGTCGACGCCACGTTACCGGCCGCGCCGACCACGGCTGCCGTTTGTGCGTGCAACTCAAGCCCCTGTTGTTTGCAGCCTTGCTCGATGGCCTCAAGGCCCATGCCGATGGTCAAGGCGTTACCGGACGTCAGCGCCATGTCCGGAATTTTCAGGGCCTGGCAGTTGTTGGTCACGATGGAGGTGTACATCCCCAACCCGGCAACGCGGTAGCCATCGGCGCGTGCGTCCAGGATGCGATTGCCGACTTCTTTGCGAATCACGTCGAGATCGCCGCTGATGATGTAGTCCGCCATGGCGTTGGAGTCCATGCACAGTGGGTACAACGTGAACTCCACGGCCATGCCCAGCTTCGAGCGGATCACCACCGGGCCCACGGGGGCCGCCCGGCGTTCCGGTGCGGTGCGTTGCATGAACACACATTTTTGTTCGGTGCTCAGTTGGCCGAGTGAGGGATCGACATCACCGAGGATGTCGGCATCGATCAAGTGATTGATAAAGGCCACGCGGGCGACGATGGGGGTGTCCTGCGGGGCGTTGGGCAGGGCGTTGACCTGGAAGCCGGTGTCGCGCGGCGCGACCGCCGGGATCAGGTCATTGCAAATGGTAGCGGCCAACGGGAACGCATCTCCGCGTTGCAGCATGTCGCAGACCTTTTGCAGGGCTTTGATCAGCCCGTCGATCTCGGCGAATGTGATGCAGGCGGGCGGCTCCAGGCGGATCACATTGGAGTTGCTGCCCGAAGGCGCCACGCGCAGGGCTTCAAACTGCAAGAGGTAGCCGGCAATCAGGTAACCCAAGGCGTCGTTGTACTGGGCTGAAGCCTGCACCAGCGAGCTGTTGGTGCTTTGGTCATGCAGCTCAAAGCCCAGCAACAGGCCGCGGCCCCGCACATCGGCGATCACCCCCGGGTAGGCCGCCTTGAGCTCAAGCAGTGAGGCCTTTAGGTATTCGCCCTTGGTGTGCACGTCCTTGAGCATCGCTTGGTCATCGGCAAACAGACGATTGAGCGCCGAGAGGGCGATGTGGCAGGAGGCATCGTCTTCGGCGAAGGTCGAGCTGTGGATATAGCTGAAGTCTTTTTCATAGTGGCTGCTGCGAATCACGGTGGCCGCGATCTTCATCAGGCCACCGCCCAGCGCTTTGGACAGGCAGTAGTAATCGCCTTGCAGATTGAAATGACTGCTGGCCAGGAAGGTGCCGGTCCGTCCGAAGCCCGACTGCACTTCGTCGATAATCAGCGGGCACTGCTGCTCGTTACACAGGCGACGCAACGCCCGGTAAAAATCAGTCGAGAATTCGATGATGCCGCCTTCGCCCTGGATCGGCTCCATCAGTACGGCGGTGATCGCGCTGAACGCATCGCGCTTGACCAGCAGTTGATCCCCGCTCCATTGCAGGCTCAGCCAATGTCGGGTGTGGCGCGCGGGCAGCTCCTGGAGTTGATGGGGTTGCTGGGGGTCAATGAACTCCACGTTCAGGCCGAAACGCGCGAACGGCTGGCGATACTGGCGGCCGTACGTCAGTTGCACAGTGTTGACCAGCTTGCCGTGAAAACTGCCGCGCAAAGCGACAAAGACCGGCTCGACATGCAATTCGGCGAGGTTGTGCTGGCGCACCGCTTCAACCACCTGGCGCACCGTGGCCGTGTTCAGGTGCGCGGGCAGCAGGCCTGCCGGCAAGTCGAGGTCAGCGACATCCACTTCGCGGTAGGCGCGGTCGCTGGAGGTCAATTGGGCCAGGGTGAAGTCGAGTTCGTCGAACTGGCGTTGCAGGTTTTTCTGACGACGAAACTCGGCATGCTTGACGGCAATTTCGACCGCTTCGGCACCACTGTTGGAAAAGGTCGAAATGTATTGTTCGTTGTTCTTCAGCTCGCGATTGAAGGCTTCGCTCAACGCGCGCGCTAGGGCTCCGGCCGTGCCGCGGATCGACATCTGGGCGTTAAAGGGCACGTCATTGCGCAACAGTGTGCAGAGCTGTTCGACAAACTGCGGGTCGTTGTGACCAAACAACGCCGCGCCATAGCCACCGAGAAAATCCGTCACGGTGACCTCGTCACCCTTGCGGTTGCGGTAGAACAATTGACTGCCCAGTGCGCGTTTGAACTCACACTCAAGCCCCAGGGCCTGGAGCAGATCTACAAACTTTGGGCGAACAAAATCACGGTAATCCATCACATCCATGTCCTATAAAAGAGGAGGGTGTTGTACAAAAAACGTCAGGCGTTATTGGCCTGCTCGCTGTACTTCAATTGGTAACAAGCGCTGAAACCGTTGTCGTCGCGGTTGAGCACCAGGCAATCGGTGAGCGTCGTTGAATAGGGAGCGCCCATCACAAAGGGCAGGTGCGCGGCCACGGGTTGGCTTAGCCCAGCAATCGGTGGCACACGCTGGGCGAGCAGGGCGCAGCGGGCCAGGATCAGGTCCGCCAGGCTGGGAGCCGCACTGAGCAGGCCGGTCACCGGCACGCCACTGGTGATGTGGGCGCCGCCGGTGCGGCCCAGTACGTGGCTCAATTGCCGATCTTTGTCGGGCGTGCCGGTGCCAGTGCACACCAGCAGATCGGTTGGCTGGTCTGGCAGGTTCAGTGCCTCGAGAGAGACATGGGCGGTCATTGTTTGCAGGCAGACCTGGGGTTCATCCCCCAGATCCTCGCGACGGCGCAACACCAGGGCTGCCGCGCCTTCACCCGCGATACCGCCCGTGCCTTGCGCGTCGAAAGCTCGCAGGGTCTCCGAGCCGTCCGCACTGATGGTGCCGGCCTGTACCAAGGCGCTGAGTGCCAGGGCATCGAGTTCGCTGCCCGCACCGACAATGATCGCTACATCAATGCGCCCGCTCTGCAAGGCGGCACAGGCTTCACGCAAGGCTGCCAGGTTGCCGGAGACGCCCTGCATGTAGGCGTTGCATTCACACTCCAGCTTGAGCGCCAGGCTGGTCACGCCCAGCAGGATATTGCTCAGGCCCTTGAGCACCAGGAACGGATCCTGCGCCCGCTCCTGCAAAATACGTCGGGCCAGCAGGTGCATGTCTGCCCCTTCGCCCTGGCGGCATTCGTGGAGCAATTCGCCGTAGGACGCCAGAGAAGGATGGGTGTATCCACCCTGGCAGCAATAGAGCCCATAGGTCAGGCCGTCTGCACCGGGTGTCAGGTCGGCATCGGCCAGTGCCTGACGAACCGCGCTGACACCCCAGATGACGGCGGGCGTGCAGTAGCGTTGCAGGTTCTGCGCGAGGTCCTGACGACTGCGTTGATGATCGTCATAGTGGATCTGGCCAAAGGCCGTGACCCGCTCGCTGTGAAACTGCAAGGAGCGCAATGGCTTGATCCCGCTGCGCGACTCGCAGGCCGCAGTCCAGAACGCGTCCACGCCCCATCCGCTGGCCAGGACACAGCCGCTGCCGGCGATAGCGATGGGTGTTTGTGCGGCACTCATTGTGCGTGCTCCTGGTATTTGCCCAGCACCAGGCAGGTATTGAGCCCACCGAAGCCGAATGAATTGCTCAGCGCCACGTCAACCCGGCGGTTGACCGTCTGATGGGCGCAGTAGTCCAGATCACAGTCGTCGGCGGCGCTGTGCAGGTTGAGGGTCGGGGTAATCCGGTCGTGCTGGCAGGCCAGTGCGGTGACGATGAACTCGGGTGCGCCAGCGGCCGCGATCAAGTGCCCGAACTGGGACTTGTTGGCGCTGATTGCCAGCCGTCGATAGTGCTCGTCCTGGGCGAATACCGACTTGATGGCCAGGGTTTCGGCGGCATCGTTGAGCGGGGTGGACGTGCCGTGAGCGTTGATCAGGTCCACCTGTTGCGGGCGGATGCCGGCATCGTGCAAGGCCGTCTGCATCGCCAGGGCGGCGCCTCGCCCTTGCGGGTCGGGTGCGGTGACCTTGTAGCCGTCCAGGCTGCTGCCAAACCCCAGCACTTCGGCATAGGGCACGGCGCCACGGGCAAGGGCGCTCTCCAGGGTTTCGAGCACTACAAAACCACCGCCTTCGCCAGCAACCAGGCCGCTGCGATGGCGATCGAATGGACGGCAAAGCCCGTCGCCCCAGCGTTGCTCGCTGCTGGCTGCGCCCAACAGGTAAAGCGCGGTCATGGTGTCCAGGCTCAACACCGAGTCGGCCCCGCCGGCGACAGCGACGTCGACTTCACCCCGGCGGATCATCTGGAAGGCATTCCCGATGGCCTGGGACGCCCCGGCGCAGGCGCTGCTGATGTTGATCACCGGGCCTTCGCAACCGCTGTCGTCAGCGATCACCCTGGCCAGCCGGTCGTTGCTCTGGCACAGCGAGTGGGCCGCACTGACCTGGTCAGCCTTGGCCATCAAGTGGCGCCATGCAGGGCAAGCCTGCTGCTCGCCGGACACGGTCAGCAGCATGTCCTGAATGTTGTGGGCCGGTGCGCCGGACGCGCACAGTACGGCCGCATCGCGCAGTTGTGCGGCGCTCAGGCCGCTGTCGGTGATCGCTTGGCTGGCCGCCACCCAACCCAACTGGCTGCGTTTTTCCAGGGGCATCTGCCAGGCGCGATGGCCTTTCAAGTAGTCCGGCAGTTGGCGGGTGTCTACTGGCGCGGCGTAACGCACCGGGAAGCTACCGTCGGCCACGCCTTCGGGTTGCCATGGGCGGATGCAGTGCTCACCGCGCAGCATCTGCGCCCACATTGATTGCCATTCGAAACCGAAACCGGTCACGGCACCCAGGCCGGTTATCACAATCCTTGGTGGGCTCATGCCTGTTTCTCCATGGCTTCTTTGGCCAGTAATACGGCGCCCCAATGACCCGCACGGCTGTGATTGAGCAGCAATGTGTACCCATCGCGCTGGTCGTGAAGGGTCAGGGCGATTTCAGTCAACAGGGCGCTTGCTCCCAGGTCGCCGGTCATGGGCCGGGAGCTGTGAAGCGTCGCCTGGGTGTCTGCGAGCAGAAGCCGCAGGAAGGGGGTGTCCGGCGCGGCGACGACGTGTGCTACGTCGCGCAAACCTACTTTCTCTCGGCTTAATGCTTGTTGGATGACCTTGTGCGCCACGGCGTTCGAGCGTTCGGGGCAAGCACTGTAACCACGGGCGAACCCGGCGATGCGCAAGGCGCCGTGGGTTGGCGTGCACGACGTCAGCAACAGGCACGCTGCGCCTTCCCCATAACGATCCGGCGCCGGGAGTGCAGGCTGTTCGGTGCTGTCGCGCAGGTACAGCGCAGGCGAGAGGTTCGGGCTACTGCTGACCACAACCCCGGCGTCGGCCCGGCCACCGGCGATGTGTTCGAACGCCTCAATCAGCGCATCGACTCCCGCATTTCCCTGTGAGCAGAAACCGCCCATCGGGCCACGGCAGTGCAGCGCCTCGGCTACATAGGCCATGACGCTGCTGTTGAGCATCATCAGTGCGTGCAGCGGCGGGGTATAAGCGAAGAGTTGTGCGAGCAGTGCGTCCGGTTGTTCGGCGATGGCCTGCACGGCTTCCCAGCAGGAACTGGGGCCGTCCACTTCCGGAATGGCGGCCATCAGCGCCACGCGCTCGCCAGGCAGGTGCAAGTCATTCAACGCGCCGGCAAGCTGCCCGGCGCAATACAGCAAACGGGCGCCCTGAGGTTCGACGCTGCGTTGAATCTTGCGGTCGAACACCGTGGTGGGCAGTCGCGGTACGGTCACGGGATAGGCCAGGTGGTCCGGGGCAAAATCCAACGGCTGGGCGGCCCGCACCGGGCCATGTAAATCGGCGCACTCAGTGCCTGCGTGGTTGAACACCGACGCAGCGATCAAGTAGACGGGTTTTGTCTGGAGGCTGTTCATTTCATGCATTTCCCAACACCAGCGAACTGTTGACGCCGCCGAAACCGAACGAATTGGACAGCACTACCTTGATGGGCTGTTGCTGGGCTTCGGTCAGGAAGTTCAACTCAGGGAACTCGGCATTTGCCGGGTCATAGTTAAGGGTGGGGAGCAGCACGCCTTGCTGCAGACTCATCAGTGACAGCACTGCCTCAATGGCGCCGCTGGCCGCCAGGGAGTGGCCAATGGCCGATTTGTTGGCGGTGAATGTCATCGTGCTCACGGCGGTGCCGAATACCCGCTCAATCGCCAGGGCTTCACTGCGATCGTTGGCCTGGGTCGAGGTGCCATGGGTATTGACGTGATCGACGGCGTCGCAGTCCAAGCCGGCATTCGCGATGGCGGCTTGCATGCAGTGGGCGTAATGGCTGCCATCGCGGCTGCTGGAGGTGATTTTCTGCGCTTCGCAATAGTTGGCGTAACCCAGGACGCGGCCGATCGGGGTGGCCTTGCGTCGTTCGGCATGTTCCCTGGACTCCAGCACGATCATTGCCGCGCCTTCGCCGAGGACGAAACCGCAGCGGTCGTTCATGAACGGGCGGCTCTGTTGTTCGGCAGTGAGGTCGGCCCGCTGGCAAATGGCACCGAGGCCGTCGAAGCTGTAATAGGACAGTTCATGGGCCATCAACTCAACGGCGCCACAGATGGCCAAGTCGATCTCGCCGCGCTCAATGGCGCGAAACGCACTGCCGATCGCCATGGTGCCGGCCGCGCAGGCATCGGAATGGGTGCTGATATGGTCGCGAATGCCGAGCAGGTTGGCGATGTGCCAAGTCTGCTGATCAATCCGTCGAGCAAACGGGCCGCCCGCCAGTGTGTGCTGATCCAAGTAGCGATCAAGGTCGACGCTGCCGGCGTCGTCCATATAGCGGCTGGCCTCTTGCAGGTCACGGCTCACGCAATGCTTGTTGGCGCCGAGGAACACACCGCTGGCCGCGCGGGAGAAGTCCGCGGGAACCAGGCCGGCCTGCTGGAGCGCTTGCCTGGCAACAAACTCGGCGAGCAGGCACTGACGGGGCAGTGGCGTGGCGCCCACCGCAACCTGAGCGCCAATGGCGTGCCACTGATCGTGATCGATATAACCTGCGGCGTTTACCGCAAAACCCAGCTCGGCAAACACCGGGTGTTGACGAATGCACGACCGCTTGGAGCTGATCTGCGAAAACAACGTTGCAGCGTCCAGTACCGTGGGCGCTACCAGCCCGTAGCCTGTGACTAAAACCTCTCGCGGCCCCATGAAAAACTCCTAGGCCGTTTCTGGCAAACGGGACGCGGCAAACTGCTCTACCAGTTGGCGAGAAATTTCGTCGCCTTCCAGCGGCGTCAGTCGCGCACTGCAACCGCCGCACACCACTTGGCGACGCTCATTGAGACGTGCCTGCTCGGCGTTGCACTCAGGGCAGGTGGCGGGCAGGTGGTCAAACATCCGGTAGCACTGTTCGGCCCAATTGCGCACGGTCGTGGCCGCGAACACATCTGCCGGCTGCATGCCTGGACGCAATTGGCCGGGCGCAAATGCGCTCAGGCTTTGCTCCAGAAGGTCCACGCCGGACTGGGTGATACGGCCTTTTTCGACCAGCTCGCTCACGTCGCCAAACACCGCAACCGCATGGTCCAGCACGCTGGTCTTGGGCAATGTGCAGCCGTAATGGCGACCCAGCTGAAAACTCAGGTCGACGATATCCAGGGAGTCGGCATTGAGGTCCTCGACGATGCTGCTGTGTTCGTTCACCTCTGTGAGGTCCATCACCAACAGCTGCGCGAGGATTTCGCGGGTAGTGGTAATAACGCTGTTCAAGTCCAATGGATTGTTCATCGGCTATCTCCCTATAACGCGTGAATGGGGGGCTAAGCAGTGGCGCTGAGGGGCCATTTGCTTGAGGTGATGTGTGAAGGCGGCGCAGCGTAAACCCTCCCCTGAGGGGGAGAGTCAATGTGCCATTACCCTTTTTTGTCGGACAATCGAACGCGTCAAAAGCCAGATTAGGCTTTTGAATCCATTCGATATTCTGTAGCCTTGCGCAGCTTCACTTTTAGCCGTGCTTGATGAACACAATCACTTCGTCCGGCGGCGCCCGAAGGGCTCCAGAGCCGGTGGTACACTCGACTTTCGCGCTACTGCGCCTGCAGGTCTTGCGAACATGACGCAGATATCTGAACGCCTACTGGTTCAAGCCCACCTCGACGCCAAGCAGCCCAAGGCCCTCAGCGCCGATGAAGAGGCGAGCCTGCGTGCCGCCATCGCCGCCGAGCTGAAAGCTCAGGACGCGGTATTGGTTGCCCACTTCTATTGCGATCCGGTGATCCAGGCCCTGGCCGAAGAAACCGGCGGCTGCGTCTCCGACTCCCTGGAAATGGCCCGCTTCGGCGCCGCCCACCCGGCCAAGACCGTACTGGTCGCCGGTGTGCGTTTCATGGGCGAGACCGCCAAGATCCTCACCCCCGAAAAACGCATCCTCATGCCAACCCTGGAAGCCACGTGCTCCCTGGACCTTGGTTGCCCGGTCGATGAATTTTCGGCGTTCTGCGACCAGCATCCCGAGCGCACGGTGGTGGTGTATGCCAACACCTCGGCGGCAGTTAAAGCCCGAGCCGATTGGGTGGTGACCTCCAGCTGCGCGCTGGAAATCGTCGAAAGCCTGATGGACAACGGCGAGACCATCATCTGGGGACCGGACAAGCACCTGGGCACTTACATCCAGCGTCAGACCGGTGCCGACATGCTGCTGTGGGACGGTGCCTGCATCGTCCACGAAGAGTTCAAGTCCAAGCAGCTCGAAGACATGAAGGCGCTATACCCGGATGCAGCGATCCTGGTGCATCCGGAATCGCCGACCGCAGTGATCGAACTGGCGGATGCCGTAGGTTCTACCAGCCAACTGATCGCTGCGGCGCAACGACTGCCGAACAAAACCTTTATCGTCGCCACCGACCGCGGCATCTTCTACAAGATGCAGCAGCTGTGCCCGGACAAGGTCTTCGTCGAAGCGCCCACGGCCGGTAACGGCGCGGCGTGCCGCAGTTGCGCGCATTGCCCGTGGATGGCGATGAACACGCTGGAGCGCACGTTGCAGTGCCTGCGTGAGGGCAGCAACGAGATTTTCGTCGAGCCGTCGGTGATTCCTCACGCTGTTCGACCGCTCAAGCGCATGCTGGATTTCACTCAGGCGGCGCGTCTGAAGCTGGCGGGCAACGCCTGAACCGAGGCGAGCTCGGTTAAAAATGTGAGAGGGGGCTTGCCCCCGATGACGGTGTGTCAGTCAATAGAAATATTGAATGTAGAGCCGCTATCGGGGGCAAGCCCCCTCCCACATGTAGATCTTTAATTAAGAAGGGTTTTATTTCTTTTGCTTCGGGATGCGCACTAACTGGGTGTCCGAATAGATGTCATGCCAGCCGCGTTTCTGTTTATCGAACAACGCCCAGATAAACCCCAGCCCCACGCACAACCACGACGCAATCGACACCACAAAGCGCAACAGCGCCTGCCACAGGCTGATGCGCGAGCCATCGGCGTTCTGCACGCGCACGCCCCACACCTGCATGCCCAGGGTCTGCCCGGAATGGGTCCAGAACTTGGCGAAGAAACCGAACAGCACAAAGAACAGAATCGTCGACAGCAGCGGGTCGCCGTCCAGGGCACCGGATTCGGTGAGGGTGCGCATCCTGGCTTCGCCTAGAAATGCCATCCACACCAGCTTGTAGATAAATGCGGTGACGATCAGCAGGGCGGTGCACAACAGGAAGTCATAGAACATCGCTGCCAGGCGACGGCCCAGGCCAACGGCGGGGAATTCGCCTTGGGGGCTCAGCAGGGGTTTGGACATGGCAGGATTCTCTGAGGAAAAAACGCATTTTACGGAATCGCGTCCATAAAAAAGCCCCTGATGTCATATCAGGGGCTTTTTGTCGCAGTAAGGATCAACCTTCTGCTTGTACTTCGTCAGCCTGCATGCCTTTTTGGCCCTGCACCGCAACGAATGTCACTTTCTGGCCTTCTTTGAGGCTCTTGAACCCGTTGCCCTGAATAGCGCGGAAATGTACGAACAGATCCGGACCGCTTTCTGGAGTGATAAAACCAAACCCTTTTTCGTCGTTAAACCACTTGACGGTACCGCTCTGACGATCAGCCATTTTCTTATTTCCTTGACGCTATAAATTAATGACAGCCCCTTTCACATGAAAGAGTACTGGGCTGGGTTGCAGGAAAGTAAGAGACGTCGAACGGGTTGTAGCACAACTACTTCAGCTACTGCCCAGGTCCAGGTTCCAAGCGACCCATGCAAACACAGTGGGCAAACTCTACGCCAACTAATAGAGAAAAAACAAGCCCTGCAAAACCCCATGTTTTGCTCGGCCGCATGACACTTCGTTGAATAATGTAGAGCGGACTTATTCGATAGATTCGCTCACTTGTTATAGCTGTACACCTATAACAATAACTATCGTGAATGCACTGTTTTATGGCGGTTGCGTTACAGATTAGTGCACGTTAACGCAACCGCGTTACTTATAGGAACAGTCAATCAACCACGATAGTAACGCTGTGGCACGAATGGCATTTTACTTACACGAAGCGGCACCTTTTTCCCACGCACCAACGCAGAGACTTGGGTATCCAGTGCAATGAATGCGCTGTCCAGGTAACCCATGGCCAAAGGGCCGCCGAGGCTTGGGCCAAAGCCGCCGCTGCAAACGTTGCCGATCACAGTGCCGTGCTCATCGACAATTTCTGCCCCTTCGCGCACCGGAGTGCGTTCCTGGGGTAACAGGCCGACGCGTTTGCGGCTCACACCGGTCTGCTGCTGGGTGAAGATTCGGTCGGCACCCGGGAAGCCGCCGGCGCGTGCGCCATCGGCACGGCGGGCCTTGGAGATGGCCCACAGCAGGCTGGCTTCAATCGGTGTGGTCTCGGTGTTCATATCGTGGCCGTACAGGCACAGGCCGGCTTCCAGGCGCAGGGAGTCGCGGGCGCCCAGGCCGATGGCCTGTACTTCGCTCTCGGCCAACAGGCTGCGCGCGAGGCTTTCGGCATTGGCCGCAGGCACGGAGATTTCAAAGCCGTCTTCACCGGTATAACCGGAGCGGCTGACGTAGCAGTCCACACCCAGCAGGCGCAGCGAAGCGAACTGCATAAAGGTCATCTTGGTCACTTCCGGCGCCAGGCGCGCCAGCACCTTCACCGCTGCGGGGCCTTGCAGGGCAAGCAGGGCGCGTTCTTCGAACAGCGGCTCGATGGTGCACTGATCACCAATGTGTTTGCGCAGGTGCGCCAAGTCCTGGTCCTTGCAGGCGGCGTTGACCACCAGGAACAGTTCGTCGTTGCCCAGGTTGGCGACCATCAGGTCATCCAGGATGCCGCCTTGCTCGTTGGTGAACATTGCGTAGCGCTGCATACCTACGGGCAGGTCGATGATGTCCACGGGCACCAGGGTTTCCAGGGCCTTGGCGGCATTGGCACCGGTCAGGCGGATCTGGCCCATGTGGGACACGTCAAATAACCCGGCGTGTTCACGGGTGTGCAGGTGTTCCTTCATCACACCCAGTGGATATTGCACCGGCATGTCATAGCCGGCGAAGGGCACCATGCGTGCGCCCAGTTCGATGTGCAGGGCGTGCAATGGGGTTTTCAACAGGGTTTCGGTGGACATATTCAGCTCCTGAAAAACGTGCTGCCGCGCCTTTAGGCGTCAGCACTCGATAATGTTGACCGCCAAACCGCCACGGGCGGTTTCCTTGTATTTGCTTTTCATATCGGCACCGGTCTGGCGCATGGTGCGGATGACCTTATCCAGCGAAACGAAATGCTGCCCGTCGCCGCGCAAAGCCATGCGCACCGCATTGATGGCCTTCACCGAGCCCATGGCGTTGCGCTCGATGCACGGCACCTGAACCAGGCCGCCAATCGGATCGCAGGTCAGGCCGAGGTTGTGTTCCATGCCGATCTCGGCAGCGTTCTCCACTTGGGACACGCTGCCGCCCAGCACTTCGCACAGCGCCCCGGCAGCCATGGAACAGGCCACGCCGACTTCGCCCTGACAACCGACTTCGGCGCCGGAGATCGACGCGTTTTCCTTGTACAAAATCCCGATGGCGGCGGCGGTGAGCAGGAAGCGCACCACGCCGTCTTCGTTCGCGCCTGGGATAAAGCGCATGTAGTAATGCAGCACGGCCGGAATGATCCCGGCTGCACCATTGGTGGGCGCCGTGACCACGCGCCCGCCGTTGGCGTTTTCTTCGTTGACCGCCAGCGCGTACAGGTTGACCCAATCGAGCACCGACAACGGATCACGCAGCGCCGATTCCGGGTGCTTGCACAGTTGGCGATGCAGCGCGGCGGCACGGCGTTTGACCTTCAGGCCACCGGGCAAAATCCCTTCATTGCGACAACCGGCGTCCACGCAGTCCTGCATCACCTGCCAGATTTTCAGCAGGCCAGCGCGGGTTTCCGCTTCAGGGCGCCAGGCACTTTCATTGGTCAGCATCACTTGGCTGATGGACAGGCCGTAAGTGGCGCAATGGCCGAGCAAGTCCTTGGCGTGCTTGAAGGGGAATGTCAGCGGCGTGGCATCTTCGACAATCCGGTCGGCACCGGCGGCGTCTTCATCCACTACAAAACCACCGCCGACCGAGTAGTACTCGCGGCTGCGAATCTGGATGTTGGCAGCGTCGAAGGCACGAAAAATCATGCCGTTGGGATGGTAGGCGAGGGGCTTGCGAATCATCGCCAAGTGTTCTTTCTCGTTGAACGCAATGCTGTGTTCGCCGAGCAGGTTCAAGCGGCCATCGCTGCGCATCTGTGCCAGGCGTGCGGCGACGGTTTCAGTGTTCACGGTGTCCGGGTGTTCGCCTTCCAGGCCAAGCAACACAGCCTTGTCGCTGCCGTGACCTTTACCGGTGGCACCGAGGGAACCGTAGAGTTCCACCTTGATGCTGCAGGTGGTGGTCAGCAGGTTGTCACGTTTGAGGCCTTCGACGAATCGAGCGGCGGCGCGCATGGGGCCGACGGTGTGGGAACTGGAGGGGCCGATGCCAATCTTGAACAGGTCGAACACGCTTAAAGACATGAGTGGTTCTCCGGTTTCTTATTATGTTTTGGGTGTACTCGGTCAGTGTGGGAGGGGGCTTGCTCCCGATGGCAGTGCGTCAGTCAACAGAGATGTTGAATGTAAAACCGCCATCGGGAGCAAGCCCCCTCCCACATTTGATTGAGTTCAGCCTCAGGTTACGCGTAGCTCTCGATTGAAGGGCATGCGCATACGAGATTGCGATCACCAAACACGTTGTCGACCCGACCAACCGGCGGCCAGTACTTGCCTTCGATCAGCGAAGCAACCGGATACACCGCCTGTTCACGGCTGTAGGGGTGGCTCCATTCGCCCACCAGTTCCGCCGCAGTGTGCGGAGCGTTCTTGAGTGGGTTGTCGTCCTTGTCCAGTGTGCCGTTTTCCACTGCGCGGATTTCTTCGCGAATGGCGATCATGGCGTCGCAGAAGCGGTCCAGTTCTTCTTTGGATTCACTTTCCGTCGGCTCGATCATCAAGGTGCCGGCCACCGGGAACGACATGGTCGGTGCGTGGAAACCGAAGTCGATCAGGCGCTTGGCCACGTCATCCACGCTGATGCCGCTGCTGTCTTTCAGAGGGCGCAGGTCGAGGATGCATTCATGCGCCACCAGGCCGTTGCTGCCGGTGTAGAGCACGGGGTAGTGCTCTTCCAGGCGGCGGGAGATGTAGTTGGCATTCAGGATCGCCAGTTGCGAAGCGCGCTTGAGGCCAGCGCCGCCCATCATGCTGATGTACATCCAGGTGATCGGCAGAATGCTCGCGCTGCCGAACGGTGCCGCACAGACCGCGCCTTCCTTGCGCTCCATGGCCGCGTGGCCCGGCAGGAATGGCGTGAGGTGGGACTTGACGCCAATCGGGCCAACGCCCGGGCCGCCACCGCCGTGAGGAATGCAGAACGTCTTGTGCAGGTTCAGGTGGGACACGTCGCCGCCGAACTTGCCCGGGGCGCAGAGGCCGACCATCGCGTTCATGTTAGCGCCGTCGATGTACACCTGGCCGCCGTTGTCGTGGATGACGCCGCAGATCTCGCGGATGCCTTCCTCGAACACGCCGTGGGTAGACGGGTAGGTGATCATCAGTGCCGCGAGGTGATCGCGGTGCTCGATGGCCTTGGCGCGCAGGTCTTCAATGTCCACGTTGCCTCGGGCGTCGCAGGCGGTGACGACGACGCGCATGCCGGCCATGTTGGCGGTGGCCGGGTTGGTGCCGTGGGCCGAAGACGGGATCAGGCAGATGTCGCGGCGTTCTTCGCCACGGCTCTGGTGATAGGCACGAATGGCCAATAGACCGGCGTATTCGCCTTGGGAACCGGCGTTCGGCTGCAGCGAGATCGCGTCATAGCCGGTGGCCGCGCAGAGCATGGCTTCCAGGTCGGAGGTCAGTTGCAGGTAGCCGGCGCTTTGTGCGGCTGGTGCGAAGGGGTGCAGGGCACCGAATTCGGCCCAGGTCACCGGGATCATTTCGCTGGCGGCGTTGAGCTTCATGGTGCACGAGCCCAGCGGGATCATGGTGCGGTCCAGGGCCAGGTCTTTGTCTGCCAGCTTGCGCAGGTAGCGCATCAACTCGGTTTCGGAGTGATAACGGTTGAACACCGGGTGGCTGAGGATCGGCGACTGGCGCAGCAGCGCGGCCGGCAGGGTGCTCTCAGTTGTCGCGAAGGCTGGCAGGGCCTTGCCGTCGGCGAAGATCGCCCACAGGGTTTCGATATCGGCTGGGGTGGTGGTTTCGTCCACCGACAGGCCAACACGCTTAGCGTCCACCACACGCAGGTTGATGCGCTGGGCGCTGGCCTTATCGTGCAGGGCGGCGGTGTGGGCGCCGGTGTTGAGGGTGAGGGTGTCGAAGAAGTGTTGCTGCTCGACGTTCAGGCCCAGCGCGGTCAAGCCCTTGGCGAGGATCGCGGTCAGTTGGTGAATGCGCTGGGCGATCTGGGTCAGGCCTTTAGGCCCGTGGTACACGGCGTACATGCTGGCGATGTTGGCCAGCAGCACTTGGGCGGTGCAGATGTTGCTGGTGGCCTTCTCGCGGCGGATATGTTGCTCGCGGGTCTGCATGGCCAGGCGCAGGGCCGGCTTGCCGAAGCGGTCGACGGACACCCCGACCAGACGGCCCGGCATGTCGCGCTTGAACGCATCCTTGGTGGAGAAGTACGCCGCGTGCGGGCCACCAAAGCCCAGCGGCACGCCGAAGCGTTGCGCGCTGCCGATGGCCACGTCGGCGCCGAACTCACCCGGCGGGGTCAGCAGGGTCAGGGCCAACAGGTCGGCAGCCACGGCGACCAGCGCGTTGGCGGTGTGGAAGCGTTCGGTCAGCTCGCGGTAATCAAACACGTCACCGTTGCTGGCCGGGTATTGCAGCAGGGCGCCGAAGAACGGGCTGACGTCGGTCAGTTCACGCTCATCGCCCACAACCACATCAATGCCCAGCGGTTCGGCGCGGGTACGCAGCACGTCGAGGGTCTGCGGGTGACTGTGCACCGAGGCGAAGAAGGCGTTGCTGCCTTTGTTCTTGCTCAGGCGTTTGCAGAAAGTCATGGCTTCGGCAGCGGCAGTAGCTTCGTCCAGCAGCGAGGCGTTGGCGATCGGCAGGCCGGTGAGGTCGCTGATCAGGGTCTGGAAGTTCAGCAGCGCTTCCAGGCGGCCTTGGGAAATCTCTGGCTGATACGGGGTGTAGGCGGTGTACCAGGCCGGGTTTTCCAGCAGGTTGCGCAGGATCGGCGACGGCGTGTGGCAGTTGTAGTAGCCCTGGCCGATGTAGGTCTTGAACAGTTGGTTCTGGCTGGCGATGGCCTTGATCTTCGCCAGGGCCTCGGCTTCGCTCAGGCCGTCTTCCAGGCCGAGCACGCTGGTGCCCTTGATGCTTTCCGGGATCACACTGGCGCTCAGGGCTTCCAGGGAGTCAAAGCCCAGGCTGGCGAGCATGTGCTGCTCATCTTCCTGGCGCGGGCCGATGTGGCGGGCGATGAATTCGTTAGCGGTGCTGAGATTGATCGTCATGGTGCGCTCCTCAGGCTTCAGCGTTGGCTTTGATCAGGCGGTCGTACGCATCCTGATCCAACAGCTTAGCCACTGCGTCGGCATCGGCCGGTTTAAAGCGGAAGAACCAGCCTTCGCCCATTGGATCTTCGTTGACCAGTTCCGGGCTGCCATCGAGCTTGTCGTTCACTTCGAGGACTTCACCGTCCAACGGCATGTACACACCGCTGGCAGCTTTTACCGACTCCACGGTGGACGCTTCGGCGCCCTTGTCATAGGTCTGCAGCTCAGGCAGTTGCACGAAAACCACATCACCCAGCGCGTTCTGCGCAAATGCGGTAATGCCCACGGTGACGCTGCCATCGGCTTCGGCACGCAGCCATTCGTGATCTTCAGTAAAACGCAACTCGCTCATGGAAATTCCTCAGGGCCAGATTCGTCTGGTGGACGGGATTGGAATAATGGGGAGTTACTTAGCAAGATCGCGGCCAATGTTATTAATCACTTATAAATCAATAGCTTAATAATTTTGGCTGCGACGTTGGCGATGGCGGCTGTAGCGATTTCGATACAGCGCGGTGCGCGAAAAAAAGCCTATGTGGATCAAAGCCTTGCATGGCGCGTAAAAAGCAGGGCTGTAGCGATATCGTTCCGCTGTAGCGCTTTCAGTACGGTGAAGGTCGCTTTCAGCCCTTTGTGCAAGATAGATGTACTGCTTTGGGCGTTCCCTGACGCTTTAACGTGCCGTGATCTCGTTATCAGGATGCATCCCATGCGTGCTTCAACTGCAAATTCTCCGGAGCTCACCCAGGCGCGGATGTCCCGCGATTACTTATCCAAAGTGTTTGCCCATCGCTTGAGCCTGACCGCTGTGGCCCAGTCCATGATCCAGGGCTGGCTGGAGGAGCGGTTCGTCGGTGCGCGCCTGCGGGCGCACACTGCTTGGATCGGTGTGATACAGGCTGGCGGTGGTTACACACAGCTCATCACGTTGAGCGATGCGCTGATCAAACGCTGCATGAGCGGCGAAGCGCTGAACTACACGCCAGGCCATCATCAACTGCTGACTCGCTCGGGCGAGCGGGTGTTCGAGGCGGTGACCGACGCGATCACCGTGGACGACATCGAGCAGATGCTCAACGCCCTTGCCCCCGGTGTGCTGGAGGGGTTTGCCGAGCGGTTGGTGGACTACTGGAACGAGCGCGTGTCGGACGGTTCGGCGCACAGTCGCTGGGACGCGGTCGGCCGCCAATTGCGTGCGTGCCTGATGACGGCGCGGCAGAACCCGCCACTAAGCTCGGAGCACGCGCGCGCGCTGCTGGGGCAGGGCGATGAACATACCCAGGTCTGGAGCGACCGCGCGGATCGCGAAGCGTTGGGCCAGCCGCATGTATTGCGGATCTATCAGGTGTTTGCGGTCCAGAACGAACGCCAGGGCGAATGGCTGCCTTTGCTGGTGTTGCAACGTCAGGTGCAGGGCCAGCGTGTCACGCTGCTGTACGTCCCGGCGCTGAACCTGCTGACGCTCGATAACCTCGACGCGTTGGGCAATCTGTTGCCGCGCTATATGAACCACTATTTGCCCGGGGTTCCCGTCCACTGGGTGCTGCGTGAGCCCGAGGGCAACGTGTTCGATGCCCTGGCCCAGACGTTGTTGGAGCGCCAGTTACGCAGCCTGTATCGGGTCGATTGGTCGGCACTGCCGGAGATTGGCAGTTATGAACAGTTGTTCATTTCACTCACCTCACCGCTGGCCTGGTTCGACCCCGACGCACTGCAACAACCCCACGAAGAACAGTTGCCGCTCTGGTTGCAACTGGCCGGCAGCGCAGATCGTCTGGTTTATGGCCAGTGGCTTGAGCGCCTGCAGCAAACCACCGGTGGCGCATCATTTCTGGATGGCCTCGACCCAATAGATGTCTACGCGCGCAACACCCTGCGCCGGCAAATGCGCCTGGACCGCCCCGGCCAGGCGATCATCGACCCGGATGATTACCAACTGACCTTCGAGCGCACCCAGGGCGGCACCGTTGGCTGGACCCAACGCACCGCCAGGACCTTGACCCAATGGTCGCTGGAAAACCCCTTCGTCACGGCATATGCCAGCGTGCAGATCAGCCATCAGACCCAGCCGGAAAGCGTGCCCGGCTGGCTGACAGCTGCGTACCTCAAGCAACTGATCGAACGCGTGGACGTGGGCAAGCACTATCCGACGCTGCTTGAGCGCGCGTTGATTTCGGACCCTGTGGACTGCCCACGTCGGCGTCGCTTGTTTGTTGATCAGATGACGATCCAACTGCCCATGCGCGCCTTTGAAAACAGCCTGCGCCGGCGCCACGGTTTTACCCGGACCGGCGCCCTGGTGGTGCGCACGATGCTGCAGGACGACCCGCTCAAGCGTGTGCTCAGTGGCGAGGTGATTGTGGCGCGGCCCCTGGCGTTCCTGCTCCATGCCGGCGGGCGTGCCCACAAGGCGGACAACCTGTTTGTGATCGGCCCGCGCGATAACAGCCCGCTGCCCCACATTCTTTATCGGCCGGATCACGTCGACGCCGTGTTGCAACAATTCCCCAGTCGCCAGGCGCTACTTGATGAAATCGCCCGCGTCGACAGCGATCTGCAGCGCCTGGTGCTGCAACGCTTGCCGGACGCCAGTCGGGCGTTGTTCGGCAATGGCGGTTTTCTGCGGCCCCACGTTCAGCGTTTTCTGCCTGGGGATGAATACGACGCGCAGCCCACTTCAAGCCCGGTCCTGCTCAGTGATGAAGTGATAACCGGTGATTTTCTGGCGGTCGTGTTTGATGAAAACGCCCACAGCCTCTGGCAACTGGCGGTGAAGCAGTCGGCGTCCAACGAGGCGTTGCGCTGGGCCGTGTTCAAGAATGATCTGTGGCAATTGTTCAATGCGCTGCTGCCCATGATTCGCGGGCCGGTGGCGGTCGCGGGCTGGCTGTTTCAAACCTTCAAGACGTTTCGCGCGGTCCTGGCGCTGCCGCCAGACGCCAGCCAGGAAGACGCCGCCGCTGCCCTCACCGAACTGATCGGTAGCCTGGCCGGGTTGCTCCTGAGCCCGGTGGTCAAACTGGATGAACGTTTGGGCCTGAGTGCGAGCAAATCCGTCACCACCGGCACGGTGCACACCACGGACGTCATCCCGGTCGGCCACGTTCGCCAACCAACGTCGACGTTTGCCTGGCCGCGTTCGCTCGCGGATATCACCGCCATGGATTATTCCTGGGCTAATTCACGGCTCAAGCTCAATCCGCAGCAGCAGGCAAAGCTTGAGACCTTCCAGTGGGCGCCTGGTCGGGGAGAGCGTGGGCCCGACAGGCCCGCGGTGTTCTCGGCCGACAGCCCGGTGCGCGGGCAGGTCCAGGTGCTGCGCGACGGTGGCGCTGCGAGCCAGGAAAACTACACGTTGCTCGACAGCAAGGTATACGGCGTGACGGCAGTGGAAGGTGGCTGGCGAATAGCTGATCTCAGGGATCCCCAGCGCCTGGGGCCGTGGCTCAGGAAAAGCCCGGATGACGTATGGAAAGTCGACCTCGGCCTGCGCTTGCTCGGTGGGCAGAAGAGAAGCCCGGCTGCGCGGCGCTATGCGCAAGTCGAGCGCAAGAGTCTCTTGATTAAGGATGAGTACGACGCGGCTGTCGCTGAACTCATAGCGTGCGAACGCAAAGTGAAGGCAGCCGAAAGCCTGTGCGAAAAGGCCCATTCAAGCGCTGAAGGGCTATTTACCGACCAGCACCGGCGCGATGCCAGGATGCGCTTTTTGGCGGAAATGGAAAAACAAGAGGGCGCGCAACAAAAACAACTCAATCTGCTTATCCGCAAGAACAGCATTAAGCCCATGGATGGTTTTGAAAGAGAGCATTGCGCGCAACTGAAGACCATGCTGGAAACCATGCGCCGACGCATGTACGTATTGACCTTCAATCGTCGTGAGGAGCAGTTGCCACCAGCGCGCATAGAGCAAGTGACCGCGCAGTTTGAGGATGCTGACGTGACGGTGTCCCAGGCCGCCGAGCGTGTGCTGAACGAAGAAGCGCATAAGATCGGCGAGTTCCAGCAATCCATGGTTAACCTGAGCTTCTGGGAGCGTGTGTTCTACCAGCGTTTGCAGGGTATACCTGGCTATAAATCCTTCGTCGGCGACTTGGCGCCTTCGTCCTATGGTGCGCCGCTCGACTGGAGGACGCTGCAGTTGCAGACCCTCAAACAGATGATCTGGCGTCGACGGCCGACGCCCGAAGAACACGACGATTGCATGCGGGTCAAGGGGGCGATCGACGAGGCGATTCAATCGGCCCAGTCGCAAAAAACCATTGATGAAGCGGGCGTGCTCAGTGTGCAGCAGCGCATTGAAGGTATTCGGGCGATTCTTCACGAGTACGCCAGCACCCTGGCGATACTCGCGGAGTACCGCGAAGCACTGCCGGAGGTGATTCACAGCGACATTGAAGTGCCTGTGGAGTCGACAATCCTCAGTCTGGATCAAGAGTCGCGAATATCGTTGGCCAAACTGCTGCGCGAACAGGAGGGTAGCCCCCAGGCCACGGCATTGCGACGCCCTGGCGCCGATCAACGGCTGGTCCGTGACTCGAAAAAACGCTACCAACTGGGGCGGGTGCGTGCGCGTACGCCGGATTCGGGTGAAGAGATCGTCGACCTGATCAGCCCGGTTGATCAGCGCGTGGTGGTCAGTTTGCAGGAGCGGGCCGGTTCAACTGAGTTCGAAGCGATCGCCGAGGCGGCGCCCGTTGTGCCGCGTCCGACACGTTCCCTGGAAAACCTCAAGGGCGACGCCCGCCGTTTGTTGCAACGCGAACCCATGGTGCTGCAACAGGCGCGCAACGAGGCGCTCGGCAATACCCCGCCGGAGAACGTTGAGGCGCGGCTGACGCGGCAATCCGCGACCGTCCGGGCGGTTGCCGACAAGTTGCGCAAGGCGCTGCCAGCCGCGCCCGATGTTGTGTCGCAGACGTTGTTGGATGATCTGGAGAAGGTCGCGCGGCGGTACCTAGAACAGGGGCGATCGTTGCGCATCGAGATGATCAAGCGTATGCCGCCCAATGAAAGCGGGATCGCCTGGCTTCATGCTCAAGACCAACTGCAGATCGTGCGCATCGAGGGGCGTATTGCCCTCAAGCGCGTCGATGATTTTTTGCAGGAGTATGTGGTCAAGGACAAGCAGGGCAGGGTGCTGGCGTACGCGCACTTTCATTATTTGACGCCCACCGCAGCGGATGCCGATTTCAAGGCCGGGCATCTGAAACTTCCGGAGCAGCGCTTCACTAGTTTCCGCAGCCTGGCCGACAAGACCGATTCGGATGTGGTCGCGATCTATTACTCGCGCATCAGCGCGCCCATGGCCGAGCGGCTGTTCTTTCGCGCAACTGACTCGGTCAAGCACCGAGGGCGGCGGGCGTTCTGGTGACGATTGGGTTCAGGATTTGCCGGGAATGCCGTACTTGCGCAGGCGATGGGCGATGGCGGTGTGAGAGGTCTGCAGGCGGCTGGCCAGTTGTCGGGTCGAGGGGTAGCTGACGTAGAGCGTCTCCAGCAGGCCGCGTTCGAAGTCCTCGACCGCCTGTTCGAGGCTGTCGACTTCGCCGTCGCTCTGGCGTGCCACTGAGGTGCCGGCGATGTCCAGATCGCCGATGTCCACCAGGCTGCTTTCGCAGATGGCGGCGGCGCGGAAGATCACGTTCTGCAACTGGCGCACATTGCCTGGCCAGCGATTGCCCAACAGCGCCGGGTAGGTGCCTGGCGCCAGGCGGCAGACCGGACGCTGGATCTGCGCGCAGGCTTGCTGCATGAAGTAACGCGCCAGCAACAGAATGTCCTGGCCACGCTCGCGCAGCGGCGGTACTTCGACGTTGAGCACGTTGAGGCGGTAGAACAGGTCTTCGCGGAACGTGCCTTCGGCGACCATTTTTTCCAGGTCGCGGTGGGTGGCGCTGAGGATGCGCACATTGACCTTCACTTCACGGTCGCCACCCACCCGACGAAAACTGCCGTCATTGAGGAAGCGCAGCAGCTTGGCTTGCAGGTACGGCGACATTTCGCCGATTTCATCGAGGAACACCGTGCCCTGGTTGGCCAGCTCCATCAGCCCCGGCTTGCCGCCGCGCTGTGCACCGGTGAAGGCGCCGGGGGCATAACCGAACAGCTCGCTTTCGGCGAGGTTCTCCGGCAGCGCCGCGCAATTCAATGCCAGAAACGGTGCGCTGTGGCGCGTGCTGATAGCGTGGCAGGCGCGCGCCACCAGCTCTTTGCCGGTGCCGGTTTCGCCCTGGATCAACAGTGGCGCATCCAGTGCAGCGACCCGTTGGGCACGTGCCTTGAGGGTGCGGATCGCCGGTGATTCGCCGAGCAGCGCATCAAAGCCCTCGGCGTGGTCGTGGTGCAGCGCCGACAGTTGTTCGCCGATGCGGTTGGGTTGGTACAGCGTGAGCAGGGCGCCGGCGTCGGTGATCGGCGTGGCGTCCAGCAGCCAGGTCTGACCGTTGATACTGATCTCGCGCAAGGGCAGGCGAAAGCCCTGCTCCAGCAAGGTATCGAGCAACGCCGTGTCATTGAAAAGCTCGGCGATACTTTCCCCGGCCGGTTCGCGTCCGTACAACGCAATCAGCGCCGGGTTGGCCAGCAGGATCTTGCCCGCACTGTCCAGGGCCAGCACCGGGTCGGTCATCGCTGCCAGCAAAGCATCGAGTTGCAGGTGGCGGCGTTGGCCGGGGAGGATGTCCACCACCGTCACCGCCTGCACGCCCTGAACGCTGAACAGCGCGTCGCGCAACTCTTCCAGTACCTCGGCGCTCAGGGTCGGGGCGTCGATATAGACGTTGGGCGGCACCATCTCCACCGCATCCAGGTTGAGATTGCGCCCACCGAGCAAGGCCAGGACTTCCTGGGTAATGCCGACGCGGTCGATGAAGCTGACGTGGATACGCATGGGGCGCTAACAATTCTGGGGAGCGGGAGGCGGCAAGTATGCCTTGGCGCGGATGTAGATCAAAATGTGGGAGGGGCGGTGCGACGATTCGACTTGCTCCCGATAGCAGGGTGTCAGTCAGCTTATTTTCAGCTGACACACCGCCATCGGGAGCAAGCCCCCTCCCACATTTGGAGCAGGGTTGTGTCAGTTATTCCAAGTGCTCAGGCTTGATCGGGTCGCCGGATTTCACATCCAGCTGATGCCGCACATCCTCGAACATCTGGTCGTACTGCTTGTGCATCGAGCCATTCAACACCGCGATCTTCGGCATCCCGTACTTCTGCGCGATGTTCATCGCGTGCCGCGCGAAGTCGAAGGCCTGGTCCTTGGGCAGATAGAACTCTTCGTTGATGTCCTTACCCTGCACCGAGCCGTGCAGCTTGAACAGCATGCCCGTGCCTTCCTTTGGGTCCTGGCTGACTTCATAGTCAATGCACAGGTTGTAGCTGTAGTCGTCCTTGTTAAGGGCGTGACGTTCGACGTGCAGGTGACCGGGTTCAAAGGTGGCCATAGGCGTATCTCCTCTACTTCACAGATAGGTGATGCCAGGTGTTGCCGTGCTGATGCGCGTGCCGGCGCTGCCCTGGACGATGGCTTCGATGTCCGAGAGTGAACCGATGACCGCAGTTTTGCCAGTCTGACGGGCGAATTCACAGGCGGCCTGCACCTTGGGCCCCATGGAGCCGGCGGCGAAGCCGAGTTTTTCCATGTCATCGGGATGGGCCTGGCCGATGGCCTTTTGCGTCGGTTTGCCAAAGTCGATGAACGCTGCGTTGACGTCGGTGGCGATCACCAGCAGATCGGCGTTCAGTTGCGAGGCCAATAGCGAAGAGCACAGGTCTTTGTCGATGACCGCTTCAATACCTCTGAGCTTGCCGTCTTCACCGTACATGGTCGGGATACCGCCACCGCCGGCGCAAATCACAATGGCGCTTTTTTCCAGCAGCCACTTGATTGGGCGGATTTCAAAGATGCGTTTGGGGCGTGGGCTGGCGACGACGCGGCGATATTTATCGCCATCCGGGGCAATGGCCCAGCCTTTCTCGGCGGCGAGTTTTTCCGCTTCCGCCTTGGAGTACACCGGGCCGATGGGTTTGGTGGGGTTCTGGAAGGCCGGGTCCTTGGCGTCCACTTCCACCTGGGTGAGCAGGGTGGCGAACGGCACTTCAAAGTCCAGCAGGTTGCCCAGTTCCTGTTCGATGATGTAGCCGATCATGCCTTCGGTCTCGGCGCCAAGCACGTCCAGCGGGTAAGGAGATACGCTGGTATAAGCGGCCGCCTGCAACGACAACAGGCCGACTTGCGGGCCATTGCCGTGGGCGATCACCAGCTCGTTGCCGGAGTGAATCTTGGCGATTTGTTCGGTGGCGATGCGGATATTGGCGCGTTGGTTGTCTGCGGTCATGGGTTCACCACGGCGCAGGAGGGCGTTGCCGCCCAGGGCTACGACGATGCGCATAATTCAATCCTTCTATGGGTGTGAACACAGAGGCCAATGTGGGAGGGGGCTTGCTCCCGATAGCGGTATGTCAGGCAACTTATCTGTAGCTGATCCGCCGCCATCGGGGGCAAGTCGAATCGTCGCACCGCCCCTCCCACACTTAACCCGTGTAGCCTTTAGATATCCGCGAGTGCCGACACCAGGATCGCCTTGATGGTGTGCATGCGGTTTTCCGCTTGCTCAAAGGCGATGTTGGCCGGCGACTCGAAGACGTCCTCGGTCACTTCCACGCCATTGGCCAGGTTCGGATACCGCGCGGCAATGTCCTTGCCGACCTTGGTCTCGCTGTTGTGGAACGCCGGCAGGCAGTGCATGAACTTCACGCGTGGGTTGCCCGAGGCTTTCATCATCTTGGCGTTGACTTGGTACGGCAGCAGTTGCTCGATGCGCTCGTCCCACGCTTCCACCGGCTCGCCCATGGACACCCAGATATCGGTGTGGATGAAGTCGACGCCTTTGACCGCCTCTTTCGGGTCCTCGGTGATGGTGATGCGTGCGCCGCTTTCTTCGGCAAACGCCTGGCACTGCTTGATGAAATCTTCATGCGGCCACAGCGCTTTCGGCGCGCCGATGCGCACGTCCATGCCGAGCTTGGCGCCGATCATCAGCAGCGAGTTGCCCATGTTGTAACGGGCGTCGCCCAGGTAGGCGTAGCTGATGTCATGCAGCGGCTTGTCGCTGTGCTCGCGCATGGTCAGGGTGTCGGCGATCATTTGGGTCGGGTGGAATTCAGCGGTGAGGCCGTTGAACACCGGTACCCCGGCGAACTTGGCCAGTTCTTCGACGATTTCCTGTTCGAAGCCACGGTATTCAATGGCGTCAAACATGCGGCCCAAAACGCGGGCGGTGTCTTTCATGCTTTCTTTGTGGCCGATTTGCGACGAAACCGGGTCGATATAGGTGACGTGGGCGCCTTGGTCATGGGCCGCCACTTCGAACGCGCAGCGGGTGCGGGTCGACGTTTTTTCGAAGATCAGCGCGATGTTCTTGCCTTTGAGGTGTGGGCGCTCGGTGCCGGTGTATTTGGCGCGCTTGAGGTCGCGGGACAGGTCCAGCAGGTAGTTCAGCTCGCGAGTGGTGTGGTGCATCAGCGAGAGCAGGCTGCGGTTGCGCATATTAAAAGCCATGGTGGATCTCCTTAGGTTTCGGTTATCCCCTCGGCTGCTGCTGGATAAGCAGCGGCCAAGGCCAAAAATTAATAGTCAATAGGGTCGCGGATGATCGGGCAGGTCATGCAGTGGCCGCCGCCACGGCCACGGCCGAGTTCACCGGCGCTGATGGTGATGACCTCCACGCCAGCCTTGCGCAGCAGGGTGTTGGTGTAGGTGTTGCGGTCGTAGCCGATCACCACGCCTGGCTCCAAGGCCACTACGTTGTTGCCGTCGTCCCACTGCTCGCGCTCGGCGGCGAAGCTGTTGCCGCCGGTCTCGACCACGCGCAGGGCCTTGAGGTTGAGCGCGGCGGCAACGGTCTCGAGGAAGTTGGTTTTCTCCCGTTGGATGTCGATGCCGTGGGGCTTGCTGTCGTCAGGGCGCAGGGTGAAGGGTACGATCTGGTTGACCACTTCCGGGAAGATGGTCACCAGGTCGCGGTCGCAGAAGCTGAACACGGTGTCCAGGTGCATCGCCGCGCGGGATTTCGGCAGGCCGGCAACGATTACCCGTTCCACAGCTTTGTTCTTGAACAGATTGCGCGCCAGTTGGCCAATGGCCTGGTGGGACGAACGCTCGCCCATGCCGATCAAGACCACGCCATTGCCAATGGGCATGACGTCACCGCCTTCCAGTGTGGCGGCACCGTGTTCCTGATCGGGGTCGCCGTACCAGATCTGGAAGTCGGCGTTGGTGAACTCGGGATGGAATTTGTAGATGGCGCTGGCCAGCAGGGTTTCCTGGCGTCGCGCCGGCCAGTACATCGGGTTGAGCGTCACGCCGCCGTAGATCCAGCAGGTGGTGTCGCGGGTGAACTGGGTGTTGGGCAGCGGCGGCAGAATGAAACTGGCGTGGCCGAGGAAGTCGCGGAACATCTCGATGGTCTTGCCACCGAAGCTGCTCGGCAGGTCATCGGCCGACACGCCACCAATCAGGAACTCGGCGATCTTGCGCGGCTCCAGGCTGCGCAACCAGGAGCTGACTTCATCGACCAGGCCCAGGCCCAAGGTGTTGGAGGTGATCTTGCGTTCCAGGATCCAGTCCAGGGCTTCGGGGATGGCAACGATATCGGTCAGCAGGTTGTGCATTTCCAGCACATCAATATCCCGCTCGCGCATTTTGGTCACGAAGTCGAAATGGTCGCGCTTGGCCTGGGCCACCCACAACACGTCATCGAACAGCAGTTCATCGCAGTTATTCGGGGTCAGCCGTTGGTGGGCCAAGCCTGGGGAGCACACCATGACTTTGCGCAGTTTGCCGGCTTCGGAATGTACGCCGTACTTCACTTTTTCCGTGGTCATTACAGATCCTCCAAGGAGCAACAGTTACAGAGTCAGGAAGCCGTCGTAGAGGCCATAGGCTGCCACCAGGGCGCCAATGACGACTGCGGCGAAAATCAGCTTCTCGACGTTGGTGAAAATCGGTTTGCCCAGTTCATGCTTAGCCTTGGCGAACAGGATCGCGCCGGGGGCATAGAGCAGGGCGGACAACAGCAGGTACTTGGTGCCGCCGGCGTAGAGCAGCCAGACCGCGTAGATCAGCGCGACTGCGCCGATGAACAGGTCTTTCTTGCGCTCTTTGAGGGCGTTTTCGTAGGTTTCGCCGCGCACCGCCAACAGCAGCGCGTAGGCCGCCGACCACAGGTAAGGCACCAGGATCATCGAGGTGGCGAGGTAGATCAGCGACAGGTAAGTACTGGCGGAAAACAGCGTGATCACCAGGAACACTTGGACCATGGCGTTGGTCAGCCACAGGGCGTTGACCGGCACATGGTTGGCGTTTTCCTTACGCAGGAACTCCGGCATGGTGTGGTCCTTGGCGGCGGCGAACATGATCTCCGCACACAGCAGCACCCACGATAGCAACGCCCCCAGCAGCGAGATGATCAAGCCGACGCTGATCAGCACCGCGCCCCAGTGGCCTACCACATGCTCCAGCACCGCAGCCATTGACGGGTTCTGCAACTTGGCCAGTTCCGGCTGGGTCATGATGCCCAGGGACAGCACGTTCACCAGCATCAGGAACAACAGCACAGTGATAAAGCCGATCACGGTGGCCTTGCCGACGTCGCTGCGTTTTTCCGCACGGGACGAGAAGATGCTCGCGCCTTCGATGCCGATGAACACCCACACGGTGACCAGCATCATGTTGCGCACTTGGTTCATCACGCTGCCCAGGTCCGGGTTTTTTACGCCCCAGATGTCAGCGGTGAAGATGTCCAGCTTGAACGCGAACACGGCGATCAGCACGAACAGTACCAGTGGCACCACCTTGGCGACCGTGGTCACCAGGTTGATGAACGCCGCTTCCTTGATCCCGCGCAGCACCAGAAAGTGCACGGCCCACAGCAACACCGACGCGCCAATCACCGCTGCGGGTGTGTTGCCTTCGCCGAAGATCGGGAAGAAGTATCCGAGTGTGCTGAACAGCAATACGAAGTAGCCGACGTTGCCCAGCCAAGCGCTGATCCAGTAGCCCCAGGCTGACGAGAAACCCATGTAGTCGCCGAATCCGGCCTTGGCGTAGGCGTACACGCCGCCATCGAGGTCGGGCTTGCGATTGGCCAGGGTCTGAAACACGAACGCGAGGGTCAACATGCCGATGGCGGTAATCACCCAACCGATCAATACCGCGCCAACATCAGCGCTGGCGGCCATATTTTGCGGCAGGGAAAAGATCCCGCCGCCGATCATTGAGCCCACGACAAGTGCAACCAGTGCACCTAATCGAAGTTTTCCGGGGGATTCAGACATTGCATAACTCCAATGCAGGAGAAGAGAGACCACAGAATAATTCCGTGTGCTAATCAAACAGCTGACTCAGATCACTTCATTGGCACATCCCATTGTGAATAAATGACTTAGGCTGGAAACTCGTGGGCGATAAAAATCCTTGGAAACGCGCTGCGCAGAGCGGTTAACCCCATTAAATTTAATTATTTGGCCGGTGAGATGGACGTTTGAAGCTAAACCTTTTTGCCGGATGTGCAAACTATTTGAGCGGTGTTTCACTTATTCGCCATAAATATTAAGAGTTGATGCACTATTTAAAATCTAAATAAGCCTTAATGTTGTTAATTTAAATGCCATTTGGTTATGAACGGATTGATTTAATCGCCATCCCTAATAAACGCTACACTCGCTGATTTAATTAGTTGAGTGCTCAGTTGTCAGCTCAACTCGGTTTTTCAGTCAGGAGTGTTCATGTCTCAACCGGCCCAGAAACTTCGACTCAGCGCCCTGATCGCCTTGGTGGTGGGGTCGATGATCGGCGGCGGGATCTTTTCCCTGCCGCAAAACATGGCCGCCCGTGCCGAGGTGGGCGCGGTATTGATCGGCTGGGCGATCACCGCCGTCGGCATGCTGACCCTCGCGTTTGTGTTCCAGACCCTGGCCAATCGCAAACCCGAGTTGGACTCAGGGGTGTATGCCTACGCCAAGGCCGGTTTTGGCGATTACATGGGGTTTTCGTCGGCTTGGGGCTATTGGATCAGTGCCTGGATGGGCAACGTCGGTTACTTCGTGTTGCTGTTCAGTACCCTTGGCTACTTTTTTCCGGTATTCGGCCAGGGCAATACGCCGGTTGCCATCGGCTGTGCATCGTTGTTGCTGTGGGCGGTGCATTTCCTGGTCATGCGTGGGATCAAGGAGGCGGCATTCATCAACCAGATCACTACCGTGGCGAAGATCGTGCCGCTGCTGATGTTTATCGTGATCGCGGCCGTGGCCTTTAAAGCCGATATTTTCACCCGTGACATTTGGGGCCTGGGCAACCCGCAGCTCGGCAGCGTGGTGGATCAGGTGCGCAACATGATGCTGGTCACGGTGTTCGTGTTTATCGGCATCGAAGGCGCCAGCGTCTATTCGGCGCGGGCCGATAAACGCTCGGACGTCGGGCGCGCCACGGTGATTGGCTTTCTTGGCGTGCTGGCGCTGTTGGCGCTCGTGAATGTGCTGTCCCTTGGGATCATGAGCCAGCCAGAGCTGGCCAGCCTGCAAAACCCCTCCCTGGCGGGCGTGCTGGAGCATATTGTCGGCCCTTGGGGCGCCCTGCTGATCAGCCTGGGCCTCGCGGTGTCGCTCTTGGGCGCATTGCTGTCCTGGGCGTTACTCTGCGCGGAAATCCTCTACGCCACGGCTCACGACAAGACCATGCCGGCGTTCTTGAAGAAGGAAAACGCCAACCAGGTGCCGGTCAATGCCTTGTGGCTGACCAATGTGATGATCCAGATTTTCCTGGTGATCACGCTGTTTTCCCACAGCACTTACACCACGCTGATTTACCTGGCGTCGTCGATGATTCTGGTGCCGTACCTGTGGTCGGCGGCGTATGCCGTGCTGCTGAGCGGGCGGGGAGAAACCTATGAAGGTGCCCACCGCCATCGCATCAAGGACCTGCTGGTGGGGTTGATCGCCCTGGGCTACGCCCTGTGGCTGCTCTACGCGGGGGGGCTGAAATACCTGCTGCTGTCGGCGCTGCTGTATGCGCCGGGCGTGATCCTGTTCGCCCTGGCCAAGCGCGAACAGGGCCAGCCGTTGTTTACCCATGTTGAGAAGGGCATTTTCAGCTGCGTGATCGCCGGTGCAGGGCTGGCGGCGTATGGGATGTACAGCGGGGTATTGTCGTTGTAGTGGGGGGACGGTACTGGCCTCATCGGGAGCAAGCCCCCTCCCACATTTTGATGGGTGAACCTATTGAAAATGTGGGAGGTCCCACTACCTTTTCGACGTAGCGCTGTCGCGCAGCAAACGGGCGAGCTGGCTTGCCCCGCGTTGTGGGGGAAGCGCCCCTGATTAAGACGAGTGCGGTGTATCAGGCACTCTTCTGTGCCTGGTTTTGGGGCTGCTTCGCAGCCCAACGCGGGGCAAGCCCGCTCGCCACAGTTACGGTGTTCCTCCTTAACTGACTTGCATTAGGACAAGCCCGCTCGCCACAGGAATGCGCTCGTCTGAAATGGTTTATGCAAGACTCAGGGCTTGCTCCCCATGGCGGAGGTCAAGTCACCATTGCGGCCTGTGTGAGCCCAATTCTCCAGCCGGCAAATCCCATTGCAATGGCGTACCGCCGATGGTCAGCGGGGGCAGCAGCCGGTGGGCCTGGCCCCAGGCGGTTTGTTCCACGACCAGGCCTTGATCTCCAGGTTCTTCCTCTCGCAACGCCGGTTGCTCCGGAGCCTGGCCTGCTTCCACCAGTAACGTCGCGGTGCGCGCCAACGACAACCGCGCGGAACCACCGCGCCCGGACTGCAACCGTTCGCCCAGCGCCTGAATCGCGCTCGCCGCCATGAGGTACCCCGTCGCGTGATCCAGCGCCTGCAACGGCAGCGGCACCGGTTTATCCGCGTGTTTCCAGAGCATGCCCGCCTCGGCGATCCCGCTGCTCATCTGCACCAGGCTGTCGAAGCCCCGACGATTTCGCCACGGGCCGCTCCAGCCGTAGGCGTTGAGGCTGACGTCAATCAGGCCGGGGGCGATGTGTTGCAGTTCTGGGGCGGTGTAGCCCAGGTGCTCCAGGGCGTCAGCGCGGTAACCGTGGAGCAGGATGTCGGCGTCCTTGAGCAAACGCTCGAACATCATCCGGCCTTCGGGCGTTTTCAGGTCCAGGCGCGCGCAGCGTTTGCCCAAGGTCATTTCCGGGACCACGCCGGGTTCGTTCCAGGTGGGGGAGTCGATGCGCAGTACATCCGCGCCGAGGCCGGCAAGAAAACGACTGGTCACGGGGCCGGCCAATACGCGGGTCAGGTCCAGCACCTTGAGGCCGGCCAGCGGGCGTGCCGCCGAGCCGAGCCAGGGTTTGTCGGTTGTGGTTTCGAAAGTCCGGCGTTGGACCAACGCCTCGGCGTTCACCGCCAACCCTTGCGGATGTTGCTGCCAGGCGCGCCACGCACGCATCTGCGCCGCGCAGCCACCTTGGTCGACAATCGCCTGTTCCAATTCGGCGGCGTTCCACGCAGCGACCTTGCCGGCCATCTCGGCGCGGTCGGCGACCTTGCCCAGCACACGTTCGGCGGCGGCGCGGTGATGGGGCGCGTTGGTGTGCAGGCGAATCCAGCCATCGGCGCTGGCGTAGTCGCCGGCTACCGGGTCCCACAGTGGCGGCACTTGCCAGCCTATCGGGCGGATCGAGGAAGAAAACCAGAAAGAGGCGAGGCGCCGGTCCACACTCACACTGGGTAAGCGCCCGGTCTGTTGCTGGATCAGTTGTGCGACGGCCTGCCCGGCAGCGCCGATGCTGGCACTGGCCAGTTCGGTGACGGCGTAGGTCGAGGGCAGGGCGCCAGCCTCGGTGAAGGTCAGCGGGGTGTGGGGTAGATCGAGTGCGGCTTGGATGGGAGTCAGCAGGTCAGTCATCGAAGGCCCTCCGTAAGAGAAGGGCCACTATAGAAGATCATCACACCGGCGTTGCAACCCCTGGTTCCAACGGCAGGTCGATGCTGGCGATAAAGCCGCCGTCAGGATGATTGGCCAGGATCAGGCTGCCGCCATGGCGTTCGGCTGCACGCCGCGCAATCGCCAGGCCCAGGCCGTGGCCTTGAGCAGTCTGGCCGGGCGCGCGGTAGAACGGCTCGCCCAGTTGGCTCAGGTGTTCGGCGTCAACACCGGGGCCATGGTCGCGCACGCTGATCAGGATGCGCTCGCCGTGGCGCTGCGCCCTTAACTCGATCGCCTGGCCTGGCGGGTTGAACCGTTGGGCATTGCGCAGCAGGTTGTCGACGGCGCGTTCGATCATGGTCGGCCAGCCCTTGAGCTGCAGGTCATGTTCGCTGGCCAGTTGGACCACTTGGTCTGGCGCGCCGAGCTGGGCGTCTTTTTGCAGGGTCTTGAGCAGGGGGTTGAGGTCGACATCTTCAGCGCTGGCGTTGTCGGCATCGACGCGTGCCAGTACCAGGATCTCGCTGATCAGAGCTTCCAGGCGGTCGCATTCGCGAGTCAGGCGCGGCCAGAGTTTTTCTCGTTCTTCGGGCCCGGCGCGTTCGGCCAGGGCCAGCGCGATCCGCAGGCGGGCCAGGGGCGAGCGCAGTTCGTGGGACACATCGCGCAGCAACTGGCGCTGGCTGCCGATCAGGCTTTGCAAGCGCGCGCCCATGCGGTTGAAGTCAGTGGCGAGTACACCGAACTCATCACGCCGATTGGCCAGGCGCGCCAAGCTGTTTTGCTGGTAGGTGGCCTGGCCAAGGTCATGCACCGCACCGCGCAGGCGGCTCAGCGGGCGGGTGATGGATAAGGTGACGAACAGGCTGAACAGGGTCAGCACCACCAGGGCAATGGCCAATGCGCTCAATGGCCACGTCAGGCTGCTGCGGTGCCATTCGTCGAGCTCCGGGTGGGCGATGCGGTAGATCAGCAGGTACGTGTCGCCGGTTTTCTCGCTGGTGTACTCGGCGGTCAGACGGCGCCAGGGAAGGTGGCCTTCCTTGCTGTCGTTCTGTCGGGCTTCAAAGGCGGCGGCGCGGCGCGGGAAGGTGCCACGCACCACTGGCTCGCCGCTTTCGTTCAGCACTTGCACGTCGAGGTGATACTGGCGCTTGCGCTGTTGCAGCAATTCCTGGGCAGCATCTTCGCCCTGGGTTTCGTAGAGTTGGGTCCACTCTTCGGCCAGGTTTTTGAGGCCAGGGTGCCGGCTGAGAATCCAGGCGTCTTGATTGAGCATATGCCCAAGCAAGATCGACAACCCGGCAACCAAGGCGATGGCAAGCCAGAAACTGGCCAGGATGCGCCAGAACAATGAACGCACAGGAAACCCTCAAACAGGAAAAGCCCAGTGGCGAGAGCCACTGGGCTGGGAGCTTTAACGCGGGAGCATTATTGCGCTTTTTGCGGCTGTTGCGCTTTCCAGGCCTGGAATTCCTTCCATTCGGCTCGACGCTGTTCCTGCTTCTTGACGATCTCGTCAAACTTCTTCTGTTGGTCAGGCTTGAGCACGGCACGGATATCGGCCTGCGTTTTCTGCTTACCGGCGGCGATTTCATCCTGCATGGCTTTCTGGTCAGCGGCCGGGAGTTTGTCCAGGTACTTTTTGGTCAGGTCTTTGCGAGCGTGCCATTGGTCGCCCATCAGCTTGCCGATCTGCTGGCGCTGTTCCTTGCTCAGGTCCAGTTGGCTGAAAGGGCCGCCTTTGCCACGCGGACCGTGTTCACCGCCGTGGCCCGGGCCGCCCATCATGTGGCCTTCAGGACCGCCCATCGGGCCTGGGCCTTCGGGCATCGCGGCCATGGCAACGGTTGGCAGGGCAGCGGCGAACATCAAAGCGATAAGGGTCTTGCGCATGGTGATTCTCCTGTCTCTATTCCGGTGAGTCCGGATGTGAGTAGATTACCCAGATCAAGGTCAGCGGCAGTCAGGGGAGCGTAAAGCTTGGGTAAAGACGATTTTGTGCTAACTGACAAAACTTTCAGGGGGCGTAGTAATAGCCTCGGCTGCGCAACGCCACGATCCGTGGACGTCCGTCCGGGTGCGGGCCGATCTTTTTGCGCAGGTTGCTCACGTGCATGTCCAGGCTGCGGTCGTACAGGGTCAACTTGCGGCCCAGGGCGATCTGCGCCAGTTCCTGCTTGTCCAAGGGCTCGCCGGGCTGGCGCAGCAAAGCTTCCAGCAGGCGGCTTTCGGAGACGGTGAGGGTAAATTCCTGTTCATCGATGCTGACCACGCCACGCACCGGGCTGAAACACAGGTCGCCCAGCTCAAGCTGGCTGGACACGGCGGCCGGGTGGCTGCGGCGTAATACCGCACGCAGGCGGGCGGTCAGTTCACGGGGGTCGCAGGGCTTGGCGAGGTAATCGTCGGCACCCAGTTCCAGACCGAGGATGCGGTCCAAGGGTTCGCCCCGGGCCGATAGCATCAGCACCGGCAGCTCCGGGTGATCGTTGCGCAATTGCTTGAGCAGCTCCAGGCCGCTGCCGTCTGGCAGCATTACGTCGAGCACGACCGCTGCCGGAGCACTGTCGGCCAAGGCCTTGCGCGCGCTCAAGCCATCGTGGCAGGCATGCACCTGAAAGCCTTCCTGGCTCAACCAACTGGTCAGCAGCTCGCAGAGCTCCTGGTCATCATCTATCAGTAACAGCTCGCTCATGACTCACTCAATTTAGCCATTGTCGACGGCGACGGTGCCCCCCGCTGGCGAAGATCCCGCACAGCAAGGCGATCAGTGCGACGGCCCCGCCGGTGACAAACCACTGCTGTTGCTCGGTCAGCCATCGGCTCAAGGTACCGCCCTGTGAATCTTTGAGTTGCTGGGCCAGCTTTTGGTTCTCTTGGCGAAGGCGACTCAATTGGGCGCTTTCGCGCGTAGCATCCGCGCTTTGCAGTTGTTTGGTCAGTGCTTCACGCTGCCGTTCGCTTTCTTTCAAACGTTGCTGCAGCTCGCTGATCTGGCTGCCGGCACTCAAGGACAAGGGCGTGGAACTGCCGGTGTTCGAGGTTTCTTCAGCGTGGGCCGTAGCCCCGATTGTTAACACTGCCAACAGACAAAACTGACGTAAGCGCATCGGAACTCCTGATTCCACACGAATATTCAGAACGTTGTCGGCAGGTTACCGAGAATAATGAGTAATAAGCAGCGCGCCGAACGCAATCGGTTCGGCGCAGCTTGGGTTAAGGCAGGACTTGTTTGAACGGCTTGATCACGACATCGGCGTAAACGCCCGCCGCGACATAAGGATCAGCCTTCGCCCAGGCCTGGGCATCGGCCAGGGAGGCGAACTCGGCGACGATCAGACTACCGGTGAAGCCAGCGTCGCCTGGGTCGTTGCTGTCTACGGCCGGGTGCGGGCCGGCCAGTACGATGCGGCCTTCGGCTTGCAGCACTTTGAGGCGCTCGACGTGTGCCGGGCGAACGGAAAGGCGTTTTTCCAGCGAGTTGGCAACGTCAGTAGCAATGATTGCGTAGAGCATGTCAGTCCTCGGTTTTCGGCGTAGTGGTCTCGGCATCATGCAGGTGGCGCGACAGATAAATGCCCTGGGCGACCAGGAACAACACGGTCATGCCCAGGCTGCCGAACACTTTGAAGTCGACCCAGTAATCCTGGAAGGTAAAGGCCACGAACAGGTTGGCGGCGCCGCAGAAGATGAAAAACACGATCCAGGCGATGTTCAGGCGCGTCCAGACCGGTTCTGGCAGGGTGAGCGCGTGGCCCATGATTCGCTTGATGAGCAGGCGGTCGCCGATGAAGTGGCTGCCGATAAACGCCAGGGCAAACAGCCAGTTCACCACCGGGGCTTTCCATTTAAGAAAGGTTTCGCTGTGGAAGGCCAGGGTCAGGCTGCCGAAGACCAGGCACGCGACCAGGGTCAGCCATTGGCTTTTTTCCAGTTTGCGCTGGGAGATGAAGATAGCGCCGTAGACCACGACAGAGCTGATGATCAGCACAGCGGTGGCGCTGTAGATGCCGCCGAAGGTGAGCTCGTGGCCGGCCAGATCGATGACCCGAGGGTCGAGTTTGTAAACGATGAAGAACAGCAACAGCGGGATGAAGTCGATGAATTGTTTCACAGTAAGAGCCAGAAGCTGGATGTGGCGGCATAATAACAAACATCCTTGGTAGCGAAAGCGCCAGCTGACTTGAGGTTACACACTCCCGTGAATGTTGATTTGCACTGCCACAGCACGGCCTCCGACGGCGCCCTGGCGCCTGCGGTACTGGTTGCGCGTGCGTTTGAAAAAGGCGTGCGAGTCCTGGCGTTGACCGACCACGACACCCTTGAAGGTCTTGACGAAGCGCGCGCAACCGCCCATTCGTTGGGCATGCAACTGGTCAACGGTGTCGAATTGTCCTGCACCTGGGGCGGGGCCACCATTCACGTGCTCGGTTATGGTTTCGATCAAAACGCCGCGCCGTTGATGGAGGCTATCGCGCAATTGCACGATGGCCGCTGGCTGCGGTCCGAAGAAATAAGCCGCAAGCTGGCCCTCAAAGGCATGCCTAATGCCCTCGACGGCGCCCGCGCGATCCAGCAGGAGCTGGGCGACAGCGGCAATGCGCCGGCCCGTCCGCACTTTGCCGATTGGATGGTGCGTGAAGGTTTTGTTAAAGACCGCGCCGAGGCTTTTCGAAAATGGCTGGGCGCCGGCAAGTTGGGCGATGTGAAGCAACATTGGCCGACCCTTGAAGACACCGTCGAGACCCTGCGGGCCTCCGGGGCCTGGGTCAGCCTGGCGCATCCCTGGCATTACGATTTCACCCGCAGCAAGCGCCGCAAGCTGATCAGCGACTATATTGGAGCGGGTGGCCACGCCATCGAGGTGGTCAACGGGCATCAACCCGCCGAACAGGTCGGCAGCCTGGCGATCCTTGCCCGCGAATTTGGTCTGCTGGTCAGTGCCGGCAGTGACTTTCATGGCCCAGGCGGCTGGTCCGAGATCGGCGAGTACCGCGCGATCCCGGAAGATTTGCCGCTTTTGTGGGGGCGATTCAAGCATGACCCCATTGTTGCCACCGTCTGAACAGGTAGAGCTCGTGAGTCAATTCTTCCAGATTCATCCGGAAAATCCCCAGGCGCGCCTGATTAAACAGGCCGTGGAGATTATTCGCGCCGGCGGCGTGGTGATCTACCCAACAGATTCGTCCTACGCCATCGGTTGTCAGATCGGTGACAAGGGCGCGGTCGAACGTGTGCGGCGCCTGCGTCAGCTGGACGACAAGCATAACTTTGCACTGATCTGCAGCGATCTATCCCAACTGGGGCTGTTCGCCAAGGTCGATACCGGTACTTTCCGCCTGCTCAAGGCCCACACTCCGGGGCCTTACACCTTCATTCTCAACGCCACACGCGAAGTGCCGCGCCTTCTGCTGCATCCCAAAAAACGCACCATCGGCCTGCGTGTGCCGGAGCACCCGATTGCCCTGGCGTTGCTGGCGGAGCTGGGTGAACCGCTGATGAGCGTTTCGTTGATCATGCCCGGCGACACCGAGCCGCTGGAAGACCCGTACGAAATGCGCCAATTGCTGGAAAAGCAGGTAGACCTGATCATCGATGGCGGCTTCGGCGGCGGCAAAGCCTCCACCGTGATCAACCTGGCCGACGGCGAACCTGAAGTGATCCGTGTGGGTTGTGGCGATCCGGCGCCCTTTATGGTCGAGGCCTGAATGTCGTCAGTGGAAACCGTCGACCCCCAGGCAGGTGCGCAGCAGGAGCTGCCATTTGCGATGGTGTACGGCCAGGCCGTGCTGGAAATGCCCCTGGATCTGTACATTCCGCCTGACGCCCTGGAAGTCTTCCTTGACGCCTTCGAAGGCCCGCTGGATTTGTTGCTGTACCTGATCCGCAAGCAGAACATCAACATCCTCGACATCCCGGTGGCGGAAATCACCCGGCAGTACATGGGTTATGTCGAGTTGATGCAGTCGGTGCGCCTGGAGCTGGCAGCCGAGTATCTGGTGATGGCCGCCATGCTGGCCGAGATCAAATCGCGCATGCTGTTGCCGCGTTCGGAGACGGTGGAAGCCGAAGAGGACGACCCGCGCGCCGAACTGATCCGTCGCCTGCAAGAGTACGAACGCTTCAAGGCGGCCGCCGAAGGCATCGACGGTCTGAGCCGCGTGGGCCGCGACGTGGTGGTGCCCAAGCTGGATGCTCCCGAAGCTCGCGCACGCAAGCTGCTGCCGGACGTAAGCCTGGAAGAGTTGCTGATGTCCATGGCCGAGGTACTGCGCCGGGGCGATATGTTTGAACACCACCAGGTCAGCCGTGAGGCCCTGTCTACTCGCGAACGCATGAGCGATGTGCTGGAGCGCCTCAAGGGCGGCGGCTTTGTGCCGTTTGTCGAGCTGTTCACCAAAGAAGAAGGGCGACTGGGGGTGGTGGTGACCTTTATGGCGATCCTCGAATTGGTCAAGGAATCCTTGGTCGAGCTGGTCCAGAATGAGCCTTTTGCGGCTATCCACGTGCGGGCGCGAGCCGAATAAAGAGCTGAATCGATGAATCTGACTGAACCCCGCGAACTGGCGCCGTTGCTGGAAGCCTTTCTCCTGGCCTCGGGTAAACCGCAATCCCTGGAGCGCTTGTTCGAACTGTTTGAAGAGGCTGAGCGCCCTGAGCCGCCGGTGTTCAAGAAAGCGCTGGAGATCTTGCGCAAGTCCTGTGAAGGCCGCGCGTTTGAACTGCGCGAAGTGGCGTCGGGTTATCGCCTGCAAATTCGTGAGAAATTTTCCCCGTGGGTTGGCCGCCTATGGGAAGAACGCCCGCAGCGTTATTCGCGGGCGATGTTGGAGACCATGGCGCTGATCGCCTATCGCCAGCCGATTACTCGGGCTGAAATCGAAGATGTGCGGGGCGTGGCGGTCAACAGCCATATCGTCAAGACGTTGCTGGAGCGCGAGTGGATCCGCATCGTCGGCTACCGCGACGTGCCGGGCAAACCGGCGATGTTCGCCACTACTAAGGTGTTCCTCGACCACTTCAACCTGAAAAACCTCGACGACCTGCCGCCGCTGGCCGAATTGCGTGAGATGGAAGCCGAGCCGGTGCTGGACTTCGACGACGCCCCAGTGCCGCCAGGTTTGCAGGAACTTGCCGATGCCACGGCCGAGCCTGAAGAACCGAAAGACGAAACCAGTTTCCACACCCTTTTGCTGGAACTAGACGACATGGAGCAGGGGATCAAGACCGACTTCGATGATTTGCTGCGTGATGGTGCGGCTGAGCATGAAGCCGAAGTGAACGTTGAAGTTGAGCCTGAAGTCGAAGCTGAACCTGAGGAAGATATCCTTGGCGTGGCTGAAGCCCGCGAGAAACTCCTGGCTGCCGTTGCCGCTCTCGAACCGCCGCCGCTGAGCGATGAAGAAGACGAAGCCCGTGCATTGGCCGAAGCTATTGAGGCGGAACGCCGCAAATTTGAAGACTGATGCGGTCAATGCGGGATGTGAGAAGACATGAGTTCACCCAAAGACCCTTGCATCAGCGTCTGCAAATTCAGCGATGAGATCTGCGTCGGGTGCGGTCGCAGCAAACGCGAAATCCGTGCCTGGAAGAAACTCGACAAGACCGACAAGCGCACTGTCCTGGCCGAAGCCGAACTGCGTTTGTTGGCCTTGGGCGCCACCGGTCGGCGGAAAAACAAATGACTTGGCGCATATCGACTAGTCTGTGATGCGCAACGCGCGCCTTACGCGTATGATTCGCGACCCTTTGCCGACCTATTCGGGCAAAGCCCCGCTTTCAACACTCTTCAGGCCACGCCTGAATCGACCCACCGGGAGGTGCTTAAGATGAACGATAAAGACCAGAACGACAGCCAGGAAATCGGCCCTGCAGGCGAAAAGCTGCAAAAGGTGCTGGCGCGTATCGGTGTGGGCTCGCGACGCGACGTCGAAGCCTGGATCACCCAGAAGCGCATCAAGGTCAACGGCGTCGAGGCTACCCTCGGTCAGCGCGTCGATCTGCACGATGCAATCACCATTGATGGCAAAGTCATCAAGCGTGAAGAGGCCGCCGAATCGGTGCGCCGCGTGATCATGTACAACAAGCCCGACGGCGAGATCTGCACCCGTGACGACCCGGAAGGCCGTCCGACCGTGTTCGACAAAATGCCTAAGCCTAAAGAAGGCCGCTGGATCAACATCGGTCGTCTGGACATCAACACCACCGGCTTGCTGATGTTCACCACCGACGGTGAACTGGCCAACCGCCTGATGCACCCGTCCTACGAGATGGACCGTGAATACGCGGTACGTGTACGTGGCGAAGTCGATGACGAGATGATCGAGCGCTTGAAAGCTGGCGTCGTCCTCGAAGACGGCCCGGCCAAGTTCACCGACATCAAGCAGGCTCCAGGTGGTGAAGGTTTCAACCACTGGTACCACTGCGTGGTGATGGAAGGCCGTAACCGTGAAGTACGTCGCCTGTGGGAATCCCAGGGCCTGGTGGTCAGCCGCCTGAAGCGCGTGCGTTTTGGTCCGGTGTTCCTGAACTCCGACCTGCCGATGGGCCGCTGGCGCGAAATGAGCCAGTACGAAGTCGACATCCTCAGCGCCGAAGTGGGCCTGACGCCGGTTGCCATGCCGCAGATGAACGCCAAGAGCAAAGACAAGCTTGAGCGCATGCAGCGTAAATCGTCGCGTCCTGTGGCACGTGCCGAGCGCGTGGCGCGCACTGTGCGCCCGGCGCTGGATGCTCCGGCGACCGGCGGGCGTATCTCCCGTCAGCCGCATATTGAAGGTGAGCGTCGTCCAACGGCCCCATCGCGTCAGGAAGGCGAGCGCGCACCGCGTGCACCGCGTCCTGCGCCGGCCGGTGGTCGCAGCAACCGTGGCGAAACGGATCGCCCGGCCGACAACGCCAGCACCAAGCGCCCAGCCAAGCCGGCGGCGAACAAGCGTCCCGGCCCGAAACTGGTCGCGGACGAGCCGTCGGGCAAGCGCCGTGGCGCTCCAGCGGGTTCGGGTCAGCGTCCGGGGTTTGGTCGCAAGAAGCCGCAGTGATGCAATAAGCGCTGCATAAAAAAACGCCAACTGTTGAAGTTGGCGTTTTTTTTTGCGGCGGGATTTGCGCCTGGAGCGTTTCACCGGATCGTTATTCGTCGAGTGATGGTGTGCGGTGTGGGCTAAACAGTTACCACCGGCGTTCACCACCGCGGCACTAGATTGAGCCCTGCACTCACTTATGCCACGAGGCGACGACCATGGATATCCGCATCAATCACCGCTACATGACCCGTGAACAGAAAGCCCTTTTTATCCAGGCCATCCTGCTGCTGAAAAACGACGTCCAAAGTGTCCTGCGTCCCGGACAGCAAATGCGCTATGACGATTACGTACAGGTTCACAGCAACGCCTTCGACGGCCCGGAGGCTTTCACGCCGATGCCGCACCGCTCGCCGCTGTTTTTCCCTTGGCACCGCGTATTCCTGCGTCAATTCGAGCGGGATCTGCAAAGCGCGGTTAACGATACCAGCGTCACCCTGCCATTCTGGGACTGGTCGATGGAGGGCTCAAGCAATCCATTCACGCCTGGCTTTTTGGGCGGCGACGGCGACAGTGCTCAAGCCCAGCGTGTAACGTCGGGCCCATTCGCTTATCAGGACGGGCGCTTTGAAATTCGCCAGGGGGTTCCGGAGGGGGATAAGGGCTTGCGCCGCGAACTGGGCGCAGGGCCCGGCGCGCATCTGCCGAACTCCGAACAAGTGCTGGATGCGCTGGCCAAGACGCCGTATGCCCCGGGGCCGGACAGTTGGGGCAATTTCTGTGAAGGCGTGCTGCATGACCCTGTGCATCGCTGGGTGGGCGGTAACATGTCGATGCCGTCCTCACCCAACGATCCGGTGTTTTTCCTGCACCACTGTTACCTTGACCTGTTGTGGGAGCGCTGGAAGCGTCAGCATCCCACCTCTTTGCCCTATTATCCGGTATCGGATATGCCTGGGCTGGATCGTCAGGCCACACTTGTCTTCCATGCTCCGAACAATCCCGCTCCTTGGCCGGAGACCTGGACTGTTGACAGCGTGATCACGACTGAGAGTCTGGATTACACCTACGGTCTGTTCACCTCAGTACCCGCATCCCTCGGCTCGCCGACGCTGACGACATGCGAGATGGGCTCGCAGAACGTGTGACTTTCCTCTGACACACCTGATCGATCAAGAAAACAGCAGCAGGCTTGCTCGCGCGGACGGTGTGTCAGGCGCTTTACACAGGCGTTGTCATAAGGCCTCGCGAGCAAACCCATACTGGCAATATCGTTAGAACGCAAAGGTGCCATCGAACACGGGCTTGTCATCCAGTGCCAGCACCCCACTGGCGAAGATCAGGTCCAAGTGGTGGCTGCCTTTCTGCCCTCCACCCAGACCCAAGTGCAGCCCACAGTGGCGCTCCTCGAACCCGGCATTGCGCGCATACAAGTCTTTCACCCCTTCATTGGTGCCAATTCCCAATTCCTCCACCCGACGATTGGACGGGTTGGCATTCAAGTATTTGTTGAAGTCATCCACCAGCCCGGGCACTTCGCTGGCCACGCTGCAGACGGTCGAGTTCTCAATCCACAGCTCCAGCGGTGATTGCAGCACGCCGTATTTGCGCGCGAACGGGATGGTGCTGAGAAAGGTGCCGACAAACCGTACCTGCCCGTTGATGGCCTCGCTGTGGGTGGCGATTTCACCGGGGGCAAGGTCGTGGTTGCCCACGCCGTTGATATTGGTCCACTTCTTGACGCTGCTCAGCGGCGCCTCAAGGCGTGAGCCGTGCTTATCGGTAAAGCTCAGCACAGTGGCCTGGCCCATGCGCCGGATCAGCGTGGCGTTGAGGTCGGCAATGCGTTGCGGTTCGACGCTGAAGGTGTCGTAGAAGTAGTCACCGTAATCCTTGAACAGCAAGGACTTCGTCCAGTGTTCAGCCATCACACCCTGCAGGGCACGGATAAAGTCAGGGCCTTCGGCGCGAGGGTTGGGCAGGGTCGAGGAATCGTACAGAAACAGATACAGGTCACAGCCTTCAATAGCCTCGGCCAGGGTGTCGCTGGCGGTCAGGTCCAGGCGCTGCACCTGGAAGTTGAAGCGTGCGGCGTTGCTGTGGTTGATGGCTTGGGCGATGGCATCGTAGCGCTCAGTATGGCCCAGCAGTACGTTTGGGCAGTTCAGGCCGCTGAGGGCCGGGTGGTGGGCGAGGTAGTAGAGAAAGTGTTCAACGGCGCGGGCCTTGTCCATGACGTCTGTCCTTGTGTGCCTGGGGTAAGGGGGCAGGCGCCGTGCACAGCACCTGCCGGATGCCTGCCGGTTAGAAAGGCCACATCGCGGTGCCAAATGGCACTACGGCATCAGCTTGCATCATTTCTACGGCGGCCTCATGGGTCGGCGCTTCAAACCAGTCGTCGAGTTGCAGTTCGGTTTCCAGGTCGTTTTCCAGTGCTTGCATGGTGTATCTCCTAGAGGACGGTGTTTGAGAACGGCCTGCCAACGGGCGTCGCTGGCAAGTGGAATGAACCTAGGAGACCCTGTTGTTTAATGCAAAATATTTGTTGACACGGTTTCATTTGGATTTTTTCTTCTGTTTTTTTAGCGGGCGTTTTTTCTGAGGAAATACAGTGAGCTGCCAGCGCCTTTTGCGCGGAAATTTCTTACCGCCAATTTTTCCAAAGATGACAGCTGTAACGCAGTGTTTCCGCTATGTAACGATTAGTTTACGAGTAAGTCTCGGCGTTGTTGGTCGACTCAAGGCTGTAAGGAATCCCTGACAGATCGTCGCACGCCCCGTTCGGGGGCGGGCGTAAGCTGTCGAGCGGTGTACAATGCGCCGCGTTTTACTGTGACCCCCTTTGCGTAACCCGCAAAAGGCCAAGACCTCGGGGTTTGCCGACCCTGATCATTCCGCCTGGCCACGAGCCTGGCGGGTTCGATTTCGTCACAGATAAAAACAAACAGGTGACGCATGACCGTTAGAAAGACGCTGTACTCCTGGTGCCTTCGCTGGGGTTTGAGCGGCGCTGCTTGAGGCGGAATTCAAGTCAGCCACGTGCATTCACATCATCAAACCTTGCGTGAGACCCTTTTCATGAGTGGACCCAATTCCTCTTCAGGCGAGCTGAAACGCGGCCTGAAAAATCGGCACATCCAGTTGATCGCCCTCGGTGGCGCCATCGGCACCGGCTTGTTCCTCGGCTCGGCCGGGGTGCTCAAGTCCGCCGGCCCGTCGATGATCCTGGGCTATGCCATTTGCGGCTTCATCGCCTTCATGATCATGCGCCAACTCGGCGAAATGATCGTCGAAGAGCCGGTCGCCGGTTCCTTCAGCCACTTTGCCCACAAGTACTGGGGCGGTTTCGCCGGCTTCCTGTCGGGTTGGAACTGCTGGATTTTGTACATCCTGGTGGGCATGTCCGAGCTGACCGCCGTCGGGAAATACGTGCACTACTGGTGGCCGGAGATCCCGACGTGGGTCTCGGCAGCGGCGTTCTTCGTGTTGATCAACCTGATCAACCTGGCCAACGTCAAAGTCTTCGGTGAAGCCGAGTTCTGGTTCGCCATCATCAAGGTAGTGGCGATCGTCGGCATGATCGCCTTGGGCAGCTATCTGCTGGTCAGCGGCAGCGGCGGCCCGCAAGCCTCGGTGAGCAACCTGTGGGAACACGGCGGGTTCTTCCCCCATGGCGTGGGTGGCTTGGTGATGGCCATGGCGATCATCATGTTCTCCTTTGGCGGCCTGGAAATGCTCGGCTTCACCGCCGCCGAAGCCGATCAGCCACGCACTGTGATCCCCAAGGCGATCAATCAGGTGATCTACCGCATCCTGATTTTCTACATCGGCGCCTTGGTGGTGCTGTTGTCGCTGACGCCATGGGACAGCCTGCTGGCGACCCTTAATGCGTCCGGCGATGCCTACAGCGGCAGCCCGTTCGTGCAGGTGTTCTCGATGTTGGGCAGCAACACCGCCGCGCACATCCTCAACTTCGTGGTCTTGACCGCAGCGTTGTCGGTGTACAACAGCGGTACCTACTGCAACAGCCGCATGCTACTGGGCATGGCCGAGCAGGGCGATGCGCCCAAGGCCCTGGCCAAGATCGACAAACGCGGTGTACCGGTGCGATCCATCCTCGCCTCGGCGACCGTGACCCTGGTGGCCGTGCTGATGAATTACTTCATCCCGCAACATGCCCTGGAACTGCTGATGTCCCTGGTTGTGGCCACGCTGGTGATCAACTGGGCGATGATCAGCTTCTCCCACTTCAAGTTCCGCCAGCACATGAACCGCACCGGCCAAGTGCCGCTGTTCAAGGCGCTGTGGTACCCGTATGGCAACTATGTGTGTCTGGCGTTCGTGGTGTTTATCCTGGTCATCATGCTGATGATTCCGGGGATCCAGGTGTCTGTGTATGCGATCCCGGTGTGGGTGGCGTTTATGGCGGTGTGTTACTGGATCAAGAACAAGCGCAGTGCCGAAGCGGCGCTGACTGCGGCAAGTGTGCTGAAGTAAGCCCGCTGGCATAAACAGGAAACCCGGCGCTTTGCCGGGTTTTTTGTTGGCGGGGCGGTGATTTGAGCGGATTTCGTCTCAATGATGCCAAACTGTTCAAAGGCGCCGTGATTTCCAAAGCCCAGGCGTCGATGTTGTTGTCCGAGTAGGGCTTTTCCGTTTCGTAAGGTTTTTGATTGATGCTGGTTATTTCCAACAACGTGCACCTGCCCGACGCCGAGATCGAGCTGACCGCCATCCGTGCCCAGGGCGCGGGTGGGCAGAACGTCAACAAGGTGTCGAGCGCGGTGCACCTGCGTTTTGACATTCCGGGGTCGTCGTTGCCGGAGTTCTACAAGGAGCGGTTGCTGGCGCTGCGCGACAGCCGGATCACCAGCGAAGGGGTGCTGATACTCAAGGCCCAGCAATATCGCACGCAGGAACAGAACCGTGCCGATGCGTTGGAACGTCTGGTGGAATTGATCCTCAGCGCCACCAAGGTGGAGAAAAAGCGCCGGCCGACCAAGCCTACCCTGGGTTCGAAGAAGCGGCGCCTGGAATCCAAGACCAAGCGCGGCAGCATCAAGGCGGGGCGTGGCAAGGTCGACTTTTAGTCGCCGCGTGCCTCGCGGGCCAGGGGTGCTTGCCGGTAGAGGTACACGCTCAGCAGCAAGCCACCGAGGGCGGCGAGGGCGGCGAACAGGAAGATCGACGCAAAACCGAAGCCTGCCGCCACGGCCCCGGCCAACGGACCGGTGATGCCCAGGGACAGGTCGATAAACAGCGAGTAGGCGCCCACCGCCGAACCGCGGCTGGACGCGGGCACCAGGTTGACCGCTTCCACCCCCAGTGCCGGAAACACCAGGGAAAACCCGAACCCGCTCAATGCCGCGCCGGCCAAGGCCAGGTTGGCGTCAGGCGCCAGCCACAGCAACAGCAGGCCGAGGATCTCTACTGACAGGCACGCAATCGCCACGCGAAAGCCGCCGATGCGGTTGATCAAATTCCCGAACAGTAGCCGTGCGCCGATAAAACTGGCGCCAAACAGGCTCAGGGCCCACACCGCGTTATCCCAGTGCTGAGTGGTGTAATACAAGGTGATAAAGGTGGCGATGGTGCCAAAGCCGATGGAACCCAAGGCCAGCGCGCAGCCGTGGGGCAATACACGGCCCAGCACGTTCATGAACGGTAAGCGCACACCGGCCACGATCGGCGCGGCAACCTTGTTCCAGGCCAGCAACAGGCCGACGACGGCCAGCAGGATAATGCTGACGCCCATGCTCCACAGCCCGAAATTCTTCACCAGCACTACGCCCAGCGGCGCGCCGACGGCCAGCGCGCCATAGCTGGCAATGCCGTTCCAGGAGATGACCTTGGCCGTATTCGCCGCGCCAACTCGGCCGATGCCCCAGCCGATGGCGCCAGACCCCACCAGGCTTTCTGCGCTGCCCAGTACCAATCGACCGACGAGCAGGCTGCCCAGGCTGACAGCCGGCAGGTTTGAAAACCACGCAGCGAGCAACATGAACACGCCACTCAGGCCGCAGCCCGCCAGGCCGATCAGCACCGCGCGCTTGCTACCCAGGTTATCGATGATTTTGCCCGCGTAAGGACGGCTCAGCAGGGTGGCCAGGTATTGCACGCTGATCACCAGCCCTGCGATCACCGCGCCATAGCCCAGCTCACTGTGGACATAGCCCGGCAACACGGCCAGGGGGATACCGATATTCAGGTAGCCGATAAAGGTGAACAACACGATGGAAACAACTTGCAGCGTGACCGCCATGGGGCGCTGGGTATCTGGCATGGGGAGAGGTCCACTGTCGCAGCAGGTAAAGATAGGCTGCTAATGATACCGGTGCTTTGACGTGTGCAGGGCGGTAAAACGCTAAAACGTCAGATCAAAAAGACGTCAGGTTTTGGTCGGGGCCAGTAATTGGGTGGTGACCAGAGCAGCCAAGGCGTTTTCCTGGGTACCGAAGCGCTTGAGCAGTACGGCTTGCTTGTCCGCGCTGAGGCGGTTCCACACCTCGACCATCTGCAAGGCGGCGTCGAGTACGGCGGTGTCCGGGGTATTGGGGAGGGTATCGGTCATGGCGGGGATCTCGGAGGATTCAGGCAGTGTGGAAAGCGCTCAAAGCTGCGCTTTCCACACGGTCTGGTACGGCGTCAGTCCTGGCTTTTGCTGTCGACTGGTTTTGCTTCTTTGGCCTCAGGCTGCTTCGCGCTGGCCTGCTGCGGTGTTGGCTGCTCAGTTTCGTGCAGGCTTGGGAAGGGGAGATTAGGTATCTCGTGCATCGTCGTCGCTCCTCGCAAGGTCTGTTTTTTCAATCGCAGGTGATTCCGCGCTCTCAAAAAGCTTTGGCAGGATACAGCACTGTAAATGACAAAAAGACTTTTATATCGGCGGATGCACGAACCTTTATGGCTTCACGCAAGTGACAAGAGGTCACACCGTTCAGAACGGCACCTTGCCCAGGATCATGTCGCGGTACATCACAAAATCTCCCAGCAGGCTGTAAAACGGGTGCTGAAAGGTTGCCGGGCGGTTCTTTTCGAAGAAGAAGTGTCCGATCCAGGCAAAGCTGTAGCCGGCAATCGGCACGGCCAGCAATAGGCCTAACGACCCCCTGCCAATGGAATAGGCCAAAATACCGATCACGAGGGTGGTGCCGATAAAGTGCAGGCGACGGCAGGTGCTGTTGGCATGTTCGGCCAAATAGTAAGGGTAAAACTCGGCGAAGCTATTGAATCGCTTGACGTTTTCCACGGTGACCGGCCCTTTTGATTGTTGTGCCGCCCAACAGATGTTCGGCGGGGAGCTTATTTGAGTCTAGAGTGATCAGTGGTAACAGCCAGTGACATTAGATGCCACTTTAGTATCCTTGGATTCCTGGCTGCCGTTATGAGCCTGCTTTATTAAGAAGACGCCATGAGCGAACGAACAACTTCTGCAAGCTGGGCGATGGGGATAGTCAAGGCACTGGAAATGGATGGTCTGGATTGCCGCGCCCTGTTCAAGCAACTGGGCCTTGACTACGCCGCCCTCAATGACCCCGATGCTCGGTTCCCGCAAGACTCCATGACGCGCCTGTGGCAACGGGCAGTCGAGCTGTCGGGCAACCCCGCGATTGGCCTGAACATGGGCAAGGTAGTGCGCCCGGCGTCGTTTCATGTGGCGGGTTATGCGTTGATGTCCAGTAACACCCTGGCCGAGGGCTTCATGCGGCTGGTGCGTTACCAGCGGATCATTGCCGAAAGCGCCGACTTGAGTTTCCGACTGCTGCCCGAAGGCTATGCGCTGATTCTGACGGTGCATGGCGATCATTTGCCGCCCACAAGGCAAAGTGCCGAAGCCTCTCTGGCCTGTGCATTGGCACTATGCGGCTGGCTGACCGGCCGTACCTTGCAGCCGCGCAAAGTCATGTTGCAAGGTGAACAACCGGCGGATCTGGAGCCTTATAAGCAAGCTTTCCATGCACCATTGGAGTTCAACGCGCCCTATGACGCGTTGATTTTCGAACGCGCCGACATGGACGCACCGCTGCCGACGGCCAACGAGGCGATGGCGTTGTTGCACGACCGTTTTGCCGGTGAATACCTGGCGCGCTTTTCCGAGAGCCGCGTGACCCACAAGGCGAGGCAAGTGCTGTGTCGTTTGCTGCCCCAAGGCGAACCCAAGCGTGAAGTGGTGGCCCAGACGTTGCACCTGTCCCAGCGCACCTTGCAGCGGCGTCTGCAGGAGGAGGGCACGAGTTTTCAGACCCTGCTCGACGACACCCGCCGCGAACTGGCCGAGCAATACCTGGCACAGCCGAGCATGACGCTGCTGGAGATTGCCTACCTGCTGGGCTTTGCCGATCCGAGCAACTTCTTCCGCGCGTTTCGCCGCTGGTTCGATACCACGCCCGGCGAATACCGGGCGCGGTTGCAAGACACGTCGACCGTCAGTGACGCCAGAACGCCGGGATGCACAGAACAAAGACTGTGATGATCTCCAGCCGGCCCAGCAGCATGCCCAGGGACAGGATCCACTTGGCCGCATCCGGCAGGCTGGAGAAGTTGCCCGCCGGGCCGATGGTTTCCCCAAGGCCAGGGCCGACGCCGGAGACGGTACTGGCGGCGCCGGTGAGTGCGGTCATCCAGTCCAGGCCCAGGAGCGAAAGGGCTAACGCGATAGCGCAGATGGTGATGGCAAAGAAAAACGAGAACGTCAGGATCGAGCGCACGATCTCTTCGTCGAGACGGTGGCCGTTGTACTTCTGCTTGATCACCGCGCGCGGGTGAATCAGCTGGTTCAAGTTGGCCTTGAGCAGGATATAGGCGACCTGGAAGCGGAAGATCTTGATCCCGCCGGCGGTGGAACCTGAACAGCCACCGATAAAGCCCAGGTAGAAGAACAACATCAGTGAGAAGTTGCCCCACAGACTGTAGTCCCCCAGCGCAAAGCCGGTGGTCGTGACGACTGAGGTGACGTTCAACGCCACGTGGCGCAGTGCATCCAGCCAGTGCAGGTTGGTGGTCCACCAGTACCAGGTGCCGAGCACCAGCCAGGTCACTACCAGCAAACCGAGCAAGCCCTGTACCTGCTGGTCCCTGAGCAGCGCCCGGCGGTTGCCGCGTAAAGTGGCGACGTACAGGGTGAATGGCAGGCTGCCGAGGATCATCACCACCACCGCGACCCAATGCACCGCCGGTTGTTTCCAGTGGGCCAGGGATTCGTCGGAGGTAGAGAACCCACCGGTGGAAATCGCCGACATCGCATGGTTGATCGCGTCAAACAGGCCCATGCCGGCCCACCAGAACGCCAGGCTGCCGAGGATGGTGATGCCTACATACGCCGCCACAATCAGCCGCGCCACCATGTGCGAGCGGGGCATAACCTTTTCCGAACGATCCGAGGACTCGGTCTGGAACAGGCGCATGCCGCCAATGCGCAGCAGCGGCAGGATCGCTACCGCCATGCCGATAAAGCCGATACCGCCCAGCCAGTGCAGCAGCGAACGCCACATCAGGATGCCCGGCGACATGCTGTCCAGCCCGCTGAGCACCGTAGAACCGGTGGCAGTAATGCCGGACATGCTTTCGAAAAACGAGTCGGTGTAGCTGATGTGCTGGGTCAGCAAAAACGGCAGCGCGGCGAACACACACACCACCACCCAACTGGTGACCGTGAGCAGGTACATGTCCCGCGGGCGCAGGTGCACGTGCTCGGGGCGACCGGGGATTACAAGGGCAAGGCCAGCGATAAAGGTGATGAGGCTGGCCCACAGGAACGAGGGCAGGTCGCTGGTGCGTTCGAAGATCACCAGGGTGGCCATGGGCACGACCATGGCGATCGCGAGGGTGATCAGGAAGATGCCGATGATGAAACCGATGATGCGTAGGGTCGGCAACGCCATGAAATGAGCTCGAAATAGGGCAGAGGCGTCATTCTACCTAGGGTGCAGGGCATGTAAACCGGGCCTTGAAAGCGACGCAAATCAAATGAGGGAGGGGGCTTGCCCCCGATGGCGGTGTGTCAGCGAAGGAAATATCTGCTGAACCAGCGCTATCGGGGGCAAGCCCCCTCTCGCATTGGTTCCTGGGTGGTGGTACTGCTGTGAAAGGCAGGTAAAAAAAAGGCGACCCGAAGGTCGCCTCATTCAACACGGCACTGATCAGAACTCGTGATCAGCGTTATCCGGGTTCAGGTCGCTGATGCCCAGCTTGCCCGCTGCGGCTTCGATCGAACCGGTCTGCTTGACCAGCGAAGCAATCGCGTCGCGCACGATTTGGTTGCCTGCGTCGTTGCCGGCCGCGATCAACTGGTCGTAGTGCTCACCCTTGTTGGCATGATCAACGATGACCTGCATCTTGGCTTCGGTCGCAGCCAGGTCGGCCTTCAGAGCGGTGTCGGCAGCCGGATCGGCCTTGGCTACCAGGGACGACAGGCTCGCGCCGGTCATCTTGGTGCCGTCGACGCGGGTGTATTCGCCCAAGTAGACGTTGCGGATGCCCTTGGCGTCGTAGAACTGCGAGTTGTGGGTGTTATCGCTGAAGCAATCGTGTTCGTCTTCCGGCGAGTTGGCTTCCAGGGAAACCTTCATGCGCTCACCGGCCAGCTCGCCCAGGGACAGGCTGCCCATGCCGAACAGCATTTTGCGCAGGCCGTCGGTGGCAGGTTCTGCCTCCAGGGTGGCGCGGTAGTTGTCTTCGACGTTGGGTTTCCAGTTGCCGACCATTTCCTGCAGGTCGCTGACCAGCAATTGGGTCACGGCGCTGAGGTAGGCACGACGACGCTCGTTGTGGCCGCCAGTGGCGCCATCGCCGGTCAGGTAGTCCGAGGCAGGACGGTTGCCGGCGCCAGGGCCGGTGCCGTTCAGGTCTTGGCCCCAGAGCAGGAATTCGATGGCGTGGTAGCCGGTGGCGACGTTGGCTTCGGAACCACCCAGCTCGTTGAGACTGGCGAGTTTTTCCGGGGTGATGTCCTTCACGTCGATCTTGTCTTCGCCGACCTGGATCTCGGTGTTGGCGATGATGTTGGCAGTGGCGCCAGGGTTACCCAGGGCGTGCTCGTAGGATTTGTCGACGTAGTCGATCAGGCCTTCGTCCAGGGGCCAGGCGTTAACCTGACCTTCCCAATCATCAATGATGGTGTTGCCGAAGCGAAACACTTCGCTCTGCAGGTACGGCACGCGCGCTGCAACCCAAGCGGCACGGGCGGCTTTCAGAGTTTCGTCGTTGGGCTTGGCGAGGAAGGCGTCGATCGCGGTTTGCAGGGTTTTTGCGGTGGATTCGGCATCGCTGTACACCGCGAAGACCATATCGGCGTAATGCGCGACAACGGCCTTGGCAGCCGCTTCGTCGACCTGACCGGCAGGAGTGGCAGCCGCTGGAGCGGTGGTGCTGGCGGCCGGGGTCGGCGCCTGGGGCGCTGCGGCCTTGTCTTTACCTTCGCCGCAACCGGCGAGAGAAATGGCAATGGCCAGCAGACTGGCGGTGGCCAGGGGCATACGAATCATGGCGAACATCCTGCTTCGGTTGTTAATAGGGCACGCGGGGGCGCGCAAAACTGCAACATAATGCGAAAGATTTGCATTTTGTGTAAAGGGTTAAACGCGGGAAATATTCAGTATCGTTTTGCCACGTCAGAGAATGGCTGCGTTATTACGCTCAGCCTGCTTCAGAAAAACTGCCAGCTCCCGGGCCTGCAAGGGTTTGCTGTAGTAGTAGCCCTGACCTTCATGACAGCCCTCAGAGATGATGTAGGCCTCTTGCTCGGCGGTTTCCACGCCTTCAGCGATGACCTGCATGCCCAGGCTTTTGCCCAGTTGGATAATCGCCCGCACGATGGTGGCATCGTCGTCGTCGTCCAGCAGGTCCTGGACGAAGCTTTTGTCGATCTTGATCTTGTCCAGCGGCAGGCTCTTGAGATAGCTGAGCGATGAATAGCCGGTGCCAAAGTCATCGATGGCGATCAACGCCCCGGAGCGGCGCAGGCTCAGCAGGTGTTGGGCGGCGGTGCTGATGTCTTCCATCAGCCCGGTTTCGGTAACTTCCAACTCCAGGCTGCGCGGCGGTAAACGGTAAATCTGCATCAGGTTATTGACCACCCGCGGCAATTCGGCGTGGTGTAACTGCACGGTGGACAGGTTGACCGCCATGCGCAGGTCGATGAAGCCCTGGTCATGCCATTCGCGCAATTGCCGGCAAGCCTGGTCCAGCACCCATTCGCCGATCGCAATAATGGTGCCGTTCTGTTCGGCCAGCGGGATAAACAGGTCCGGCGGCACCAAGCCGTGTTCTGGATGTTGCCAGCGGATGAGCGCTTCCACACCGACCACATGCTGGTCGCGATAGCTGATCTGCGGTTGGTACACCAGGTGAAACTGGTCACGTCCCAAGGCGTCCCGCAGGTCTTTCTCCAACTCACGGCGACGGCGCATCTCGCTGTCGACGCTGGCGATATAAAACTGATAGCGGTTGCGCGAACGGCTCTTGGCCAGGGTCATGGTCTGTTCGGCTTTTTGCAGCAGCTTCTCGGTGCTGTCACCGTCTTCCGGGAACAGGGTGATGCCGATGGTGGCGCGCAGACGAATCTGTTCGTGGTCGAGGGCGAATTCCCCTTCCAGATCGTCGAGGATACTTTGCGCCAGTTCGGCGGCTTCATAAGGCTGTTCGATATCGGCCTGTACCAGGGCGAACTGGTCACCCCCCAAGCGGGCGAGCGCGCCGAGGCGGCCGCTGTGGGCCCGCAGACGGTCGGCCAGAGCGAGTAGCAATTTATCGCCGGCCTGGTAGGTGAACTGCTCGTTTACGCTTTTAAAATCATCCAGCCCCACGCACAACACCGCTACGCGGCGCTGACGGCGGCCGGCGTCGATCAGGATCTTGTCCAGTTGCTCCTGCAGTTTCTGGCGATTCGGCAGGCCGGTCAGGAAATCATACTGGGCCATGCGCAGCAGGCTGCTTTCTGCTTCGTGGCGCAGATGGGTATTACGTTCGATAGATTCGAGTAACTGATTGGCGGTATTGATCCACAACCCTAATTCGTTGCGTTCATGGCCCTTGAGCTGCGGGATCTTGTGTTCGCTGGGGCGGTCCGGGTTGATCGACGTCAGGTGCCCGATAATCCGCGACAGCGGCTTGGTCAGCAGCCAGTGATACACCAAGTACAACACCAGGCCCATGGCCAATGCGCGTAATACCCCGGAAATAAAGATGATCACTGAGCTGACAATAAAGCCTTTGCCATAGGTGGCGGTGTCGAGGGTGATGCTCAGGTCGCCGTAGTACTCGCTGTAGGGGCCTTTGCCGACCAATGCGGTGGTGAACGTGCGCTCCTGTCCCAGAATCAGGTCGGTCAACCAGCGGCTGGAGGAATGCTGCAAAGCGCGGCTTTTTTCCGCGAGCATGGTTTCGTTGGGATGGCCGATGGAGGCCATGCGCACGGCATCGTCCTGAAACAGACCTTCAATCACCTGCATACCCATCTCGCGGTCCAGGCTGTAGACAGCCTGGGTCGAGGGGTCGCGGAACATGTCGAGGATGCGCTGGGCATCTTCGGCCACGGCCTGGCGCGTCTTGTAGGCATCGAAAACGATCTGCGCCACGCTCAGCGCAACGCCCACGATCAATGCCGACAGCAGCACAACCCGTAGCAACTTCACCGACAAGCTGTTTTTGAGTTCCAGCTTCAAAGGGGCATTCCTTGTCTCATGCGGGTGGCCTTCAATATGCCATGAGTATTGGCAATCTGGTGATGGCAGTCAAAGGAACATTGCAGGGAGAAGGGGATGGATGTTTTGTTCGGGCAGGGGGCAGGAAAACGGCGGATTTGATCCGCCGTTATTTGTTACGCGTGCGAGTGCGAAGGGGCGTCAAGCGGGTGGCGGATTAAAACTCAATCTTTGGCGGGGCTGGTGGCTGTTGATCCGCCCCTAACTGAGGAGCCTTGGCGCCCAATATGTCCTTAACCACATCCATCCCTATTTCCGCCGCTTTACCCAGGACAGGCAAGAGCGCGGAGGCTGCGCCGCCGATCATCGACATTGGATTCATCACTGATTCTCCGACATTGAATGAGAGGTGTATTTCTCTCACCGGTTGGGTGGCGCATTCCTCTTATTGAGTTCCGCACTTCCCGGTCGGTCCAGAGTCGACGCCCACAAAAAAGCCCGGCAATCGCCGGGCTCTTTCTACTGCAAGGGTTGCTTAGGCAGTGAAGGTCTTGCCTTCGAACTGCTCAGCCACGAACTTCCAGTTGACCAGGTTCCAGAACGCTTCCACATACTTTGGACGTACGTTGCGGTAGTCGATGTAGTAGGCGTGTTCCCAAACGTCGCAGGTCAGCAGCGGGGTGTCGCCGCTGGTCAGCGGGTTGCCGGCGCCGATGGTGCTGGCCAGGGCCAGGGAACCGTCAGCTTTTTTCACCAGCCAGCCCCAGCCGGAACCGAAGGTGCCGACGGAAGTCTTGGTGAACTCTTCTTTGAACTTGTCGAACGAACCGAAAGCCGCGTTGATCGCCTCAGCCAGTGCGCCGGTCGGTTGACCGCCAGCGTTTGGCGCCAGGCAGTTCCAGTAGAAAGTGTGGTTCCAGACCTGAGCGGCGTTGTTGAAGATACCGCCTGAGGAAGACTTGACGATCTCTTCCAGGGTCTTGCCTTCGAACTCGGTGCCTGGCACCAGGTTGTTCAGGTTCACGACATAGGTGTTGTGGTGCTTGTCGTGGTGGTACTCCAAGGTTTCCTTGGAGATGTGCGGCTGCAGGGCATCGTGTGCGTAGGGCAGCGGCGGCAATTCGAAAGCCATGATGATTCTCCTAATCAGGTCAGTTGCGGTGAGCGCAAGGCCGATCACGGGCGGCCAAACAAGCGCCGGGGAGTTTGTACTCTTTGCGGCGCAGGGGCAGGATCATAGCACCGGGGGTGCGGCAAAACCACGCAACAACTGTGTGGGATAGAGGTTCCAGAGCCTTTTGGAATAAGTTCATGGCGCGCTTATTAATTGGTAAGCCACGCTGAACATCATCACTGCCACCACCAAGTCCAGCAGCCGCCATGTGGCCGGGCGTGCGAGCCAGGGGGCCAGCCACGCGGCGCCGAGTGCCAGGGTGGCAAACCACAGGAATGATGCACTTGCGGCCCCTGCTACGTAGGCGCCAGGTTCGGTCTGTTGCGCGCCGAGTGAGCCGATCAGCAGCACCGTGTCCAAGTAAACGTGGGGGTTGAGCAGTGTCACCGCCAAGGCACTGAGCATCACCGCGCGCAACGAGCGCACTTTGAGGTTGCCGCCTTGTTCCAGGCTCTGTGTCGAGAACGCCCGACGCAGTGCCAGGGTGCCGTACCACAACAGGAAGGCCGCGCCGCCCCAGCGGGCAACTGCCAACAGCAGCGGGTTCTGCGCAAGGACCGTGGCCAGGCCGAACACCCCGGCCGCCACAAGTAGCGCATCACACACCACGCACAACGCCGCCACCGGCAGGTGATGTTCACGGCGCAGGCTTTGCGCCAATACAAAAGCGTTCTGCGTACCGATGGCCATGATCAGGCCCAGCGCCACCAACAGCCCATTCAGATAGCTTTGCCACATAGGGTTTACTCCGAGTCCGTAGCCAGTTGCCGCAACACATGCATCGCGCGTTCTGCATCGGCCCGGCCGACAAATAGATGGTCGTGGTAGTAGCCGGCAATCACGTTACAACTGATCCCAGCCTTGCCCAGCGCACTGGCGAAGGCAGCCGTCAGGCCAACGGCTTCCAGGGCTGAATGCACATTCAGGGTGATCCAGGCGGCTACGTAATCGAAGGCCAACCCAGCGTGTTCGGCTTGCTGGCGTTCCAGGATCAGCGTCAGGCCTTCCTGTTCACGGAAGCTGCCGATCACTTCGCATCCTGCCGGGATGTCGTGATCGGGCAGGGTGCAGAACACGTAATCACCGTCATTGAGGTGAGGGCTCATACTGCGCAACAGGGTTGCCAGGGCGGTTTCGCCAGCCATGTGAGATTCCTTAATAGAGGTAAGCAATGCTGGTCATTCTCACGGGCTTACCTGTATAAGAAAAACCAATACTGCTGATCGCTCATTAGAGAAACTGATGTTCGACTATAAATTGCTTTCCGCCCTGGCGGCGGTGGTGGAACAGGCTGGCTTTGAACGAGGCGCCCAAGTGCTGGGGCTGTCGCAATCGGCGATTTCCCAGCGCATCAAATTATTGGAAGCGCGCATCGGCCAGCCGGTGCTGGTGCGCGCCTCACCGCCGACGCCGACCGATATTGGCCGACGTCTGCTTAACCATGTGCAGCAGGTGCGCTTGCTGGAGCGCGATCTGCAAAGCCAGGTGCCCGCGCTGGACGAAGAAGGCATGCCCGAACGCCTGCGCATCGCCCTCAATGCCGACAGCCTTGCCACGTGGTGGGCTGAGGCCGTCAGTGACTTCTGCGCCGAACAGCATTTGCTGCTGGATCTGATTGTGGAAGACCAGACCGTTGGTCTCAAACGCATGCGCGCCGGTGAAGTGGCTGCGTGTATCTGCGCCAGCGAACGTCCGGTGGCCGGCGCCCGCAGTCTGTTGTTGGGCGCCATGCGCTATCGGGCCCTCGCCAGCCCGGCCTTTATTGCCCGTCACTTTCCACAGGGAGTGCGCGCCGATCAACTGGCCCGCACACCAGCGCTGGTGTTTGGTCCGGATGACTTCCTACAGCACCGCTACCTGGCATCCCTCGGCGTGGACGGTGGTTTCGAACACCATTTATGCCCATCGTCCGAAGGCTTTATCCGCCTGGCGGAATCCGGGCTTGGCTGGGGATTGGTGCCTGAACTGCAGGTTCGCGACCAGCTGGAAAAGGGTGTGCTGGTGGAGTTATTGCCAGATAAGCCCATCGATGTGCCGTTGTACTGGCATCATTGGCGCAGTGGCGGGCAGTTGTTGGGCCTGCTGACCGATCACTTGGCCCACGCATGTGGCCAATGGTTGGTGCCGTTGGACTGAGAGCGGTCGTCAAGGCAACAGCGATGAAAAACGAAAGAACACGGGGTAATACATGAAGATTCTGGTCACCGGCGCAAGCGGCTTCATCGGCGGGCGCTTTGCGCGTTTCGCCCTGGAGCAGGGCCTGGACGTGCGGGTCAACGGGCGGCGCGCCGAGGGTGTGGAACACCTGGTACGGCGCGGCGCCGAGTTTATCCAGGGTGATCTGAACGACGCCGACCTGGTGCGCGACCTGTGCCGCGATGTCGAAGCCGTGGTGCACTGCGCGGGTGCGGTGGGACTGTGGGGGCGTTACCAGGACTTTCACCAGGGCAACGTGCTGGTCACCGAAAACGTCGTTGAAGCCTGCCTTAAACAGCGGGTTGGGCGCCTGGTGCACCTGTCGTCGCCTTCGATTTATTTTGATGGCCGCGATCATCTGGGCCTGACTGAAGAACAAGTGCCAAAACGCTTCAAACATCCCTACGCTGCGACTAAATACCTGGCGGAACAAAAGGTTTTCGGTGCCCAGGAGTTCGGCCTTGAAGTGCTCGCCCTGCGCCCGCGTTTCGTTACTGGTGCCGGGGACATGAGCATTTTCCCGCGCTTGCTGAAAATGCAGCGCAAGAAGCGCCTGGCGATCGTCGGCGACGGCTTGAACAAGGTCGACTTCACAAGTATCCATAACCTCAACGAAGCCCTGCTCAGCAGTTTGCTGGCCCCCGGTTCGGCGTTGGGGCGGGCCTACAACATCAGCAACGGCGCGCCAGTGCCGGTGTGGGATGTGGTGAACTACGTGATGCGCCAAATGGAACTGCCTCAGGTCACCCGGTATCGGTCCTACGGCTTGTCCTACAGCGTGGCGGCGTTGAACGAGGCAGTCTGCGCACTGTGGCCCGGGCGCCCGGAGCCGGCGTTGACGCGTCTGGGCATGCAGGTGATGAACAAAGATTTCACCCTCGACATCAGCCGCGCCAGGCATTATTTGGATTACGAGCCGAAGGTCAGCCTGTGGACCGCCCTCGACGAGTTCTGCAGTTGGTGGAAGGCGCAGGATCCGGGGCTCAAATAAGGTCACACCAGGCAACACATCGGGAACCGAATTCAGGGTTCCGGGTCGATCAGTGCGACGGGGCTGGGGTTTATACTCCCGTCGCTCGGCCACCAGCCAGCTAACTCACCGATTCAGGGTTGATTCATGCGTAACGATGCTAAAGACGATTTCGACAACGTTCCCAGCCTGCGGGCCGATCATGGGGATGACGATGATTTCGAACCTTCCCCGGCCACCTCGGTGCGTTCGCGCAACGTGCCGGTCGTCAAGGTCAAGGGCGCCAGCACCGGCCCGCTGTGGGCATTGATCGGCGCGCTGCTGATCGCCTTTGCCGGCCTGGCCTGGTGGAGCTTCCAGCAGATATCCCTGATGGGCCAGCAGTTGGTTGCCACCCAGGAAAGTTTTGCGCGGATCAGCGAAGAAGCGGCGGGGCGCCTGCAGGATATCTCCGGCAAAGTGGTGGCCAGCGAAGCCAGCGTGAACAACGGCAGCGAAGCATTGAAACTGCAGATCAAGCAGTTGGAAAGCCAACTGCTGGAGCAGGGCAAGCAGCAACTCGGCGTAGCCGGCCAGGCCACCGAACTGGACAAGCGTCTCGCACAAATGACGTCCAGCACCAACGAGCTGTCGAGCGCCAATGCCAAGCTGCAAGGTCAGGTGCAGGCCCTGACCGACGCCGTAGCCAGCCTCAAGGCTGCGCAAGGTGATGCAGGCAAGCGCGACGGTGAGATAAAGGAGTTGGTCGCCGACGTTGCCGCGCTGAAAAAACAAGGCAACCCAAGCGCCGCCATCGCCCGTCTTGAGCAGGATTTGGTTGTGCTCAAAAGTGCGCAGGACAACCAGTCGGCCAATAACGATGCGCCGACCAATAAAGAGTTCGATGTGTTCCGCATCCAGACCACCCGCAATATCACTACCTTGCAAAGCCAGGTGCAGAACCTGCAACAACAGCTCAACGCACCGGCGAAGATCACCCCTCTGGGTCAATGACCAAAACCAGCCTTAATGTGGGAGGGGGTTTGGTCCCGATGGCGGTGGATCAGTCAATAGATGTAACGACTGACACTCTGCTATCGGGAGCAAGCCCCCTCTTACATTTGGATTGGATGCTTAGGGTGGAATAATGCTCACCTATAACATTGTCACTGCTTGGTGACATTTACCTTCCCCTTCGTTACTTGCCCTCATCTCGCCCTTGTTTAGACTCCGGTCACCCCACAAAAAATAATAAGGGCCACCCATGACTACGCAACGACTGCCTGCCAGCAGTTGGCTGAATGCACCTGCCCATCACGCTTGGCTCGCCGCCGAAGGGCAGCGCTTGCTGGCATTCGCCAAGGCCTCGCGTCTGCCTGAAGGTTTTGGCAACCTCGACGAAAAAGGCCAACTGCCAGCCAATGCCCACGCCGAAACCATGAATACCGCACGCATGACCCACAGCTTCGCCATGGCCCATGCCATGGGCTTGCCGGGCTATGCCGAATTGGTTGAGCACGGTGTTGCGGCCCTCAGTGGCCCTTTGCGTGATAGCAAACACGGCGGTTGGTTCGCCACGCCTCAGGCCTTCGATGGCAATACCGGCAAGGCCGCCTACCTGCATGCTTTCGTCGCCCTGGCAGCCAGTTCTGCCGTGGTGGCGGGCGCGCCTGGTGCGCAAAACCTGCTCAATGATGCGACCCACATCATCGACCAGTTTTTCTGGAGCGAAGACGAGGGCGTTATGCTCGAGTCCTTTGCTCAGGGTTGGAGCGGCGTCGAAGCCTATCGCGGCGCCAACAGCAATATGCACGCGACCGAAGCCTTCCTTGCATTGGCCGATGTGACGGGCGATACCCGCTGGCTGGACCGTGCACTGCGTATAGTCGAGCGCGTGATCCACACCCACGCCGCCAGTAACCAGTTTATGGTCATCGAGCATTTCGACCCGCACTGGCGCCCGTTGCTGAACTACAACGAAGATAACCGCGCCGACGGCTTCCGCCCCTACGGCATCACCCCAGGTCACGGTTTTGAATGGGCGCGGCTGGTGCTGCACCTCGAGGCCGCCCGTCTGCAAGCGGGGCTGGCCACGCCGGATTGGTTGGTGAGCGACGCCAAAGGCTTGTTCGCCAGCGCCTGCGAATACGCCTGGGCCGTGGATGGCGCCCCCGGCATCGTTTACACCCTGGACTGGAATCACCAGCCGGTGGTGCGCGAACGCTTGCATTGGACCCACGCCGAAGCCTGCGCCGCAGCCCAAGCCTTGCTTAAACGCACTGGCGAACTGCATTACGAAACCTGGTATCGGCGCTTCTGGGAGTTCTGCGAAACCCACTTTATCGACCGCATCCACGGCAGTTGGCACCACGAACTCAACCCGCATAACCAGCCCAGCAGCACTATCTGGGGGGGCAAGCCGGACCTGTACCATGCCTGGCAAGCGGTGGTGCTGCCTGCACTGCCCTTGGCACCAAGCATGACCAGCGCATTAAGCGCTGGGCGCTATGTCACCAACTGGTGACATTTGTGCGTCCCTTTGTTACCCGCGCTCGAAAAAACCATGTTTAAACTCCGTGCAGCGCAAGCTCTAGACTTGCATGCATAACAACAAGAAAAGGTATTCAGATGAACGCGATTAATCGCCTCGCCGTAGCTATTTCCGTTGCCTCGTTGTTTCCCCTCAGTGCATTTGCCGCCGACTCCAAAGGTACGGTTGAAGTTGTGCATTGGTGGACCTCGGGTGGCGAAAAAGCGGCTGTAGATGTCCTGAAGGCCCAAGTCGAGAAAGACGGCTTCACCTGGAAAGACGGTGCCGTTGCAGGCGGCGGTGGCGCCACTGCCATGACCGTGCTCAAAAGCCGCGCGGTCGCCGGTAACCCTCCCGGCGTTGCCCAGATCAAAGGCCCCGATATCCAGGAATGGGCGTCCACTGGCCTGCTCGACACTGACGTGCTCAAAGACGTCGCCAAAGAAGAAAAATGGGACTCCCTGCTCGACAAGAAAGTCTCCGACACCGTGAAGTACGACGGTGACTACGTCGCCGTGCCGGTCAACATTCACCGTGTGAACTGGCTGTGGATCAACCCGGAAGTCTTCAAGAAAGCCGGTATCACCAAGAACCCAACCACCCTCGAAGAATTCTACGCAGCCGGCGACAAGCTCAAGGCTGCGGGCTTTATTCCGCTCGCCCACGGTGGCCAGCCTTGGCAGGACAGCACCGTGTTCGAAGCGGTCGTGCTCTCGGTGATGGGTGCCGATGGCTACAAGAAAGCCTTGGTTGACCTGGATAACGCCGCGCTGACCGGCCCGGAAATGGTCAAGTCCCTCACCGAGCTTAAGAAAGTCGCGACCTACATGGACGTCGATGGCAAAGGCCAGGACTGGAACCTCGAAGCTGGGAAAGTCATCAACGGCAAGGCCGGTATGCAGATCATGGGTGACTGGGCCAAGTCCGAATGGACTGCCGCCAAGAAAGTCGCCGGTAAAGACTACGAGTGCGTAGCCTTCCCGGGCACCGACAAAGCCTTCACCTACAACATCGACTCCCTGGCGGTGTTCAAGCAGAAAGACAAAGGCACCGCTGCCGGTCAGCAGGACATCGCCAAAGTCGTGCTGGGTGAAAACTTCCAGAAAGTGTTCAGCATCAACAAGGGTTCGATCCCTGTTCGTACCGACATGCTCAATGAAATGGACAAACTCGGCTTTGACTCCTGCGCCCAGACCGCTGCCAAAGACTTCCTGGCAGACGCCAAGTCTGGCGGCCTGCAGCCAAGCATGGCGCACAACATGGCCACCACACTGGCCGTGCAAGGCGCGTTCTTTGATGTCGTGACCAACTTCATCAACGACCCGAAAGCAGACCCGGCCGACACCGCCAAGAAACTCGGCGCTGCGATCAAGTCAGCCAAGTAAAAGCTGACCTTGTGAGGGGGACCCCTAACCCCTCACAAGGCCTGTTCCTGTAGTCCTTTTTCCCTGTATTGGATTTCCCCATGAGTTCTGTTGCTGTGTTCAGCAAAGCCTCGCCGTTCGATGCACTGCAGCGCTGGCTACCCAAACTGGTGCTGGCGCCCAGCATGTTCATCGTCTTGGTGGGCTTCTACGGCTACATCCTGTGGACGTTTGTGCTGTCGTTCACCACATCCACGTTCCTGCCAAGCTACAAATGGGCGGGTCTGGCGCAGTACGAGCGTTTATTCGACAACGATCGCTGGTGGGTGGCGAGCAAGAACCTGGCGCTGTTTGGCGGCATGTTTATCGGCATCACCTTGGTGATCGGCGTGACGCTGGCGATTTTCCTCGACCAGAAAATCCGCCGCGAAGGCTTCATTCGCACCATTTACCTGTACCCGATGGCGCTCTCGATGATCGTCACCGGTACCGCCTGGAAATGGCTGCTCAACCCGGGCATGGGCCTGGACAAACTCCTGCGTGACTGGGGCTGGGAAGGCTTCCGTCTCGATTGGCTGATCGACCCGGATCGTGTGGTCTATTGCCTGGTAATCGCTGCTGTGTGGCAAGCCTCCGGATTCATCATGGCGATGTTCCTCGCCGGTTTGCGTGGCGTTGATCAATCGATCATCCGCGCCGCGCAGATCGACGGCGCGAGCCTGCCGCGCATCTACTGGAGCGTGGTGCTGCCGAGCCTGCGTCCGGTGTTCTTCAGTGCGGTGATGATCCTGGCGCACATTGCCATCAAGAGCTTCGACCTGGTGGCGGCGATGACCGCTGGAGGTCCGGGCTACTCGTCCGACCTGCCAGCGATGTTCATGTATTCGTTCACCTTCAGCCGTGGCCAGATGGGCATGGGGTCGGCGAGTGCAATCCTGATGCTCGGTGCGATCCTCGCGATCATCGTGCCTTACCTCTACTCCGAGCTGAGGACCAAACGTAATGACTAGTCTCGCCTCTAAACCGTCCATCAGCCTGAGCCGCATCGCGATTTACGCGGTGCTGATCCTCGCCGTGCTGCTGTACCTGGTGCCGCTGGTGGTGATGCTGCTCACCAGCTTCAAGACCCCGGAAGACATCACCAACGGCAACCTGCTGAGCTGGCCCACCGTGGTCACCGGCATCGGCTGGGTCAAGGCCTGGGACACCGTCGATGGTTACTTCTGGAACTCGATCAAGATCACCGTTCCGGCTGTGCTCATTTCCACCGCCATCGGCGCATTGAACGGTTATGTGCTGTCGTTCTGGCGCTTCCGTGGCTCGCAGCTGTTCTTCGGTCTGCTGTTGTTCGGCTGCTTCCTGCCGTTCCAGACCGTGCTGCTGCCCGCGTCGTTCACCCTCGGCAAGATGGGCCTGGCCAGTACCACCACGGGCCTGGTGTTCGTGCACGTGGTCTACGGACTGGCATTTACCACACTGTTCTTCCGTAACTACTACGTGAGCATTCCAGATGCATTGATCAAGGCAGCGCGACTGGACGGTGCAGGTTTCTTCACCATCTTCCGGCTGATCATTCTGCCGATGTCGACGCCGATCATCATGGTCTGCCTGATCTGGCAGTTCACTCAGATCTGGAACGACTTCCTGTTCGGCGTGGTGTTCTCCAGTGGCGACTCCCAGCCCATCACGGTGGCGCTGAATAACCTGGTCAACACGAGCACCGGGGCCAAGGAATATAACGTGGATATGGCGGCGGCGATGATCGCCGGGCTGCCGACCCTGCTGGTCTATGTGATCGCAGGCAAGTATTTCGTGCGCGGCCTTACGGCCGGCGCGGTCAAGGGGTAATCATGGCTACGCTTGAACTTCGCAATGTAAACAAGACCTATGGCGCCGGCCTGCCCGACACCTTGAAGAACATCGAACTGTCGATCAAGGAAGGCGAGTTCCTGATCCTGGTCGGCCCGTCGGGCTGCGGTAAATCCACGCTGATGAACTGCATCGCCGGCCTTGAGACCATCACCGGCGGTGCGATCATGATCGGTGATCAGGATGTGAGCGGCATGAGCCCCAAGGATCGCGACATCGCCATGGTGTTCCAGTCCTACGCGCTGTACCCGACCATGAGCGTGCGCGAGAACATCGAGTTCGGCCTCAAGATCCGCAAGATGCCGCAAGCCGACATCGACGCCGAAGTGGCGCGCGTGGCCAAGCTGCTGCAAATCGAACACCTGCTTAACCGCAAGCCGGGCCAACTCTCCGGCGGTCAGCAACAGCGCGTGGCCATGGGCCGTGCCCTGGCGCGTCGGCCGAAGATTTACCTGTTCGACGAACCGCTGTCCAACCTCGACGCCAAGCTGCGCGTCGAGATGCGCACCGAAATGAAACTGATGCACCAGCGTCTGAAAACCACCACCGTCTACGTGACCCACGACCAGATCGAAGCCATGACCCTGGGCGACAAAGTGGCGGTGATGAAGGACGGCATCATCCAGCAGTTCGGCACGCCGAAAGAGATCTACAACAACCCGGCCAACCAGTTCGTGGCGAGCTTCATCGGTTCGCCGCCGATGAACTTCGTACCTCTGCGCCTGCAACGCAAGGACGGTCGCTTGGTGGCACTGCTCGACAGCGGCCAGGCCCGTTGTGAGCTGGCGCTGAACGTGACGGATGCGGGTCTTGAAGACCGCGACGTGATCCTGGGCCTGCGCCCGGAGCAGATTATGTTGGCGACGGGCGAGGGCGACAGCGCATCGAGCATTCGTGCCGAAGTTCAGGTCACCGAGCCAACCGGACCGGACACCCTGGTGTTCGTGCAACTCAATGACACCAAGGTCTGCTGCCGCCTGGCGCCCGACGTGGCACCTCAGGTGGGCGAGACCCTGACCCTGCAATTCGATCCGGCCAAGGTGTTGCTGTTCGACGCCAAGACGGGGGAGCGTCTGGGCACTGCTGCCTCAGTGCCGACACAGGGACATGCCGATAACGTGGCTCAGTTCAAGGGTCGCTGAACGATATAAGTCGTTGTTTTAGTTAAAAAATGTAACCCGCGTTAGATAAAAACAGTTTAATAACAATAAAGACGAGGATGTAGGGATGAAAAAGCAACACAACAACACTCGGCTGATCTGCCAACTGTCAGCAGCAGCAGCCCTGGTATTGTCCGCCAATGCGATGGCGGCCGATGCATTCAGCGCCGATTCCAAGTGGATGACCGGCGATTGGGGCGGCGAGCGTACCAAGCTGATCGAGCAAGGTATCGATATCAAGGCCGACTACGTTGGGGAGATGGGCGCCAACCTGCATGGTGGCTACAACGACGACAAGACTGGTCGTTACTCCGACCAGTTTGGTTTGGGCGTAGCACTGGATCTGCAAAAGCTGTGGGGCTGGGATAACACTCAGGCCAAGATCCAGTTGACCAACCGTAATGGCCAGAACATCTCCAACGACCGCATTGGCGATCCGCGTGCCGGCACGCTGAGCTCGTCGATGGAAGTCTACGGTCGTGGCCACATGGTGCGTCTGACCCAGTTCTGGATTCAACACCAGATGTTCGACAACAAGCTGGATGTGAAGCTCGGCTACTTCGGTGAAGGCGAAGACTTCAACACCTTCCCATGCGACTTCCAGAACCTGTCGTTCTGCGGCTCGCAAGTCGGTAACTACGTGAACACTTGGTACAACTGGCCTGTCAGCCAGGCGGCCATTCGCGTGAAGTACAACATCACGCCTGAGTTGTACGCGCAGATCGGTGCCTACAACCAGAACCCATCGCAGCTTGAGCACGGCAATGGCTTCAAGCTCAGCGGCAGTGGCACCAAGGGCACCGTGATTCCGGTGGAATTGGTCTGGTCGCCGAAAGTTAACAACCTGCCGGGCGAATACCGTGTGGGTTACTACAAGAGCGCGGCTGATGCACCGGACGTGCGTGAAGACGTCAACGGCGGCAATGCGGTCCTCACTGGCGCAGACTTCCGTACCCGCAGCAGCAAGAAAGGCTACTGGTTCGTTGCACAACAGCAGCTCACCACGCACAACGGCGATGCTTCGCGCGGCCTGAACATCGCAGCGAACGCCACCTTCCACGACAAGGAAACCAACCTGGTCGACAACTACCAGTCCTTGATGCTGGTGTACAAAGGTCCATTCGACGCGCGTCCAAAAGATGACGTCGGCATTGGTGCTGCTCGTCTGCACGTCAACAATGATGTGAAGAAGAACGCTGAGCTGCTGAACGCCGATAATGGCGTAAGTGACTATGACAGTGCGCTGTACACGCCGATTCGCGAGACCGAGTACAACTTCGAAATCAACTACGGCTTCCACGTCACCAACTGGCTGACCGTGCGTCCCAACCTGCAATACGTTGTCCAACCGGGCGGCGTGGATAAAGTCGACAACGCGTTGGTGGCTGGCCTGAAAATTCAGTCTACGTTCTAACGTTGTTGCGATAAGCTCCTTCTCTCTGTGCGCATTTGCGGGTAGCCATGGCTATCCGCTTTTTTTTGGGTGGCACTGTGATATTCGGGACCGTGGCACATGCATGAGCATCCGCTGCAACGCTTTTTCAAATCCTTGCGCGAGCGTCCAGTGTTCGCCTGGGAGCGCTTTCAGATGCGCGATGTGTTGGTGATTGACCATCCGCTGTGTCAGGCGGTGTTCAGCCGGCAGGGCGCGCAACTGTTGCATTTCCAACCCCGTGGCCAGAAACCCTGGCTGTGGTGCGCGGCCAAGTGGCCGCAAGTCGGCGCCATCCGTGGTGGCGTGCCGGTGTGCTGGCCGTGGTACGGCCGTCACCCGAGCGAGAACGCGTGGCCATCCCATGGCTGGGCGCGATTGATCGACTGGAAACTGCTCGACAGCAGCACCGACGACGACGGCGTACGCCTGCACTGGCAATTGCAGTTGTGCGACTGGCAGGTCGACCTGCACGCGCACCTGGGTGAAACCCTGGAACTGCGCCTGAGCACCGAGCATCAAGACGAGCTCCCATGCCAGTTGAGCCATGCTTTGCACGCTTACTGGCGTATTGGTCACGTCGACGAGATAGCGCTGTCTGGGCTCGACGGCGCCCAAGGTTATGACCAGCTCAATCGTCAGGCTTGTCAGCAGGAAGGCGAATTGCGGGTGGACGGTGGGTGCCAGCGGGTGTTCCAGCACGAGGGTGAACTGCAGCTCAAGGATCACGCCTGGCAGCGTGAACTGTGTATCGACACTGGCGACAGTGCGGACACCGTGGTGTGGCATCCAGGCAGCCGGCCGTTGCTGGGGGTCAGTTTTAACGAGGCGTCGGGGTTTGTGTGCGTGGAGTCGGCGATGGCTGGCGCAAGTCTGGCGCCGGGGGAGCGGGCGCATCTCAGCTTGCAGGCGCGGGCTGGGGTTTAGCGGTGTGGCTGATGGCCCTATCGGGGGAAAGCCCCCTCCCACAGTTTGATTTGTGAATACATTTCAAATGTGGGAGGGGGCTTGCCCCCGATGAGGCCAGTGAAGCCAACACACAGACTGGCTTAGTTGAACTCATCCCCAACCGGATACCGGCTGTCATTCAAACTCTCTTTGATCTTGCGCAGATGCGGCTGGAAATCCACGCCGCGGCGCAACGTCATACCGGTGGCCAGCACATCCAGCACCGTCAGCTGAATGATCCGCGAGGTCATCGGCATATAGATGTCGGTGTCTTCCGGCAGCGGAATGTTCAGGCTCACGGTACTGGCCTTTGCAAGCGGTGAATTCTCGGCAGTCACGCCCAGCACCGATGCGCCGTTTTCCCGTGCGATACGCGCTACTTCCACCAACTCGCGGGTACGCCCGGTGTAGGAAATAATCACGAACAGCTCGCCGGTGTGCGCCACTGAGGCGATCATGCGTTGCATCAGCACGTCGGCGTGGGCGGTCACCGACAGGTTGAAGCGGAAGAACTTGTGCAGCGCATCCATGGCCACCGGCGCAGACGCGCCCAGGCCGAAGAAGTGGATCTGCCGCGCCTGGATCAACAAGTCCACGGCCTTGCTGATCAGGTTCGGGTCCAAGGCCTGGCAGGCGCTGTCCAGGGACGCAATGGCGCTGCCAAAGATCTTCTGGGTGTAGGCCTCGGGGTTATCATCGGCCTCCACGGCACGGCTGACATAAGCTGCGCCACTGGCCAGGCTTTGCGCCAACTGCAATTTGAGTTCAGGGTAACCGCTGACGCCGAACGAACGGCAGAAACGGTTGACCGTCGGTTCACTGACCGAAGCGGCCTGGGCAAGGGCGGCAATAGAGAAGCGGGTCGCCTGCTGCGGGTTGAGCAGGATGACCTCGGCGACTTTTTTCTCAGCCTTGTTCAATTCTTCGAGGCGGTTCCGGATCTGTTCCAGAAGATTTCGCACGCGGTCCATTCAGTCTTTCCTTCGGGCGACGATGCAAATAAAGGGCGGCAGCCAATCGACGAGTGGCTTTTCGCGGTGGCCTATCCTACTGAGGGTAGCTGAACACCACCACTCGGAATGCGTATTTCGGGAAAATGTTGTGGTTATTACTACATTTTTCCTTGAGTGATGCCTTGAAAAAAGGTATTTGTAGCTTAACTTGATAAAAGAACAAACATCATGCCTTCGATAACCGTAGAACCCTGCACCTTTGCCCTGTTTGGCGCCTTGGGTGATCTGGCGCTGCGCAAGTTATTTCCTGCCCTCTATCAACTTGATGGCGCTGGGCTGCTGCACGACGACACGCGCATCCTGGCCCTGGCCCGTGAAGCCGGTTCCGAGCAGCAGCACCTGGCTCATATCGAAAAAGAACTGCGTAAATATGTCGGCAACGAACTGGACGAAAGCATCGCCCAGCGTTTCCTGGCGCGCCTGACTTATGTCCACGTCGACTTCATGAAGGCCGACGACTACGTGGCCCTGGCTGAACTGGCGGGTACCGAGCAACGCCTGATTGCTTATTTCGCCACCCCGGCCGCGGTGTACGGCGCGATCTGCGAGAACCTGTCCAAGGTCGGCCTGGCGGAAAACACCCGCGTGGTGTTGGAAAAACCCATCGGTTCGGACCTGGAGTCCTCGCGCAAGGTCAACGATGCCGTGGCGCAGTTTTTCCCGGAAAACCGTACCTACCGTATCGACCACTACCTGGGCAAAGAGACCGTCCAGAACCTGATCGCCCTGCGTTTCGCCAACAGCCTGTTCGAAACCCAGTGGAACCAGAACTACATCTCCCACGTGGAAATCACCGTGGCCGAGCAAGTCGGTATCGAAGGCCGTTGGGGTTACTTCGACAAGGCTGGCCAGCTGCGGGACATGATCCAGAACCACCTGCTGCAACTGCTCTGCCTGATTGCCATGGACCCGCCGGCCGACCTGTCCGCCGACAGCATCCGTGACGAGAAGGTCAAGGTGCTCAAGGCCCTGGCGCCGATCAGCCCGGATGGCCTGACCACTCAGGTTGTACGTGGCCAGTACATCGCCGGCTACAGCGCCGGTAAAGCGGTGCCGGGTTACCTGGAAGAAGAGAATTCCAACACCCAGAGCGATACCGAAACGTTCGTCGCACTGCGGGCCGATATTCGTAACTGGCGTTGGGCCGGGGTGCCGTTCTATCTGCGCACCGGCAAGCGCATGCCGCAGAAGCTGTCGCAGATCGTCATCCATTTCAAGGAACCGTCTCACTACATCTTCGCCCCCGAGCAGCGCTTGCAGATCAGCAACAAACTGATCATTCGCTTGCAGCCGGACGAAGGGATTTCCCTGCGTGTGATGACCAAGGAGCAGGGCCTGGACAAGGGCATGCAACTGCGTAGCGGGCCTCTGCAACTGAATTTTTCCGACACCTATCGCAGCGCGCGCATCCCCGATGCCTACGAGCGTTTGCTGTTGGAAGTGATGCGCGGCAATCAGAACCTGTTTGTCCGTAAAGATGAAATCGAAGCCGCGTGGAAGTGGTGTGACCAGTTGATCGCCGGGTGGAAAAAATCCGGTGATGCGCCCAAGCCGTATGCGGCGGGTTCCTGGGGGCCGATGAGCTCCATTGCACTGATCACGCGGGATGGGAGGTCTTGGTATGGCGATATCTGAATTGAAACTGCCTCGTGGCGTAACTGCCCATGAGTACCGCACGCCAGTGCAACTGGCGGACGGCCTGGCCAATGACGTGGCAGAGCAACTGCGCACGGCCATCAGTGCCCGTGGCGAAGCGACCCTGGTTGTATCCGGTGGCCGCAGCCCTGTGGCGTTTTTCCAGAACTTGGCCAAGCAAGGCCTGGACTGGTCCAAGGTCACGATTACCCTGGCCGACGAGCGGTGGGTGCCGGTGGAACATGCCGACAGCAATGCTGGCTTGTTGAAACAGCATCTGTTGCAAGGCCCGGCCGCCAAGGCCAAGTTTTTGAGTCTGTACAGCGCCGCCGCCAATCTAGAAGACGCTGCCGAGCAGGCCGATCGCCTGCTGGCCGAGTTGCCAGCTATTGATGTGCTGGTACTGGGCATGGGCGATGACGGTCACACCGCATCGCTGTTTC
>PJQF01000052.1_pt1 | contig 81311 bp, 67 predicted proteins | sample 1503741 | NCBI WGS metagenome assembly PJQF01 (sample SAMN07775949, study PRJNA414020) | Biofilm metagenome, whole genome shotgun sequencing project. | isolation source: biomolecule (vanillin) treated reverse osmosis membrane biofilm | place: India: Nagpur | collected 2017-03-21
GTGCGATTCTTGAGCTGACTGCCGAGCAGGAAGCCCAGGGAGAATGGGTCGCCCAGGACATCGAGCTGGATATCGTCTATGAAGACGACGACATCCTGGTCATCAACAAACCCGCAGGCCTGGTGGTTCACCCGGCCGCCGGGCACGCTGATGGCACCTTGCTCAATGCCTTGTTGCACCACGTGCCGGACATCATCAATGTCCCGCGCTGCGGCATCGTGCACCGCCTGGATAAGGACACCACCGGCTTGATGGTGGTGGCCAAGACGATCCAGGCCCAGACGCAGCTGGTCACACAATTGCAGAGTCGCAGCGTCAGCCGAATCTACGAGTGCATCGTGATCGGCGTGGTGGTGGCGGGTGGCAAGATCAACGCCCCTATTGGCCGTCACGGCCAGCAGCGCCAGCGTATGGCGGTAATGGAAGGTGGCAAGCAGGCCGTCAGCCACTACCGTGTGCTGGAGCGTTTCCGGTCCCACACTCACGTGCGGGTCAAGCTCGAAACCGGTCGCACGCACCAGATTCGCGTGCACATGGCGCACATTAATTTCCCGTTGGTCGGAGATCCTGCCTACGGTGGTCGCTTCCGTATTCCGCCGGCTGCCAGTGTGACCATGGTTGAATCGCTGAAATCCTTCCCGCGCCAGGCCTTGCACGCACGCTTCCTGGAACTGGATCATCCGACGAGCGGTAAGCGGATGAGCTGGGAATCGCCTCTGCCGGACGATCTGGTCTGGTTGCTGTCGCTGCTCAAGCAGGATCGTGAGGCGTTTATCGGATGAGTGACTGGCTGATTCCTGACTGGCCTGCGCCGGCTCAGGTCAAAGCCTGCGTCACTACCCGTGCGGGCGGCGTCAGCTTGGCGCCGTTCGACAGCCTTAACCTGGGCGATCATGTCGAGGACAGCCTTGAGGCTGTTCTTGAAAACCGTCGCCGCCTGACCGACGCATTCCACATTCAGCCTGCCTGGCTGCGCCAAGTCCACGGGACCGCTGTGGTTGAGGCGGACCCATCGCGCATTGCAGAGGCCGATGGCAGTTGGACCAGCACGCCGGGTATTGCCTGCACATCCATGACCGCCGATTGCTTGCCCGCGTTGTTCTGCAACCGTGCCGGCACGCGTGTGGCCGCCGCCCATGCCGGTTGGCGTGGCTTGGCGGCGGGTGTGCTTGAAGCCGCCTGCGAAAGCCTGGCGGCCGAACCCGGCGAAGTGTTGGTCTGGCTGGGTCCTGCCATTGGGCCGCAGGCCTTTGAAGTCGGCCCGGAAGTGCGGGACGCTTTTATGCAGCCACTGCCGGTCACTGCCGAAGCCTTTGTTCCAAGCCACAATCCCGGCAAGTACATGGCTGACATCTACCAGCTGGCACGGCTGCGGCTGGCCGCACGCGGTGTCACCGCTGTTTACGGTGGCGGTCTCTGCACCGTGACCGATCCGCGCTTCTTTTCTTACCGGCGCAGCCCTCGCACCGGTCGGTTTGCCTCCCTGATCTGGCTTGAACGCTAGACTCTCCTGATCCGGGTCATTGCTGATCCATATCAACCATTGCTCGCTTGAATCCTCCAGAATCCACCCCATCTATAAGGGTATCTGGCAGGTTTCTTCATTCAGGATGTGTTTGTTCATAGCTCCGGCCTGCTCAAAAGGAAGGTGACTAATGCGTATTGATCGTTTAACCAGCAAATTGCAGTTGGCCTTATCGGATTCCCAATCCCTGGCGGTGGGCCTTGACCACCCGGCCATCGAGCCTGCGCACTTGATGCAGGCGCTCCTTGAACAGCAAGGTGGTTCTATCAAGCCCTTGCTGATGCAGGTGGGCTTTGACATCAACAGCCTGCGCAAGGAGTTGAGCAAAGAGCTCGACCAACTGCCGAAAATCCAAAACCCTACCGGCGACGTGAACATGTCGCAGGACTTGGCGCGCCTGCTCAACCAGGCTGATCGCCTGGCTCAGCAGAAAGGTGATCAGTTCATCTCCAGCGAACTGGTGCTGCTCGCCGCAATGGACGACAACAGCAAGCTTGGCAAATTGTTGCTGGGGCAGGGCGTGAGCAAGAAAGCCCTGGAAAACGCCATCAACAACCTGCGTGGTGGCGAGGCCGTGAATGACCCCAACCACGAAGAGTCGCGCCAGGCGCTGGACAAGTACACCGTCGACCTGACCAAGCGCGCCGAAGAAGGCAAGCTTGACCCGGTGATCGGCCGTGACGACGAAATTCGTCGCACCATCCAGGTGCTGCAACGTCGTACCAAGAACAACCCGGTGCTGATCGGCGAACCCGGCGTGGGTAAAACCGCGATTGCCGAGGGCCTGGCCCAGCGCATCATTAATGGTGAGGTGCCGGATGGCCTGAAAGGCAAGCGCCTGCTGTCCCTGGACATGGGGTCGTTGATCGCCGGTGCCAAGTTCCGTGGCGAGTTCGAAGAACGCCTGAAATCCTTGCTGAACGAGCTGTCGAAGCAGGAAGGGCAGATCATTCTGTTTATCGACGAACTGCACACCATGGTTGGCGCCGGTAAAGGCGAAGGTTCGATGGACGCCGGCAACATGCTCAAGCCGGCCTTGGCGCGGGGCGAGTTGCACTGCGTTGGCGCAACCACGCTCAACGAGTACCGCCAATACATTGAGAAGGACGCGGCACTTGAGCGTCGCTTCCAGAAAGTGCTGGTGGAAGAGCCGAGCGAAGAAGACACCATCGCCATCCTGCGTGGCCTCAAAGAACGCTATGAGGTCCACCATAAGGTGGCGATCACTGACGGCGCGATCATTGCGGCGGCCAAGTTGAGCCATCGCTATATCACCGATCGCCAGCTGCCGGACAAGGCCATCGACCTTATCGACGAAGCGGCCAGCCGCATTCGTATGGAAATTGACTCCAAGCCGGAAGTGCTCGACCGCCTGGATCGTCGCCTGATTCAACTGAAAGTCGAATCCCAGGCGCTTAAGAAGGAAGAGGACGAGGCGGCGAAAAAACGCCTGGAAAAACTTCAGGAAGAAATCGTCCGTCTTGAACGCGAGTATTCGGATCTCGAGGAAATCTGGACGTCGGAAAAAGCCGAAGTGCAGGGTTCTGCACAGATCCAGCAAAAGATCGAGCAGTCCCGTCAGGAGTTGGAAGCCGCGCGCCGTAAAGGCGACCTGAACCGCATGGCCGAGTTGCAGTACGGGGTGATCCCGGATCTGGAGCGCAGCCTGCAGATGGTCGATCAGCATGGCAAGAGCGAGAACCAGTTGCTGCGCAGCAAGGTGACCGAGGAAGAAATCGCCGAAGTGGTCTCCAAGTGGACCGGCATCCCCGTGTCGAAAATGCTTGAAGGCGAGCGCGACAAGTTACTGAAGATGGAAAGCCTGCTGCACCAGCGCGTCATCGGGCAGGAAGAGGCGGTGGTCGCGGTGTCCAACGCGGTGCGGCGTTCCCGTGCCGGCTTGTCCGACCCGAACCGTCCAAGCGGCTCGTTCATGTTCCTCGGCCCAACCGGCGTGGGTAAGACCGAGCTGTGCAAAGCCTTGGCCGAGTTTCTCTTCGATACGGAAGAGGCCATGGTGCGGATCGATATGTCCGAGTTCATGGAGAAACATTCGGTGGCTCGCCTGATTGGTGCACCACCAGGCTACGTGGGCTACGAGGAGGGCGGTTACCTAACCGAGGCTGTGCGGCGCAAGCCTTACTCGGTGATCCTGCTGGACGAGGTCGAGAAGGCCCACCCGGACGTGTTCAACATCCTCCTGCAGGTGTTGGAAGACGGCCGCCTGACGGACAGCCACGGGCGTACCGTGGACTTTCGCAACACAGTGATCGTGATGACCTCCAACCTGGGCTCGGCGCAGATCCAGGAGCTGGTGGGTGATCGTGAAGGCCAGCGTGCGGCGGTGATGGATGCGCTGACCTCGCACTTCCGTCCGGAATTTATCAACCGGGTCGATGAAGTGGTGATCTTCGAGCCTCTGGCGCGGGATCAGATCGCGGGTATCACCGAGATCCAGTTGGGTCGTCTGCGTAGTCGCCTGGCCGAGCGTGAGCTTGACCTGGAGCTGAGCAGCGAGGCGTTGGACAAGCTGATCGCGGTCGGTTACGACCCGGTGTATGGCGCACGGCCACTTAAACGTGCGATCCAGCGCTGGATCGAAAACCCACTGGCACAGTTGATCCTGTCGGGCAGCTTCATGCCAGGCACCCGCGTGACGGCCACGGTGGAAAACGACGAAATCGTCTTCCACTAAGCCCAGCCTGTAGGGTTATTAGAGACGGCCTCGCATTGCGAGGCCTTTTTTTTCGATAGGGCGTTGAACTGTAAGGCAAAGGCTTGTAAAGTGCGCCCCGCAGCAACGTCAGCCCACGGGTTTCTTCTCCCCAAGGAGAAATCAGAAAGAAGCGCAAATCATTGTCTTAAAAGCAATTTAAAGGGTTGACAGGGGTTTTTAAGATTGTAGAATAGCGCGCCTCAGAGACATGAACGTAGCGATACGGACAAGCCGAAGAGAAGGTTAAAAAGTAGTAAAAGTTGTAAATTTGAAATATGTAGTTCCGTGATAGCTCAGTCGGTAGAGCAAATGACTGTTAATCATTGGGTCCCAGGTTCGAGTCCTGGTCACGGAGCCAATTTCAAAACCGGGGTATAGCGCAGTCCGGTAGCGCGCCTGCTTTGGGAGCAGGATGTCAGGAGTTCGAATCCCCTTACCCCGACCATTTTTGGGTCGTTAGCTCAGTTGGTAGAGCAGTTGGCTTTTAACCAATTGGTCGTAGGTTCGAATCCCACACGACCCACCATTTTTGAGACCAGTTAACGCTGGAATCGAATCTTAAGATCAGAGGCCAAAAGCGCTGATCGAAGAAGGCGACTGAGAGGTCGCCTTTTTTTTCCGGGGTATAGCGCAGTCCGGTAGCGCGCCTGCTTTGGGAGCAGGATGTCAGGAGTTCGAATCCCCTTACCCCGACCATATTAAAAATCCTCGTATCGAAAGATACGGGGATTTTTTTTGTCTGCTGGAAAGCTAAGGCACCACGCAAAAAAATGTGGGAGCGGGCTTGCCTGCGATGGCGTCTTATCAGCGTGTATAGCGTGTGCTGATCTACTGCCATCGCGGGCAAGCCCGCTCCCACACGGCCGCGTGTTATTAGTGCAATTTGAGCCTAGGCTCAGTTCCACGCCCAATCTTGCTGCCCAGCATCAGCATTGCCGTGCGGAAAAACCCGTACAGCGCGACCTGGTGCATGCGGTACAGCGATACATAGAACATCCGCGCCAGCCAGCCTTCCAGCATCACACTGCCGGTCAGGTTGCCCATCAAGTTACCCACAGCCGAAAATCTCGACAGCGAGATCAGCGAGCCGTAGTCGGTGTACTTGTAGGCGGGCAGGTCCTTGCCGTCGATCCGCAATTTCAGCGATTTGGCCAGCAATGACGCCTGCTGGTGAGCCGCTTGAGCGCGTGGTGGCACATTACGGTCGGTCCCTGTTTGAGGGCAGGCGGCGCAGTCACCAAAGGCGAAGATGTTTTCGTCGCGAGTGGTTTGCAGCGTCGGCAAGACATGCAATTGGTTGATGCGATTGGTTTCCAGCCCATCAATGTCTTTGAGGAAAGCCGGAGCGCGAATCCCGGCAGCCCACACCTTCAGGCTGGCAGGAATGACCTGGCCGCTGCTGGTGATCAAGGCGTCGGCCGTCACTTCGCTGACCGCCGAGTTGGTCAAGACCGTCACCCCGAGTTTTTCCAGGGTTTTATGCACAGGGCCGCCAATCCGCTCGGGCAGCGCAGGCAATACCCGCGGGCCGGCTTCGATGAGGGTGATGTGCATGTTTTCCGGTTTGATCCGGTCCAGGCCGTAGGCCGCCAGTTCATGCGCGGCATTGTGCAGTTCCGCGGCGAGCTCCACGCCCGTTGCCCCGGCACCAACGATAGCAACGCTGATTTTCTCTTCCACATCGGTCTGGCCCGCGTGGGCGCGCAGATAGTGGTTGAGCAACTGCTGGTGAAACCGTTCGGCCTGTTTGCGGGTATCGAGGAACAGGCAGTGCTGCGCTGCGCCCTCGGTGCCGAAATCGTTGGTGGTGCTACCGACCGCGATCACCAGGCTGTCGTAGCCCAGCACGCGCGCGGGCACCAACTCACGGCCTTCTTCATCGAGGGTGGCGGCCAGCTGGATTTTCTTCTGTTCACGGTCAAGACCGCTCATGCGCCCCAGTTGGAACTCGAAGTGGTTCCATTTGGCCTGGGCGACGTAATTGAGTTCGTCTTCCGAAGAATTCAGTGAGCCGGCAGCCACCTCGTGCAGCAGGGGCTTCCAGATATGGGTCAGGTTGGTGTCCACCAGCGTGATGCTGGCGGTGCCACGCTTACCCAGAGTCTTACCCAGGCGGGTAGCCAACTCCAGGCCGCCGGCGCCGCCGCCGACGATAATAATACGATGGGTCATGGGGATATCTCGCAAGGCTAAAAGAAATCGGAGCAGTTACCCTCGCGAGCGCCAGGCAGCTCATAGCGTCAGGTAACTCAACAGGCGGCTCAGCAGACCCAGGCCGATCACCACCACCAGCACCACACCAAGGAGCAGCCAGGGCCGGAAAGGCTTGCGCTCGACTCGGTTTTGGGAGAGTTGCAGGTACTCTTCGACATGCTGCTGGTCATCGGGGTTCAGGCGGCTGGTCATAAAGGCCTCGTCAGGTAGACGTTGCAAAAGGGCGCCACGTTACAGTCAGGGGAATGGCGGTCTCGCCACAAGCGTAGCCCGTGCCCGCGTCACAGGCTGATGCCCACGTCGAATACTATGCTGCGCCCCAGATTGTTGCGCAAGAAGTCCGGCGCGTCCGGGTGGGCGAACAGCACGCGGGCAAAGGTGGGGCCTACCAATGATAGTGAGCGCCAACCCTGGCGCAGGTATTCGGTGGGGGGCGGGAAATGACTGTTGAGGTCCAACACTTCACGTTTGAGGCTGGTGAAGGCGATGAGGTCCAGCTCGCCCAGGTCCATCCCGCGTTCCTTATAGTTATGGGCTTTTTTGCGCAGCGTCGGTGCCAGGCGCAGCAAGAACTCATGGGCGGGGATGCGCCGCGGCTTGGCCTCGCGACGCACCAGTTGGCTCAAGGAAAACGCACTGCGTCGGCGCAGCAATTCATCGCGCCATTCGTCGTTGAGGCGGCGGCCCTCATCCAGGACGAAAAACACCTCGAAACTGGCGTCGCGAAACAACACGTCAGGCGGCTCTTGCCCCGCGGGGTGAAACTCTTCGGCGCGGTAGGGCACATTCAAGCCTTGCAGCAGGCGCTGGCAGACCCAACGCTCACGCTCCCATTTGCGGGCATTGGACAGAAACGCGTTGGCTTGTTCGGCCGCTACGGTGAGCAGGCGCAGGTAATCTGAGTCATCCATATTCGCAGCTTAGCGTTCAAATGATGACCGCAGGAAGTCTTGCTTTAAAACGGCGGTGTAGACTGGCGACTCGACCGTTATGCCGAGCAGGGAGAGTGTGCTGTGAAGTTCTGTGCCGCGTTGTTGTTAAGTCTGCTGCCCGTTTTGGCTCAGGCCGTTGAAGTGGGTGAGCGCCTGGCGCCGTGGACCTTGCTCGACCAGTTCGATCAGGCCTACACCCTGGATGACCACGTGCGCATTCTATTGGTGGCCCGCAGCATGGATGCAGCCAAGTCGGTAGACGCGGCGCTGCAGGGCCAGCCCAAGGGCTATCTCGAGGCGCGGCACGCAGTGTTTGTCGCGGATATTCAGCGCATGCCCCGCTTGATCGCCAAGCTGTTTGCGGTGCCGGCAATGCAGGCTTACAGCTACCGCGTCATGCTCGACCGTGACGCACGTGTTGCCCCGCGTTATCCGGGGGCTGTGGATAACGTGCTGTGGCTGCAACTGGATAATGGCAAATTGGTAGGGCAACGCGAATACCGCTCTGCCGCCGAACTGCATGAGGCCCTGGAGCAGGTGAAGCCGTGATCAGCGCCGCCGTACTGGCACCGCAGACCCTGGGCATCGGCTGGCTTTTGTACGCGCCGCTGGTGGTGTGGGCGGTGTTGCGCTCGCCGTGGGTTGAGCTGTTTGCAGACCGCAGGCGCCAGCATCTGCTGTTTGGAACGGTGTTCGCGTTGTTCATGTTATGGCTGGTGCGCCGGGATTTCGATACCGGCGTTTCCTACCACTTTATCGGTATGACCGCGGTGACCCTGCTACTCGACTGGCCTTTGGCAATGGTCGGTGGTTTGGCGGCACAGCTGGGGTTGGTGTTGCTGGGGCGCCAGGACCTGGCCGCCGTGGGTATCAACGGCCTGCTGTTGATCGTGTTGCCGGTTCTGGTCACGGAAGGCTGTGCAGCGCTGGTAGAGCGCGCGCAACCGCGCAACCCTTTCGTCTATATCTTCTGTTCCGGCTTTTTTGCCGCCGCGCTGTCGGCACTGCTTTGCCTGTTGGCTGCGTTGGGTCTGCTGTGGTTCGACGGCCGTTTTGCAATGCCGGAATGGCTGGAAGATTTCGTCGGTTACCTGTGGCTGATCATTTTCCCCGAGGCGTTTATCAACGGCATGGTCATTAGCGCCCTGGTGGTGTTTTGCCCGGAGTGGCTGGAGACATTCAATCGCACGCGCTACCTCTCGGCGCCGTGGAAGGACGACGATTCGCGGCGTTGATCCAGATCAAATCCGACGAAGGCGCGCAGGCTCATTCTTTGCGAAATTTCCGGGAGCAAAGGTCATGAGTGTGTACGAGTGGGCACGGCAGGAGTTGCGCAGAAGCCAGGACGCAGCACAGGAAATCGGTTTTGACCCCGGTTTGACCTTGCGCGCCATGCTCAGCGCGGTGGTGCAGCAGAGCAAGGGCGTGCGCAGTTTTGAAGACTTGGCCGACGAGCTGCAATACCTTGCAGAGAATCTCGACGACCAGCAGGAATATGCCTTTATGCGGCCTTAGTGGCGCAGCGGCAGGTCTTCGGAGAACAGTTCGTCCTCTGCATCCGGGCTGACCGGAATCTTGTGTTCTTCCGACGCCCAGGCACCGAGGTCGATAAGTTTGCAGCGGTCCGAGCAGAACGGCCGGTTGGGATTGGTCGCTTTCCATTCCACGGGGGCACCGCAGGTTGGGCATTCGACAGTCAGGGGTTGGCTCATGATCGGCCTCCACGCAAAGTAAGGTAAAAGTGGTGCAGTCGCTCGACCTCGCTGTGCAGCCAGGCGAGGTCCTTGTCATTGACCAGCACGTCATCGGCGTGGTTCAGGCGGTCTTCGCGGCTGGATTGGGCCTTGAGGATCGCCTGCACCTGATGTTCGCTGATGCCGTCGCGCTGCAGGGTACGCTGAATCTGCAGTGATTGCGGTACGTCTATCACCAGGATGCGCTGGGTCATGCTGTACTGGCCGGACTCGATCAGCAGCGGTGACACCAGAATCGCGTAAGGCGAACGCGCGCGCGCCAGATGGCTGCGAATCTCCTCACCAATCAGCGGGTGCAGCAAGGCTTCCAGCCAGCGGCGCTCTTCAGGTAATTCAAAGATCAGTTTGCGCAGCGCGGCGCGGTCGAGTTGGCCGTCGGGCAGCAGCACGCCTGCACCGAAATGCTCGGCGATGCGCGCCAGTGCCGGCCGGCCGGGCTCGACCACCCAGCGGGCGGCATGGTCGGCGTCGACCGAATCAATCCCCAGGTCGATAAAGTGCTGGGCGGCAGCGCTTTTGCCGCTGCCGATACCGCCGGTGAGGCCTAGAATCCAGGGTGTTGCAACGCAAGTGGTCATCTGAAACCGACAGACTGCAAATAGAAGTCGGTTATTTGACCACCCCAGAGCAAGGCAATCCAGCCGGCAATTGCCAGACAGGGACCAAACGGCATCGGAATCGAAGCCTGGGACCTGTGAAAGCGCATCAGGATCAGGCCGGCGAGCACGCCCAGCAGCGAGGCGATCAGTAGCGTCATCGGCAGAATCTGCCAGCCACCCCAAGCACCGAGCAGGGCCAATAACTTGAAGTCGCCGTAGCCCATGCCGTCCTTGCCGGTGATCAGCTTGAACAACCAGAACACCGTCCACAGGCTCATATAGCCTATGACTGCGCCCCAAAGCGCATTGGGCAGTGTCGTCAACACGTCGAAGCTATTGAGGATCAGCCCGAGCCATAGCAGCGGCAGCACCAGAACGTCCGGCAATAATTGATGATCCACGTCGATCAGGCTCATGGCCAGCAACCCCCAGCTCAACACCATCACCGCGCCCGCTTGCCAGCCGAAACCGAAATGCCAGGCAACAATGGCCGAGCCCAGCGCGCAAGCCAGTTCGGTGGCGGGGTAGCGGCGACCGATAGGTTCATGGCAATGGGCGCAACGGCCTCTGAGTATCAGGTAACCGAGCAGCGGGATATTTTCCCAGGGGCTAGTCGGCTGCGCGCAATACATGCAGCAGGCGTTGCGGCGCATCAGGTTGTACGTGGGGCTGGCGGGGTCGGCAGGCAAGCCCAGCACTTCCTGGGCTTGGGCACGCCATTCGCGCTCGAGCCTCTTTGGCAGGCGCCACACCAGCACGTTGATGAAGCTGCCGACGATCAGCCCCAGAACGAACGCCATCCCGACAAAACCCCATGGCTGTGCGCTGGGCAGCAGGCTCAAAATGCCGCCCCCAATTGGAAGACCGGCAGGTACATGGCGACCACCAATGCACCGACAATGCCCCCCAATATCACCATGATGAGCGGCTCCATCAGGCTGGTGAGGTTGTCGACCAGATTCTCCACGTCGGCCTCAAAATGCTGGGCAACTTTTTCCAGCATCTGATCCAGGGTGCCCGATTCTTCACCGATCGCGGTCATCTGGATCGCCATGCCGGGGAACAGGCGGCTATGAGCCATGGAGTGATTCAACTGCATGCCTGTGGCTACGTCGTGACGCATCTGTTCGATCGCCTTTTTGAACAACCCATTGCCCGTTGCACCCGCCACGGAATCCAAAGCCTGCACCAGGGGCACGCCCGCTGCAAAAGTCGTTGAAAGTGTGCGGGCGTAGCGGGCAATCGCAGACTTCCTTAGCAGTGTGCCTGCCAGGGGCGCCTTCAACAAACCGCTATCCAGGCTGTGACGAAAACCCGGGGAAGTCCGATAGGCCTGGCGCAACCCGGCAATGCTGGCGCCCAGCCCCAGCGCGAGCATCCACCAGGCGTGTTGAAGGAATTCGGACAGGGCAATGACCTTCAAGGTAAAGCCGGGCAGCTCGCCGCCGACCCCGCTGAACAGGCTCTGAAACTGCGGCACCACGTGGATCAGCAGGATCGCACTGACCAGGCAGGCGACCACGATGACGGCGCAGGGGTAAGTCATGGCCTTTTTGATTCGCGCCTTGAGCTGCTGGCTTTTTTCCAGGTGTACCGCCACCCGCTCCAGCAAGGTTTCCAGGGCACCGGCCTGTTCGCCCGCGGCAATCAGGTTGCAATACAGTTCATCGAAGTAGCGTGGTTGTTTGCGCAGTGCTGCCGCCAGGTTGTTACCGGCGGCGATCTCCTGTTTCAAGCCCTTTATCAGCGCGCGCATCTGTCGGTGTTCGAAGCCTTCGCTGATGATGTCGAAGGCTTGCAGCAGCGGTATGCCGGCCCTCAGCAATGTCGCCAGCTGGCGGGTGAACAGGGCAATGTCTGCGGGTTTTATCGGGGGTGCAAAGCTTGGTCGGTGCGAGGTTTGTTTGCGTACGCGGCCGGGGCAGATTCCTTGCTGGCGCAGTTGCACCTTGACCAGCATAAGGTTCTGGCCAGCGGTTTGCCCTGAGACCCTGCGCCCTTTGCGGTTGATGCCTTCCCAGGCGTAGATCGTTGCAGCTTCATTCATGTCACGTGTCCGCACCCAGGTAGTCGTAGATCTACAGCTTAGTCAGGTGATGGATTCCCGCAGGTCGGCCATGAAGGATAAAATGTCAGAATGTGCGTCTTGTGCGCGTTTGGCCGCTCGCGGATGAGTACACTGGCGCCGCTGCAAACTGCGGGGCGCAGGACGCGCCTGGTTATGGTTTTTATTCTGGAGAGTGAATGTGATGCGTCAGAAAGGCTTCACCTTGATCGAGTTGTTGATCGTCGTGGCAATCATCGGCATTTTGGCCACGATCGGTTTGCCCATGTATACCAAGCACCAGGCCAAGGCCAAGTTTACGGCGGGGTTGGCTGAAGTCTCCGCGTTGAAGGCCGGTTTCGAAGACACCCTTAACCAGGGCACCGTGCCAACCCTGGCCTTGATCGGTGGCACCAGCCCCACCGCCAACTGCAAGATCGAGGTGGCAGGCGATGTGGCCACCGGCGCCGGTTCCATCCGTTGTGAAATTCTCGATGCGCCCGCGCCTGTGCTGGGCAAGACCATCACGTTAACGCGCAGTGCCACCACGGGCTGGAAGTGTGCAACCACGGCTGACGCTCAATACGTTGCCAAGGGCTGCGGTGCCGACGGAGCATAACGGTTGCTGGGCGGCGGGCGAGTTAGTTGCCGCATGCCCAATGCGGTGCTAGCTTTAGCCCACTGCCCGTGTAGCTCAGCCGGTAGAGCAGCGCACTCGTAACGCGAAGGTCGCAGGTTCGATTCCTGTCTCGGGCACAAAGGCACCCCTGTGTTAAAGGCAACATTGTTTCAAAGGCAGCACTGTTTTCAGATGATCCCAGAATGGTTCTGAAGGCCAGACGAGCCGGCATTCATGCCTACTCTTTTGTATCTGCGCAACCTTGATGACCCAGATGCATCCCCATTCCTTGATCTAAGAGAACAACATGACCACACAAGAGATGACCCAGGAAGCGCGGCACGAAGTAGCCCTCAAGCAATACCTTGATGAGTCGCCGCAGCTTAAAGAAGAGATCAAGGAACTGAGCGCTGATGACCAGCGCGACCAGATCCAGTGGGCATTTGAGGATGAGGCAGAAAGCCAGGGCTACCAGCCTTGGGAGCTGACCCTCAAGTACACCTCGACACCGGAAGAGTTCGAAGCCGCACGGCTGGCGTTGCACAAAGAGGCCGCCGAGGTGCTGGGTGTCGAGTGGGACGAGTATTGCGAGATGAATAACCTGGTGGTCTAGGGTGCTGCATAGGCAGGAGCGAGTACCCTCGCTCCTGCCTGTTTACTCAGATACTGAGCCGCATCGATAAATCCACTGCCTTCACATCCTTGGTCATCGCACCGATGGAGATGTAATCCACCCCGGTCTCAGCGATGGGCAGCAGGGTGGTTTCATTGATCCCGCCGCTGGCTTCCAGCTTGGCCTTGCCTGCGTTCAGGCGCACGGCCTCACGCATGTCATCCAGGCTCAACTCGTCGAGCATGATGATATCGGCACCCGCCGCCAGTGCTTCGCGCAGTTCATCCAGGCTTTCCACTTCGACTTCCACCGGCTTGCCCGGGGCGATCTTGTGGGCGGCCGTAATTGCCTGGGCGATACCGCCACACGCAGCAATATGGTTTTCCTTGATCAGGAACGCGTCATACAGACCGATGCGATGGTTATGGCAACCGCCGCAAGTCACCGCGTACTTCTGCGCCAGGCGCAGGCCGGGCAGGGTTTTGCGGGTGTCCAGCAGCTTTACCTGAGTGCTGGCGACAAAGTCCGCCAAGTACTGTGCACGTGTGGCCACGCCTGACAGCATCTGCAGAAAATTCAGTGCGCAGCGCTCGCCGCTGAGCAGTGAGCGCGCCGGGCCTTCCAAGTGGAACAGCACTTGATTGGGGCTGACCCGCTCACCATCGGCCACCTGCCAATGCACCGCGACCCGAGGGTCGAGTTGGCGGAATACCGCGTCCACCCAAGCCGTGCCAGCGATAACAGCGGCATCGCGCGTAATGATTGTGGCCTTGGCCAGCCGTTCGGCCGGGATCAATTGTGCAGTGATGTCGCCACTGCCGATGTCTTCCAGCAGTGCACGGCGCACGTTGGCTTCAATTTCGGCGGTGAGGTCGGCAAGACGGAGATTCGGCATAACAGGCTCCACAAACAAAGTGCCTCGATTATAGGGGCAGTGCGCGTTTGAACCCACACTCCTATTCATTTACAGGGCAAAGGCAGAGTTTGCTGGCGCAACTACCCTCATTTGCAAGATAATCTCGCGCCTTGCAATTGGCGTCATAGCTTTGACGTACGGGTGGTATCGGGTTTTTGCAGCGTCCCACTGGGCCTGTCCTCGATCTTTCCCCAACCAATACCGCCGTTTCAGGAGGCCAGGATGCACAATGACGGAAAGGTGGTGCCTATCAACAAGGCACACGCCACGCCATCGCCGCTTGCGCGCCTGCCGGTGGTGTTGTTGCAGGTTCGCGACAAGGCAGCCCAACAGTTGCAGCAAGGTTTGCAGGACCTGTTCGATAACGCCGACGACACCCTGTTCGAAATGGCCGACAAGGCCCGTAGTAACGCAGACCATCACATCTTCTTTGAAGCCATGCGCGACTTGCGCCTCAAGCGCAAGAATTTCGAGCGCGTGTTCATGGCGCAGTTGTTCGCCGCGTTTGCCAATCTGGGCCAGGCTGGACGCAGCGAGTCGCACTGGTTGCCGGTGGTGTCCTATGACACGGCGACCGGCACGTCCAGTGATGAGCTGGAAAAGGCGGTAGCGTTGGCGGCCATGCTCGGTCGAGTGCGGCACCGTGATGGCCTGGCACTGGCGCAACTGACCGCACGCCTGGGTACATTGCTCGGCACCCCCCTGGATGAGCGCGATAACCCGTTGGGCCCGGCACTGCTTTGCGAGTTCTTTTTGCGCGCGGGGCGCAGCTTGGGGGTAGAGATCCGCGTCAAGTTGATCATTCTCAAGCTGTTTGAAAAATACGTGCTCAGTGACGCCGACCAACTGTTCGCTGAAGCCAACCAGATACTCGTCGCTACCGGGGTTTTGCCTGAGCTCAAGGCCGTGCCGTCACGTCGCCCCGGTGGGCGTGGGGCGCTTGAACAGCCACGCGAAGGCAGCGTGCCGACCGTTGACCCGCCATTGGATGAAAATGGCCAGGAGGCCTTCGCTGCCTTGCAGAAATTGCTCGCAGCCGTGCGCGGCAGCGTGGCGCCGACTCTGGAGGCCAGCGCCGAACCCCAACCCATTGCCACCCGCGACCTGCTGCGCCTGCTCTCTCATTTGCAGCAATACGTGCCGGAACCCGAGGCCGAAGATGACTTCGACCTGCGTAACCAGCTTGAACAGTTGCTCACCCGCGTCAGCGTCAAAAGTGGCAAGTCCCGTGTGGTGGAAGACGCCGACGAGGATGTGATCAACCTGGTCGCCCTGTTGTTCGAGTTCATCCTTAATGACAGCACCGTACCGGATGTTTTCAAGGCCTTGATCGCGCGTTTGCAGATTCCGGTATTGAAAGTGGCGATCCTGGACAAGAGCTTTTTCAGTCGCACCAGCCATCCGGCGCGGCGCTTGCTCAATGAAATCGCCGCCGCCGCCATGGGTTGGAACCCAAGCGATGACTATCAGCGCGACAGCCTGTACCGGCGAACCGAGCAGGTGGTGCAATGTTTGCTGAATGAGTTCGTTGAAGACCCGGCGATTTTCCCGCGTTTGTTGGCGCAGTTCACCGCCTTTACTGCGGATGAGCAGCGGCGCAGCGAACTGCTTGAGCAGCACACCTATGAGGTCGAAGAAGGCCGTGTGCGCACTGAGGCCGCCCGTCAGCGCGTGGCAGAGGTGCTCAATCGACGTCTGCTGGGCCGAGTGTTGCCGCAGTCGGTGGTGCAGTTTCTCCAGCAGGCCTGGAGCCAGGTGCTGCTGTTGGCCAGCCTCAAGCATGGTGAGCAATCGGTGCAATACCAGGCAGCGGTGCGCACCATGGACGAGTTGATCTGGAGCGTGAGCCTGCCGAAAGACACCGAGGCCGGTCGGCGTCTGCTGGAGCAATTGCCCGGGCTGCTCAAGGCCTTGCGAAACGGCTTGACCGGCGCGGCGTTCGATCCCTTCAGTACCCGCGAATTCTTTGTCCGATTGCAAGCCATGCATGCGCAGTCATTGGAGGGTGGGGGGCTGGACGCGCTGATTGAGGTGCGTGAGCCGTTTTCACTCAGTCTCGGGTTGCACGCCCCAAGCGCAAGCCTGCCCAGCGATGACCCGGACTTGCTGAAGGCTCAGCAACTGCGGATCGGAGCCTGGTTTGAGTTTCAGCAAGATGAAACCAACCGTCTGCGCTGCAAGCTGAAAGCGATCATGGCGCCAGCCAATACCTATATTTTTGTCAGCCGCACGGGGCTCAAGGTCCTGGAGAAGAGTGCGGTCCAATTGGCCTTGGCGTTCAAGCAGGGGGCAATACGCATTTTGGACGATGGTCTGCTGTTTGACCGCGCGCTGACGTCAGTGATGGGTAACCTGCGTCAACTCAATCGCGGCAAGTCATCGCAACCGCAGGGCTGAACGCGGCATACTGGTAATACCTAGTCTCATTCAAGGAACCTGTATGCAGTTGGACCCCACCAGTGGTTGGTGCCAGGGGATTCGCCATTGCCCTTCACCCAACTTCAACGAGCGCCCCGCAGGCGAAATCTCACTGTTGGTGGTGCATAACATCAGCCTGCCACCGGCGCAGTTCGCCACCGGCAAGGTGCAGGCGTTTTTCCAGAACCGCCTGGATGTCACAGAGCATCCTTACTTTGAAAGCATTGCCGAGCTACGTGTGTCTGCGCATTTTCTGATTGAGCGCGACGGCTCCGTGACGCAATTTGTATCGTGTCTGGACCGGGCCTGGCATGCCGGGGTCTCAAGCTTTGAGGGGCGTGAAGTCTGCAATGACTTTTCCCTGGGGGTCGAGCTGGAGGGGACGGACGATATTCCATTTACCGATGCTCAATACGCGTCGCTGATCGACCTGACACGTCAACTGCTGGCAGCCTACCCTGGCATTACCCGTCAGCGTATACGGGGTCACAGTGATATTGCGCCAGGCCGCAAGACCGACCCGGGCCCGGCTTTTGATTGGGCGCGCTTTCGTAGCGCCCTGCAGGATGGAGGACACGCACAATGAGTTTCCTGGTGTTGGTGTTGGCGGTCTGGATCGAGAAGTTCTCGGCCTTGCGTCAGCGGTTGCAACGCGACGGTGGATGGCTGCGTGAGCTGGCCAAGCTGGAGTCGAGCCCGCGCATGGGCAAGCGGCCCTGGCTGATTCTGCTACTGCTGGTGTTGTTGCCGGTGGCCTTGCTGGCCCTGTTGCTAGTGGTGCTGGAACCCGTGGCGTATGGCTTGTTGGCATTGCCGGTGCACTTGCTGGTGGTGATTTATAGCCTGGGGCGTGGCGATCTACTGGCTGGGCTCGGGCCGTTTCGCGATGCGTGGCGGCGCGGTGACTTGCAAGCCGCCGAACACGTGGCCGAACGGGACCTGAAAGTTGCCGCCGACAATGGCGAACAACTGCTGGAGCGCGTTCAAGGCCATCTGTTGTGGCAGGCTTACCAAAGCTTTTTCGCGGTGATTTTCTGGTATTTCCTGTTGGGCCCGGTCGCGGCACTGGCCTATCGCCTGCTGGCGTTGGCCAGCGAGCACAGCCAGAACCCTCTGGTCGCCGAACGCGCCGGGCAATTGCGCCACGCCTTTGATTGGTTGCCGGTGCGCTTGCTGGCGGCGAGTTTCGCCCTGGTGGGTAACTTTGTTGCGGTCAGCCGGGTGATGCTGCACGAACTGCTGAGCTGGGATATCAGTGCCGCGCAGTTGGTAGAAAAAGTCGGCCTGGTGGCGGCGGAAATTCCACCGCCGGTGGTGGGCGCCGACGGCATCAACAGTCTGGATCGCCTATGGGAACTGCTGCTGCGTGCGGCAGTGCTGTGGTATGCCGGGTTTGCCATCTGGACGGTGTTGCCTTAATCGAGTGCTCGCGGTGAAAAATGTGGGAGCCGGCGGGCTCCCACAAGTCGTTAACCTTACGTTACAAAACTCCCTTTCGAATTGAGCTATACAAGCAGAGCGCCAAATACTGGCTATCTGCCGCCGCCCTGCGCCTCAATAAAAATAATAGTAAGGGAGTTCACTTGTGAAGAGCTTGCTCTATCCCGCCGTCGCGCTGATGAACCGCCTGAGTTTCGGCATGAAATTCAGCCTGATCAGCGTGTTGTTCCTGCTGCCGATGCTGGCGACCAACTATTTCCTGGTGCGTGATTCCTGGGCTGAGTTCCAGGGCACCCGAATCGAACTGCAAAGTCTTGATCTGCTCGGCAGCAGCCTGGCCCTGCGCCGCGACCTGGAAAACCTGAATAACCAGGTCCAGATCAATGCCGCCCTCGGTCAGTCGGGCAAAGCCGAGGACCTTGAGAGCAAGATCAACGCGTTGGAGCAAAGCGTGCTGAGCCGCCTGCAAGGCCTCGAGGCAGTGACCGGCGACCCAGAACACGCCAGCGTATTTGCAGGCAAACGCGATGAATTGGTCGCCGCGTTCAAGGCCCAGCAACAGGAAACTTCGCTGCTGAGCAAAAGCGCGCTGATCGGTAAATTACTCAACAAGGCCCAGATGCTCAGCCAGATCATCGCCAGTCAATCCGGCTTGAGCCGCGATTCCCAGAGCGATCTGCGCCAACTCAGTGACCTGGTCATCAGCGTGACCCCGCAAGTCACCCAAGCCTTGGGCGAGGGGCGGGCCATGGGCGCGTATTCCCTGGGCCTGGGCTTTCTCAATTCATCCTCCAGTACGCGCTTTGATGAACTGCTGCAGCAATTGGAGAAGCTCCAGGCCGAATACGCCTTGAAGTTGCAGGATGCACTGGGTGCCAGCAACGCGGCGCATGCGGCGCTCGACAGCGTGGCCAAGGCCAGCAGCGCCACGCTCAAGCAGGCCAGCGAGTTGTTTGAAGAACAGGTGGTCATGGCAGAAACCCTCGACGCCCCGTGGCAGGGCTTCTACGAGGACGTCAGCAAACTGATGGCTCAGACCTACCGGCTCAATGAAGCCACCCTGACATTTATTGAGCAGCAACTGGAGCAGCGCCTGGCGCAAAAACGCACGCACATGGTGGCGCTGGTGTCGGCCCTGGTGGGGGTGTTCTTGCTGATCTTTTATTTGTACGCCGGTTTCTACGCCTCGACCCGCACCACGTTGCGGCGCCTGGGGGTGATGATGGACAAGGTGGCGGCCGGGGACATGACGGTCACCTTTGTCGCGCAAAGCCGCGATGAACTTGGGGACCTGGGCCTTGTGTTCAACGCCACCGTCGCCAAAATTCACGACCTGATCGAGCGCGTCGGGTGCACCGTCAGCCAGGTCGAACTGCAAGCCAGCCAGGTGGAGGCGGTCTCGTCTCGAAGCAATCAGGCGGTTAGTGGCCAGCGCAGCCAGATTGAACAGGTGGCGACAGCCATGAACCAAATGTCTTCCACGGCCCAGGAGGTGGCACGCAGCGCGGCGGCGGCGGTCAGCAGCGCCCATAGCGTCAACGATGAGACTGTCAGCGGCCGCGGTCTGGTGCAATCCCAGCAAGGCAGCATCGCGCGCCTGGCCTCGGAGATTGATGAGTCGGTGCGGGTTATCAATCAATTGGCCGTCGATAGCCAGTCCATCAGCAGCGTGCTGGAGGTGATCAAAAGTATTGCCGAACAAACCAACTTGTTAGCGCTCAATGCCGCGATTGAAGCGGCGCGTGCCGGTGAGCAGGGGCGTGGTTTTGCGGTGGTGGCCGATGAGGTGCGGACCCTCGCTCGGCGTACTCAACACTCCACCGAAGAAATCGAACAGATGATCAGCCGTTTGCACAGCGGTGTTGGTGCGGCAGTGAAGGCCATGGGCGCTAGCCACGCCATGGCGAATGGCACGGTGGGGCAGTCGGAACAGGTCCAGCAAGCCCTGGAAAATATCCTGGGTGCCGTGGGCATGATCGTCGACCAGAACCAGCAGATCGCGGCGGCCGTGGAGCAGCAAACTGCCGTCGCCCACGATATCGACCAGAACATAGTCGAGATCAATCGGGCGGGCGAGCATGCGGCTCAGGGCGCACATCAGACAGAGGCGGCGAGCCGGCAGCTGTCGATGCAGGTGATCGAGTTGAAACAATTGATCGGGGCGTTTCGTGTGTAGGGCGTGCGCGTAGGGTTTTGGTCTTGTATGGCGTGGCTCTCGTCCTGATTTGTCTGTGCTTCTTCTTTGCGGGCCTGGATGGGTGAAAATTTGTTTCAACCCATCACGGTCCAAGGGAGGTACGGCGATGATTGCTGCTACCGGTATCAAAGGGCACTGCGCCCATTGCGACATTACGTTTGAGCTCAAGCCCTGGCAGTTGAACGCCATTGCCATTCACGAGCCTTTTGATTGCTCGTATTGCCAGCGGATTGTGCAGTTGAACTGCCCCCGGCAATTGCGCCAGTTCAAGTCGCTGGACCATTGGGCGATGGTGCGCCCCAGCATGATGGTACTCACCTGTGTGGTGTTGATCGTGGCGTTGTTGGCCGAATGGGTCGGGGTAGTCAGCGTGATCGGGCAACTCAATATTTCACTGGTGCTGCTGCTGGCCCACTGTCTGGTGCTGCGCTATAGCCGTTACCGGCAGCGGCTGACGTTGGATTTGCAAGCGGTCAGCGTGCTACCAACGGAACAACTCGCGCGCATTGCGGGTGCTCGTTTCGGCCAGCAATGAGGGGCTGATGCCCATGCGTTCAGCCAACGCGCTGCAGATGTCCGGCAAGTGTTGCGGGCTGTTACGCAGGCCGGGGTACATCGCGGGGGCCATATCCGGTGAGTCGGTTTCCAGTACCACGGCCTCAAGGGGCAGTTGCGCCAGCACCTTGTGCATGCGCAGGGCTTGAGGCCAGGTGGCCGCGCCGCCCAGGCCCAGCTTGAAGCCGAGTTTTATGTACTCGCGAGCCTCCTCAACGCTGCCGGCGAAGGCATGGATAATGCCGCCCCGTGGCAGGCGGATGCGCTTGAGCGTGGCGATCACCGCCGCGTGGCTGCGACGGACATGCAGCAAGGCCGGGAGCTGGAAGTCCACCGCGAGTTTCAACTGGGCGTCAAACAGGCTTTGCTGACGTTCGCGATCCAGCTGTTCAAGGAAGTAGTCCAGGCCGATTTCGCCGACGGCGCATAACTGTCGATGGCCGTGCAGGCGGGTCAGCCAGTCGCCCAACTCGTTCAGGTCTGCGGGGCGATGCGTCTCGAGGTACACCGGGTGCAGGCCGAAGGCGGCGAACAAGCCTTCATCTTCCTGCACCAGGTCCCACAGCCGTTGCCAATTCTGCTGATAGACGCCCAACACCACCATACGCTGCACACCTCGTTGGCGGCTGTGGGCGAGGACTTCCCGGCGATCATGGTCGAAGTCCGGGAAGTCCAAGTGGGTGTGGGTGTCGATCAGTTCCACGCTCAAGCCTCGTGAATACGCTGCTTGAAGGTCCGGCTGATGGCGTGCACGCCCGGCTGGTACTGCTCTTCTTCGATGACGGCCAGGGCCAGGCGCAGGGCCGTGTCGGCGATCAATTGGTGTTGCTGGGCCATGGCGTTGACCGGCAGCGGCAGGAAGTCCAGCAATTGGGTGTCACCGAACGTGCCCAGGCGCAACGGCCGTGATTTGAGCGGGAAGTCGTGCAGCGCGTCGAACACGCCTTGCAGCAACACGTAGGAAGTGGTCACCAACGCGTCAGGCAAATGCCCCAGCCGATCTAGAAGTTGCTCCATCAACTGTCGGCCGCAGTCACGGCTGAAGGCTTCACCCTGTTCGACGATGACGTCGCCGGTGAACCCTTGCAGTGCTTCACGGAAACCGGCAGCCCGCTCCTGGCTGATACTCAGCTCCGGCCGTGCGCCGATGAGTGCGATCTGCTTGGGCAGCGGTTGCAGCAGGCTGCTGGTCAGTTGCTGGCAGGCCTGGCGGTCGTCGCTGACCACCGAGCAAAAGTGCGCCGGTTCCATCACCCGGTCGATGGCAATCACCGGCAGGCCCTTGGCTTGCAACTCGCGATAGCTGTCATCACTGGCCGGCAGGCAACTGGCGACGAACAGCGCATCGCAGCGCCGCGCACGAAACAGTTGCAGCAACTGGCGCTCGCTGTCCGCATCATCGTCGGAGCTGGCGATCAGCAACTGATAGCCTCGCGCCCGCGCACCTTGTTCCAGCAACTTGGCAATCCGTGCGTAACTGGGGTTTTCCAGGTCCGGCAGGATAAAGCCCAAGGTGCGCGAATGCCGACTGCGCAGACCGGCCGCCTGAGGATTGGGGGTAAAGCCATGGGCTTCGACCACCGCCCGCACGCGCTCGACGGTCGCGTTGCTGATGCGTTGCTGTTCGGCCTTGCCATTGATGACATAACTGGCGGTGGTCACGGACACACCGGCCAGACGTGCGATATCACTGAGTTTCAAACCGGGATTTCCTTGTTTTTTAGAGCTTGCCCCGACATTTTGTCCAATCCTAACCGATTCCTGCACAGGACTATTGTCTGAGCTCAAGCGCCGAGTGGTCCTTCAAGCTTGCATAATTAGCGCGTAATCTGCCATAAATTCTAGATTAAACGTTTCAGCCAGCGTATTTTTACGACGTTCGCGACTGAATGGCTACTGCCAATTGACCACTCAGTCAGTTATTTTTGAACACAGCCTCGCTGATTTATTCAAAACAATACCTAGTGCGCACACCGCACTAACTAGGAGAACGGCATGCTTGAGCTCACTGTAGAGCAGATATCCATGGGCCAGGTGGCTGTGGATAAATCTGCTGCCTTGCACCTGCTCGCTGAAAAACTGGTGGCCGATGGCCTGGTCGCCGAGGGTTATCTCAGTGGCTTGCAAGCCCGTGAGGCCCAAGGCTCGACCTTTCTCGGCCAAGGTATTGCCATCCCTCACGGCACCCCGGAAACCCGCGACCAGGTCTTTTCTACCGGCGTGCGCCTGCTGCAATTCCCCGACGGGGTGGACTGGGGTGACGGCCAGATCGTCTACCTGGCCATCGGCATTGCCGCCAAATCCGATGAACACCTGCGCCTGCTGCAACTGCTGACCCGCGCCCTTGGTGAAACCGATCTGGGCGAGGCGCTGCGCCGTGCCGGCAATGCCGAAGCGTTGCTGAAACTGCTGCAAGGCGCGCCGCAGGAACTGGCGCTGGATGCGCAGATGATCAGCCTTGGCGTATCCGCCGATGACTTCGAAGAGCTGGTGTGGCGCGGCGCACGCCTGTTGCGCCAGGCTGATTGCGTCAGCAACGGCTTTGCCGCCGTGTTGCAGCAAGTCGACGCACTGCCCTTGGGCGATGGCCTGTGGTGGTTGCACAGCGAGCAGACGGTCAAGCGTCCGGGCCTGGCCTTCGTCACGCCGGACAAACCCATGCGTTACCTCGGCCAGCCACTCAACGGTTTGTTCTGCCTGGCCAGTCTCGGCGAAGCCCATCAGACCTTGTTGGAACGCCTGTGCGCGTTGTTGATTGAAGGTCGCGGCCAGGAACTGGGGCGTGCCACCAGCAGCCGTGCGGTGCTTGAAGTGCTCGGCGGCGAACTGCCACCCGATTGGCCAAGTGTGCGCATTGCCCTGGCCAACGCCCATGGCCTGCACGCGCGGCCGGCGAAGATCCTCGCGCAACTGGCGAAAAGTTTTGACGGCGATATCCGCGTGCGCATCGTTGATGGCCCGGTTGGCGCTGTATCGGTAAAAAGCCTGAGCAAGTTGCTCAGCCTCGGCGCCCGTCGCGGCCAGGTGTTGGAGTTTGTGGCCGAGCCAGCGATTGCCGGTGACGCATTACCCGCGTTGCTGGCGGCCGTTGAGGAAGGCCTCGGCGAAGACGTTGAGCCACTGCCGACCGCCAGTGCGCAACCGGCAACGCTGGATATCGAACCGGTGCTCAGCGCACCCGTGTCCGGCAGCCAGATCCAGGCTATCGCCGCTGCGCCTGGTGTCGCCATCGGCCCTGCGCATATCCAGACGCAGCACGTCGTCGATTACCCACTGCGCGGTGAATCCTCGGCGATTGAACGCGAGCGCCTGCAGAACGCCTTGACCGACGTGCGCCGCGATATTCAGGGCCTGATCGAACGCAGCCAGGCCAAAGCCATCCGCGAGATTTTCATCACTCACCAGGAAATGCTCGACGACCCGGAACTGACTGACGAAGTCGGCACCCGCCTCAAGCAAGGCGAGAGCGCCGAAGCCGCGTGGATGAGCGTGATCGAAGCCGCCGCCAAGCAGCAGGAGTCGTTGCAGGATGCCTTGCTCGCCGAGCGCGCCGCCGACCTGCGCGACATCGGCCGCCGTGTGCTGGCGCAACTGTGCGGCATTGAAACCGCCCAGGAGCCGAGCGAACCCTACATTCTGGTGATGGAAGAAGTCGGGCCCTCCGACGTCGCGCGCCTGGACCCGACGCGCGTCGCCGGTATCCTCACCGCCCGTGGCGGCGCTACCGCCCACAGCGCCATCGTCGCGCGAGCCTTGGGCATTCCCGCCCTGGTGGGGGCCGGGCCGACGGTGTTGCTGTTGGCCTCGGGCACGCCATTGTTGTTGGACGGCCAGCGCGGTCGCCTGCATGTCGACCCCGACGCCGCCACCCTGCAACGCGCCACCGTCGAGCGCGACACCCGCGAACAACGTCTGCAAGCCGCCTCGGCCCAGCGCCATGAACCGGCCCTGACCCGCGACGGCCACGCCGTGGAAGTGTTTGCCAATATCGGCGAAAGCGCCGGCGTTGCCGCGGCGGTGGAGCAGGGTGCTGAAGGGATCGGCCTGCTGCGCACCGAGCTGATTTTCATGGCCCACCCGCAAGCGCCGGATGAAGCCACCCAGGAAGCCGAATACCGCCGCGTACTCGACGGCCTCGGCGGTCGCCCGCTGGTTGTGCGGACCCTGGATGTGGGCGGCGACAAACCGCTGCCGTATTGGCCGATTGCCCAAGAGGAAAATCCCTTCCTGGGCGTGCGCGGTATTCGGCTGACCCTGCAACGCCCGCAGATCATGGAAGCGCAATTGCGTGCCTTGTTGCGCTCGGCGGATAGCCGGCCGCTGCGCATCATGTTTCCTATGGTCGGCAGCGTCGATGAGTGGCGCGCCGCCCGCGATATGACCGAGCGCCTGCGCCTGGAAATCCCGGTGGCCGACTTGCAACTGGGGATCATGATCGAGGTGCCTTCCGCTGCCTTGCTGGCGCCGGTACTCGCCAAGGAAGTCGACTTCTTCAGTGTCGGCACCAACGACCTGACCCAATACACCCTGGCCATCGACCGTGGCCACCCGACCCTGTCCGCGCAGGCGGATGGCCTGCACCCGGCGGTGTTGCAGTTGATCGACATCACCGTGCGCGCCGCCCATGCCCATGGCAAATGGGTCGGCGTGTGCGGCGAATTGGCGGCGGACCCGCTGGCGGTGCCGGTGCTGATTGGCCTGGGAGTGGACGAGTTGAGCGTGTCGGCCCGCAGCATTCCCGAAGTGAAGGCGCGGGTGCGTGAATTCAGTCTGAGCGAGGCCCAGGGCCTGGCGCAAAAAGCCCTTGCGGTGGGTTCGCCCGCCGAAGTGCGAGCCCTAGTGGAGGCCGTGTAAATGGCGAAGATTCTGACCCTGACGCTGAACCCGGCGTTGGACCTGACGGTACGCCTGGCACGCCTGGAACCGGGTGAAGTCAACCGCAGCGAAACCCTGCTGACCCATGCCGCCGGCAAAGGCGTGAATGTCGCCCAAGTGCTGGCGGACCTCGGTCATCACGTCACCGTGGGCGGCTTTCTCGGTGAAGACAACCCTCAGGCGTTTGAGGCGTTGATCGCCCGCCGTGGCTTTGCCGACGCGTTTATCCGCGTGCCGGGCGAAACCCGCAGCAATATCAAGATCGCCGAACAGGATGGCCGGGTCACCGACATCAACGCGCCAGGGCCGCAGGTCAATGAGCAGGCGCAAGCGGCGTTGCTCAACCAACTGACGCTGATTGCGCCAGGGCACGACGCTGTGGTGGTCGCCGGCAGCTTGCCGGGTGGCGTCACTGCGCAGTGGTTCAAAGGGTTGCTGGAGCATCTGAAAAGCCTCGGTTTGAAAGTCGCCCTCGACACCAGCGGCGAAGCCTTGCGCGTCGGCTTGCAGGCAGGCCCGTGGTTGATCAAACCCAACACTGAAGAATTGGCAGACGCCCTCGATTGCCCTGCAGACTCGATCACGCAACAGGCCCAGGCCGCCGAGCGCTTGCATGCCCAAGGCGTCGAGCATGTGGTGGTGTCCCACGGTGCCGACGGCGTGAACTGGTTCAGCCCGGGCACGGCGCTGCATGCCACGCCGCCCAAGGTCAGCGTCGCCAGCACGGTGGGCGCGGGGGACTCGCTGCTGGCCGGGATGCTGCACGGTTTACTCAGTGCTGATCTGCCGGAAAGTACCCTGCGCCGGGCCACGGCGATTGCCGCCATGGCCGTCACGCAGATCGGTTTTGGCATCAGCGATGACGCGCAGTTGGCGCGTCTCGAAAGCGGCGTCCACGTGCGCGCGCTGACAGAACAATAAGAGGGTTTGTGATGAAGTTAGCCATTGTTACTGCCTGCCCGAACGGCATGGTCACCAGTGTGCTGTGCGCCCGCTTGTTGGACGCCGCCGCGCAGCGCATGGGCTTGCACACCAGCGTTGAAGTGGTGGATGTGCAGCACCCGGAGCGCCAGTTGTCCCAGGCCACACTCGATGAAGCCGAATGGGTATTGCTGGTCAGCAGCACGCCGGTGGATATGCAGCGGTTTGTCGGCAAGCGTGTGTTCCAGAGCACACCGGCCCAGGCCTTGGCGGATGTCGAGGCGGTATTGCGCCGTGGTGCCGAAGAGGCCCAGGTCTATGTCGCCAGCGCAGCACCGGCGGCGAAGAGTGCTCCCCGTATCGTCGCCATTACGGCTTGCCCGACCGGCGTGGCCCACACCTTTATGGCCGCCGAGGCGTTGCAGCAAACGGCCAAGCGCCTGGGGTATGACTTGCAGGTCGAAACCCAGGGCTCGGTGGGCGCGCGCACGCCGTTGAGCCCGCAAGCGATCGCCGACGCCGACGTGGTGCTGCTGGCGGCGGATATCGAAGTCGCCACCGAGCGCTTCGCCGGTAAGAAGATTTACCGTTGCGGCACCGGTATCGCCCTCAAGCAATCCGAAGCCACGCTCAATAAGGCATTGGCCGAAGGCGCGGTGGAAAGTGCCGCCAGCGGTGCGGTGGCCAAAAAAGAAAAAACCGGTGTGTACAAACACCTGCTCACCGGCGTGTCGTTCATGTTACCGATGGTGGTGGCGGGCGGCTTGTTGATCGCCTTGTCATTCGTGTTCGGCATCCAGGCCTTTGAAGAAAAAGGCACCTTGGCGGCGGCCCTCAAAACCGTCGGCGACCAGGCCTTTATGCTGATGGTGCCGTTGCTGGCGGGCTACATCGCCTACTCGATTGCCGACCGTCCCGGCATCGCGCCCGGCATGATCGGCGGGTTGTTGGCGGGCACATTGGGGGCCGGATTTATCGGTGGCATCCTCGCCGGCTTTCTCGCCGGTTATTGCGTCAAACTGATCACCCGCGCGGTGAAATTGCCGCAGAGCCTGGAGGCGCTCAAGCCGATTTTGATCATCCCGTTGCTGGCGAGTCTGTTTACGGGCCTGGCGATGATCTATCTCGTCGGCCCGCCGGTCGCGCGACTGCTCACCGGCCTGACTGACTTCCTCAGCACCATGGGCACCACCAACGCGGTGCTGCTGGGCATCCTGTTGGGCGGCATGATGTGTGTGGATTTGGGTGGGCCGATCAACAAGGCGGCGTACGCCTTTTCGGTTGGCTTGCTGGCGGCCTCGAGCGGCGCGCCTATGGCGGCGACCATGGCCGCCGGTATGGTGCCGCCGATTGGCATGGGCATCGCCACGTTCCTGGCGCGGCGCAAGTTCGCCCAGACCGAGCGCGAGGCAGGCAAGGCCGCGATGATTCTGGGCCTGTGCTTTATCTCCGAAGGGGCGATCCCGTTTGCGGCTAAAGACCCGCTGCGCGTGATTCCGGCCAGCATCGCCGGTGGCGCCTTGACCGGCGCGCTGTCGATGTACTTCGGTTGCAAACTCGCCGCGCCTCACGGTGGCCTGTTTGTGCTGGTGATCCCCAACGCCATGAACCATGCACTGCTGTACTTGCTGGCGATTGTTGCCGGTAGCCTGTTGACCGGGTTGGTGTACGCGCTGATCAAGCGCCCGGAAGCAGTCGAACTGGCGGTCGCACCGACCTGACGGCACGAGCCGGTAATGGGATCACGGCGTTGTGGTTGCGCCTGGGTGATCGCAGTTGCCCATCGGAGTGAAAAGGCGACCTCGGGGTCGCCTGGCATCTCAACGGTATTACGTTCGTCTAAGCCCCCCTAATATGCCACCTGCTGGCGTCAGGCTGTCCGTCAGCACCTCCAGCAAGGTGCTGACCTTTGGCAGCGCCTGACGGCTTTTGACCCAGGCAAGGTGGATCGGCATGCCCTCGGTCGCCAAATGGGGCAGCACCTCCACCAATGTGCCCTCTTCCAACTGCTGATTAATCAGCCACGAGGGTAATTGCGCGATACCACAGCCTGCCATTACCGCCATCAACAACCCCTCTCCATTCCCAATCACCAACTGGGCGGGTACTGGCTGGCGCTTTATGGCGCCGGGGTGTGCGCCTGCGAAACTCCACGGCGTGATGTTGCCGTCCACCCAGCCATAGGCGATGCACTGGTGATGCTCCAGGTCTTGATCCGTGAGAGGCGTGCCGTGCTTGGCCAAATAGGCCGGGGATGCGCAGAAGGTATGCCATTCACTGGCCAGGTAACGGTGCTCGACTCTTTCGGGCCAGACGTCCGCGCCGCCAATGCGTACGACCACGTCCACGCCTTCCTGGAACGGGTCGATCAAACCATCAGAGAACGTCACGTGGGGTATCAGCAGCGGATGATCCTGCATGAACCGCAGGAGGGTGGGGAGCACTTGGGCACGGCCGAACGCGCCAGGCAGGTCAATTCGAATCCGGCCACGCGGCTCGATATTTTCGACTTGCAGTGACAATTCGGCCTCTTCAAGGTCTGCAAGCACGCCGATGCAGGTGCTGTAGAACGCGGTCCCCGCATCCGTCAGCGCCAGGCGCCGGGTGGTGCGTTGAAAAAGTCGGGTGCCCAATCGGCTCTCCAGCCGCGCGATACTTTTACTGATGGCGGAGCCTGTCAAATTCATTTTCTCGGCAGCGGCCTTGAAGCTGCCGGTTTCCGCGACGCAGACGAACACATCAATGCCTTTCAAGCGTTCTGAGGAAAACATACACACCCTGTATCCATGAATTCAGTTCCACCTATCTGGTAAAAAAGATCATAAATCAGAACGTGGCGCGGCGGTAAGCTTAGTCCATGAACACCTGTCAGTGATTCGCTATAAACACTGTCATAAAAACGACCTATTTGATCGGCGAGGCAAGGATGCTGGTAACGGTAAAAAAATATTGGGTGGCGGTCAGTGTCCTGTTCTCGGCCCCTTTTATAGCGATCTCTTTTCGAGCAATAAACATGCTTGCTCTGGTTGCCCGTTCAAGGGGCGGCTTTGTTTTGCTCCCCCGGCGTTCTTTTGTATCAGGGCAGGGGTCAGAACGCTTCCCGCTGCTGCGGCGTAGCTGATCAATTACGTATCGTTCGGCATCGACAGCACACTTAACCTAATGAATTGATATGCCCGTCTTATGCCAAACAAAGGCAGTTGTCAGGCAGGCCCCGCTTTGTCTAAAACACAGCGGCCTGGGTGCTGTTGGTAGTGAAGTTGTAGTGCGTTAACTGTGTTTTTTATAAGAATTCATATGTGAGCAAACCCTCGTTAGCAAGGAGAAAGAAGTGCCGTCCAAGGAAATTTATACACTGGCGTGTGCAGGGCTCAAGAAGTTGGCGCTGAACCAGGAATGTCGCGACGCATTCGATAAAAACTCTTTATTTTTCAAATTGTTCGAGCAGGCTGCTCATCGTTATATTATTGCCTCTGACGCGCAGGAACTGAGCCGTAAGCTGCACACATTGGCGGCTAGAGGCTACCAACTGGGTGTGGAGTATGTGGGTGAAGAGAATCATGACCCACACGTGGTACAGCGCTTCGTCGGCGAGTACCTGAGTGCCGTTCAACGGTTTGCCGACGCGGGTTTAAAACCACAGTTGGGCTTTGATTTAAGTGCTGTGGGGATGCTCATTTCTCAGGAAACAGCTTATCGCAATGCTTCGGCTATTTTGGCGGTGGCGGCTCAACACGATATTCCTGTAATGATCAGTATGGAGCACTCTTCGGCTGTCGATAAAATTCTGGAAGTGTATGCCGAACTTGCACCGGCTCATCTCAATGTGGGTATTACCGTACAGGCGCACCTGCACCGAACCGTCAATGACTTACCGCGCATCATCAGTTATGGGCGTAAAGTCAGATTGGTCAAAGGGGTTTATAACGAATCGCTCGATGTTGCTTTGCCCCGTGGTGAAGAACTGGATGATCGTTACTTGATGTTGCTTGATAATTTACTGGCCGCCAGTGTTCCAGTGAGTTGTGCAACGCAGGACCCCAACTTGATCAAGCGCCTGTTCGCGGGCGGTTATAGCTCGAAGATCGAGGAGCTGGAAATGCTCCACGGCGTCCAGCCTGAGGTATTACGCAGCGCCAGGGAGGCAGGCCTGAACTGTCGGATTGCTGCGGTCTATGGCGACAGTTGGTACCTGCATTTCCTGCATCGTCTGGCCGAGTCGCCGGACAACGTTCTCGAGGCGCTTGCCGACTTCTACGACCCTTCCCGTATCACGTTTGGCGCAGGTTACTAACGGAGCAGTTATGTTTATCGATCTCAGAAGCGATACGGTCACCAAGCCAACGGAAGGCATGCGCAAGGCCATTTACAATGCGGAAGTCGGGGATGAATGTTTTGGCGAAGACCCGAGCGTGCGTGCGCTTGAAGAGTTTTGTGCCAATTACTTCCAGAAGGAAGCGGCACTCTTCACCACGGGCGGCACCTTGAGCAACCAGTTGGCTATCAAGTCCCTCACTCAGCCGGGCGATGAGATTTTTCTGGATGCGTCCTACCACATCAACTATTACGAGGCCGCAGCAACGTCAGCGTTTTCGGGGGTCAACTTTTCGCTGTCATCCCATGAAAACGGGTTGTTTGACGTCAGTGACCTTGAAAAGCTTTATGCGTCCCGCTGCCGATGGAATCAGAACTACGCCTTGCCTCGCGTGGTAGTGATTGAAAATACCCTGGGATGCAAAGGCGGCGCGATCTTCCCCTTGGCGCAGATGAACGAAGTCTTCAGTTATGCCAAGTCGATCGAAGCCTATCGTTACCTGGATGGTGCACGCATCCTCCACGCCTCTATCGCGTCCGGCATTGATGTGACCTCGTACACGGAAAACGCCGACCTCATGTCCATGTGTTTGTCCAAAGCACTGGGCGCACCTGTTGGCTCGATCATGGTGGGCACCAAGGCGTTGATACAGCGTGCCAGGAAATACCGTAAGTGGTTTGGCGGCGATCTCCATCAGGCCGGCATGATGGCTGCTGCCGGGCTTTATGCCATGCACAACAATATTGAGCGCTTGGCCGAGGACCATGAACATGCGGCCCTGCTGCATCGTTTACTCAGCGATATCGATGAGACGCCTGCGCATTACAAGGGCACGAACATGGTGACCCTGGACGTTTCTTCGCTGGGGGTGACGCCGATGCAATTCAGTACTTTCCTGAGCCAGCAAGGTGTTGCCGGCTTGCCCTATAACGCGCGGGAAATGCGCTTTATGCCGCACATTAATACCAGTCGTGCTGATGTTCTGAAGGCCGCCGGCATTATTAAAGCCGCTGTACGGGAACTGACGTCAGCGCGGGAGCTCGCCAAGTGATTTATAAGAAAAATATTGTTCTGATCGTCGATGCGTATTCGATTGGCAGTTTGATCGCGCCCGCGTTCATGTCACGCGGGTACGAATGTGTGCATGTGCGCTCGACCGCCGAAGTGAATGGGTTTTACGAAGCTTGGTTCCGCACCGGGGACTTCATCCACGACATACTTTACCGTTCCGATGCCGAACTGCAGCAGGCACTGTCCGAGTACAACGTGCAGTTCGTACTGGCCGGTTGTGAGTTCGGCGTTGAGTTGGCCGCTCACCTGGCTGCGCAATTCAATGTTGCGCGTCATAACAACCCGGCCCACGCTGTGCGCTGGCGTGATAAGTATCAAATGCACGAGGCCTTGTCGCGGGCGGGTGTGCGTTCGATCAAACACTTCAAATCGGACGCGTTGCCGAGCATTCTGGAGTGGGTCAAGGAGCACGATATGTTACCGGTGGTGTTGAAGCCGGTTAAAAGCGCGGGCTCCGACAACATTCATATTTGTACGCAAGTCAGCGACATTGAACACGCCTTTGAGGTCATCAAATCCAGCCGCAATATCTTCCTGGAAAGTAATGAGACGATTCTGGTGCAGCAATATCTGGATAACTCGGATTTCAAATCCGAGTTAATGCTGAGCAAATCCAAGGACGTCGATATCGAATACTGCGTGAATACCGTGAGTGTCGATGGGCTGCACTATGTCAGTGAAATTATCCGCGTTTACCGCACCCGTATCGGTGCCTCGCCGGTGCATGACTACAACCAGCTGATGTGCCCGGTGGACAATGCCGACGTCTACAGCCGACTGTCGGGGTACATCTTTTCCGTGCTCGACGCCTTGGGTATCCGGCAGGGTGTGGGGCATAGCGAATTGATGATTGTCGATGATCAGCCCGTGTTGCTTGAGACGGCTGCGCGCATGCCGGGCGGCATCGATCTGTCGGCCTATACGCGTGCCTTGGGGCATAACCAGTTGAGCTTGTGGATTGACTCGCTGGTTAACCCTCAAGCGTTTCTTGATTACCGCCAGCAGCCGCGAAAAAAACTCTACTTTCATTCCAGCTGTGTGTTTCTGATCGCTCGCCAGGAAGGGCCGATCAAACGTCAACCGGACATCACGTCGTGGAAGGCGATCCCGGGCGTGCACAGCATAAAAATCCAGGACGAAGGCGTGCTTAAGCAAACGATTTCCCTGGAAAACTGCCCAGGTCACGTATTCATCCTCGATAGCAACCGCGCGAACATTCAGAACAGTATCGAATTGCTGCGTGAGCATGAGCCAAATGTCTACAGGGAAATGCTGGCATGAAAGAAGTCTCGGAGGGGCTGGTAATCCAGAGTCAAGCCAAAGTCTATGACCGGCCAGTGATCCTGCTGCTGTCGGCGACCTTCATCTTGACCATTGCCCGGGCGCTCGCGCTGCCCTATCTGGTTATTTACTTCTCTGAGGCGTTCGGTCTGGGAGTGGCGGATATCGGCCTTGCGGTAGGCGGGGCGTTGATCGTCAGTTCAGTCCTAGGGGTGTATGGCGGGTTTCTGGTGGACCGTTTCTCCAACTACCGGATCATGCTCGCTGCCGCCACAGTGTTTGCCCTCGCGTTTGCCGTGGCGTTCCAGGTCACCAGCCTGGTGCCGTTCATCGTCGCGATTGTGGTGGTGAACCTTGCCTATGCGGTGGTGGATATCGCGGTGAAATCCGGCATAGGTTTCCTGGTGGCACCGGACAAGCGCGGCGGGGTGTTCTCGCTGAAGTACACCTTGACCAATGTCGGCTATGCCGTAGGCCCTTTTCTCGGTGTGCTGTTTGCCAACGTCAGTCCCGGCTTGCCGTTTGCGGTGGCCGCGCTGATCGGCGCAGTTTTTGTCGTGCTGTATGCGCTGGTGGGGGCGCGAATTCCTCGGCCGTCGGGCGTGGAAAATGGCGCGCAGGGGCCACGTTTTGCCAGTGTGTTGATGCATTTGGTGAGGAACTACCGACTGGTGTGTTTCACCATTGGCGGTATTCTCAGTGCGATCGTCTTCGGGCAATTCACTGCTTACTTGTCCCAATACCTGATCGTGACGAGCGACCCGCAAAACGCCTATCAGATAATCAACTACCTGGTGACGACCAACGCGTGTGTGGTTATCAGCCTTCAGTACCTGATTGGCTCTCGGATCAATCAGCACAATATGTTTCGCATGTTGATGCTGGGAATGCTGTTCTTCGTGGTCGGGCTGATGGGCTTTGCTTATGCACACGTCCCTGTTGTCTGGGTGATCGCGATGATTGTTTTTACCGTGGGCGAAATCATCATCATACCGGCGGAATACTTGTTTATTGATTACATTGCGCCCGAGGATATGCGCGGCGTTTATTACGGCGCGCAGAACTTGTCGAACCTCGGCGCCGCGCTCGGGCCGGTGTTATGTGGCATGGCGTTGTCGTTGTATGCGCCTCAGGCAATGTTCTATGTATTGTCCACGTGCATCGTGTTGGCCAGCGTTTTCTATTTTATGGGTTCACGGCACGGGGCTGAGCGATGATCCATTTCAATACGGCAGGTGCGGGGCGCGTTTCCTCTGAAACACTGCGTTTGATGCAGACTTACTTGCAAGAGGAATTCGCAAACGGCGCCTATGAAACCGAACTGTCTCACGCGGCAACGCTGGACGGCGAAGTGTATGAAAGCATTGCTCGATTGCTCGGCGCCAAACCCCGCAACATTGCACTGTTCGAGGGGGCTACCAAGGCCTGGGTCACGGCGCTGAACGCGCTGAACTGGTCCTGCGGTGCGCGTGTCGTGGTCACGCCTTACGAGTACGCCGGCAACCTGATTGCGCTGTCCGAGTTACAGCGCCGCCACGGTGTCGTGATTGACGTCATGCCACTCTTGCCAAATGGCGACCTGGATCTGCAATGGCTCGCGCAGCACATGAGCGCGCAAGTCATGCTGGTCTCGGTGGTGCATGTGCCTTCTTGCTGCGGCATCGTGAATGATGTCGAGGCGGTGGGTCGTATCCTGCGCGATTTCCCCTGCTTCTACTTTGTCGATGCCTGTCAATCTGTGGGTATGCTGCCTCTGGACATGCTGGCAATTGGCGCTGATGTGCTGACGGCTGCGGGCAGAAAGTTTCTTTGCGGGCCTCGAGGCACGGGGTTTGCCTACCTGTCCGATGGTTTCCTGGCGGTTGCACAACCGCGCTTCACTGACCTGAGCAGAGCCTGTGTGGATGCCCGGGGGGGCGTAACACTGGGGGCCGATGATGCTCGGCGTTATGAATACGCCGAACGCAACAATGCGGCGGTTGTTGGGTTGAATCAGGCGATCAAAGAGCGCCAGTCGGTGGCCTACAGTATTGAGCATGGGCTGTACCGACACCTTTATCAGCAATTGGCACAGACCGCGCACATCAATGTGATCGCGCCGGGTACGCAACAGGCAGGAATTATTGCGTTTACCCATGATCGCTGTTCGGCAACCGAACTGGTCGCTTATATGCGTGCGCAAGGTGTGAACAGCTGGCCAGGTTATGCCTCGCACACGCCGTACTACATGTTGGGGCAAGGGCATGATCGTTTCGTACGCTTGTCAATTAACAACAAGAACACGCCAGAGGATGTCAGTGTGTTTATGAAGTTGTTGGCAGAGTTGTAACAAACGCACGGTATAAAGTTGAGGGAGGTGCCGCGGGTTATGTCGCCGGTCATGTGAGATGGCCAGGGGCAATAAAAGTACGCTTCTTATATCATTCAGTCGATCAGCCGAAACGTTAATAAAGTCCGAAAGTGACTACGGGTATTGATGGGTGACCATCCATCTCAAGTCGTGTGACGGGCTGCCATAATATCGCGTATCAGCGTTAGTTGCGCTGTGCGCCTCAAGTTGAGGAAAAGGAATTCTGATGGGTAACGTAAATAAATTTAACCCTGGCGTTGAAGTGAAACAGCGACTGCGTGCACTGTACCAAAAGGACAACTGGCATTGGCTGTTGGCCGTATTGGCCGACGTGGCCGTTATCGTGTTGGCGGTCTATTTTGCCGATCGCTATAACATCTTGTACCCGCTGGCGATCCTGTTTATTGGGTCTCGGCAACGCGCCTTGGCTTCGCTGTTGCACGAGGCAGCGCACATGACGCTGACCCAAAGCAAGCAGCTCAACAAAATCATTGGCGAGTATCTGCTGGGCTATCCGATCTTTCAAAATTATGAGGCTTACCGCCGCTCGCATGTCCAGCTTCACCACCACAATCTCGGTGACCCCGATAAAGATCCGGACCATCGCTATTACATTGAGTCGGGCTTGTATAACGCGACCGACCGCTTCGATTTCCTGATCGGGCATTTGCTCAAGAGCCTGACACTGGCCAATACCTATCGCTACTTCCTCTACCTCGTGAAAAACCGTGCCGGGGACGTTGTGGCCAATCCGTCACAGGGCGTGAAACTGTTGGCAACTCACGCCGTGTTGCTGTTGGTGTTCAGCTACTTCATGAGTCCATGGGCCTATGTATTGTTTTGGCTGGTGCCGTATTTCACGGTGTTCCAGGTGATTGGCTGGTTATCCGAAGTCTCCGAGCACTTCGGCAGGTTCGGTGTCTACAAAGAAGAAGTGGAGCTCACCCGTAACCGTTTTCCCGCGTTGCTGGAGCGCTTGATCATCGGAATGCATGGCGATAACTACCACCTCACCCATCACCTGTTTGCCGGTATTCCGTTCTGGAACTTGAAGAAAGCACATGACGTGTTGATGGACGATGAGCGTTACGCGGCTGCCAACCGAGGTTGCGGTGGGATATTCACAGCCAAGGGCGATGCCAAATCCTGCATTGGTCAGATATTCGAGGCTTATCGCAGCGGAACAATCAGCGCGGTCTTCGTCACCGAGTAATACGTTGACAGCTAAAGCCCTAGTGGGGGCTGTCATAACCGCTTCATCCGGCCATGGTTTAGTTTCCCCTTTGACTATTCAGAGGGCACCTGCATGAGCCACTTCGACTTAGGCCGTCGCCGCGTGATGCAAGCCGTCGGCGCCGGTCTGTTGCTGCCGGGCCTGGCCCCGGCGGTGATCGCCTCGGTGAAAGACCGGCCGCAACTCACCGATGGTGTGCAGTCCGGCGACCTGCTGGGCGACCGCGCGATGATCTGGAGCCGCAGCGACCGCCCCGCGAAGATGGTGGTGGAGTGGGACACCCGCAGTGTGTTCAGCAACCCGCGTAAATTCATCTCGCCGCTGGCCGACAGCCGCACCGACTTCACCGCCCGCGTCGAACTCACCGGGCTGCCGGTCGATCAGGCGATTTTCTATCGCGTGCACTTTGAAGACGCCCAGACCGGCGTCGCCAGCGAGCCGTGGTTCGGCCACTTGCGCAGCGTGCCGCAACAGCGCCGCGACATTCGTTTTGTGTGGAGCGGCGATACCGTCGGCCAGGGCTTCGGCATCAACCCGGACATCGGCGGCATGCGCATCTACGAAGCCATGCGCCTGCGTCTGCCGGACTTCTTTATTCACAGCGGCGACACCATCTACGCCGACGGCCCGGTGCCCGCGCAGCTGACTGTTGAAGACGGCCGCATCTGGCGCAATATCACCACCGAAGCCAAGAGCAAAGTCGCGCAAACCCTCGATGAATATCGCGGCAACTACCGCTACAACCTGCTCGACGAAAACGTGCGCCGCTTCAATGCCGAGGTGCCGCAGATCTGGCAGTGGGACGATCATGAAGTGGTCAACAACTGGTCGCCGAGCAAGCAATTGGATGAGCGTTACCAGACCAAGGACATCAACACCCTGGTCGGCCGCGCACGCCAGGCCTGGCTGGAGTATTCACCGATGCGCCGGCAGAGCGCCGACGGTGGCGGGCGGATCTATCGCAAGCTCAGCTACGGCCCTTTGCTGGATGTGTTCGTGCTGGACATGCGCAGCTATCGCGGCCCCAACGATGACAACCTGGGCGGCGCAAAACCCTTCATCGGTCGCGAGCAACTGGACTGGCTCAAGCGCGAACTCAAGGCGTCCCAGGCGCAGTGGAAAGTCATCGCGGCCGACATGCCCATCGGCCTGGGTGTGCCTGATGGTGAGGTCAGCCCCGGTGTGCCGCGCTGGGAGGCGATTGCCAACGGCGACCCTGGCCCGGCCCAAGGCCGCGAGCTGGAGATTGCCGAACTGCTTGGCTTTCTGCGCGCTCAGCAGGTGCGTAACCATGTATGGCTGACGGCGGATGTGCACTACTGCGCGGCGCATCACTATCACCCTGATCGCGCGGCGTTCCAGGATTTCGAGCCGTTCTGGGAGTTTGTAGCGGGGCCGTTGAATGCCGGGAGTTTCGGACCGAACCCCTTGGATAAGACCTTTGGCCCGCAGGTGGTGTTCGAGAAGGCGCCGCCCGCGCAGAACACCTCGCCGTTTGCCGGTTTTCAGTTTTTTGGTGAGGTGCAGATTGATGGGCAGACGGCGGAGTTGACCGTCATTTTGCGGGATTTGGATGGGGTGTCAGTGTTCGAGCAAAAACTGCAGCCGGTCTGATTTGAAATGCAATCAAATGTGGGCGCGGGCTTGCTCGCGAAAGCGGAGTGTCGGTCACCGAATCTGTCGACTGAACCACCGTATTCGCGAGCAAGCCCGCTCCCACATTTTGACCTGTGTCTTTTCAGCGATCAGTACACATCCCGGCGATAGCGGCCTTGTTCAATCAAGCGCTCAACCGCCTCGCGGCCCAGCACGTCGTGCAGCACCTGATCCACACCCGTCGCCATGCCCTGCAAGCTGCCGCAGACATAAATCGCCGCGCCATCGGCCAGCCATCGACGCAATACGTCCGCCGACTCGCGCAGGCGGTCCTGCACGTAGATTTTTTCCTTCTGGTCACGGGAAAACGCCAGGTCCAGCAGGGCCAGGTCGCCGCTGGCCAGCCAGCCTTGCAGCTCGTCCTGGCACAGGTAGTCGTGGGCGATATTGCGTTCGCCAAACAGCAGCCAGTTGCGCTGCTGACCATCGGCAATGCGCGCCTTGAGCAAGCTGCGCAGGCCAGCGAGGCCGGTGCCGTTGCCCAGCAGGATCAGTGGCGCCGGTGCCTGTGGCAAGTGAAAACCACTGTTGCGGCGCAGGCGCAGGCTGATGCCGGAGCCGAGGGTCGCGTGTTCCGTCAGCCAGCCGGAGCCCAGGCCCAGGCTGCCGTCGGGGTGCCGCTCCTGACGCACGATCAGTTCCAGCACGCCGTCGCTGGCAATCGAGGCGATGGAGTATTCGCGCAGGCCCAACGGCACCAACGCGTCCACCAGTGCCTGGGCATGCAGGCCGACCAGGTGCGTGCGGTTGTCCGGCAGTTGGCGGGTCGCGAGTGCCTGGTCGAGGGGTTGCGCCAGGCCGTCGAGCAGCACGCTATCGTTGCCGTTCAGGCCCAGGCCGGCGAGGAAGTGTTCAATCGCCTGGGGGCCATTGCGCGGCAGGATTTCCACCAGGTCACCGGCCAGCCAGTTTTGCGGCGACGGCGGCGTGAGGCCCAGCAGGTAGATGTTCGAGCCGACGCTGCCGCGGTTGAGCAGGGTGCGATAGGTCAGGGCCCAGTTGTCGTACTGGGCGGTTGGCCAGACCGTTGCCGGCGCGTGACCGGTGAGTTGGCCCAGTTGCTGCTGCCAGGTCAGCAAGGCCTCGGTGTCGCCGCTGTCAACTTCCACCGGGGCAAACAACGGGTTGCCGCCCTGGTGGGTCAGCCAAAAGTGCAGGCGCCGGGCAAAGCCGCAGAAGTGTTCGTACTGGCGGTCACCCAGGGCCAGCACTGAGTAATTCAGGCCTTTGAGCGACAGGTCCTGGCCGAGCACGCCGCGCTCAAAACCGCGAGCGCTGTCGGGGGCTTCACCGTCACCGAAGGTGCTGACCACGAACAGCGCATTTTCTGACCGGGTCAGGTCATCCTGGCTGACGTTGCCCAGGGGCTGCACATTCACCGGCATCCCGGCGGCCTGCAATTGCCCGGCAGTTTGCCAGGCCAGTTGCTCGGCAAAGCCACTTTGGCTGGCAAAGCCGATCAGCCAGGCCGGGGCGTCGCTGTGGTTGGCGCCGAGGCCTTTGCGGGCATCGCGAACCTGGCGCTTTTTGCGGCGACGGTCGAGGTACAGCAGCCAGCCGGTGATAAAGAACAACGGCATGCACAACGCGCTGACGGTCATGATGATGCGACCGACCAAGCCGAAGTAGCTGCCGGTGTGCAGCGCGTAAATGCTGGTCAGCCATTGCGCCTTGAGGGTTTTGCTCGCGTACTGAGCGTGGGAGGTGACCTCGCCGGTGGCCGGGTCGAGGTTGATCTGGTTCAGTGCCCGGTCATGGGGCGATGATTTGAGCAGGTAATACACGATGGCCGGTTGTCCGGCGACGGCTGGCATGCGGATGTTATAGGCACTCAAGCCGGGGCCGGCGTTGGCGTAGATGCTGCTCCAGATTGCCGCGTAGTTGGCCACTGGCGCCGGGCCCTCGGGCGGCGGGCCGTGCTTGCGCATGCGCTCGTTGTGCGGGGCGTCGGACAGCAGTTTGTTCAGGCCCTGGTTGTACCAATCGTAGGACCAATACAGGCCGGTCAGTGCGGCCAACAGATAGAGCAGCAGGCACCAGGTGCCGAACACCGAGTGCAAATCCCAGTTGAAGCTGCGGCCTTTTTTGCGCCAGTCCACGGTCAGCCAGGCACGCCAGTTCGTGACTTGGCGCGGCCAGCGCAGGTACAGGCCCGAGAGGCAGAAGAACAGCAAGATCAGCGTGCAGGCGCCGGTGATTTGCCGGCCGGTGTCGCCCATGGCCAGAAAACGGTGCAACTGCAGGATAAAGCCGAATACGTCCTGGCCGACGGCGTCGCCCATGTAGTCGCCCGTGTAGGGGTCGAAGTAGCGCATTTGGCCACGACGCTCGCCCGGCGGCGGGGTAAAGGACACGCGGCCGGCGTTGCCGCTTTCGCTTTCGACCCACAGCATCGACACGGTCTTGCCTTCGGTGGCTTCGAGTTTGCGCACCAGTTCGGCCGGTGGCAGCACGCCGGCTTCGCGTTTTTCGACGTGCAATACCGAGGGGTTGAGCGCCCGCAGCATTTCATCCTGAAACGAGACCGCAGCCCCGGTGATCCCCATCAACGCCAGCACCAGGCCGGCCGTAATGCCGAAGAACCAGTGCAACTGGAACAGGGTTTTCTTCAACACGTCTGACGGCCTCGCTCATCTGGGTAGTAGGTCACGGCGCGCATTATGCCGTGAGTTGTCGAGAAACATTCTGTTTTACACGCAAAAGCCCCACGCATCCGATGCGTGGGGCTTTTGGCTCAAGGCCGAGCGTGCTTAGAAGTGGAAGCTGGTGGTCAACAGCGCCGTACGCCCGGCCGCCTGGTTGGCAAAGTGTGCCGCGTAGGCTTTGTCGTAGTAGGTCTTGTCGGTCAGGTTCTGCACGTTCAACTGCAGGTCGACATTCTTGGTCAGCTTGTAGCTGGCCATGGCGTCGTAGCGGGTATACGCCGGTACGTACACCGTGTTGGCGGCGTCGCCGTAAACCTGGTCGACATAGAACGCGCCGCCGCCGATGGTCAGCTTGGGTGTGATGTCATACGTGGTCCACAGGCTGAAGGTGTTCTTCGGCGTGTTGGGCATTGCGTTGCCTTTGTTGGAGCCCGCGCTGATGACACCATTACGGCCGTTGAGACCGGCCTCCACCAGCTCGCTTTTCAGGTAGCTGTAGCCGGCGAACACTTGCCATTGATCGGTGAGTTTGCCGCTGGCGGACAGTTCGAGGCCGTCGACGCGAGACTCGCCGCCGTTCTGGTAGGTCATCGCGTCCACCAGGATTCGGGTGTTTTTCTTCTCGGTGCGAAAGACCGCAGCGGTCAGGGACAGGCGGCTGTGGAACAGGTCCCACTTGGTGCCCAGCTCATAGTTAACGGTTTCTTCCGGTTTCAGGTCGCTGGTGGCGGCACCGGCAGACAGTGGGTTGCCATCGGCACCTTCGCCGACCAGGCCGCCGGGCGGTGAGGCCGAGGTGGCGTAGGAGGTGTAGATGCTGCCGTTGTCCAGCGGCTTCCAGACCAGGCCGGCCTGCCAGTTGAAGAACTGGCTGTCGTCCTTGATTTTAGTGCGCCCGGCAGCGGCATTGGTGTTGGCCACGGTGTCGAAGGTGTCGTAGCGCACGCCGACGTTCAGCAGCCATTTGGGGTCCAGTTCGATGGTGTCGAACACATAGGCCGCGCGGCTGGTGGCCTTGGTGTTGGTGCCCAGGTAATTGCGTTTGGCGCTGCCTGTCCAGGCGTCGTCCGGTGTCGGGTTGCTCAAGGATGTGCACTGGCCGCCCAGGCTGCCTTTGGCCACGGTGCAGGTGGGGTTGGTATTCGGGCTGACGGTGTAGCCGCTGATGCGGGTTTCTTCCCCAGTGAATTCCAGGCCGGTCGAGTAAGCGTGCTTCATGCCCGCCAGTTGGAAATTGCCAAACAGATCGGTCTGGTTGGTGGTGGTGTCAGTGGTCGACACGCGACTGTTGGCGCGACGCCACACAGTGCCGAACTGGTTGACGTTGTGCTGGCTGTCGTCCGGCTGGGTGAGGATGTAGTCCTGACCGGTACTGCCATGGCGCAGGGTGTTTTTCAGCGTCATGGTGTCGTTCAGGTCGTGCTCGATCGAGAACGTGCTGATGTCGGCGCGGGTCTTGCGGAAGTCGCGGTCCTTCAAACCATAGAAGTTACTGCTGTCGCCGCCGTCGGTCGGTTTGTCATGCACATGAACGGCTTTGGCGCCGCTGTTGCTGTAGCCGTATGGAATCCCGGCGTCCGGCAGGTCGTTGCTTTCCATGTGGTAGTAGCTGACGTTGACGCGGGTCGGGGTGCCCAGGCCGAAGGTCAGCGACGGTGCGACGCCCCAACGGTCGTAGTCGATCACATCACGCCCGGCCACGTTTTGCTCATGGCTCATCAGGTTCAGGCGGAACGCGGCGGTGTCGAGGAACTGACGGTTTACATCAAGCACGTAGCGGCGGGTCTGGTCGGAGCCGTAGGTGAAACCGCCGTTGGTAAAGTCGCGGGCTTGTGGTGTTTTGCTGACCAGGTTGATGCTGCCGCCGGCCGAGCCGCGCCCGCCGAACGAGGAGTTCGGGCCCTTGCTGACTTCGATCGACTCGATGTCGAAGATCTCGCGGCTCTGGCCGCCGGTGTCGCGCACGCCATCAAGGTAGGTGTCGCCCTGGGCGTCAAACCCCCGAATGAACGGGCGATCGCCCTGAGGGTTGCCGCCTTCACCGGCGCCGAAGGTAATTCCCGGTACGGTGCGCAAGGCATCCTGCAACGAGGTCGCGGCGGTGTCCTTGAGGACTTGTTGCGGCACGACGGTGACCGAGCGCGGTGTGTCGACCAGTGGTGCGGTGTACTTCTGCGAAGACGCTTTTTCTACCTGGTAGGACGTGTTGTCCTGTTCCTGGCCGGTAATGCTGGTGGCACCCAGGGAGATGCTGTTGCGCTGGCCTTTTTGTTCAGTGCTTTCGGCCGCTTGCGCCATGTGGGCAGCAGAGCTGGCGCTGAGTGCAACGCCGATGGCCGAAGCCAGTACGCGTGGTGAACCGGCAGATATTTTTAGCGTAGTGCGCGACATGAGTTGTCCTTCCCCAAGGAGTTGAGGCCGCGGAATATAGGGTCAACAAGACTTGATATCAATTGCGATACATTGCTATTCGCACTGAATTTACATTCTTTACACTTTCCGCTTACGGTTTTTACCCGCTCGTTCGTCCCTGGGTTTTACAGGGAGGATAAGAATCAATACCATTGGCGCCTCTCTGATTTCAGGTATCGCCCCATGCTGCTGCACATTCCCGGCCTGTTCTCTCGCGAGGAGGTGCTGCGCATTCGCCAAGCCCTGGAAAACACCGAGTGGGCCGACGGTAAAATCACCGCCGGGCACCAATCCGCCAAAGCCAAACACAACCTGCAATTGCCCGAAGGCCACCCGTTGGCCAAGGAAGTCGGCGCGGCAATGCTTGAGCGCCTATGGAAAAACCCGCTGTTTATGTCGGCGGCGTTACCGCACAAAGTCTTCCCACCGCTGCTCAATTGCTACACGGCGGGTGGCAGTTTCGACTTTCATATCGACAACGCCGTGCGTCAGCCCAGGGGCAGCCATGAGCGGGTACGTACCGACCTGTCGTCCACGCTGTTTTTCAGCGACCCGGATGAATACGACGGCGGTGAGTTGGAGATCCAGGACACCTTCGGCCTGCAGCGGGTAAAACTGCCGGCCGGCGATATGGTGCTTTACCCAGGTTCGAGTCTGCACAAAGTCAACGCGGTGACGCGCGGCACGCGGTATGCCGCGTTTTTCTGGACCCAAAGCCTGGTGCGCGAAGACAGCCAGCGCACCTTGCTGTTCGAGATGGACGGCGCGATCCAGCAACTGACCCGCGATGTTCCCGACCACCCGGCGCTGATCCAGCTGACCGGCACTTACCACAACCTGTTGCGCCGCTGGGTTGAGGTCTGACATGGGGTTTTTATTGCGCCGTGAAGAAGTCCTCACCGTCGAGCAATTGCAACGCATGCTCGATGACTCTCCGGTGCGTGCCGCCCAGGCCATCTTGATGGCGGCGAAGGAGGGCGTGGTCGACGCCCAGGCCCTGCTTGGGCAAATCCTGCTGGAAGGGCGCGGCATTGCACGTGATCAAGCGCTGGCGCTGCGCTGGTTCCAGATTGCGGCGCAGGGCGGGCATTTGATGGCCCGCAATATGGTCGGGCGTTGCCGGGAACATGGCTGGGGTTGCGCCGTCGACGAAGTCGCGGCCGCCAGCGAATATCGCCTGGCGGCAACGGCCGGGCTGGATTGGGGCCAGTACAACTACGCCAACCTGCTGGCCACCGGTCGCGGCGTGGCTGTAGATCAAGCGCAAGCGCTGGGGTTCTATCGCCAGGCGGCCGAGCAGGGCCATGCCAAGTCGATGAACCTTTTGGGGCGTTATCTGGAAGAGGGGCGGTGTTGCCCACAGGACCTGGAGTCGGCCGTGGCCTGGTATCGACGCTCAGCCGAAGGCGGGGATTTTCGCGGGCAGTTCAGTTATGCGGCGGTGTTGGCCGACAGCGGTCAGGTCGACACTGCGTTGGCGTGGTTACGCCAGGCACTGGCCGGCGGAAATCTCAAATTCCTGCGCACCGCCAGCAAGGCGTTGGCGGCGGCCGCCAATCCGCAGGTTCGGGCAATGGCCGAGGCCTACGAACAGCGCGCAAAGACCCTGTCCTGACCCATAAAAAAACCCATGACATGTCATGGGTTTTTTGTGTGCGGCGTGCTTACACGTAGTACGACTTCAGCGGCGGGAAGCCATTGAATTCAACCGCGCTGTAGCTGGTGGTGTAGGCACCGGTCGACAACCAGTACAAACGATCACCAATCGCCAGGTTCAGTGGCAGGCCGTACTTGTAGTTTTCGTACATGATATCGGCGCTGTCGCAGGTCGGGCCGGCGATGACCACTTCTTCCATCTCGCCTTTCTTCTCGGTCCAGATCGGGAACTTGATGGCTTCGTCCATGGTTTCGATCAGGCCGGAGAACTTGCCCACATCCGTGTACACCCAGCGCTCGACGGCGGTACGCGATTTACGCGCCACCAGCACCACTTCGCTGACCAGGATACCGGCGTTGGCGATCAACGAACGGCCGGGTTCGAGGATGATTTCCGGCAGGTCGTCGCCGAAATCTTCCTTGAGGAAGCGGATGATTTCTTCAGCGTAGGTTTCCAGGCTGTTGGTGCGGGTGATGTAGTTGGCCGGGAAGCCGCCGCCCATGTTGATCAGCTTGAGGTGGATACCGTCCTCTTCCTTCAGGCGCTCGAAGATCACTTTGACCTTGGCGATCGCTGCGTCCCACACGCTGATGTCGCGCTGTTGCGAGCCGACGTGGAAGGAGATGCCGTAAGGCACCAGGCCCAGGTCGCGGGCGAGGATCAGCAGGTCCATGGCCATGTCGGTCTGGCAGCCGAATTTGCGCGACAGAGGCCAGTCAGCCGTGGTCGAGCCTTCGGTGAGGATACGCACATACACTTTCGAGCCCGGCGCGGCCTTGGCGATATTGCGCAGGTCGGCTTCGGAGTCGGTGGAGAACAGGCGCACGCCTTTCTCGTAGAAGTAGCGGATGTCCTTGGATTTCTTGATGGTGTTGCCGTAGCTGATACGGTCGGGGCTGACGCCACGGTCCATCACTTTATCCAGTTCGTAGATCGACGCGATGTCGAAGCTCGAGCCTTTGTCTTTCAACAGGTCGATGATCTCGACAGCCGGGTTGGCCTTGACCGCGTAATAGACTTTGGCGAATTCGAAACCGGCGCGCAGGTCATCGTAGGCCTGGCTGATCATCGCGGTGTCGATCACCACGAACGGGGTTTCTTGCTTGTCCGCGAACGCCTTCATTTTGTCAAAAGTGGCGCGCGCGAAATAATCTTCGACGTTGATCGACATGCTGGGAACTCCTAAGGGCAAACTGTTTTGATCAATGGGTGCAACTGAACGTCCTCCGTATCCCCACTTTGGTTCGCCTACTTCCCAAGGCATGTCGCCGAAAGCAAAAAGGCCATGGGATAACCGCGTCCCTTGGCCTTGCTGTCTCGTCGTCAGTACTTGAGCCGGATGGATCGTTTCCAGCATGGACGTTCGGCGCGAACTTTAGGACGTGAGGGGCCATAGATCAACTAAAAATGTCGCGTTTTTGCACGCGTTCGTCGCGGGACCCGGTGCAGCTACTTATGTAACCGACAGGTGTGACGGATTGATGTTCCCCGTCGAGTGGTAATCGAGGCGATTTCCCTGACTCACCGAAGGGGAAATGTGGGAGGGGGCTTGCTCCCGATGGCGGTGGATCAGTGACAGATGAAGTAACTGACACACCGCCATCGGGAGCAAGCCCCCTCGCACATTTTTTACCACGTTGTGTCAGGCCAGGGCGGTCTCGGCAGGCGACACAATACTGGTCTTGCCGCCACGCGACTTCCCGGAACTCAGGTACTCGGCAATCGACTCCTGAGTCACCTCACCGAGGAACACCCGCTCGGCATCCATCACCGGCAACCACGAACGGTTGAACTCATACATACGCGACAACAGGATGCGCAAATGCTCGTCGTACGCCGCCGTGGCGTTGAACTCGCGCAGGTACTGCCCGCAGGTGCCGGTTTGACGGTGCAGGTCGCGACGTCGTACATAACCCAGCGCCTTGTTCTCGGCGCAGGTGACCACCACATAACGGCGGTCAGTTTCATCCATCAGCTCCAGCGCATCCGCCACCGGAGTTTCCGGGCTCACCGACGGGGCGTTGTCGGCTGCATCTTCGGCTTTGACCAGCAGCAGGCGCTTGAGGGTGCTGTCCTGGCCGACGAAGTTGCTGACGAACTCGTCAGCCGGATGCGCCAGCAAGGTGTCCGGATGGTCGATCTGCAGCAGCTTGCCGGCGCGGAAGATCGCAATTTTGTCGCCCAGTTTGATGGCCTCGTCGATGTCGTGGCTGACCATGATCACGGTCTTGTTCAGCGCGCGTTGCATCTCGAAGAATTCGTTCTGGATCATCTCGCGGTTGATCGGGTCGACCGCACCGAACGGTTCGTCCATCAGCAGCAACGGTGCATCGGCCGCCAACGCGCGGATCACACCGATCCGCTGTTGTTGGCCCCCCGACAGTTCACGCGGGTAACGGTGCAGGTACTGCTTGGGTTCCAACTTGATCATGCTCATCAATTCGCGGGCGCGGTCGTGGCATTTCTGCTTGTCCCAGCCGAGCAGCTTGGGCACCACCACGATGTTTTCCTCGATGGTCATGTTCGGGAACAGGCCGATCTGCTGGATCACATAGCCGATGTTGCGACGCAGGGTCACTTCGTCGAGGTCGGTGGTGTCTTCGCCGTTGATCAGGATCTTGCCCGAGGTCGGCTTGATCAGGCGGTTGATCATTTTCAGCGTTGTGCTCTTACCGCAGCCCGAAGGGCCGAGGAATACGCAAATCTCGCCTTCGTTGACGGTCAGGCTTACGTCGTTCACGGCCGAAACAGTTTTGCCGTTGCTTTGAAAAGTCTTGGTCAGGTTTTGAAGTTCGATCATTTGAGCAGTCCTTTTGGAGTCAGCGAGCGTTGCAGCCATTGCAGAAGCAGGTCGGCGAAGATGGCCAAGAGACTGACCAGCACGGCGCCAACGATCAGCATCGACATGTCGCTGCGGCTGATGGAAGCCAGAATAAGTACACCCAGGCCACCGGCGCCGATGGTGGCGGCAATGGTCATCACACCGATGTTCATCACCACGGCGGTGCGCACACCGGCGAGGATCACCGGCACGGCGATGGGCAGCTCGACCATGCGCAGGCGCTGGCCGAAGGTCATGCCGATGCCTTTGGCGGCTTCGCGAATGCCAGGCTCCACGCCCGTGAGGGCGAGGTAGGTGTTACGCATGATCGGCAGCAGGGAGTAGAGGAACACGGCGGTAATCGCCGGCATCGGCCCCAGGCCCTGGCCGAACTTGGAGTAGAACGGCAACAGCAGGCCAAACAAGGCGATGGACGGCACGGTCAACAGCACCGTGGCGCTGGCTTGCAGCGGACCGGCCAGGGTCGGGAAGCGGGTCATCAGCACGCCGAGGGGCACGCCGACGACAATCGCCAGGATTACCGCAATGCCGACCAGGGTGATGTGCTGCCAGGTCAGGTGCAGGACTTGGGCCCAATCAAGATGGGAAAAGGCGTTCAGGAATTCCATGTCTTCTCCTCTTATGGGTTGATCGGATGTTGGCGCAGGAAATCTGCAGCCACGGCGGACGGGCTTTCATGGTCGACGTCGACCCGCGCATTCAGCTGGCGCATGGTTGCATCGTCGAACAGCGCGGCCAGCGGCTTGAGGTCTGCGGCCAATTCAGGGTGGGCGTCCAGATAAACCTGACGCACCACAGGCGCTGCGGTGTAGTCCGGGAAGTAATGCTTGTCGTCTTCCAGCAGCTTCAATTTGAAGGCGTTCAGGCGACCGTCGGTGGTGTAGACCAACCCGGCAAACACCTGGCCATTACGCAGCGCGGTGTAGACCAGGCCAGCGTCCATCTGCCGGGTGTTTTTGCGGGTCAGGTTCATGTCATACAGCTTGACCATGCCGGCCATGCCGTCGGAACGGTTGGCGAACTCGGTATCCAGGGCCACCAGGCGCGTGCCTTTGGTTTTCTCTGCGAGTGCTTGGGTCAGGTCGCTGATGGTGTTGATCTGCGGGAATTCCTGGGCGACGTTTTCCGGCAGTGCCAGCGCGTAGGTGTTGCTGAATTTCGACGGCGAGAGCCAGACCAGGCCTTTTTTCGCATCGAGTTCTTTCACTCGGGCGTAGGACTGTTCGCTGTCGAGCTTTTCGTCCACGTGGTTGTAGGCCACCAGCGACACGCCGGTGTATTCCCAGATCAGGTCCAGTTGCCCGCTTTCCTGGGCACTGCGTGCCAGGTTACTGCCCAGGCCGCCGGTCACGCGGGTGTCGTAGCCCTTGGTGCGCAGGTATTGGGAGGTGATCTCGGCGAGCAGGGTCTGTTCGGTGAACACCCGGGCGCCGATACGGATCACTGGTTTTTCGGAGGCTTGCGCAAAACCTGCCAGCAGCAGGACGCAGCTCAGTATCAATGTCAGTTTTTTCATGTGAATTCCTTTGCCAAGCCTTAAGACGGACGCAACCCGCGTTCCAGCCAGAGGCGGCTGGCCATGGTCACCAGACCGTCGAGCAGCAATGCCAGCAGCGCGGTGCACGCGGCGCCGAGCAGCAATTGCGGCTGATTGTTCAGGGCGATGCCGGGGAAAATCAGGCTGCCCAGGCTGTTGGCGCCAATCAGGAAGGCCAGCGGTGCGGTACCGACGTTGATCGCCAGGGCCACACGCACGCCGCCGATGATGATCGGCACGGCGTTAGGCAGTTCCACGCGAAACAGCACCTGGCGCGGCGTCATGCCGATGCCGGTGGCGGCTTCTTTGAGTGAGCCTTGAACGTTTTTAAGGCCTTCGTAGGTGTTGCGCACGATGGGCAACAGAGAGGCGAGGAACAGCGCGAAGATGGCCGGGCCACTGCCGATGCCAAGGACGCCGAGGGCGATGGCCAGTACGGCCAGGGGAGGGACGGTGTTGCCGATGTTGAAGATCTGCATGAAGCGTTCTGCGCGCCCGACCATGTTCGGTCGGCTGAGCAGGATACCGGCGGGGATGCCCACAATAAGGGCCGCCAGCATGGAGACTAGAACAAGGATCAAATGAGCTTGCAGGTAAAACAACAAATCGTCGCGGTACAGTTCGATCGTGTTGATGCCGATCCAGTGGACCAGCAGGGCCAGGAGTGCGACGACAACCACACCTCCTATCAGCCCTTTGCCATAGCGAATAGCCACAGGCGGACTCCTTTTTTTCTTTTGTCGGCGAACACATTCTCCGGCGGCAATGCCATTCCTGGCTGCCTTCGAATGTGTTCGCGAAAAGCAGCTCGCCGATACCGGCAACGCGGTATGCGATCGAGCCATGAGCGCAGCCTCGTCAGGCTAACTTGCTGATTTTTCAGCCCCTGTTACGAGTGCGGTAGCAGGGGAGTGGACGTCTCTACCTTTTAAAAGGTTCCACACTTGGCAGCATTTAGCCACCCCCAATGGGCTGAACGGTGGTCCGGCGCCTGGGGTTTGCGCTATACTCGCCGCCCTTTTTTGACTCACCTGCCAGGCGATTTCCCATGACCCACCAGGCCGCCGAAGTCGCGAAACGCCGCACTTTCGCCATTATTTCCCACCCCGATGCCGGTAAAACCACCATCACCGAGAAGCTGTTGCTGATGGGCAAGGCAATCGCTGTGGCCGGCACGGTGAAATCCCGCAAATCCGACCGCCATGCGACATCCGACTGGATGGAGATGGAAAAACAACGGGGTATTTCCATTACCACGTCGGTCATGCAGTTCCCGTATCGCGACCACATGGTCAACCTGCTCGACACCCCGGGCCACGAAGACTTCTCCGAAGACACCTACCGCACCCTGACCGCGGTGGACTCGGCCTTGATGGTCCTCGATGGCGGTAAGGGCGTTGAGCCACGGACCATCGCGCTGATGGACGTCTGCCGTCTGCGTGACACGCCAATTGTCAGCTTCATCAACAAACTCGACCGCGATATCCGCGACCCGATCGAGTTGCTGGATGAAATCGAAGCCGTCCTGAAAATCAAGGCCGCGCCGATCACCTGGCCGATTGGTTGCTACCGCGACTTCAAGGGCGTTTATCACCTGGCCGACGACTACATCATTGTCTACACCGCCGGCCACGGTCACGAACGCACCGAAACCAAGATCATCGAGAAACTCGACTCGGACGAAGCCCGCGCCCACCTGGGTGACGAGTACGACCGTTTTGTCGACCAGCTGGAACTGGTACAGGGCGCCTGCCACGAGTTCAATCAGCAGGAATTCCTCGACGGCCAGCTGACGCCGGTGTTCTTCGGTACGGCTCTGGGCAACTTCGGTGTCGATCACGTGCTTGATGCCGTGGTGGACTGGGCACCGAAACCCCTGGCCCGCGTTGCCAACGAGCGCACCGTGGAACCGGTCGAAGAGAAATTCACCGGCTTCGTGTTCAAGATCCAGGCGAACATGGACCCCAAACACCGCGACCGTATCGCCTTCATGCGCATCTGCTCCGGCAAATACGAAAAAGGCATGAAGATGCGCCACGTGCGCACCGGCAAGGACGTGCGCATCGGCGACGCCCTGACGTTCTTCTCCTCCGAGCGTGAGCAGCTGGAAGAGGCGTTCGCCGGCGACATCATCGGTTTGCACAACCACGGCACCATCCAGATCGGCGACACCTTCACCGAAGGCGAAGCCCTGGGCTTCACCGGCATCCCGCACTTCGCCCCGGAACTGTTCCGCCGCGTACGCCTGCGTGATCCGCTCAAGTCCAAGCAACTGCGCCAAGGCTTGCAGCAATTGGCCGAAGAGGGCGCCACCCAGGTGTTCTTCCCCGAGCGCAGCAACGACATCATCCTCGGCGCCGTCGGTGTGCTGCAGTTCGATGTGGTCGCCAGCCGCTTGAAGGAGGAATACAAGGTTGAATGCTCCTACGAGCCAATCACCGTGTACTCCGCGCGCTGGATCGATTGCAGCGATAAGAAGAAGTTGGAAGAGTTCTCCAACAAGGCCGTAGAAAACCTGGCGATCGACGGCGGTGGTCACCTGACCTACCTGGCACCGACGCGGGTCAACCTGGCGCTGATGGAAGAGCGCTGGCCGGATGTTAAATTCCGGGCGACCCGCGAGCACCACTAAGGTCTGCGCGGTACACCAAAGGGCGAAGCTGTCATGGCTTCGCCCTTTTTTGTGGGCGCGACGCTGCTCCCACAGTTGGTCTTCATCTGTCTGTGGCATTGGCGAGAAGCCCGCATCCGGTCTAGCGTATTCAAATACTTCACGCACTCACCGACGGATCAGGAGACGACCTTGCGTATAACTCAATGTGCCGTCCAGCTGATGTTGCTGGCGGCTTTGGGGCTGGCAGGCACCTCGGCGCTGGCGGAGACCGGCACGCCACAGTGGAAAGACACCGGCCCGGTTACCAAGAAAAAGCAGAAGGAGGTCAATTCCGGCAGTTGGCAGCCCCGGGCTCAACCCGCGCCCAAGGAAGACCAAGAGAACCCCTACAACGAAGGCGAGGACAGCGAAACCTACGATGACGGCGATACCTGAAGCCTGATTGGCGTAAAACCGAGAACGAAACTAGCTTAAATCCCAGTGCCGGCCGCATGCTGGTGCACGTGATTCACTGACTGGACGGAAATCGACCATGACTATCTTTCAACGTTTGGTGTTGTTGCTAAAAGTACTGGTGATGCTATCGCTGGGTGCTTCCTCTGCATGGGCCAGTACGGCCGTGCACAGCCAGGCGCCGGGCTATGTGGCGGCAAAGATGCCGCAGGTGGGTGGTTTGCAGTTGGCCAAGAGCGAGGCCGAGCCTGGTGATGAGGACCAAGGCGGCTCCAAGGATGATGATCAGCAAGCGCCAGATGACGATGACACCGAAGGCGATAGCGATACCTGAGTCGAACAAAAAAAAGCCCCACCTGCCGGACTGATGCGCAATCCGACGGGTGGGGCGGTAGAACTCCTGTAATGCCCTGGGCTTAATCACCCAGGGCATTTTTGTTGCGCTCAGGCCACAAACTGCTCCGCGTAGTGGCATGCCACCTGGCGGTTATCCAGGGCGCGCAGCTGCGGTTCCTCGCTGCTGCACCGCGCGGTCGCATACGGGCAGCGCTTATGGAAAGCGCAACCTGGCGGCGGGTTCAGCGGGTTGGGCAGTTCGCCGACGATCTTGATCTTCGGCTTGCTCGGGTCCGGGTGGATGGTCGGGGTGGCTGACAGCAGCGCCTGGGTGTACGGGTGCAGCGGGCGGGCGTAGATGTCTTCCTTGGGGCCGACTTCTACCGGGCGGCCGAGGTACATCACCATCACGTCGTCGGCGACGTGTTGCACCACCGCCAGGTTGTGGGAGATGAACACGTAGGCGGTGTTGAATTCCTGCTGCAAGTCCATGAACAGGTTGAGTACCTGGGCCTGGATCGACACGTCGAGTGCCGACGTCGGCTCATCCGCCACCAGCACTTTAGGTTGCAGCATCATGGCGCGGGCCAATGCGATCCGCTGGCGCTGGCCACCGGAGAACATGTGCGGGTAGCGTTGATAATGCTCAGGGCGAAGGCCCACTTGCTTCATCATCGCCTGCACTTTCTCGCGGCGCTCGGCGGCCGACAGGTGGGTGTTGATCAACAGCGGCTCGCCGAGTTGATCACCCACTTTCTGACGCGGGTTCAGCGACGCATACGGGCTCTGGAACACCATCTGCACGTCTTTGCGCAATTGCTTGCGCTGGGCCTTGTCGGCGCCGGCCACTTCCTGGCCGGCGATCTTCAAGGAGCCCGATGACGGCTCTTCAATCAGTGTCAGCGCACGGGCCAGGGTGGATTTGCCGCAACCCGACTCGCCTACTACGGCGAGGGTCTTGCCAGCTTCCAGCTCGAACGACACACCATTAAGCGCACGCACCAGGGCATGGCCCTTGAACAGGCCACGGGACACTTCGTAGTGGCGGGTGAGGTCGCGGGCGGTAAGAACGACGGCCATTACGCCACCTCCTGGTTCAAGGGGTAGAAGCAGCGCGCAAGGCTGTTGCTTTTCGGATCAAGGCCGGGCCGCTGGGCACGGCAGGCTTCCTGCACATACGGGCAGCGCGGCGACAGCAGGCAACCCTGCGGGCGGTCATAGCGGCCGGGCACGATACCCGGCAACGTGGCCAGGCGCGTGGCGCCAAGGCTGTGCTCGGGGATCGCCTTGAGCAGCGCTTCGCTGTACGGATGCGCCGGAATGTCGAACAGTTGCGGTACTTGGCCGACTTCCACGGCCTGGCCGGCGTACATCACGCACACGCGCTGGGCGGTTTCAGCCACGACCGCAAGGTCGTGAGTGATCAGCACCAGGCCCATGTTCTGCTCTTTCTGCAGGGCCAGCAGCAACTCCATGATCTGCGCCTGGATGGTCACGTCCAACGCGGTGGTCGGTTCGTCAGCAATCAGCAGTTTCGGCTCGCCGGCAATTGCCATGGCGATTGCGACACGCTGGCTCATACCGCCGGACAGTTGGTGCGGGTAGGCGTCCATACGGCTGGCAGCGCCGGGGATCTCGACCTTTTCCAACAGTTCGATCGCACGCTTGCGCGCTTGCTTGCCGGACATTTTCAGGTGCAGGCGCAGCACTTCTTCAATCTGGAAACCCACGGTGTAGCTGGGGTTCAGCGCGGTCATCGGGTCCTGGAACACCATCGCCAGGTCTTTGCCGACGATCTGCCGACGCTGGCGGTTGCTCAGCTTGAGCATGTCCTTGCCGTCGAAGTTCAGCGCGTCAGCAGTGACGATGCCGGGGTGCTCGATCAGGCCCATCAGCGCCATCATGGTCACGGATTTACCCGAACCCGACTCGCCAACGATTGCCAGCACTTCGCCTTTGTCGACGGAAATGTCGAGGCCATCGACCACCGGCACGGCGGTCTTGTCGCCGAAGCGGACGTTGAGATTCTTGATTTCTAACAGTGACATGGGAATCTCCTCAGGCGGCGTTCTTGAGTTTCGGGTCCAGCGCGTCGCGCAGGCCGTCACCCATCAAGTTGATTGCCAGCACGCTGAGCAAAATGGTCAGACCCGGCAGGCTCACCACCCACCAGGCGCGTTCGATGTAGTCACGGGCCGAAGCCAGCATGGTGCCCCACTCAGGGGTTGGCGGTTGTACGCCAAGGCCGAGGAAGCCCAGGGCCGCGGCATCGAGAATCGCCGAAGAGAAGCTCAAGGTCGCCTGAACGATCAGCGGCGCCATGCAGTTAGGCAGCACGGTGATGAACATCAGGCGTGGCAGGCCGGCGCCGGCGAGGCGGGCGGCCGTCACGTAGTCGCGGTTCAGTTCGCCCATCACCGCAGCGCGGGTCAGACGGACATAGGACGGCAAGGACACGATGGCAATCGCAATCACGGTGTTGATCAGGCCAGGGCCGAGGATCGCGACAATGGCAACGGCCAGCAGCAGCGATGGCAGGGCCAGCATGATGTCCATCAAACGCATGATGGTTGGGCCAAGCAGGCGCGGGAAGAACCCGGCGAACAGACCCAGCAGGATGCCCGGGATCAGCGACATCACCACCGACGACAAGCCGATCAGCAAGGACAGGCGTGAGCCCTGAATCAGACGCGAGAGCAGGTCACGGCCCAGTTCGTCGGTACCCAGCAGGAATTGCATCTGCCCGCCTTCCAGCCACGCCGGTGGGGTGAGCAGGAAGTCGCGGTATTGCTCGCTCGGGTTATGCGGCGCAACCCAAGGGGCGAAGAGCGCGCAGAACACGATCAGCAACATGAACAGCAGGCCGGCAACCGCGCCTTTGTTTTTGGAGAAGGCTTGCCAGAATTCTTTGTACGGGGACGGATACAGCAGGCTTTGATCGACTGCTGACACTTGAGTAGGTGTGGTCATGGTCATGATCTCAGCGCTGGTGACGGATGCGTGGGTTGGCGAAGCCGTAGAGGATATCCACCACGAAGTTCACCAGGATCACCAGGCAGGCGATCAGCAGGATGCCGTTTTGCACCACCGGGTAGTCCCGCGCGCCAATGGCTTCGATCAGCCATTTACCGATGCCAGGCCACGAGAAGATGGTTTCGGTCAGGACCGCACCGGCCAGCAGCGTGCCGACTTGCAGGCCGACCACGGTGAGGACCGGGATCAGCGCGTTACGCAGGCCGTGTACGAATACCACGCGCGCCGGCGACAGGCCTTTGGCCTTGGCGGTACGGATGTAGTCTTCACGCAAGACTTCGAGCATCGACGAACGGGTCATCCGCGCAATCACCGCCAGCGGGATGGTACCGAGCACGATGGCCGGCAGGATCAGGTGGTGCAGGGCGTCAAAGAATGCGTCCGGCTCGTCAGCCAGCAGGGTGTCGATCAGCATGAAGCCGGTGCGCGGCTCGATGTCGTAAAGCAGGTCGATACGTCCGGAAACCGGGGTCCAGCCCAGGCTTACCGAGAAGAACATGATCAGGATCAGGCCCCACCAGAAGATCGGCATCGAATATCCCGCAAGGGAGATGCCCATCACCCCATGGTCGAACAGGGATCCTCGTTTCAAGGCCGCGATTACCCCGGCCAACAGGCCCAGGATACCGGCGAACAACAGGGCGGCCATGGACAGTTCCAGGGTCGCCGGGAAGAGGGCGGTGAATTCGGTCCACACGCTGGTGCGCGTGCGCAGCGATTCGCCAAGGTCGCCGTGGGCGAGCTTGCCAACATAATCCAGGTATTGCGCGTACAAAGGCTTGTTAAGGCCAAGGCGTTCCATTGCCTGTGCGTGCATCTCGGGGTCGACTCGTCGTTCGCCCATCATGACTTCGACGGGGTCGCCGGGGATCATGCGAATCAACGCAAACGTCAGCAACGTGATGCCGAAAAACGTGGGGATCAATAACCCCAATCGGCGGGCAATAAAACTAAACATCTTGTTGTGTACCTCAATCAGCCGGTTAGGCAGGTTCGGCACCGTCAATGGCGACGGTGCCGAGCGTCTTCTCTTATTACTTCACCTGGGTGGTGGCGAAGTTATTTGTCGTCAGAGGGCTTTGGGTAAAACCTTCGACGTTTTTACGCATGGCGGTGAACATTTTCGGGTAAGCCATGGGAATCCACGGTTGGTCCTTGGCGAAAACGTCCAGGGCTTGTTCATAGAGTGCAGCGCGCTGTGTGGGTTCAGCGTCAGCGCGGGCCTTGTCGATCAAGTCTTGAAACTCTTTGTTACACCAGCGGGCGTAGTTTTCGCCGTTTTTGGCTGCATCGCAACTCAGGTTAGGCGTGAGGAAGTTATCCGGATCGCCGTTATCCCCTGCCCAGCCAGCCGAAACCATATCGTGCTCGCCCGCTTTGGCGCGTTTGAGCATTTCGCCCCATTCCATCACCTTGATGTTCACTTTCAGACCGATTTGCGCCAAGTCCGCCTGCATGCGCTGGGCGCCGAGCATCGGGTTAGGGTTGGTCGGGCCGCCACCGTTACGGGTGAACAGGGTGATCTCGGTGCCTTCCGGTACGCCGGCTTCCTTGAGCAAGGCGCGGGCTTTATCCAGGTCCCGTGGCGGGTTTTTCAGTTTGTCGTTGAAACCCAGCAGGGTGGGCGGGTACGGGCCGGTGGCATCCACAGCGTTGCCTTTGCCGTACAGGGATTCGTTATAGCCTTTTTTGTCGAAGGCGATGTTGATCGCGTGACGCACCCGTGCGTCGCTCATGTACTTGTGCGTGGTGTTCAACGCGGTGTAGCTGGTGGTCATCGCCGCCAGCTCTGCCACTTTCAGGTTCGGGTCGGCTTTCATGCTCGGCACGTCATCCGGTTTCGGATACAGCGCGATCTGGCATTCGTTGGCCTTGAGTTTCTGCAGGCGCACATTGTTGTCGGTGGTGATCGCCAGGATCAGCGGGTCAGCCGGCGGCTTGCCACGGAAGTAGTCCGGGTTGGCCTTGAAGCGCACTTGGGCGTCTTTGGCGTAGCGGGTAAAGATGAACGGCCCGGTGCCGATCGGCTTGGCGTTCAGGTCATCGGTCTTGCCGGACTTGAGCAACTGGTCGGCGTATTCGGCGGAGTGAATCGAGGAAAACGCCATGGCCAGGTCGGCCAGGAATGGGGCTTCAGGGCGGGTCAGGGTAAATACGACGGTGTGGTCGTCGGTCTTCGTTACGCTCTTGAGCAGTTCCTTGAAGCCCATGCTTTCAAAGTACGGGTAGCCCACGTTGGACTTGTTGTGCCAAGGGTGGTTCGGGTCCAGCTGGCGCTGGAAGCTCCAAAGCACGTCGTCGGCATTCATGTTGCGCGTGGGTTTGAAGTAGTCGGTGGTGTGGAACTTGATGTCGTCACGCAGGTGGAACGTGTAGGTCAGGCCATCGGCGCTGATCTCTGGCAGGTCTTTGGCCAGTGCAGGCACCACTTCGGTGGTGCCTGGCTTGAAGTCGACCAGACGGTTGAACATGGTTTCAGCGGCGGCATCGGCGGTGACGGCGGTGGTGTACAGGACCGGGTCAAAACCTTCCGGGCTGGCTTCGGTGCAGACCACCAGCGGTTTGGCTGAAACGCCGATCGCAACGCTCAACAGCGCAGCGGCAATGGCAGCTTGTAGCGGGAGCATTTTCATTCAGAGCCCTCTGCAATCGATTAAACCAGACAAGCGTAGACAGCGGGCTCGTCATGAGCCCGCCGTCTACCTGGCGCTAATTAAAGAATGTTGAACGGGATGGTGGTGACCAGGCGGAACTCACGGAGGTTGCCGTCAGCCTGGTTGGCGCTGGCGCGGTGAGTCACGTAGGTACCACGAATGGTGGTGGCCTTGAGTGGGCCGCTCTGCAGGGCGTAGGAAGTACCGATGCCGTATTCCTGGTGTTTCTCGCCGTCCTGGGACTGGATGCCGTCGTAACCACGGCCGGCGATGCCACCGTTGCCGGTGTAGTGAGTGCCGTCGATGCCCCAGCCGCGAGCCGAGTAGATATTGAACTTCAGGCCTGGCACGCCGTATTCGGCCATGTTCAGACCGTAGGCAACCTGGAAGGATTTCTCGTTCGGGCCGTTAAAGTCGGACGTCAGGGAGTTGGCCAGGTAGATGCCGTTGGTTTCGTGCAGGTAGTCGAAGTACTCGTTACCGTTCACTTCCTGGTACGAGAAGGTCAGGCTGTGGGCTTGGTGAGTCAGGCCCAGCGACAGCGAGTAGGTATCGTTGTCGATCTTGCCCATCAGCTTTTTGCCGGTATCGACGGTTTTGTAGTAGTTCAGGCCGGTGGTCAGAGCCAGGGTCTGTGCATCACCCAGTTCGTGGGTGGCGCCGAAGTAGTACTGGTTCCAGAAGTCTTCGACGTTGGCGGCGAACAGGCTGGTTTTCAGGCTTTTGAATGGCTGGTAGTTAACGCCCAAGGTGTTGACCTTGTCGGTTTCCTGGCCATTGCCGTATTCGGTGCGGAATTTCGACAGGCTCTGTTCGGTACGTGGCGAAACGCGGTCAAACACGCCGCCCTGGAACGACAGGTTGCTGAATTCTTCGCTGTTGAAGCTCACACCTTCAAAGCTCGAAGGCAGGGCACGGTTGCCGATGGTGTCGACGATACCGCTGCTGAAGTTCTGGCGACCGGCGGTCAAGGTGGTGTTCGAGACACGGAACTTGACGTTGGCCAGGCCCAGTTTGCTCCATTGGTCGACGGCGTCACCGTTGGAGTCGGCCAGGGTACGGTTGGAACCACCCTTGATGTCGCGCTTGCTACGGTCCAGAACCAGAGCGTTGTAGACCGCCACTTCGGTGCTCACGCCAACGGTGCCTTGGGTGAAGCCCGAGGTGGCGTTGAGGATGGTGCCTTGTACCCAGTTGGTACGGTACGCGTCAGTGCGGGTTTCGCCGTGCTTCTGGTAGCTGAATTTGCTGCCGCGGAAGCGTTGTTCGTTGGCGAACCAGTTACGGGTGGTACCGCCCAGGCTGAATCCATCGACAAAGCCTTTGGCCTCGCTTTGGGCACTGGTGCCGGCCAATGTGGTTGGAACGAAGTCCTGGCTCTGGGTTTCAGCGAAGGCGGTTGCCGTGATGCTGCTGATGGCCAGGGCCAGAAGCGCTTTGCTGCTCAGTTTCATGGGTGAAGCTCCTTTGGTTCTCTTTTTAATGCCGGTCTTTTTAGGTGAACCGGCTATTGGGTGTGTAACTCGTTCAAGCTATTGCAAACGTTTGCCGTAGGAAAGTTCCCAACAAAAGGCTGCACGTTTGCCGGAGAGCCAATTTGGCCCCCCGCCATCCGGTTATTTTCTTATGGGTTAATGCTGACGCCCGAGAACACGTTGCGGCCGAAGGGGCTGACTTTGAACCCTTCGACTTTGGCGCTTAACGGCTGGTTGACCGTCGAGTGGGCGACTGGCGTGATCGGCACCTGCTGCTTGAGCAGTTGCTGCGCCTGTTTGTACAGAACAGTCCTTTGTTCGCGGTCGGTCACGACCTTGGCTTGCTTGATCAGCTTGTCGTACGCCGGGTCACACCACATGGAGTAGTTGTTCCCGCCGATGGCGTCGCAGCTATACAGAGTGCCCAGCCAGTTGTCCGGGTCACCGTTGTCACCGGTCCAGCCGATCAGGCTGATATCGTGCTCACCGTTCTTGGTGCGCTTGATGTACTCGCCCCATTCGTAGCTGACGATCTTCACTTTCAGGCCGATCTTGGCCCAATCGCTTTGCAGCATTTCGGCCATCAGCTTGGCGTTGGGGTTGTACGGCCGTTGCACCGGCATCGCCCACAGGGTGATCTCGGTCCCTTCCTTGACGCCGGCAGCCTTGAGCAGCGCTTTGGCTTTTTCCGGGTTGTAGGCGGCGTCCTTGATGGTCTCGTCGTAGGACCACTGCGTCGGTGGCATGGCGTTGACGGCCAGTTGCCCGGCGCCCTGGTACACCGCATTGAGGATGCTTTGCTTGTTCACCGCCATGTCCAGCGCTTGACGCACTTCGAGCTGGTCGAAGGGTTTGTGGCGCACGTTGTAGGCGATATAGCCAAGGTTGAAACCCGGCTTGGTCAGCAGTTGCAGGTTCGGGTCAGCCTTGAGGGCGTCGACGTCGGCCGGGCGCGGATGCAGGGTCACCTGGCACTCGCCGGCCTTGAGCTTCTGCACCCGCACCGACGCGTCGGTGTTGATGGCGAAGATCAGTTGATCCAGTTTGACCCGGCTCGGGTCCCAGTACTGTTTGTTACCCACATAACGGATCTGCGAGTCTTTTTGATAGCGCTGGAACACGTACGGGCCCGTGCCGATGGGCTTCTGGTTGATATCGCTGGGTTTGCCGTCTTTCAGTAACTGTTCGGCGTACTCGGCCGACAGAATCGAGGCAAAGCTCATGGCGATGTTTTGTACGAACGCGGCGTCGACCGTGTTCAACGTCATCACCACGGTGTGCGGGTCGGTTTTCTCGACCTTGGCAATGTTCTTGTTCAGGCTCATCCCGTTGAAGTACGGAAACTCGGTAGGGTAGGCCTTGCGAAACGGGTGGTCGGGGTCAAGCATGCGGTTGAAGGTGAACAGCACGTCGTCGGCATTGAAGTCCCGCGTCGGCTTGAATTCCTTGTTGCTGTGGAATTTCACCCCTTCACGCAGGTGAAAGGTATAGGTCAGGCCGTCTTCGGAAATATCCCACTTGGTTGCCAGCCCAGGCACCACATTGGTCGCGCCTTTTTCGAACTCAACCAGGCGGTTGTACAGCGGCTCGGCCGCATCGTTGTCCGTGGCGGTGGTGTACTGCGCGGTGTCAAACCCGGCCGGGCTGCCTTCTGAGCAGAACACCAGGCTCTTCTTGTCGGCGGCTTGGCCCATCGTGGCCACAGCCAGCAGGCTGGTGCCAAAAATTGCGGATAGAACAGTGGTATGGCGCATGACGATCCCGATCCTTGTTTGTTGTTGTCATCAGCGAGCAATCACCCTGGCGTTCAGCCAGGGAGACATCACTGATCCCACACACAGCAAGTGCCTTTCCGTTATTGGTGCTTCTGCTGTCCTACGACGGTATGGGCCGCGGACTTCGCAGTAAATGCGCCAAAATGGATTGACCTTGTAGGTAACGGGGTTCTACGTCGCGGCTCATTGCTGTAAGACGCAACGAGTTCTGTCGTGGTCCGTTTCCTACTGTCTAGGCGGATGCAATAACGGCGACGTTATGAAACGTCGCCGTTACTAATCCTTACTTGCCGCTTACGCCCACGCCGTAGAAGGAGTTCAAGCCAAACGGGCTGATCTTGAAGTCCTGCACGGTGTTGCGCATGGGTTGATACACCGTCGAGTGCGCGATAGGTGTCATCGGGACTGCATCTTTGAGGATATGTTGCGCCTGCTTGTACAGCTCGGTGCGTTTGGCGACATCCGATGTAGCCTTGGCTTCTTTCACGATGCCGTCGAATTTCTTGTCACACCATTTGGAGAAGTTGTTACCGCCCAGCGAGTCGCAGCCGAACAGCACGTTCAGCCAGTTGTCCGGGTCACCATTGTCGCCGCTCCAGCCAATGATCATGGCCTGGTTCTCGCCGCCTTTGGAGCGCTTGATGTACTCGCCCCACTCGTAGCTGACGATGTTGACCTTCAGGCCGATCTGTTTCCAGTCGTTCTGCAGCATCTCGGCCATCAGCTTGGCGTTCGGGTTGTATGGACGTTGAACCGGCATGGCCCACAGGGTGATCTCGGTGCCTTCTTTAACGCCAGCTTCCTTGAGCAACTCCTTGGCCTTGGCCACGTCGTGCGGTGCATCTTTGATGGTGGTGTCGTAGGACCACTGGGTTGGCGGCATGGCGTTGACGGCCAGTTGGCCCGCGCCCTGGTAGACGGAGTCGATGATCTGCTGCTTGTTCACCGAAATGTCCAAGGCTTCACGTACGCGCAGGTCGGACAGCGGGTTAGGCGCGGTCTGGCCTTTGATAACTGGCATGACGTTGTAAGCGATATAGCCCAGGTTGAAACCGGCCTGGTGCGGCATTTTCAGGTCCTTGTCTTCGCTCAGCGCCTTCAGGTCGGCCGGGCGTGGGAACAAGGTGATTTGGCATTCGTTTTTCTTGAGTTTCTGGATACGTACCGATGGGTCAGTCGTGATCGCGAAGATCAGGTTGTCGATCTTGACGTCTTCAGGTTTCCAGTAGTCTTTGTTGCCGGTGTAACGGATGTTCGAGTCTTTCTGGTAGCTCTTGAACACGAACGGGCCAGTGCCGATTGGCTTCTGGTTGATGTCGGTCGCTTTACCTTCTTTCAACAGCTGGGCGGCGTATTCGGCCGACTGGATCGAAGCAAAGCTCATCGCCATGTTCTGGATGAACGCCGCGTCCACGGTGCCAAGGGTGAACTTGACGGTGTGGTCATCGACTTTCTCGATGTTCTTGATGTTGGTGTCCATCCCCATGTCCGTGAAGTACGGGAACTCGGTAGGGGCGGCTTTGCGGAACGGATCGTCCTTGTTGATCATGCGGTTGAACGTGAACAGCACGTCATCAGCATTGAAGGTACGGGTCGGTTTGAAGTACGAAGTGGTGTGGAACTTCACGCCGTCGCGCAGATGGAAGGTGTACGTCAGGCCATCGGGGGACACGTCCCAGCTAGTGGCCAGCCCAGGAACTACAGCGGTGCCGCCGCGTTCAAACTGGGTCAGACGGTTGAACATGGTTTCGGCCGAGGCATCGAAGTCTGTTCCGGTGGTGTACTGGGCTGCGTCGAAACCGGCCGGGCTCCCTTCGGAGCAAAACACCAGGTTAGTCGCCGCATGGGCGAACGGAGCTGCGGCCATAAGGCCAGCACTCACTAAAAGCGGAAGGACTGCGTGTTTAAGCATGTTGGCCTCATGATTTGTTGTCATTTTTGGTGGTGAGGGCGACCTCGTGAGTCGGCCTGCGGATACTTATGCAGGGGCCATACCCATTGCAAGATGCTGAACCGTTGCAAGCAGCAAAGTGTGGTACGAACGTACAGGAATGTCGCATTTATGAAAGTTTGTACATAAATGCATATATATAGAGGGTTTTTTCGGTGCATTCGGCGCACCAAAAAAGCCCAATCGAGGCGTCTGGCGCACTCGGTTGGGGCGTTGCTGTTACTTATCTAGACTGACACCGTAGAACGGCGTTAGGCCAAACGGACTGATCTTGAAGTCCTGCACTTCTTTTCGAATCGGCTGGAAAACCGTCGAGTTTGCAATAGGCGTTATAGGTACTTGTTCCTTAAGGATTTTCTGCGCCTGTTGATACCACTTGATGCGCTGCTCGCGGTCGCTGCTGAGCTTGGCCTGCTGCACAAGTTTGTCGTAGGCCGGGTTACACCATTTTGCATAATTGCTGCCCTTGACCGCAGCACAACTGTAGAGCACGCCGAGCCAGTTATCCGGGTCGCCGTTGTCGCCGGTCCAGCCATAAATCATCGCGTCGTGCTCGCCATTTTTGGCGCGTTTGATGTATTCGCCCCATTCGTAGCTGACTATATTGGCCTTGATACCCACCTTCTCCCAATCCTGCTGGATCATCTGAGCCGACATTCGCGCATTGGGGTTGGAGGCGCGCTGCACGGTCATCGCCCACAAATTGATGGTGGTACCGGGTGCAACCCCTGCTTCTTTTAGTAGCGCCCGAGCCTTGGTCGGGTCGTAGGGCGCGTCCTTGATATTCGGGTCATAAGACCACTGCGCGGGAGGCAGCGCGTTCTGCGCCAATTGACCGGCGCTTTGGTAAACGGCCTTGATGATTGCGGGCTTGTCGATGGCCATGTCGAGGGCCTGGCGCACCTTGAGTTGGTCCAGCGGTGGGTGGGTCACGTTGTAAGCCAGGAAGCCCAGGTTGAAACCGGCTTGTTGCAGCACCCGCAGGTTCGGGTCCTGCTTCATCACGTCAATGTCGGCCGGCCGTGGGTAACCGCTGACCTGGCATTCGCCGGCCTTGAGTTTTTGCAAACGCGAGGCCGCGTCCGGGGTGATCGCGAACACCAGGTTGTCGAGCTTCACATCCTCGGGCTTCCAATACTGTTTATTGGCGACGTAGCGAATCTGCGAGTCCTTCTGGTAGCGCTTGAACACAAACGGCCCGGTGCCCACCGGTTTTTGGTTGATGTCCTCCGCCTTGCCTTCTTTGAGCAACTGAGCCGCATATTCGGCCGATTGCACCGAGGCAAAGCTCATGGCCAGGTTCTGCACAAACGCGGCATCGACATTGTTCAGGCTGAAACGCACGGTGTGCTCGTCGAGTTTGTCGACGCTTTTGATCGTGGTGTTCAAACCCATGTCGGTGAAGTACGGCGACTCGGACGGGTAAGCTTTGCGGAATGGGCTCTCGGCGTCCAAAAGCCGGTTGAAGGTGAACAGCACATCATCCGCGTTGAAGTCACGGGTAGGGGTGAAGTACTCGGTGGTGTGGAACTTGACGCCATCGCGCAGATGGAAGGTGTAGGTCAGGCCGTCTTTGGAGACATCCCAACTGGTTGCCAGGCCAGGTTCGACTTCGGTGCCGCCACGCTTGAACTGGGTCAGGCGGTTGAACACGGTTTCGGCGGAGGCATCAAAGTCGGTGCCGCTGGTGTACTGGCTGGGGTCGAAGCCGGCGGGGCTGGCTTCGGAGCAGTAGACCAGGGTGCTGGCGGCGTGAGCCATGGGCATACAGGCCAGGAGGCTGGCGGCGAGTAGCAGTGGTTTAAACGCGATTCTTTCCATGGAGTCCCCTGAAGTGGCTGGCAGCCAAAAATTGCCCAAACGAAAACGGCGGTCACCGAGGTTACCGCCGTTCAGTAAGGGCAGATAGAGGGGAGTACTGATCAGTCCAGTACAGCCGTGATCTCTATACGGGTAGGCGCTGAGGGGTTGATGACATAACCGTCGCCGTCAATTTCATTGCTGGTGTCTATAGTGATTGTTCTTGACGCTTTTACATTTACATCAGTCAGTGTTTCAAGTTCCCCATTACTTTCGTCTAGTCGGGTAAGTATAAAGTCAGATTTCCCTGTGACGGTGGCCGTTTTTCCTTCTCCCGCATACTCGATAATGTAGTGGGGGTCTCGACCGCTACCAAATACTGTGCCGTTGAAACGAGATGTTCGAAACTCATCGGGGGCAGCACCGAGCAACCATTGATTGGCAACTTCAGAAATTCGGGCTCTTAACGCGGCATCTGGTATAGCGATCTCAAACTTTTCAATGTTTTCTTGTATGACGCTGTTGAGTTCGGCAGTTGACAACGTGGCGCCTTTTTGCTGTTGAAGCAACCGGACCTGTTCGGGGATGTTGATTTCCAGTGTGATGCCCTCTGGCGTGTTCACTGTGAACCGGCTGCGGTTTATATCTCTAATAAATTGCTCACTGTATTCACTCGTCCCGAACGTTGATTTTCCAGCTGTCGGGTGTGGTGTGGCGTGGGCTGGGTTCTCGTCAGCTGTCCAGGAAACCTGCGGTACGGTCTCACCGTTATCGTTAATAGCAACACCATAGGTATAGGCGTGCTCCTCACCATTGAGGTATTGATCCAGCGTCGTAGAGCCTCGCATTTTTGTCCCGTCTAATTCCAGAAACTGATCCGACATCAACGGGGTCTTGGGTTCGATACTTGGGGTGGGTGATTCGGGGCGTTGCCATGGCCACCTTCCGCCACCCGTTAACACGTCTTTCTTCCACACGCCTGCCTCATCAGGGTTGGCAATAATGCCACTGCTCACCAATTTTGTTGGGTCGCTCGGATCTTTCACTCGCAACAAGTAAGCCGTGCCGTTCCAGGCATCGGGTTTATCCGCGACGAAATACGTTTTGCCCCTGAACTCTATTTCCTGCATCCCCGGGAAGGATGCGGCGGTCTTCGTCGGAGGGGTTACAACTGTGCTCGCAGGTTTGGTGGCGTTTGTGTCAGCCTTGTTCGAAGTTTCTGGCGCTCGCACGAACTCAAAATCGCGCGTCTGCTCATTGTATTTCCAGCTGTACGGCCGCGGCGTCGAGGCGCGGGTAGCGATTGCAGGCTCACCCAGCCCCGCCTCTGCCACAGAGGGTGCAATTTCGTGCGCCAGTTGCAGGCCCGATATGACTGCAGCGGCCGTGCCGCCCACACGATCGTCGGCGGTCATGCCATAAATGGAGTCATGGACACCGAAGTAAATATTGCCCGCGTTGCCAAGGATGGGCACGTAGCCGAACGTGCGCCCCCACAATTCTTTGGCTTCCTTCCACGTTTGCTGCGAGGCGCCAAATACCTCGGTTTGATCGGCCCACTTTGCGTTGTTGGCGTTGAGCTCTTGATAATCTGCAGCAATGCCGGATTTCAGATCTCCGAACTTTAAATGGTAACTTTGTGTTCGGGATTGAGTGTAATTAAATGTCTCCTTTACGGGGACCTGTTTATCACTGAGGAAGTTATGACGTCCTGGGTAATGAGCATGATTACCCTCAATAATGTTTTCGAGTACATCGCCTGCGGCTGGCCAATGAGCATCTTTTCCGCCTTGCTTGTCCCGGGCGTTAAAGCTGGCCCGCAATGCCTCACGATTATTACCGGCCCAGCGGGCAAAATCATCATCCCCGCCTATTTCATTGACCGTACCGTTCTTCAAGTCAATCATCAGGCCTTGATTGGGTCGGGTGTCATAGTTGCCGTGATAATTGACGTAAGGGATGAACGCGTACCCGGCCATTGGATAGCCGTATATGTTTGGGATGAGCACGTTCCCTTTCTTGTCCAGCGTGCGGTCAACGGCTATTTGACCTTCAGGCGTTAGCGTTTTATAGATATCTTTATCATTGCGCAGGCCTTGCAAGATGCCCTTCACAACATAGGCATCGGCTTTCCCCGAGCGCTTTGCCAATGCGCCTGACTCGTCGCGCAAGGGCTTGGCTATGTCATCTTTCCAGTGATCTTGAAGCTTCGCACCCAGCGCTTCCAGATCGTTGATCTTGCTGCGGTCCTGGGGCTGGATTTCCATGGTTTGGAAGTTGAGCAGGCCGCCTTCCGCTGGTCTATCGTGCTTCAGGGCACCCGCGGCAATTTCCCAGGCAAAATAGGTGCGTGTCTCGGTGTTGGTCTTGACTTCCGGTTTCCATTTCCCCACGTAAGCGTTGAATGTCACGGTGATTTTTTCATGTGGGTCTAACCCAGCGGCCAATAACCCACCGCTGAAGTAGCCGGCAGGCTCCAGAAACTGGCGAGTCTTCTGGAACCTGATATTGCTTTCGCATTCCTCGCCGCTTTCTATGTGCTTGATTTGCGTTACGACCCGACCGGCATAAGCGTCGATCCGCTGTAGGCGCTCCTGTAGCGTGTAACTTGCTGTGGGCGGGGAAACGCCGACCGCCCCATAAATGACGCCCTTGGCGAAATCCAGTTCATGGTTGGGGGTTGGAGCCGAGCTCGGTTTTTGTCCCAGGCCTGAGGCTTTATCTTCTGAAAGGGGCGGCATGCCCGACGGTGTATTTTCTACTGTCGGCGCAGTGTCAATGGCTCGAGTCGGGCGGCTGTGTTGAGCGGGCGTTGTAATAGGCGGCGGTAGCAGAGGCGAGAGTGTATTCATTATCGGGTCGCTTTATTGATCATTAATTAACGATGTTTTCTGGGCGCGAAACAGTACGGCTGGCAGTGCGTGCACCGCGCCAGTACGCCATGTCATGATTTTTACGAGGGGCTGATCAGTGTTCTCTTGACACTGATTAAGTCACGTTTGCGAGTGTGTGATTTACATAAGCCAAAGGATAAAATTAATTTTGTTGGTCTATCTTTTGTACAGAACTTACTTGCTAAACTTTTGAAGTGTCCGCATGGCGTTACTTATCACTGCGTGGCTAAAAGCGTGCGCAAGGTTCCACGTTATGCGTGTGCTCTGTACGAAAAAAGCGCTCATAAGGAGCGGCCTACAGCCACGGGGAAAAACTTACCGCTCGTGGTATTGGAAACCAAGGTATAAAAAAACGGCGCAAGCCCTCAGGGCTGCGCCGTTTGTTTGGAGTCGATAAGCTTACTGCAGGACTTCAATCACGCCATCAGCACTCATGTTCACCTGGCTGGTGCCGGCTTCAACTTCCGGCGTTGGCGCCGAATCCGCCATGGCCGCTTTCATCATCATCCCGCCGTTTCGGGCGTAAGGCATCGGGTAGCCATTGGTGTTGAAGTTCAGATTGACGATCTTGTAACCCTTGCCACCTAACGCATCAGTTGCGAGCTGGGCACGGGCCTTGAACGCGGCAACCGCATCCTTGAGCAACGCATCTTCGCTGGCCTTGCGCGTGGTGTCGGCGATGGCGAAGTCCATGTTTTCCATTTTCAGCGTGCTCAGCAGCTCGCCGGTGAGCTTGGACAGCGCCGGGAAGTCAGCGCTTTCCAGGCGCAGTTCAGCGCGTTCACGCCAGCCGGTGATCTTCTGGTTCTTGTTGTCGTAGATCGGGTAGCTGTTGCGGCTGCCTTGGCGCAGGGTCACCGCTTTGACTTCGCGCGCCTCGCCCAAGGCCTTGTTCATGGTGTTGGTGATTTCGGCCGCGAGTTTAGCCGGGTCGGCGTTTTGCGATTCGGTGTAGAGGGTGACGATCATCTTGTCGCGGGCAACTTCCTGGCTGACCTCGGCGCGCAGGGAAATCTGGTTGTAATTCAGCGCATCGGCGGCCATGGCGGGAAGGCTGGCCAGGGCGCTGGCGCTGAGGGTCAGAACGGCTGCACTGCGAGTGAAACGAGACATGGAAGCTCCTTGAGATAGTCGTGTTCGGTATGACTGTAGACGGTGATGTCGGGTTCTTCGGGTTTACACATTCGCTACAAGTTGTCGGGTGCCGACGAACGGTCATTTGCTCGGCCTGCGTCAAAGAGCCACACACGCCATGCCAGGCGGCCTGCTTCGTTTATACTCCTGCCGATCCGCCTGCAGCGCTCACCGGGAGAGCTCATGCTCGCCGCCGTAAAACTGACTTCCGCCACACGCCAGAACCTCTGGCGCCTGACGTTCATTCGCACCCTGGTACTGGCCGCACAGGCCGGCTCCGTCGGGCTCGCGTATTGGTTCGACCTGCTGCCGTTGCCGTGGCTGCAACTCGCCGTGACCCTCGGCTTCTCCATCGTGCTGTGTGTGTTTACGGCTATCCGCCTGCGCACCACGTGGCCGGTGACTGAGCTGGAATACGCCCTGCAATTGGCCTGCGACCTGTTTATCCACAGTGTGTTGCTGTATTTCTCCGGTGGTTCCACCAACCCGTTTGTTTCTTATTACCTGGTGCCACTGACCATCGCCGCCGTGACCTTGCCGTGGCGCTACTCGGTGGTGCTGTCGGGTATTGCCCTGACCCTGTACACCCTGTTGTTGGCTCAGTTTTATCCATTGCAGACCTTCCCCATTGCGCGGGAAAACCTGCAGATCTACGGGATGTGGTTGAGTTTTGCGCTGTCCGCCGCCGTTATCACCTTCTTCGCCGCGCGCATGGCCGAAGAACTGCGCCGCCAGGAAGAATTGCGCGCGATTCGTCGCGAAGAAGGCCTGCGCGACCAGCAATTGCTGGCCGTCGCCACTCAGGCGGCCGGCGCCGCCCATGAATTGGGCACGCCGCTGGCGACCATGAGCGTGCTGCTTAATGAGATGGTCCAGGACCATCACGACCCAGCCCTGCAGGATGACCTGAGCGTGCTGCAGGAACAGGTCAAACAGTGCAAGCAGACGCTGCAGCAACTGGTGCGTGCCGCCGAAGCCAACCGGCGCCTGGCCGTCGAGATGCAGGACGTGACCCAGTGGCTCGATGAAGCCCTGAACCGCTGGCACCTGATGCGTCCCGAAGCCAGTTACCGTTTCAACCTGCTGGGCCAGGGCAGCGTGCCACGCATGGCGCCACCCCCGGACCTGACCCAGGCGCTGCTCAACCTGTTGAACAATGCCGCTGACGCCTGCCCCGAAGGCCTGGGCGTGCAGCTGGACTGGGACGCGGAACACGTGACCATCAGCATTCGTGACCACGGCGCGGGCGTGCCGCTGGCCATTGCCGAGCAGATCGGCAAACCGTTCTTTACCACCAAGGGCAAAGGCTTCGGCCTCGGCCTGTTTTTGAGCAAGGCCAGCGTGACCCGCGCGGGCGGCTCAGTGAAGCTCTATAGTCATGAGGAAGGTGGCACGCTCACCGAGCTGCGCCTGCCCCGTGTCGCACGAGGAGATATCGATGAGTGACGAGATCCAAGTCGAAGGCGAAGAACTGCCGCACCTGTTGCTGGTAGATGACGACGCCACCTTTACCCGTGTCATGGCGCGCGCGATGAGCCGTCGTGGTTTCCGTGTCAGCACCGCCGGTTCCGCCGAAGAAGGCCTGAGCATCGCCCAGGCTGACTTGCCGGACTACGCCGCGCTCGACCTGAAAATGGACGGCGACTCCGGCCTGGTGTTGCTGCCCAAGCTGCTGGAACTCGACCCGGAAATGCGCGTGGTGATCCTCACCGGTTATTCCAGCATCGCCACCGCCGTCGAGGCCATCAAACGCGGTGCCTGCAACTACCTGTGCAAGCCGGCGGACGCCGACGACGTACTGGCTGCCTTGCTCTCCGAACACGCCGACCTCGACACCCTGGTGCCAGAAAACCCGATGTCGGTGGACCGTCTGCAGTGGGAACACATCCAGCGCGTGCTGACCGAGCATGAAGGCAATATCTCCGCCACTGCCCGTGCCCTGGGCATGCACCGTCGCACCCTGCAACGCAAGCTGCAGAAACGCCCGGTACGGCGCTGAACAAAGTCTGAACAATCCGCGTCAGGCAGCACGGCGCGCTGAACCGATCGTCTATGATCGGTTCAAACGCCTGTCACATTTTCTTACAGAGCCTGAACGATGAATCAGAACGCTGAGTATTCCGCGGTCAACGACGCGGTGCGTGGGCAATTCTTCCGCCGAACCTGGGCGATGATCACGCCGTATTGGCGCAGTGAAGAGAAGGGCAAGGCCTGGTTGTTGCTGGGTGCGGTGATTGGCTTGTCGCTGTTCAGCGTGGCGATCTCCGTATGGATCAACCACTGGTACAAGGATTTCTACAACGCGCTGGAGAAGAAGGACACTGCCGCTTTCTGGCAGTTGATCGGCTATTTCGGCGGGATCGCCGCCGTCGCGATTCTCGGCGCAGTTTATCGTCTGTACCTGACCCAAATGCTGACGATTCGCTGGCGTGCCTGGCTCACCGAAAAGCATTTCGCGCGCTGGCTTGCCGACAAGAACTACTACCAGCTGGAGCAGGGCGGTTACACCGATAACCCGGACCAGCGGATTTCCGAAGACCTTAACAACTTCACCTCCAGCACCTTGAGCCTGGGGTTAGGCCTGCTGCGCAACGTGGTGAGCCTGGTGTCGTTTTCGATCATCCTGTGGGGGGTATCGGGCAGCATTGAGGTGTTTGGCTTCACCATTCCCGGCTACATGTTCTGGTGCGCCTTGGTCTATGCGGGTGTCGGTAGCTGGTTGACCCACCTGATCGGCCGTCGATTGATCGGCTTAAGCAACCAACAACAACGCTTCGAAGCGGACCTGCGTTTTTCCATGGTGCGGGTGCGTGAGAATGCCGAGAGCATTGCCCTGTACAACGGCGAGCCGAATGAAAACCAGCGCTTGAGTGCTCGCTTCGGCAAGGTTTGGCACAACTTCTGGGACATCATGAAAGTGTCCAAGCGCCTGACCTTCTTTACTGCCGGCTACGGCCAGATTGCGATCATCTTTCCGTTTATCGTCGCCGCACCACGCTACTTCACCGGCAAGATCGAGCTGGGCGAGCTGATGCAGATCAACTCGGCGTTCGGCAACGTGCAAGAGAACTTCAGCTGGTTTATCAACGCGTATGCGGAGCTGGCTTCATGGCGCGCGACCAGTGATCGTCTGCTCAGCTTCCGCCAGGCCATGAGCGACAACGAGCAACGTGCTCCGGCCATTGATGTGCGCTCCGAGGGGCAGAGTCTGGTCGTGCAGGAGCTGGGCATGGACCTGGCCGACGGTCGCCATTTGCTCACCGACGCCGACATGACCGTAGAGCCGGGCCAGCGGGTGATGCTCAGTGGGCGTTCCGGCAGTGGTAAAAGTACGCTGCTGCGTGCAATGGGCGACTTGTGGCCTGCAGGGCACGGCAGTATTCGCCTGCCGGCGGCGCGTTACCTGTTCCTGCCGCAGAAACCCTACCTGCCGATTGGGACCTTGAAAGCTGCATTGAGTTATCCACAGGACGACGGCGTGTACCCGGCGCAACGTTATGCACAGGTCCTGGAAACCTGCCGCTTGCCGCACCTTGTCAGCCGTCTGGATGAAGCTAACCACTGGCAACGTATGCTCTCACCCGGTGAGCAGCAGCGCCTGGCCTTTGCCCGCGCCTTGTTGTTCGCGCCGCAATGGCTGTACATGGACGAAGCCACCTCGGCCATGGACGAAGAGGATGAGGCGAACTTGTACCAGGCGTTGATCGATGAACTGCCGGGGCTGAGCATCGTCAGCGTCGGCCATCGCAGCAGCCTCAAGCGTTTTCATGGGCGGCATGTGCGGATCGAGGCTGGGCTGTTGCAGGAGCAACCCGTGTCCTGAGGTCACACTCGATCAAAATGTGGGAGCGGGCTTGCTCGCGAATGCGGTCTGTCAGTTGCAGTTGTGTTGACTGATCCACCGCTTTCGCGAGCAAGCCCGCTCCCACACTGGATCGTCATTGTGCTGGAGAGTGAAGCCCACAAAAAAGCCCGGTTGATCATCGATCAGCCGGGCTTTTTTAATGCTTGAAAATGACTTACTTCTTCAAGCCGTAGTGCTCATCCAGCATGCCTGGGGCGTTTGGCGTTTTTGGCGCGTAGTCCCGTGGTGGCTCCTGGTTTTCCCGCGGAGGGGTCAGGCGTTCCCGTGGGGTTTGCGGTGCATCGGAATGCAACGCAGCCAGCAGACGCTGGCGGGTGATGTCGTCGAGGGCCAGGCGGTTAGCGCCATCGGCGAGGTGATCCTGTACTTCCTGGTAGCTCTGGGTGAGCTTCTTGACCAGGGTCGCGGTGCTGTTGAAGTGGGTAACAACCTCGTTCTGATAACTGTCAAAACGTTCCTGAATGTCATCCAACTGACGCTGCGTGCGGTTAGGCGCGGCATTCGGCAGCAGGCGGGCAACCAGGAATCCAATGGCGACACCGGCAACCAGGGCAAGAGTCGGCAACAACCAAACTAAGAGCGAGTGTTCCACGAGTCCTTCCTCTATAAACGGCTTTGCTTTACGTTAACGGCTCGGACCTGCGCTGTATACCGCGATTAAGCTCGCAATCATGCCATGCACAGACTTTTAGCTAGACGAGTCGACCCTTTGAGAGGTCACGGAGTTCATTCCTTGCTCATGCGTGAAACCCCCGTTTTGATCGATGGCCCGGTTGGCCAATTGGAAGCCCTGTACCTTGATCACCCCGAGCCACGTGGCCTGGCGCTGATCTGCCACCCTAACCCGGTGCAGGGTGGGACCATGCTCAATAAAGTCGTATCGACCCTGCAACGCACTGCGCGCGATGCCGGATTGATTACTTTACGTTTTAATTATCGGGGTGTCGGTGCCAGCGCCGGGACCCACGATATGGCCACCGGTGAAGTCGACGATGCCGAAGCCTGCGCCAACTGGCTGCGTGAAAAACACCCCGACCTGCCGCTGACACTGCTGGGCTTCTCGTTCGGCGGTTATGTGGCGGCCAGCCTCGGCGGGCGTCTGGAAGCCAGGGGCGAAAAGCTCGCGCACCTGTTCATGGTCGCCGCTGCCGTGATGCGCCTGCGCGATACCGACGTGCTGCCCCAAGGCTGCCCATTGACCCTGATCCAGCCGGAAACCGACGAAGTGGTCGACCCGCAGCTGGTCTACGACTGGTCGGCTGCCTTGAAACGCCCCCATGAGCTGCTGAAAGTGGCAGAATGCGGGCACTTTTTTCATGGCAAGCTCACCGATCTCAAGGATCTGGTGCTGCCGCGCCTCTCGAATTGATAGCAGTCTGATAAGCGATTACCCATGACGACTCGTACCCGTATCCTCACCGGCATCACCACCACCGGCACGCCGCACCTGGGCAACTACGCCGGTGCGATTCGCCCGGCGATCCTCGCCAGCGAAGACGCGAATGCCGACTCCTTCTACTTCCTGGCCGACTACCACGCCCTGATCAAATGCGATGACCCGCAGCGCATCCAGCGCTCGCGTATGGAAATCGCCGCGACCTGGCTGGCCGGTGGCCTGGATGTGAACCGGGTGACCTTTTACCGCCAGTCCGACATCCCGGAAATCCCCGAACTGACCTGGCTGCTGACCTGTGTTGCCGCCAAGGGCCTGCTCAACCGTGCCCACGCCTACAAGGCGTCGGTGGACAAGAATGTCGAAAGCGGCGAAGACCCGGATGCGGGTATCACCATGGGCTTGTACAGCTACCCGGTGCTGATGGCGGCGGACATCCTGATGTTCAACGCGCACAAGGTGCCGGTCGGCCGTGACCAGATCCAGCACGTGGAAATGGCCCGCGACATCGGCCAGCGGTTCAACCACCTGTTCGGCAACGGCAAAGAATTCTTCACCATGCCCGAGGCGTTGATCGAAGAAAGCGTCGCCACCTTGCCGGGCCTGGACGGCCGCAAGATGTCCAAGAGCTACGACAACACCATCCCGTTGTTCACCAGCGCCAAGGACATGAAAGACGCGATCTCGCGGATCGTCACCGACTCCCGCGCGCCCGGCGAAGCCAAGGACCCGGACAATTCGCACCTGTTCACCTTGTTCCAGGCGTTTGCCACCAAGGCCGAGGAAGCGGAATTGCGCAACGCGTTGCTCGAAGGCCTGGGCTGGGGCGAGGCGAAGAACCGTCTGTTCCAACTGCTGGACAATCAATTGGGCGAGGCGCGCGAGCGTTATCACCAGTTGATGTCGCGCCCTTCGGATATGGAAGACCTGCTGCTGATCGGCGCCAAGAAGGCCCGTGCCGTGGCGGCGCCGTTCCTGGCCGAGCTGCGTGAGGCGGTGGGCCTGCGTTCATTCGTCAATCAGGTTGCCGCGCCGGTTGCGGCCAAGAAGAAAGCCTCCAAAGCTGCACGCTTCGTAAGCTTTCGCGAAGACGACGGCAGTTTCCGCTTCCGCCTGTTGGCCGCCGACGGCGAGCAACTGCTGCTGTCGCGCAATTTTGCCGACGGCAAAGCGGCTGGCGCGGTGACCAAGCAATTGCAAAGCGGCGACGCAGTGGACGTGCGTACTGAAGCCCTGAGCTTCAGCGTATGGCTGGACGGCGCTGCGGTGGCCGACAGCGCCGAGTTCGCCGACGAACCGTCGCGCGATGCTGCCATCGCCGCTCTGCGCGTTGCGTTGACCCCCATCGAGGATTAACCCGACCAAGGGTTGATTGCCATTATCCAGGGCCGTCGTTACAGTGACGGCCCGTTTTTGTTGCCTTGCTAACGAAATTATGACGCCCCTAGAACGATATCAAGCTGATCTGAAACGCCCTGAATTCTTCCATGACGCGGCCCAGGAAACGGCGGTGCGTCATTTGCAGCGCCTGTACGACGACCTGGTCGCGGCCTCGCAAAGCAAGCCAGGGATGTTCAGCAAGCTGTTTGGCAAGAAAGACCACACGCCGGTCAAAGGCCTGTATTTCTGGGGTGGCGTGGGCCGGGGCAAGACGTACCTGGTCGATACCTTCTTCGAAGCGCTGCCGTTCAAGGAAAAGGTGCGTACGCACTTTCACCGCTTCATGAAGCGTGTGCACGAGGAGATGAAGACCCTGCCGGGTGAGAAAAACCCGCTGACTATCATCGCCAAGCGTTTCTCCGACGAAGCGCGGGTGATCTGCTTCGATGAATTCTTCGTTTCCGACATCACCGACGCCATGATCCTCGGCACGCTGATGGAAGAATTGTTCAAGAACGGCGTGACCCTGGTCGCCACCTCGAACATCGTGCCTGACGGCTTGTACAAGGACGGCCTGCAACGTGCGCGCTTCCTGCCGGCCATCGCGCTGATCAAGCAGAACACCGAGATCGTCAACGTCGACAGCGGCGTGGACTACCGCCTGCGTCACCTTGAGCAAGCGGAGCTGTTCCACTTCCCGCTGAACGAAGCGGCGCACGACAGCCTGAAAAAAAGCTTCCGCGCGCTCACGCCGGAATGCACCCAGGCGGTGGAAAACGACAAGCTGATGATCGAGAACCGCGAAATCATTGCGTTGCGCACCTGCGACGACGTGGCCTGGTTCGAATTCCGCCAACTGTGCGACGGCCCGCGCAGCCAGAACGATTACATCGAGCTGGGCAAGATCTTCCACGCGGTGATCCTCAGCGGAGTGGAGCAGATGAGTGTCACCACTGACGACATCGCGCGCCGGTTTATCAACATGGTCGACGAATTCTACGACCGTAACGTCAAGCTGATCATCTCGGCCGAAGTCGAACTCAAAGACCTCTACACCGGCGGTCGCTTGAACTTCGAATTCCAGCGCACGCTGAGCCGCTTGCTGGAAATGCAATCCCACGAGTTCCTGTCGCGAGGGCATAAGCCGTAAGTGATGTGATCCAGATAAAAGGCCCGCTGCGATTGCGGGCCTTTTACATTGTTGGTGCGGGTTAAAAAGTGATCTGGTCTGCTTCGGGCGGCGGTGGTAGCACGAGGAACTTGGATTTGCCCTCCATCTGGTAGATCGCGCCGTCCGAACCCCTAATTAATGGTCCCTTCCCCCCCTCTTCCTCATCATCCTTCTTCTTCTTTTTCTCCTCCAGAATTTCAGTCAACGATTTAATCTGATTTTCGTTTGATGGACTTGCGCCTGTCACGTCCAGCTGTATAGCCGGGCTGAAAGAGCTGCTTCCTATGGATGACATGATTGAGTCTCCGTCCTGGTTTGAACGACATGGATGTTGAAAACGCTCCCTGTGATCCGGAACGCGGTCCGGCAGATATAAGCGATTTTTACCTTGCTTAAAATGCCAGATACCCAGGGCGCAGCGGGTCGGCTTCGTCCTGTCTAGCTGTAGGAATTGGAGGTCTTGCGGGCAGGTATTGCTTAAGGCCTTGGTAAGGCTGCATAAGGCTTTCAGTTCGACCCTGCACCATTGCGGTATGACAGGGTCGCTTGCATCGTCAGGTGCCGTACCTACGCGGCTTGCTGAAATTGCTGCCGGTATTGGTTTGGCGACAACTCGGTGTGCTGCCTGAACAGCCGCGCAAAGAAGCTCGCATCGTCGTAACCCACCTCATAGCTGATGGTCTTGATGCTCTTGCGGCTTGCCGAGAGCAGGCCTTTGGCCGTCTCGATACGCAGCCGTTGCAGGTAATGCAGCGGCTTGTCGCCGGTGGCGGTCTGGAAACGGCGCATGAAGTTGCGGATGCTCATGCCGTGTTCCCGGGCGACGTCTTCGAAGCGGAACTTGTCGGCGAAATGCTCTTCGAGCCAGTGCTGGATCTGCAGGATGATCACGTCCTGGTGCAGCTTCTGCCCACCAAAGCCGATACGCCCAGGTGCGTAGCTGCGCTGCACTTCGTAGAGGATATCGCGGGCCACGGCCTGGGCGATGTTGGCGCCGCAGAAACGTTCGATCAGGTAGATGTAGAGGTCGCACGCTGAGGTGGTGCCGCCGGCGCAATACAGGTTGTCGGCGTCGGTGAGGTGCTTGTCCTGGTTGAGCTGCACCTGGGGGAAGCGCTCGCTGAAGGCATTGAAGAAACGCCAGTAGGTGGTCGCTTCCTTGCCATCGAGCAGGCCGGCTTCGGCCAGCCAGAACACGCCGGTGGCTTCGCCGCACAGCACCGCGCCGCGGGCGTGTTGCTCGCGCAGCCAGGGCAGCACTTGGGGGTAACGGCTGCACAGCGCGTCGAAGTCGTCCCAGAAGGCCGGCAACACGATGATGTCGGCGTTTTCCAGGCCGCCGTCCACCGGCATGATCACATCGCTGAAGCTGCGTACCGATTGCCCGTCGGGGCTGACCAGGCGCGTTTCAAACGCTGGGGTCAGGCCCAGGCCTTGTTGTTTGCCATACCGCAGGCTGGCGAGATGGAAGAAATCCTTGGCTTGCATGAGGGTGGAAGCGAATACCCGATCAATGGCCAAAATGCTGACGCGCCGCAGGGGCGTGGAGATTTGGTTAGACATAATTTCATTTATTCTTATAGGGGAAAGTGGTCACCAGACGGCTGGATCGTCTTATTTTTTGTCGCATGTGTCCAGTGTCCCGTGACGCCTTCGCGGCATAGTCTCTGTGGGCTCGTCCTTGTCCGACAATCCACGCAGGTGACCCATGATCCCCAGAACCTTGTTCAGCTCGGAGCACGAACTCTTCCGCGAGAGCGTGCGCACCTTCCTCGAAAAACACGCCGCGCCGTTCCATGCGCAGTGGGAGAAACAGGGCTACATCGACCGTAGCCTGTGGAGCAAGGCGGGGGAGGCGGGGATGCTGTGTTCTCATCTGCCGGAGGCATATGGCGGCCTGGGTGCGGACTTTCTCTACAGCGCCGTGGTGATTGAGGAAATCAGCCGACTGGGGCTGACCGGCATTGGTTTTTCCCTGCATTCGGACATCGTGGCGCCCTACATCCTGCATTACGGCAGTGAAGCGCTGAAGCACAAGTACCTGCCACAATTGATCTCCGGCGAGAGGGTCACGGCCATCGCCATGACTGAGCCTGGAGCCGGTTCCGATCTGCAAGGCGTGAAGACCACGGCGGTATTGGACGGCGATGAGTATGTGATCAACGGTTCCAAGACCTTTATCACCAACGGCTTTCTCGCTGAGCTGGTGATCGTCGTGGCCAAGACCGACCCCAAGGCCGGTGCCAAGGGCATCAGCCTGTTTCTGGTGGAGGCTGATACGCCGGGCTTCGACAAGGGCAAGCGCCTGGAGAAGGTGGGCATGAAGGCCCAGGACACCTCGGAGCTGTTTTTTCAGGACGTGCGTGTGCCCAAGGAAAACCTGTTGGGCCAGGCCGGCATGGGCTTCGCTTATTTGATGCAGGAGTTGCCCCAGGAACGCCTGACCGTAGCGATTGGCGCGCTGTCGTCAGCCGAGGCGGCGCTGCAATGGACATTGGAATACACCCGTGAGCGCAAGGCGTTCGGCAAGGCTATTGCCGACTTCCAGAACACCCGGTTCAAACTGGCGGAGATGGCCACCGAGATTCAGATCGGCCGCGTGTTTGTGGATAAATGCATGGCGTTGCATCTGGACGGCAAGCTCGATGTGCCCACGGCGGCGATGGCCAAGTATTGGGCCACGGACCTGCAATGCAAGGTGCTCGACGAGTGCGTGCAACTGCACGGTGGTTACGGCTTTATGTGGGAATACCCGATTGCCCGGGCCTGGGCTGATGCGCGGGTGCAGCGGATTTATGCGGGGACCAACGAGATCATGAAGGAGATTATCGCGCGGGCGCTTTGATGCTTTTGCAGGGCGGCTCAGGGCCCCTCGCGGGCAAGCCCGGCGCCTGCACTTGAGCGCATTCCAAATGGATTGACTCGGTCAAATGTGGCAGCGGGCGTGCTCGCGAAAGCGGCTTAAGGATCAATCAAGGGGCTGGGTTCGGATGGTCCTTCTGAATCGCCTCAATCCCTTCCAGCACTTCTTTGGATAGCGTCAGGTCGGCACTGGCAATGTTGCTGTCCAGTTGCTCCAGGCTCGTGGCGCCAATAATGTTGCTGGTCACAAACGGCTGTTGCGTCACAAACGCCAGTGCCATCTGCGCCGGGTCCAGGCCATGCGCGCGCGCCAGTGCCACATAACGGCTGCAGGCTGCTTCTGACTGTGGGTTGAAGTAGCGACTGAAGCGGCTGTATTCGGTCAGGCGGGCTTTTGCCGGGCGGGCACCGCCTTCGTATTTGCCGCTGAGCATGCCGAAGGCCAGCGGCGAGTAGGCCAGCAGGCCGCATTGCTCACGAATGGCGACTTCCGCCAGGCCCACTTCAAAGCTGCGGTTGAGCAGGTTGTAGGGGTTCTGGATCGACACTGCGCGGGTCCAGCCACGGGCTTCGGCCAGGGCCAGGAACTTCATGGTGCCCCACGGGGTTTCGTTGGACAGGCCGATATGGCGGATCTTGCCGGCCTTGACCTGTGCGTCGAGCGCTTCGAGGGTTTCCTCCAGCGGCGTCAGGTCGTCTTCGTCCTTGTGCTTGTAGCTCAGTTGGCCGAAGAAGTTGGTGCTGCGCTCCGGCCAGTGCAACTGGTAGAGGTCGATCCAGTCGGTTTGCAGGCGCTTGAGGCTGGCATCCAGGGCGTCGACGATGTGCTTGCGGTTGTGGCGCAAGTGGCCGTCACGGATGTAGTCGATGGTATTGCCGGGGCCCGCGATCTTGCTGGCGAGGATCCAGTCGGCCCGATCGCCACGGCTTTTGAAGTAATTACCGATATAGCGTTCGGTGGTGGCATAGGTGTCGGCCTTCGGCGGCACCGGGTACATTTCTGCGGTGTCGAGGAAGTTGATCCCCGCGGCCTTGGCCCGTTCGATCTGCGCGAAGGCCTCTGCCTCGCTGTTCTGCTCGCCCCAGGTCATGGTGCCCAAGGCTATCGCGCTTACATTCAGATCGGTGCGGCCCAGCTGTCGATAATCCATCGGGTACTCCTTCGGGGAAAACAATCATAAAA
>PJQF01000053.1_pt1 | contig 80258 bp, 65 predicted proteins | sample 1503741 | NCBI WGS metagenome assembly PJQF01 (sample SAMN07775949, study PRJNA414020) | Biofilm metagenome, whole genome shotgun sequencing project. | isolation source: biomolecule (vanillin) treated reverse osmosis membrane biofilm | place: India: Nagpur | collected 2017-03-21
ATCTGATACAAGTTTTAAAGAAGTAACTACCTCATAGCCGGTGATTTCTTCTTCTCGCCAAGGTTATACTCAAACCCCACCCGAATGCTAGTGTTTCTTGTCTGTGGGAATGACTTCCAATCTCCTGCATAATAAAGGGCTTGGAATGTTCCGCTAAATCTCCTGCTTACCTTATATGTTCTTAAAATACCAATATTCAAACGTTCTCCCCACTCATGAACAGTTGGATCGGAAATAAAGCGAGGTTGGGAAGTGTTTTGTCGGTCAAAATGTAACCACTCACCCTCAAGGTGAAAATACCATGTCCCATACATTCTGACATCTCCTAAAACCCGAAATCCAAATACCTGAGCGCTGGAAAATAAAGTCTTATTATCACTTATTAAGCGATAATCAAATCCCAACCCTAACCGTAATCTTCCGCTAACCTTATACATAAAATAGGGCATTAGATCAACGCCCCACCTACTTCCATCCAATAATTGAAAATTAAATCCTGGAACAAACCTTAGCTTGAACGGCTTACCTTTCATCTGATTTGGTACTTTCTTAGGGAGATATCTACTGTCGGGTACATCAATATATTTTCTTTTCAACTTATCTAGCTCAGCAATACCTAACTGCAGTTTCTCTTCCTTATTTAGAAATGGGTCAGGCAACTCCTTTTTAATATCAATTCCGGAGATAGCTCCTTTTTCCTTCTTTATTTGATTTAAGATTTCCTGATATTGCTCTAACGGGTTTACGTTCTGGATTTCCTTTTTGATGTCCGTAACCTCCTTTGCTTTTTCTTCTATTTCAGTCTTTGCGATCTTTTCCATATTTTGAACCTTATCATCCTTGTTCATCATAATTGTGTTCGATTCACTTTTAGCGACTTTTACTGAACCGATTAAAGATTCTGGCTCTGTTCCTATTTTCTGTTTAATATTTAACTCATCGGACAAGGAAGTTTTGGGTAATGAAGAAGTTAATATTGTTTTATCAGTTATTTCCGCATTACGCCTATTAATTTGTTCTCGTAGAATTGTGCCAGCCGAATTTAGACCCTCAGGTATCTTTCCAATGGTTGGATTTAATTCAAAGTTGCGAACTGCAAAATTCCTAGCTGGAATCGACTCTAACATACTAGAATATTTGAGTGGAGAAATGTTATCAACCCTACGATTCTTCTTTAGCAAAAGAAATGAACTGTCCAGCATTAAGTGACTTAGTTCAAAAGATTGAGATTTAAAAATGGAATTGTTCCATTTTAGATTTCCAAATTGATAGTGACTAATTGAAAAATTATAAGGAATATACTGATTGAGTGTACTAACCTTCTTTAAGCTATCAACTTCTAAAATAGGATCATTCAATTTCTTTATTCTATTATCACTTAAGTTATAATCAAATTTCTCTTTTAGGGTGGTCAGATTAGGATTAATCGTCACCACCGAGTCGCTTTTTTTCTCTGACCTTTTTAAAAGTGAATCTGTTATTGCATTTTTTTTCTTTTGCACTTCCGATTGAATTTTATTGATATCTATCCGCTTTTGGCAGAAACCAATGTTAAGACTTAAACACAGAATTACTGAGAGGTATAGCCTCATACAATCGTCTTTTACTTTACTAGCCTAAGCATAGATTGAGTTCGTAGAAACCTACCAAAAGTCGTCTTTTTATTCTTAATCAGTTCGTCTGAACAATACAAAATAGTTGTGATGAATATAGAGGTGCTGGGAACTTTACTTCGAACTATTAATTGAACTATTTGCTCTTTTTTATCTTTATAAAAGTTAACTGAAGTAATTATGTTATCGCCAGAATAACATGCTAATTCACCTTTTTCCCTTTTTAAAAGGTAGGTAACATTATCAATTGTAAATCGGTACTGAGGAGTTCCTAACGGTACTATTATATAGTCAACATCAGTAACGTACTTATCCCGATTAAATAATTCTCTTTTCATACCCTTCCAATGAATCTCAAATTTCGCAGTGTCATGGTGAACAGAGATTTTTGAATACCCTTTCATCCTTATTGGCTCAGATATAAATATATTTGATTCATCCATTGTAAAAATGCTACCCACCTTATCAACCACTCTTGATCTTTGATACAAATAATTCAGCGTATCCTGACAGAACGCCCCAATAATCGCCAAATTCAACAAAACTGTTATTACAAAGACTTCTTTCATTTTTCGAGCTTGTTTTATCAGAATCAATTACAAATAAATCAGGTCAAAATTCGATAATCATCTACTTAGTCCTAAAGAGAATTGGATTCTTGCTAAAAATTTCATCACTATTATGTGCTCAACTATCTCTTTCAGATCAGATATTTTCTTCCAATTAAGTCATAAAGAAAATAGTATGGAAAGTAATGGTCCATAGTTAAAATACTACGAATGTCATCTAGCTTCCATAGTTGCATTTTTTACCAATGTAGACTATCATCACAAATGATCATGATTGACCTAAATCAATATATTCATATTCCCACCAAAAAAACAAAATCCACATAATCTTTCTTCTGTACACATGGACATAGGCCTCATCCTCTGTAACTGCATAAATTGTTTCGTAACAACTAGTCCTGAAAAAACGCATCTCATTGAAGAGGTAGTAGTTTAACTTAAGAATCCCATGTCTTCCATTTTCATAAGCCCTATCACTCACTATAAACTTTACTTGACTAAATTCTTTCAAAAGGATAGGTTTCAGAACAGTAGTGTCTTCGCTAAAAAACCTCATTTTATCAATCTGCAAAATTGCTGTATCCGTTAGAGACTCACTGTAAAGAACATTTACTTCCAGAAAGTTAGCCTCAGGTAATTCTCGCCCAAGTTCACGCGTGAATTTATCAAATAGAATTTTTTTGCTAACTACTTTATAACCGATAAACTGGCTAAAAGCTAATAGCGATAATAATCCGATACCAAACTTTAACATTTTCATTTTCTATACCTAGGAGTTCGAACAGTGCTTTTCTTTTTATCAGGAAACTTTGGCTTAGGTAATATTATTCGCCTATTGACTTTTCCAGGTTTCGGATTATGGTCTCCAAGCCTTGGCTTTGTGCCAGTCACCCGACGGTTGAAGTGCTCTGTCATCTTGTATCCCATAGCCGTCAAAGTCAATCCTAGTGGAGATACATGCCAAAGTAGCTCATGAAAAATCTGACTTCCAATAGTGGTCCTCCGTAAAGTTGATGGGTCAAAATCAGGTAAATTATTCGGCACTCTAAAATGAACTGATGAATTAGTAAACCCTTGAGTATCGCCAAGTTTACCTGAAAATCTATCAGGGTTAGGCGATGATGGATCAGCTAATTCCCCTAAAATATCCGTATCAGCTTCTAAAGTAGCTTTGAGAGATAACACTATAAATTCATTGAGTTCATCAAGACCAAGTTTCTCGGGATCTACATCTTTATTAAATTCAATAAAGTATCCCTTATTTTTAGTTCCTGGAATAACTTTCTGATGTACTGATACACCATTATCTATTCCAAATTCGGCTTTAAGTATAGAATTTATATTCAGGGCGGCTCTATTTGCTTCTGCTAGAGTTTTAAAGTAAACTCTAGAACCTTTTTTGTCAATTCCTGAAACTGGATTATTTCCCATTCCAACATATGGTGAGGCGAATTGATGTACTGGGTCTGGTGTAAACCATCTACCAAATCTCGCATCATAAAGTCTTAAATTAAATTCGTTTAGATTGGTCAGGCTATCCTTTTCTGAATACTGACCTTGATACCCATACCTGTAACCTTCCGACTTGATGTTTCTCTCTTCTATCGGAAGCCCAAAGGGATAATAATCGCCACCTGCAACAAATGGGGAGTGGGTTTGCGTCACTTTCAAATCATCAAAGTAGAGCCAGTTTGGGGTATCGCTATTGTTGTTGACATAAATATAAACATAGCCAGGTGCAGGTATACTGATTGGTCCAATTGTAAGTTTCTGTTTAACATAATTTGCTGCACTAGTAACTGGCTCCGCGGCCATAGGTAAGGTAGTGGGTGACGCATTATGATTTCCGTCGAACATAATAAAATTCAAATATCCAGCAGGGATGGTGGAATTAGAACTTCCCGATGCTCCCGCATAACCACCACTGTAAGTGGTACTAAATGAGTTATAAATTTTACCAGCTTCCCCAGGTCCAGGTGTCCCACCAAAAATAGATGCCGCTGCTGATACAATCGCTGTCGAGGCCAATGTACTATTGTATCCCGTGCCACCTTCATAATATGCGTAAACTTCGGCCGAAATAATATCTCCGGGTGCGACAGTCAATACAATACCAGGTCCTGCTATCCTACCCGGATATCCACCATTAGGTTGTCCATTATTTACTCTAACAACAGTATTCCCACTATTACTAGCGGCGGCGTATGTTACCCTAGGCGCTATATTTTTAAACTGCTTATCCTCAATTGTAGATGCACTTGTTTCCATTGTGGCCGTTATCGTTTCTGTTCGGGGTAACCCAATGACTCCTCTTACATTGCCTAGATTATCATTTAGTTCATAGAAATATTTTGGCTGACCACTTTTCAGCTTAACCATACCTAATCTTCCGTTTCCATATATTGGTAACTCAATAAGGTTAGCTTGAGATGTTGCATTCTGGTCATATACGGCTAATACGTTTCCGCCAGCATCACGCACGTAATATGTAGTTTTAAACAAATTCCCTGAAGTGTAGTACAATTTCTTAATTAGGTCATTTCGATCCCCATAAAAATACTGTTCCTTTAAAACATCATTTCCATCACGAATTTCTTTTACGAGATTATAAGCATTGTACAATACTTTCATTATTTGCGAACCCTCTGTTTGTCGGATCATCTGACCAATACCATTATAAGTATAGGTGACACTATTGGCACCGTCTGTTACCGATGAAAGTTTGTTAGTATTTAAAGTGTAATTATATGTGTAGCTGCCAAGTGCGTTTCCATTTTTATCTTTCCGATTAAGGCCTGAGATATTACCATTTAAGTCATAGCCCGATATATTTTCATTATACGTAGTTGATGAAAGAGTCACCGAATAATTTCCATTCGTTCCATTCAAAGTTCCCCATTGCGCGTTAGTGAATCGACTTAGATTATCGTAACTATAGCCATACATTTTTTTGCTAGGCATATTATCTATCGGAGTAAACCAACTAGCCGACTTCACTAATCCTCCATAATAGTCTGTGAGGCCACTTACTGCAATTGTTCCTGTACTATAGTTAGCTCCAGTATAGTCGCCAGAGAAGTAATCTAACGTCTGACCAAATACATCTGCAGAGAATCCATTAGATGCTCCATCCGCACCAGGGTCCTTATTGGTGTCTACATGATTAATACTCTTTAATGCTCCATTTATTGTATAAACATAATCAATGCCTTGTAGATTAGTAGCGAGTTCTAGCCTTTTTAATGGGCCATGTAAATAGTATCTATATTTTGCTTGAGCTGTCTTAGTAACTCCATCAAAGCTTGTGGCTACATCTGTAAGCTTTCCATCTGAATTGTAAATATAATGATGATAAAACGAATCACTCTGACCCTTTTGATATACTACCTGGGTTATATTCCCTAAAAAATCATAGGAATAGTCAACAGTTTTAAAAGTTGTTGTAGGCATTGGTATTAATTGCTTAGTCCAACTGACTCTATCAAATTCATCATAAGAATACCAAGTCGTTGAATTGCTATTTTGAGTCTTAGCTATTCTTCCGGAAAGATTAAGCTGATTAGGGTGATTAGCATCAGATACATAATCAGAAGGAGCCGAATCATAAACAATGAAAGAGTAATCAGAGCATCGAATTGGGTCAATCTTAACCGAAGGGCTATTGAAGACAGTCGAATTGATAGTCTCAATTGTATATCCCTGACCTACATTTGAATCTATTATTGAAAGAACGCTATTTGATGATGGCGTAGAAACAGCATTCGTCTCGAAAACGAAATATCCAGTCCCAGACATTGTGTATTCACCGGTTTCAGTCAATCGACCCAAATAGTCATAATTAGAATAAGAAAATCGTTGGGGGGTTGAATTACGTTGCTCCTGACTCTGTGAAAACCTGATTTTACCATCTGTATTGTAAACAAATTTAGAGGTACCCTCATCAACAGAGGTCGTTTCAATCAGCATTCCTAAGTGATCATACTTGAATGTAGAAACATAACTTGGATAGGCATAATTTCCTGCTATAATTCCTTTGGGATCTACTGTGGCAATTTGCTGCCCTAAGTCATTATAGTAGCTGTAACTCCAGTTTCCAAAAGTTATAGGAGTTACTCCATATGCAGAAGTAACTATTGCCGTTGCTAACGTATTCCCATCAGAATCAACAAAAGTTGCAGTCTGCTTACGGTCAGGATCCGTTGTAATTATTCGATATCCATATGTTGACGAAGGTGTAGCCGAGGGAATAGCTGTCTGAAGAACTATGCTACTAATATATATTTTCTCTCCTACTATTGGAGTAGTCCATTGAACGCCTATCTTAATTGTGTTCACCCCAGCAGGAATAGTGAAACTTGATTCAATATAACCTTCAGCAGAAGGTATACTTGCACCCCAAAGGATATCAACTCCAGAGCCATCTGTAATATGTAATTTAGCAACACCAGTACCAGTCTTATAGCCTTTCATCTTTAAGTTGCAAAGGGCACCAGGTGTTACATTGATTATACCATTAATCGGATAAGTGCCAGGATTACCGGTCGATTGATTAGTAGTAATAAATACAAATGTGGAAACTGATTGGACTGAAACGGATTGATATGCTGTAAAGGAAGAAAAATTATTAGAAGGTGTAGTAAATGAAACTAGGCTAGAAGTAGAGTAAAAAACATTGTTCGTAAAATGAGATCTTAATCCATAATAATGGACCAAATCTCCGGGGAGCGTCTTTGATTTTTCAACCTTAGATTCGTGATTTCCACCCATTCTGAAGGCATCGCCAGGACCAGCATTGGTTGTTGATAGTGGATTAGGTCCGAGAGGGGCATAAGAGCGTGAATACGGATATGAGGTAGTTGGTGTTGCTGGCTCGGTTGAATTAGCAGAAGAATAGTACCAGCCTAATGTTCCTAAGCCGTTATTTCCAATAGGATTAGGAACATTTAAGGAACCAGGTCCAGTTAATGCATCAAAATCATTGTAAGAGTACTTTTGACCCGTTTGGTTGGTCACGAATCGATACCTATATCCGAAATTTGAAGAATTTATCGGGGCTGGTAAAGTGCTTAGTGACGGATTTCCGTAATAGTCATAGATGTTTTCGGCAGCAAATACTTGATTATTGGAAATAGATTTTACTTGCTGCTGAATTGGTTTTCCAAACCCATCAAAATAGGTTCTGCTATTCGCTATCACAGAGCCACTAATGTCTGATGGGCTGGAATAATTATATGAAATTGATTCCTTCCAGTTGATAAAGTTGTCACAGTTTGCTGTAGGGCCACCTACCTGTAATGTGATAGGAGTTGCTAATGGTCCTTCACAATTATTTGAACTAACATTTTTTAAGTTATAGGTGTATGAGCCATTATCAAGATTAGCAGGTGTATATGTCAATCCTGAATAAACTAATTGCGAGCCTAGATACCAATTCATATTATTATAACCACCATTTATTGGATATAAGGTCATTTGGGTTCCTTCACAGTAGGTGAAAGAATTTGTTATTAGGGTTGGTGCCGGTGGGTTATCAACATTTGGAACGATTGCAACCGGGGTACCCCAACATCCGTTACTTGAATATCTCGATCTAATATAATAGGTGGTTGTTGATCCATTTACAGAAGCTGTATAGGTCGCAGAAGTCGCTACTGAGCTGGTATAATCTTGACCTGTAGAGTTTGTGCCTTGCCAGTACCAAATTACCCCATTAGGAGGAGTACCATTATATGATAGTGTCTTTGCCCCACAAATATTTGATGAAATAAGTGGAGTACTTGGCGATGGAGGTATACTCACTGTAGCGGTAACGGCTACTCGTGATGATTCACAATTTCCCGTAGCATTGTAACTACAAGCATAATAAGTGGTGGTTGAAGTAAGGTTTGGCGTGGTATAACTTGATCCGGTACCTAGGAGATTGCCAGCAGTAGGATCATTATACCACCTTACGACATTTCCCCCTGCCGCAGTGACATTTAGAGTAACCGTACCACCTGAACATGTAGTGCCGCCAATCGGTGATGTTGGAGGCGCTGGCAATGGATTAACTGTAACCAATGCAGTTCCAAGATTGGGCCCAAATAGCCCCCCACAGTACGGACGTAAGTAGTAATAACCAGATGAGGTAGCCAGAAAAACACTGCCTGAGTAAGCCTGGGAGCTACCATTTTGTGTAGTTTGCCAATACCAAGTAACACCAGTTGGTGGAATCCCAGTATAACTTATAGTCTTACTTCCGCACGTATTAGTAGAATAGGTAAAAGATGTCGTAGGCTGAGTTAACGTAGGGCAAACCACTGTCGCATTTACACTGATTGATGCTTTCACTTGCCCATAGACTGAAAATGATAAAGTGGCCGCTCCAGGATCCGTAAATTTGTAATTAATATAAATTGTTGTACCACTAGAATTTGTGGACATTGTCATACCAATATTTGGAGTTGTATATAGCGTATAACAGCATGAATAAACGTTATTGTCATAGTAAGTGTAGGTCACAGTCTGTCCAACTGTAACTGACGTTGGTCCAGAAAGAGTTTGAGCCTTTGCGGTGGTTAAGGTTAAGGTTAAAACGATTGCTAAGCCAACAATCGCATAACGAATGTTAAATCTTCTCATTGGATGAAATTTGATACCTTAAATTAACTTCACTTGGTCCACCTAAAATCTTTAAGTCAGCATAAAACTCTTCGCTTGTCCTTATGAATGAGACAGACCCTGTGAGTTGAGCACCTTGCTGTTCGCTACTAATATTAAAGGTTATACTTCCTAAACTGTTAGTGTCCGACCAATCACCAACAACATTTAGTATGTTCCATTCAGTGACAAAATCGCCATTACTCTGAATCCATTTAAATCTCTGGGCTCCATAGCTTACAAAGCTACACTGATGCTGAATTGTTACGTTCGTCTTAAGATCTTTTAGGATAGAACAATTCCATCGAATTGTATCCGATGTTGCACTTATCTTTTGGGCATGCAAGGACCCTAAGGATAGAGTCAGAAAAATAATTGCCAATAATTTCATAACGTTTATTGATTTGTGTGAAATCTCTTATAATCATCCTTGTTTTCGGAAACCAATTTCTCTCCCCCAAACAGGATTGACTCACGAAAAGTCTTCATTAAAACACCACGATTATCATATTGATATCGAATATAGAGATTGTCATTATCCAAGACATACTCAATTGCCTTAGTATTAGGGTTGTATACATATGTAGTCAAATCCGATTGAAGAGGTTGGAATCTAAAATCATCAAAAATTACTTGCGAGCCACTGGATGATTTAACACCAACTTCTATTGAAGTAGCAAGGCCTGTATTAATCAAAGCATCTATTCTATACCATGAACCTACCTTCGTCTGAATAGTAGGAGCGGCCGATAGAATCTCAGATCCATTATTAAGCTTATAGTAAATTCTTCCATCAGTCGAGTTTGCCCATACGCTCGCTCGATAAGTCTTATTTGGGCTTAGGTTTAGCGACTTATATATGAAACCATACCCAGAGGAAACAGATAGGGCTTTAACACCGCTATGTACTGGCGAATTGACGACAGAAGTGTATAAACCTCGATTAACTTCACCTCCAAAATAAGGCGAAGAAAGGCCAGATTGAATTAAATCTTCAGCCCCACTAAATGCAAACTCCTCATATTGTGCATTAGTGATAGCAGCAATTGTCAACTGGTCATTGTATCCAAGTTTAGCAGATGTATATATCTCATTTATATCCTTTGACTCTAATAGAGTAGAAAAATGATTATATCTTACTTTTGAGTTTACTTTCTTCCACATAGTATTCGATCCAATGGAACTAAAATTAAATTTATCTCCATTCGAAAAACTTTGTGAACCATCAGTTAACATTCTAGCGTAATTACCTCTCCATGAATAAACATCACTCATTCTCCAAACTTGAGGAACGCTGGCATCCGGACTGTCCATATAATTATTGTTAACATCAAGAATTCTGTACTTGTCCCAGTCTTTCTTCCAAACATTAGCAGTAGCACCAATTAATCCTGTGCGAGATCCAAAAGGATCGAGCTTGTATAGATAAGTTGCTCTATTCTGACTCAACATGTTTTTATTGGTTGGGTTCTTTGCTTTTGAATCAAACTCAGAATAAAACAGGTAGGCAGGTTCTATAATTTGCTGAGTATACACACCCTGTGGAGACGTTTCTCTCGTTTCTAAGACAACTCCTGTTATAAAGTCCCAATTGTAATTTTCAGATTTGGAGGTAAATCCATCTTGCATTGAAACAACACTTTGAAGAGTATAAGGGTAACTGAATTGAGTAGTGCGTTGACCCCTATGGTAACGGTCAGTGGTCCCCGAATTAATCACAGCTTCAAATAATAACGTTCCCTCCGAATAAATACCTTGATAATTATTCACATTATCATTAGTAACACTTTCGGTATAGACATAATCAGTACTTGCTGTAAGAGTACCGAGTTTATCATAAGTTTTAACCGACTTTAATTTACCTATTTGATTTGTTCGCAGGCTAATTTGATGCTCAATTAACGAAGCATAGTCCTTGTGGATAACGACAGGAAAACCTGCGGGATACTGACTTGCCAGTTCCTTATTTTTTAAAGTGTTAGTAGTAATAGAGTACTGATTTGAATTCGGGGTAATAAATTCATAAACCTGAGAAGAGTGATAATCAGATGTCGTTGATAATTTCCCCGTAAGCACAGTAACTTGTCCATACATTACGGGGGTAGTAGGGTAATTTAAATAGTTATAAAAAGGTAGGTCAGAAGTTTTAATGTAATCTGGTTCAGACGAAACGGAGCCATTTGCATAAAGATATTGGGTTTTATATGATTGCCCTGTAGGATCACTAAGCACTATAGAGGACACTCGAATGTTGCCACCTCGCTTAAGGTCCGGTCGGGCGGTACCGAAAGTATTTACTGTGTACGAAGATGTAACGAAGCCACATTTAAAAGGAGTAGCATAGGGACTACTCATCGTTATAGTATTGCCATTGATACCAGTGATCGTTGATGAAGGCCCAAATGAATTTCCTTGCTGAGTAGAACCGTTTTGCGAACTGTTAGGTGGGCAGACATAATCAATGTTTCCAATGAAACTCATTGGGTCACCTAGTTTAAGTCTAGAAGCATCAGCGACTTGGAAACTATAAATACCAGGTTGGCCTTGACTTAGCGTATTTGTACCCCATATAGCCATAGCATCACTAGAGGGAAAGTGGTTTCCTGAAATATTGGTATAGGTATCTCGCTCGTAATTTATAGTTATTTCTGACCCTTCAGGGTTCGTAATTTTTGTCAACGACCATGCCGATCCATCAGAGTCCGAAGGGGACGACTTATGCGTAAAACCTGTTGCATCTCCCAGACTATTGTACATTCCCCAACCATCCCACTTATCTGGATGGAAATTCGGATTCACAGCGTACTCAAATTTATAATCTGGAAATATCTTACTAAGATTACCTGAAATGGAATCGTACTTTCCACAAACTGCCAATGATTTAAGGGTGAGCTTTCCAGACGTTGAATTAGGAACACCTTGACAAAGTGAATAATCTTGATTAAACAGTAATCTCTTTATTGAGCTAGCTCGCATGTAATTGCCCCTGTATGTATTAATGGGTGACCCTGAAAACATATTATCTGTATAGCAAAATGCAATAGAACCGCTAGCAGCTGGCAATTGGTATTTAGTGCTGGTAAGTTGATTGTATACATCCTTGGTAACGAGATTTATTTCGGTAAGACGGAGAGTTGCCTTGGAATTATTCGCGTCCTTACTGTCTTGTCGATCACTCTTGATAAACATTGCTACGTGAGAACGAGTCTCAATACTGTTCAAAAAATATTTCTCCTTCAAACCTTTGGCATACGTATAATAATTATTGTCGCTGGTAACTTTATTCTTATTATAAGGTAAAGCATACGCAAAGTCTTTACCATTCTTTCCATAGTTAAACTTTACCCAATAGCCCCAATCCGTTTCGTCAACAAATCCATCACCATTATTTCCAGAGCCACCCCTATCGACAAAGTCTGGCCCAGTTATAGCAGTTAATAACCATGTATTTGCAAATGGTGCTGTACGAGAAATTATCGATCGTTTATTATTATCACTTTTATCAATTGTCTCAGAATAAAAATCATAGTCATAAACAGGTAATGAATAGTGGTAATTCATTCCAGATGGGTCGGTTATAACAAAGCCTCCAATAGCTGAAGTAGATTTCGGAGAGCTCTTGGATGTGATTTCAATTAAAACACTTAATGAGTTATACTGAAATAAAGATGAACTATTCAGAACCAAAGTAGAAGAGGTGTGAGAAATAACCGCCAGGTCTTGATACAGGTCAACCCGTGGGTAAGAGCCTGATTTGACGGTTACTTTTAAATCTACCAATTGCCCATCCGTAAAGTCATTTGCTTCGGCTCCATAAAGAGTTATTGTTTGACCATTTATTGTGCTAGAAAAATAGCTTTTTCTTCCACCAAATTCATAAACTCCTCTAAATAGACTTCGATTAACTGGTCTGAAATAATCCATATAGGCAGTGCCGGTATATCCTCCTGCAACATTAGTTTCAGCATTTGTTAACCAATCAACGTAATGGCCTTGCGCTAACTTCTTCCGTGATGTCGCATCAGCACCTATTCTCTGGTTACCTAAAACAACATCATTAAGATTATAGCGAAGAGAATTGTAATTATTCCCAGTTGAACCAGTTCCAATTTCATAAGAAATCCCTACGCCAAAATTAAAGCCAGGCTTTGTAACGGATGTTGTGGGGTCACCTCCATGATTAAGATAACGACCACCCATCGCACCATCATAGACAAAGGGTACTTTATCCGCTCCATAGTCAAGATAAGGAACCGGCGTAAGTCGAGTGTGGTTGGCCGTCATTTCTCTAGGAACACCTACTGATCCAACCTCCATTCGATATGGCTTAATGCCTCCGGAAATGCCGGGCCCATTAACATTAAAATTATCGTAAGCTAATAAGGCGGGGCTTGTATTATCGATATAGTTGGAGGTGCTTGATAGATCAATATTAATGTCACTAGCCGCGCCCCGATTTGTAACAGAACCAGTTACTGGAAATTGATTAACAGGTTGATCCGCACCATTTAATGAAGTCTTTAGGTTTAAGTAGTTAGGTTGATTCTGATTTGAAATTGTAGGTGCTTTATCCAAGTATAGCGCCCCGTACATATCCTCAATTCGACTTTGGTCAAGCCAGATCCAATAATTTGTATAAAAGATATTGTTTTCCGTTTCCTTAGTATACTCCCAATAACCCATTGATGGAGAATTGGGAGTAGGGCTTTCGGATAATTGGCTAGAAACCATTAGCGCATAGTTAGCAATGTCGAAAGCAGTCGACAAAATATCTCCCGCTACGCCTTTAATACCTTGAAATGCTTCAGAGAGTCCATCGGTAACGAGTGCCATTGCAACCTGAACAAGTGCCATCGCAAAACCTTCTGCGCTAAAGGTCACCCCATCTCCATTTATCATAAGTCCCGCAATACCCACATATCCGCCATTGCTATCAAATCCAACTTCCGTAAGTCCGAGATTTATTGACCCATAATACCCCTCCTGAGAATCCCATCCAGAATTTATGATTCCAATAATACTCGATGTCCAACCTCTACGACCCGTAAGGTCTTGAACAGTTACAACTTGAGGATCATTGTTTGCATCATCAGGGAATCCGTTTATACCTCTTGTAATTGAGCCTACATTAGCATTCCAACCAAGTCCGATCCAAGATGACTCCTGATCCGGGCTAATTCCCGCATGATAGCTTAGCGGCAAAGTAAATTCCGCGTCAGTTCCAATAGGCACCGATAGGATCGGCATATTAAAGTTGAAATCTCCGGTTAAGAGATTAACCATATCCGTAGCACTGGCTTCTTCATACGAAGTGAACTCAGGTTGATGAGGACCAGTGGTTAGTGCATAACTTACGTTTGGAACAATTATTCCATTCAACGCAAGTATTATTGAAAATGCGCACAAAGTCCGCTGAATCACTTTCTTCCTTAAAAATCTCATAGTATTAGTTTAGTTAGGTCTAATGAAGGAATCGACTTGATGTTATTAATTTCGAAATCAAACGCATGAAGCCCCGTACCAAAGATTTTGTCATCAAATAAAACTTCAAATTCTCCAGATTTTGATTTCAAAGAGCTCTCAAATGCAATTAATAAATCTGTACTCTGACTGCTTCCAAAAGTTCTTGTATGAATGGTCGCTTTGGTAAGTATTGTATCACCCGCATGGACTAACTTAATATCTCTCCCCACCTTCGTTGCTAGATAAGTATTCACTTCACCAAATCTGATAGGATCCCTTGCAAAACTCGTTTCTACTTCGGTGCCTTTCTTTTGCATCCTTAGTAAGAAATAGTCAATGCCGTTAAATAATTGACGTACCGAATCTATCTGTTGTCCCATAAGGGACAAGGACTTAACCTCTTGCAATACAATTATTTCGACGGGCCTATAAATTACTTCAAACCTATATTCGTCCTCAACATAGTTGGATCGTAGCCCATTTGCGGGTTGATTACAATAATCAATTAACTCTTGAACTGATTGAGCCTCCTTATTACATGAGATAAAACTTAAAATCAGAAAGAAATAATGAAGCTTGAGTTTCATATATCTCACTTAGAATTCATCCGATCATACTCTTGATTCAAACCTTTCAGCACCTCATCAGTAATATCTAAACCCTCGTCTGCATATGCGATTGAGCCTAATTGAGTCGCAGCCAAAATTATTTTGTATTTACTGGCTTTACCGTAGCGCTTTAAATAATCATTAACCTTATTTAATATTTGCTTGGCCAACTCATCATCTTGCTTCTTCGACTCATCCTTTAACGCTTGCTGATAGTTGATATAGACTTGCCTCTTGGACTTTATTAATTCTTCGATCAAAGAAAGCTCTCGCTTCGATACGATTGACTTTTTCGAATTATACTCATCTACTGCTAATTTAAACTCACTTTCTAGGGTGTCTAGCCGCATTTTCCATGCGGCCCGTTTGGACTGCAAAGTTTTTTTCGATAGCTCCAACCCTTTATATCCACTTATTAATTTCACTGCATCAACATAAACTATCTTATCGTCTTCTTTAAAGAATAACAGTACCACTAATAGAAGTGCAGTCAAAGCCGCCACGAATGAAGTATAAATGACTACCGTTGGTTGTTTTACATCAGACTTTGCCATCATTTACTTTATTATTTCCACTCTTAATCTAGGAGTTTATTCATTAGTTTAAAAATTCATCTACACCTTTCAATTAATTCAAAACTATAGAACATGTAATTTTAAGAGTAAAAAACAATTTTAAATATTGTTCATATACCCTATTTTTAGGGTATTGACTTTTATAGCATAAATACAGGTAGTAATCTTTTATGAAAAGTAAGGCTTTGCTTATCGTTGATGATCATCCAATTTTCAGAAGATCGCTTGTAAGATTAATTTCATTATTTGACAGAAATTTCAAATTCTTTGAAGCCGAAAATGGCTTAGAAGCAATTAAAATAATAGGGAAAATCAAGATCGATCTAATAATTCTTGACATCCAAATGCCCAAAATGAATGGGATTGATTGCCTCAAAGAAGTAAAAGTTCAGGCTCCAAATACAAAAGTGATCGTACTTACCCAATTTGATGAACCTTCCCTAATTGTATTACTAGCTCAACTTGGCGCGGAAGGTTTTTTATTGAAGGAATGTGATCCTGAAGAATTAGAAACAGCCATCGATGCGGTGCTCACGATCGGTCATTATTTCAATAGCGTAGCGGAAGAAGCTATAAAAAATTACAATCTGAAAAAGGGCTCACCAATTGCAAATCTTGAGTTAACCCCGCGAGAAATCGATGTAGCGAGGTTTGCGATCAAAGGACTTAACTCTGATGAAATTGGAATTGAACTAAACTTGTCAGCTCAAACATATCTATCTCATCGTCTTCCAACCGTTTTAAAATCAAGTCAAGAGACATCGTTCGGGTTCTAATATCCACCTCATTTGGATCAAATGGATTCTCTATCTGAGGAGATGCGGCGTCTATTACTTCTTCTCTCTCGACTTCGACATTTTCATCGTCTACGAAAATATCTTCGCGAAAATCCTTTTCTACATCTTCTCGTATCGCTGCCTCGGAGGTCCTTTTTCTTATTTCAATTGGGTCCACATTTAACTTTGATTCACCCAACTCGGTTAATACCCAGATACCTCGCATTGGATTATCAATTAATCCCGCTCGTTTCAAATAGTTGCGTGTCCATGCCAACTGGTAGCCTAGTTCAGTCCGATTTCCTTCATTGATGTTGTGAATTTTATTCTGCAGGTTGTATGGGAGATTCCATATCCTAGCTATTTCGCTCTCCATCTGCTCAACGGAAACAACACCATTGAACGATCGCATGCTGTCTAGAACTGTCTGAAAAAGTTCATCAAAACTTGGTATTCTAGGTTCTTGCTGAACACTGGCTGTTGATCCTTTTGTGATGACATTAAGTAATTCAGAGTCATCAAGCAGGTGTTTATGTAATACTGTTCGGTTCTTTAAATAGAAAAGGAAATTAGTAGAGCGAAAGCAAACTGCAATCTGACCAATGGAAGTTTTATGCTGAGAAATACCTATCTGGAGTGCTTTAGCAACATTTTTTATGTCTATGAAGCAATTAAATGCGCGGCCGATATTGTGGCCCCAGTCATGAATATCCCAAGCACAGAGTACTATATCAGGAAATTCTTCTCGCCGATAAACGGCCATAATCAAACTTATTTCTATCTCGGACTGGACTATATCGAAACCTCTCCGATCTAATGAGGCTGAAAATTGCGCTCTCTTCTCAAATGGTCGATTATCTCTTCCGCCAAAGGTTAGTTTCTTTAAATAGATATGAAGGGTCACTAATTTGCTCTGAAGAAGAACTTGAAATTTGTAGTAACCGCCTGGCCCAGAAGCAATCTTCTTCGGATTAATATTCACCTTTTGAAATACGTCCTCTAATGCCTTGACTTCATCGAATTCAACGAAGGGTACGCCTTCTTCCCACCCACCATCAATTTTTGCTTCGTACTTAATCATTTGAGGTCAACAATTTAACAATGTTCATGTATCCCAGTGCCGACTCGACCACTTAAGTAAAAGTACTGCTTCTTGATTTGCTTCGCTAATGCGAATGCGAGGATCGGTGGCACCGCATTGCCCACTTGGCGCCATTGTTCCCGATAAGTACCAACAAATATGTGGTCATCAGAAAAACTTTGAATGCGCCGAATTTCAGCGATTCTTAAGAACCTATTTTTCCAGTGAAATGGCCCCATGTTGTTTGAGTGACTGGCTTGAATTGTCCAAGAGGGACGTTCGGGAGACAATTTTAATAAAAATGACCAATATCTAGATCTCCATTTAAACAGGGGCTTGGGATATCCCCTTTCCTTTGTGAAAAAAAGGTAATTATCACCGGGCGGCACAAGTTTCAGTAGATTTTTATGTTTCGACCCAGCTTCCATTTTTTGATCTTCAGGCAGGTCAAAATCAATATCACCTAATACGTCTCCACATGTAATCCACTTTTTGGTTCCTTTGATTGGAGCCGATGGATCAGAATGCGTTGGGCTGGGAAATATAAAATCAGCAAGTCCCTTTTTTACACCAATACAGATGAATCTCTCGCGAGTCTGCGGAACTCCGTATTCAGCCGAATTTAAAACTTTAAAAAAAATATTGTAGCCTAGACGCTCACTTTCTTCTTTTAGAAAATCAAGTGCCGCTTTATGAGGTTTGTAGACGAATCCATGCACGTTTTCAAAGAAAAAAAAATTGGGTTCTAATTCTTCAACGGCTCTGAAATAATTTGCTACCGTTATAAACCCATCTGTGTCTTCTATTCCTCTATCTTTTTCTTTTCTATAAAATCTTGACTTAGAAAAAGGTGGACAGGGCGGCCCTCCAACCAGACCATCAATAGGTCCGAATTTAATTTTTATTTCTCTAAAATTGATATCCTGAATATCAGCACATGTCACTTCTGACTTAGGGAAATTCAATTTAAGAGATTCACATGCTTTGTCCCATATATCGGTGGCGTATACAGTTTGAAAGCCAGCCTTTTCAAAGCCAGCGTCAATTCCTCCCACTCCAGAAAATATGCTTACAATTTTTGGATTTGCGTACACTGGCTTATCATCGTTCAATTTAGACATAGCTAAATATTCTCTCCCAAGAATTGTACCATCGCCTTTCCTAATAAAGGCGGCACTGCATTACCGATTTGTTTTTGCACGGATCTACGAGAACCATAAAAAATATAATCCTCGGGAAAAGTTTGGATAGCAGCAATTTCTGGAACACGGAGTCTTCTCGATGTCCAATGAAAGGGGCCAACCCATGGTCCTGGTTGAGCGGCAATTGTCCAGGATGGTTCCAATGGATGAAGCTTTAGCAAAAAACTCCAGAAGCGTTTTTGTGCGACAAATTTTGGATTTTTATAACCTGCAGCCGCTGTTAATGCGATATAGTTTTTTCCCGGTGGAACCTTTAACAAATCTGAATAGTAAGTACCCGGCTTGGTAATCTCACGTGCTTCATGATATTGTTCAATATCATACCTCCCAATCCAATTTATTACTTTTTCGTATGGTTTAAGTGATTTATTCATCGCTCGCTCTTCATCACTACCATGCGTCTTAATTGGCCTACTTACTATTGACTTCTTACGAGTGGCAATTACAAAAACTCTTTTTCTCTTCTGAGGTACACCATAATCCAATGAGTTTGCTCGAACAATTTCATACTGGTACCCCATTTTAATGATTCTTTCGCCAATATACTCAACTGCAATTCTGTTTGAAGGATGAAGTAAACTATCAACATTTTCAAGCAAAAAACCGTCAGGTTTAAGATCATCAATTAGATTTAGATATTGCTTTATCATGTTCCTAGGATCTTCGTGTCCAAGGCGGTTTTTATTAGTAATCCAATACCCCGCTTTCGAAAAGGGTTGACAAGGTGGTCCTCCTATCACGATCAGTTTTTCGGGATTATTATTCTTTAAAACATTAGAATAATCCTTCGCCTTAACCTTGGTAATGTCACTGAAGTTGTGCTCTGCATGAGCGAAGAAATCATTACTTCGAAGTGTATTAACACTATCTTGGTCAAAATCTAGGCTTGAGATGACATCCACTCCAGCAAGCTGAGAGCCAATATCCAAACCGCCAGCACCGCTAAAAAAACTTATAGCTTGAATTTTACTTTTTTTAGATTTCCTAGTCTTGGCCCCATTAACACGATAAAATGTGTTGTCGTAATTAATTTTCGCAAGCCCATCCAATTCTAGATGAATCGCATTATTTATCCTCGATTCAAATTCAGGAAAAAAGGCATGGAACTGCTTTTGACTTAAAGTCAAAGTCTGAGCCTCCTTTATTTTGTACTCGTCAAATGTGCGAAACTTATTCATTTGATGGAAAATGTATATCAATTGTTAGTTGACTTTGTGCTTGAGATTCTATGTACACTAAATAGCTGCTGTACTCAGTGTGATGAAACTTCCAGATCAATTGTAAAAATTCAGGAAGAAATTGATCGAACTTAATCCCTGCAAATCGAAATGATGATAGTAAGAGTTTACGTCCGCCAAAATGAGGGGCGACACAATCTTGAAGAAGGAATTCCTCTTCTTTTAGAGATATTGTTTGCTGACCAAAATAAGTCACTTTTACGTGTCGGATAATTCACATTCGAGCAAAGCTACTTAAAAACATGAAAATAACACAATATATTTACTAATATTTTTAGCAAATTAGCCACCTAATTCTGACTGTTCATGAATTTGATTTTCAAATAAAATAAATATTTAGGTGCCTATGGAATTCTATAAAAAATTTGGTATGTATTCATCTCGCTAACATTTACGCAACAAGAAAAAGAGCTCGTTCACCAAACAAATGGCTATTAAAAAGTCAAGGACGAGAATGAAATTGTATATCAAAAAGGAAAGGGTAGCTTCTTAATGGCACTGGAGTGAAATCAGTCCTTACTGTGATCGATTTGTTATTTGTGCAAAAAAAGTTTCTCGTTTCAGACTTGGCAGTAAAGCATTACTCTTTATTTACCAAATATATTTAACAACATTCGTCTTCGTTAAACTGATACCGTTAATAGTTATTTAAAGATTGACAGAAGCTATTTCGTTGGGAAAGTAGTTTATACGAAAACGCTGAATTCATTGCAGCTTACCATCAGTTCCAATTTATCGCTCGATTACAATTTATCGATAAAAATTCCATTAGTTTATCAGTAAATTATTAGGATGGATTAGTTCGTCTCAATTCTTAGCCATACCCTGTAAAGGCTTTAGAAATGATATGATTGTTATTATTGAAATCGTAGCACTTTTGTCTTTCAATACCCAACCATATTATTTCATTCTCCGTTGAAGAGATTACCATTGTATCCTCATTCAATTCAATTGCAGTATGCAATTGAATTGAATATAAAGCGATCATATCACCGATCAACTCAATTGCTAATTCTAATCACTCAGCCATTCAGTCACAACAAAAGATGATTTTTTTCGGCATCATAATAAGAAGAATTTAGTAACAACATCTACAGATTATCTCAATATACAAATATCGACTTCTTCTTCATAATGGTACTTGCTGACAGTTGTTGTTTGTCACCATATATAATTCAGCATCCAATCGGAATTGCCAATTCATTTTTCGAGGTTGGGGTAACATTAACTTATGTTTTATCACGAAAGTGGATGATTCTCATAAAAATTGAATCATGCTCAAGCTTATCAAAAATCACCGTGGTGCAAAAACCAAAGAGTTTATTGGAGTCATTGGGATCTATTTTATTGAAATCCTTGATGATGATCCTTTCATCAAGAAATTTCTCATTGCCGTTAAATCGAATTATCATCATACCCCATCAGATCGTTCTAGATTTTTAACCCCTGATGAACGGATGGTTTTAAAGTCTCATGAGAAGAATTCTTTAGTTATTCTTAAAACTGCGTCTAATGCGGAGCTTTACACGTGCGAGATAAAACTCTTTAAGTACCAACCATCATCGTCAACTCCCAAAGAACTGGTTATTGATGTCTTGCGATTAGCAGGACTCCGTTGGAGTAGCATTAAAGTAAGGGATAAAATTTATTCGCTAAATCGGCCACTTCCTATGCAACTTGTCGAAGAAATTCTGGCAACTGAATCTTTATAGAAAAATTAATGATTGATCCACGAAAGGCCCCGGGTAACCAAACTACTTTATGAAAACCTTCCTTATCATACAAGACTGAGGCACTGCCGGAAACAATAAAAAGCTCACCATTATTTTCAGCACAATAATCTCCAAGGTTCTTCAAAGTAGCCTTTGATTCATTTTTAACACTATACCCACTCATTGCCATTGATATCGCCTGGCCTTCATTGTCAATCTCTGAAATGACTTTCGAAAACTGCTTTTGAAAACCGCTTCCACAGTCAACCATTGTGAATCTTAGCATTTCTCCATCATAGGCGGAACAAACAAAAATCGGATCTTGTGAATTACCATGTTCGTCTGCATTCTTAAACAATTCCTTGAGAAATGCTTTCGCTTCCAGTTTATAATGATATGGTAGGATTCTCTTCCAATCTTTGCGAAAAACCTCATGCAGCAAGTAGTCTTTGAAAGCATCGATAGCATTCCTATCAAAAGCAAAAACATTTGTGGCGCCTGACTTGAATGTTGTTTCAAGGTGCCGTTCCCAACCTGAAACATATCCAAAAAGGTCTTGTGTTAAAATGACATCCGCTCCACAAGATTTGCGTGGTAAGATGCGTAATTGATTGTTCGACTTTCGAAAGGTTAGTGACATTGCCGCATAAACAGTAGATAAATTTCCATGAATAGCTTGAATCTGCTTCATGTCACAAACCAATTTCGCCCCTTTATACTTATTTCCAAAGGTCGTTATCCTTCCGATGACGGAAAATCCTTTTTCATCTGTAGTTATTTTTTCAAATCCCGATTTGTGAACTACTCTCATAGACTGATTTATTTTTCAAAATTGTATGCAACTGATTCAAAATTGACAGCCTTGATATTTTCTACGGTAATCTTCTCAAAACCAGCACGCACCGACTCTATAGCGGCCAACCTGATAAGTGTCACAATTTCTCCTATAGTTCCATTAGTAAGTGAATAGATAAACTGAGCCATGCTCGGTTCGCTTAGATTCGAGGGTTCTTTCAGAGGTAAAATAGCTTCATAAGTCCGTAACAACCTTTGAAAATCTTCGTTGCATTCCCACCTGGTCAAATAAATCTTTTTGAATCGATTATCAAGCTGTGAGTCCCTCGCAAACACATTCCGTGCTTCCAAAGTACCAAACGCGACCATAGGAAGTAATATCTCATTGGATATATATTTCATGGTGTCTAATATAGTTCTCTGTTTTTTATCTGGTATTCTATCTAAATGTTGCACTTCATCAATCATTAAACACCGCACATCATATTCACGTAATGAATCAATTACTACGTCTCGTATAAAATCTACCTTCCCGGAAAATACAATGGGTAGCATCATACCCTTCAATATAGAATTGTAAAAGCACCTCACATCCGGTCCAGGGGGCATCTGTATGCTTACAACTGGCATCTGTATTTTTCCGCTTTCGGTTGTTGTCATTCGGTATCTTGATTCAACACGTTTCCTAATCGATGTTTTTCCATTATCAGTGGATCCTAGAATGAGCAAGCTGTGCATGCGATTCATTCGCTCCATTTTAATCAAATTTTCGATACGTTCCACAATCTTTTTAGCTGATAGATACCCAACCCAATTGTCAGTCTGGATCAACCTGATTCTCTTTTCTACATCTTGTTCGCCGCAACTACTCAGAAAATTGCGAGTGAATTCAGTTAAATGATCTGCGCGTTGTGAATTCGAATTCATCATAAATTTCAATTTCAGTTTTTAGATTTTTAAGTGCAGGTGGGAGAGTTAGTTTATCTGGTAATTCAGAAGATCGCTTTTTCTCTTTGGCCATCCTTTTTTCTCTCTCATTCTTTCTTCTCTGGTGCTTCGTTTTTTTTGCTGATTCTTCCTCTAGGCTTCGGAGCCTTCGGTGGGTATCAATGATGTTTCTGTCAGTAATGTCAATTTTGGTCTTTTTAAGTTCATTAACAGCTCGGCGTAGATCCCAAATACTTACAATGTCTGGCTTGAAATTCATCGTGCATGGAATTTCATGATACCGTTTGTCAGCCGGATTTAAAAAATAAATGGAAGAGATATCTCGTGGATCGATCCTAAAAACAAATTCTCGCTTTGCCTTTTTCTTTCCTCTAGAACCTTCATCTTCAGCATTTATCCACTGAGTCAAGACGCCCGAGTAATAACGAAGATTTTCCAAGCTAACTCCCGTTCTCTGAATAGTTCTTCGTTTTAAAGGTAGCCAGTCGAAATGAAGCCTGTCTTCATCTGTAATCAAAGCAGGTAAACCAATTCCAAAAAAACCATTTTTACCTTCCAACCCGTCAGCCCACCTCTGTAATGGACTTACCCCCTTCAATCCTTTATGGGGTTTTGTATGGTATTCTTGGGCGACCCATATAGTGAACCATTTTTCGAAATCTGATATAGTAAGGTGTGCAGATTTTTCAGGTCGGAACTTAGATCTAAGTTCTTTACTCACTCCGGTATACCCAGATAAGTTTTTGAGTTGAGAAGCGACTGTTCCCATTAGCCTTTCGATATAAGCACCAAACTCTGGTTTCGCTACCGGTCGCCACTTTAATGTGATCTTATATTCAGACGTACTCTCTTTTAACATCTCACCTCTAAAATCTTTTCCATTGTCGGCATGCAAGGCAGCCATCTTACCCCAGCAAGGCCATGAAATATCTTCTAGCCCTAAGGATTGAAGATATTTCTCCTTACGTAAAAGAGCATGTATCACAGCGCGACCTATGGAAAAACTGCCTGGTGGATCATAGGAAATGTAAAAACCAAGAATTACTCTACTGAATACATCTATAAGCAGGGTAATCCAAGGTCTTTCAATCACTTCGCGTTTCTCTTCATCGACTAACATAATATCGAGCTTAGTATGATCAATCTGTACCAGTTCCAATGGAGTTTCTACATATGGTATAGTTCCAATCTTGGGATCCCACACTTGCGAAGCTGTACGTGGTCCCTGCCTGCGTTCTACCCGCTCTCGTTTTGATATTCTATTAATCCTTCTACGGAGCGTGTTTTCACTGGGAATCGGCAAATTCAAATCAGTAAGTACCCCTATCAAATGTTTATATGTGCTGTCTATTTCCCTTGAGTTAAAATATTCGGTTTCAATTGCCGCTATAATTTGTTTTTCGACACGTTCGTCTAGTCTTCCTTTATCTTTTCCGCCTTTCTTCTCACTATCGACCAAAGCCCCTACGTGGCCATATTGTTTGAATTTTTCAATCCATTTATATAGCGTTGACACATTCAACGAGTTTGCAGTAGCAACCTTGATCAAAGATTCTTTATCTCCTTTCATCTCATTGAGAAAAGGCTTGATGATACTTAATCTCCATTTTGCTTTTTCTTGTTGCTTGGCAGAATGGCTATCAAATGGTTGGTCTCCAGGATCAGATACTTCTGCAATTGATGCTGGCTTCTCATTCAGGTCACAAATTTTTACATAAAAAGGCTCGAGAGTTTCTTCGTCTATTAACCAGACTTCATCAAGGCCTTTCGTTTTTCTAATTAAGCAAGCCTTGCCTTTGTAATACACTCTTTCATTGGTCTTAAACTGTATCATAAGTATCGATATTTTATTTTGTTTGGATCATCACAGAGCTTTACCCTAGTTTTCATCGTTAGTCTTTTCAACATATTTCCTTGTAGCTTCTTCTCGAATAACATAGCCCAGATTGTGGCAAGAATCAAAGGTCCGCTATCTTTTGCCTGTCGGACCAACTCCTCAATTGGCATCCCACCGCTTCGAAGTTTATCCCTGATGAAATCTTCGCTGACAGGGTTAATTGGATAATCTTGAAATCTGAATAGACGCCTGATATTATGAACGAATTCTGTTCTCAGCTCTTTGTCAGTGATCACCCGAAAACCCCAATTCTTTTCTGCAGAAAACTTTTTAGCCGCTTCATTGTTGCGCTTATGAACCTGACGGTTATGCTTGATCCATTCCTTCGTTTTCACCTCAAATAGAACCGAGGGACTTCCATGATATTCGACTAGGTAATCAGGGACATAAGTTCGCTCGGTTCCAGTTTGATCAGTGTAGGAAATTTTAACTGGCTGTGAAATGTAGCCAGATACGCCATCATCGAATGACAGCATATAAAGAAAATTTTCCTCAAGGGAAGATTCAAATTGCACACCTGTATTCTTTTTACTCGAAACAAGACCTACGATTGTAACTCCATTGCTTCGAACCTTTCTTACTGGTTTGTCCATTAATGATTTTATTTAATAGTTTCATCTATTTTAATAGTTTCATCTATACCCATCGACTGAAAAGGTGCAGACTTACTATAAGTGCTATCGAAGTAGGTGATTATTGAAGGTGGGTAGGAAAAAAATATTTTTTCTTCGATTTTAGGCTAAAATCGCAATATTTCATTTCAAAAAATCCTTATTTTTATTGAAATCTCACCCCTCTAAGAAAAAATAACCACTCGGATACACAATCTTGAAGGGTATAGAATAGACAAACATTATAATCGGAATGGCAACTACTCAGATTGACTTCGACAGCCCGGAATGGCGAGTTTTAATTCGAAACCTCTATGCATATGCTGCTGTCCTGTTCAGAAAACACCATAAGAAAGAAACAAATGACAGGGGCAAAAGTATTCACGATTATGTTAGCGAAGCAATCGAAAAACACATTAATGGAAAAGACAATTTTGATAAAAGCAGATCGAACTTGAACTACTACTCTTTGTTGGAATACCATCTAAAAAAAAACATTATTAGGCGTTCGATTTCCAATGACCATCTCCCTCATACCAAACGCGAGTATTCTCAGAAAAAAAAGGAACTATTGACTGAAACTAATCTTATTCCCGTTTCACCTAAACCTAAGGCTTCATCAACCGAACCTTCGGGGTTGGGAACTTATGACACCGAAATCCTCTTTGATGAGATTAGTAAGAGAGCTAGTGGGGACCATATAGTAGAGCAAATTATCCTTGCAATTTGGCTTGGAGGTTTCGAACTTAGCAACCGGTTAGCAATCTGCACTGAGTATAACATAACGCAAGCTGAATTTGATAAAGGAAAAAAGAGATTCATGACAATATTGAATCATGTATTTAAAAAACTAAACTGGAATATCGCAGAATATGATAACTGACAAGGACAATAAGATCGAAAAGCTGTTCGATGAATACGCAGACTTTGTTTCTTCGGATGAAGAATCTGAGGCTTATCTTATAGAAAATGGATATGATCCCGAGCAACTAGTGAACGAAGGGATTCGCAGGGCGAAAATCATACAGCTACAATTGGCCTCAAAAAAGACCGAACAAGAATTCGCTCAACTAAAAGCATCACTTTTTCAAAAAGCTAAAGATCATGTAGAAAAGCTGCTGAGCAATGCTTCTTTCAATCTTGAAGAGTTCTTGTTACATGAAAAATTAAATGTTGCTTTCAAAAACTTTAAAGATCTAACTCCATTGGAAACAAGAGAGTTTCTTGAACGTCATTTCCTTCTCAAACTAGAACGGGAAGCGAAAGATACCTCCAAATAACAATCGCTATGCTCACCAAGGCCGAGGAAGCCGCTCAGAAGATTCTTGATGAATACGCAATAGATAATGCTCTGAGTCTAGCAGCCCTCTCAGTGAAGGATTTAGTCCAAGCCAGAGGTGCCTTTTATGAAGAATCTCCGATGGAAGGTAAAGATGGTCGCATTGTTACCTTCAATGGACGGAGCATCATAACAATTAGCAAGTTGATCGCCGATACAGGCAAAAAACGTTTTACAACTGCACATGAGCTTGGACACTACGAACTCCACAAGCACCTAGTCGTAAATGCGGATACTCACTTTGAATTGTACAACTGGTTCCAGGCTGGTTCTCACGAGAAAGAAGCAAATGAATTTGCATCCCAACTTTTGATGCCCTCAAAGGTTTTTAGAGAGCATTGCGATGGGAGAAAGTTCGGACCGAATTTAATTGATCATCTATCCCAAACTTTTATCGTAAGCAAGACAGCAACAATCTTGAGATTTATTAAGGAGGGAAATCACCCTATTTGCGTTTTCTGTTCACATGATAACAAAGTAAAGTGGTGGCAAATGTCAAAAGAAATGGAGTCCATGGAACACGACTTTATTGAACACGATAAATGGGTTCGCTACAAAATTGGAGTTTCTACCAAATTCCCGCCACCCCCTGAATCAGTAGCAGGCCAACTCATGAATGATCCTAAAAAAGGGCAAAATATTTCAAGGTTTCAGGAAATTGATAAATCAACCTGGTTTTACACCCTTCCAGAAGACAACCCAATTATGTACGAGTATTGCAATTTTATACCAGCTTATAATTTTGCTTTGAGTGTGGTTTGGGCGGATTAGCTTGTCAATATTTCCAATTTCAAAGTTTTCCCTAATAAGCCTATTGAAACTAATATTTTCGAGTCCTTATTCTTTATACAACGTTATTTTCAAATTATACTTAGTTGAAAATGAGTCGAAATAAACAAACGCCCCTTTCAAATTACGACCCCATCATTCAGTCTCGTTTAGTATGTAAATTTGTTAGCTAGTCTAATTTTGTTTGGGAATAATTTCTAAAAAAATGACACATTTAATTGTTTTCACGCAGTGTTAGTCTAAAAATGCGTGAGAACCAACAAGTTTTACCCACTTCTGCGATTATTCAAGCATCCTGTTGTAATCTTTAAATATGGAATTGATTGGCCCCGAAAGGCTTCTGAAATTCAGGAAATCGATCAACTCAAATGGAAAAAACAATAAAAATTGGATAGCTATACAGATAACTAATCCAGCCAAACAATAGGCAGATCAGGCTGACATAAGTCATAATTTTTTAATGTGCCCTCACCTACTTTTGAGCTAATTATTTTGAAAGGTTATGCTCAACTTCATCATGTACAGCACAATGCTTATTCACGGATTAATTCACTTCATCGGCTTTGGCGAAGCGTTTCAATTATTGCCTACGCCACAGTTTACAAAACACGTATCTAAATTTTATGGCGTTATTTGGCTGGGTGCCGGTTTGATGTTTTTAGTGGTCTTTGTAATCGCCCTACTTCAACTAGACGGATGGGTATATATTTTACTATCTACAGTTGCCTTATCACAACTACTTATTCTGGTCTATTGGCACGATGCTAAGTACGGAACAATACCCAATGTTGTATTATTGGGGTTTTACTTGGTGAATTTAGTAAACTGACTGGCTATCAAATACATTTCAAAAATGACCTAATCTTTCGCTGTATTAATTGTCCGGCATAATCACTGCCAAAACCAGATAGATTAATACTCCGGTGGAGATTCCGCGTAATGTGACCACCTTTTTTCGCGGTAAACTGACCACCTGATTTCGCGCCAAACTGACCACCGTTTTTCGCAGCAAATTGACCACCCGTTTTAATGATGTAATTGTATGTAGATCGGCTGCCTTGAAGCTAGATTAATAGGGCTACTTACGCCTTCATAAATCAATCTTCCATGGCCAATAAATCGATCCATATGAGCAAGCTTAGACATGTACTGAAGCTCTATTGTCAGGGGCAAAGTAAGCTACACATTAGCACCACTACGGGACTTTCACGCAACACTGTAAAGAAGTACCTATACACCTTCACGGCCTTAAAAACTACTTGGGAAGACATTGGTAAGCTATCTGATAAGGACCTAGATGAGTTATTTAATAAAGAGCCATCCTTGGCTATTGATGAGCGTATCGTAGCCCTTCATGAGTTTTTAAAGCAGCAGGAAAAGCGTTTGCGTCAGCGTGGCTTTACGCTCCTACGTTTATGGGAGAGCTATCACAGCCATCATCCGGAAGGATTTAAGATGACTGCCTTCTACAAGCATTATAATCTTTGGAAAAGACGCGTGCATCCCAGTATGCACATGGAGCACAAGGCTGGTGACAAGATGTTTGTAGACTTTACGGGTGAGAAGCTTCATGTTGTTGATCCAGATACAGGTGAGCTAAAAGCAGTTGAGGTCTTTGTAGCCATCCTGGGAGCCAGTCAACTCACCTATGTAGAAGCTGTTGAGAGCCAGCGCGTAGAGGATTTTATTAGCTGTTGCGAAAATGCCCTTCATTACTTTGGTGGTGCTCCTAATGCCATCGTTCCTGATAATCTCAAGTCTGCCGTAGTGCGTAGTAATCGTTATGAACCAAAGCTCAACGAAAACTTTGAAGCTTTCGCTGATTACTATGGCATGGTGGTACTACCCACCCGGTCTTATAAACCCAAAGACAAAGCACTGGTAGAGGGTGCTGTAAAGATTACTTACATCCGCATATTCGCTTCTCTTCCTCAAAAGCCTGCAGAGTCTATTGAAGAGCTTAATACCCGCATACGCTCATTATTGGAAATACATAATCGTACCTCTTTTAAAGGACGGAACTACTCTCGCCTTCAGCAGTTTGAAGAGATGGAACAAACCCATCTACAACCTCTTGTTGAAAAGCGATTTGAGCTTCGTAGTTCTTCAGTAGCTACTGTGATGAAAAACGGACATGTGTGTCTGGGGGCCGATAAGCATTACTACAGCGTTCCGTATGCCTATATCAATAAAAAGGTAAAGGTGCTGTTTAGTAAATCCAAGGTGGAAATCTTCTATAAATACGAATGCATCGCCGAGCATGGACGTGTACGAAGTGCTCATAACTACACAACAGATCCCAAACACATGGCCACCCATCATCAGGTGCTGGCTGAGTGGAACCCAGACTTCTTTTTGAATCAAGCGCGTAGCATCGGAAAAGAAGTAGAATACTTTATCGCTCAGGTACTCAACAAGAAGCCGCATCCCGAGCAGGCTTATAAGTCATGTCAAGGGATTTTGTCTTTTGCTAAACGTGTTGGCCACCAGCGACTGATTAAGGCTTGTCAGCGGGCTCATGCCTATGGGCTATATCACTTCAGGGCCATAGAAGATATTCTAAATAGAGGACTTGATGTCTATGATTTAGAAGAAGATAAGCAACTTCCTATGCCTCGTCACGATAATATCCGCGGCACTAATTATTACCAGTAATACAATGTTAAACCTTTAAACAACAATACAATGAATGAACACACAATGGAGAAAATGAAAACCATGAAGCTGCACGGAATGGTGCGTGCCTTCCAAACAAGCCTTCTGTCCGACACCGCTCAAGGCTATACAGCCGATGAGTTATTATCTATGCTGGTAGACTCCGAGTGGGATGAACGCTACAATCGAAAATTAAACCGGAACGTGAAGAATGCCCGATTCCGTTACAAGGCTGCCGTTGAGCAAATCAACTTTGAGACACCTAGAGAACTCAATAAGAACTTCATCCTCAGGCTGGCCGACTGCGCGTTCATAAACAAGAAAGAGAATGTTCTTATTACTGGCAGCACCGGCATCGGTAAGAGTTATATAGCCTCTGCCTTGGGGCACCAAGCCTGCTCTCTGGGTTATAAAGTGTTATATGAACACACAGCTAAACTTTTTGCGAGGCTAAAAATGGGCAAGGCCGATGGTACCTACTTGAAAGAGATCACAAAGATGGAAAAACAAGACTTGCTAATCATTGACGACTTTGGTATCCAACCCCTGGATCAGCAAAGCAGGACAATACTCATGGAGATTATTGAAGATCGCCATGGCAAGCACTCTACCATATTCACATCCCAAGTACCAGTAGTTCTTTGGCATGAAGTGATTGGTGAACAAACGATAGCCGATGCCATCCTGGATCGTATTATCCATGACGCGCATAGGCTAGAATTAAAGGGTGAATCAATGCGTAAGAAAAAGTCTATATTGACAGAAGAAAACACAGAAAACGAAAACTAAAAATGAGGCCATCAGCAACCGAAAAAAACATACCGTTACATCATCAAATTGTGGGTTAACTTTTGGTGGTCAGTTTACCGCGAAAAACAGTGGTCAGTTTGCGCGGAATTTCCAGCTAAGTCGACTAAAAAAACTCAAGAGTCTTTAGAAAATCAATAAAATTGAGGCATAAACTCAATATTATTAAGACTAGCTAATTGCTCATTAACCCTGCTTGTCGCCACAAAAATTCAACGAATGAAATTTATCAGGGCCGTTTTTTTGATCTTTTCCGTACCCATTTGTGGGGCTTTGAGCCAATCAGAAATTCGCTTTGAACATTTAACGGTGGACGATGGGCTTTCTCAATCTTCAATTACCTCACTGATTCAAGACGGTTCGGGTTACTTGTGGATTGCCACTTTGGATGGTTTAAATCGATACGATGGCAACACATTTAAAGTCTATCGAAACACTCCGATCGCTCAATCACTTCCGGAAAATTATATCTATCGACTTTTCTTAGATGAAGACCAAACCGTCTGGTTTAGTTATGTTAATGGAATCAGTAAATACAATCGTATTAACGATAATTTCATTAATTATCGTATCCAATTTGAGTCGGGGCGGGAATACAAAGTTTGGAAATTTCTACCATTATCACCCCAACGTAATTTATTGTCGACCAATTTTGGTATTCTGGAACTTGATCCCCTTCAAAAGGTAATTACAAAAAGTAAGGAGTTCGCATTTTTCGAAAATCAAAATGTATCAAATATAATTCGAACAAGCGATGGCAATTTTTGGGTAATTGCTAACCATGTATTATGGTTGAAAACTTCAAGTTCTCTGAACTGGATTAAGTTATCAGACAAGAATGAAAGCTTGATGGGTACTTACTTCAAAGCGACTGATGAAATCTACTTTCAAGATAAAAACAGATTATCTAAATACGATCCAAAAATAAAAAGCTTAAAAACTCTTTTTGAATTTCCACCCAGCGAAGAGTTCAATCCAAATGATTGTGGAATGGAAAAAATGAGCAATGGCGATATTTGGGTACATCGCAGAGCGATCTATATTTTTAACCCAAAAGATGAATTAATAAAAAAAATAAGTTATTCCAGCAAAAGCTCATCCGGACTTTCATCCAATAACATTAGTGATGTATACCAAACTAAAGACGGTGTAATTTGGGTAGCAACCAATGGCTTAGGTTTAAATAAATATAATCCTTACCGATCTGTATTCAACTTTCACACCAATCCAAATTATGATGGCCCAACCAATCATTTCGTTACAGGTATTTATACTGAAAACGACAAGCATGTATGGGTCAATTTTTGGGATCGCCTAGAGCTGGTCGATATTACAACTGAAGAAAGGAAAGAATTCTATTTGTTAGATAAAAATAAAAATAGAGTGCATGTCAATCGATTGATTGCAGATGACATCAGCCACGCGTGGCTCGCAACCTCTGATGGTCTTAAATACTTTAACAAAGGTCGAATAGAAACAATCGAGTTAGAATCACTCTGCGATTCCAGACCCGATATATATGACATGGCTAAAACACCATTCAGCACACTTCTTTTCTCATCAAGTTGCGGTACAATGGAATACAATCCTCGTACAAAGAGGTTAAAAGTATTAAGCGAGCGCGGAAGTTTAGTGCTCAGCCCAATGGGCGAAGAATACTGGATTGTTTTGATGGATAAAATAGCGATCATCAGAGCAGACAAAAACAATGAATACACTGTTCATACATCAGAAATGTCATCGCTGTTGCTTCAAAAAGAAGCTAAGTGTTTTTTTCTTGATCGGTATGGCAACCATTGGATAGGAAGTTGGGGTGGAGGTTTGAGTTTATATGACTCAAAATCAAAACAATTTGTTCAATATACTGAAGTAGATGGGCTGCCTAATAATGTGATTTATGGCATTTTGGATGATGCACATGGCAACTTATGGCTAAGTACCAATTATGGCTTATGTGTTTTTGATCCATTGCAGCGAAAAGTAATCCGCAATTTTACCAAGAACGATGGACTTCAAGGCAACGAATTTAACACACACGCATTTTTCAAATCGCCCAATGGCATGATGTATTTCGGAGGTGTAAATGGGCTCACCTATTTTAATCCTGAAGAAGTCCTTCAAATACCCACACTTGTACCTGAAACAATTATAACCAGTTTCATGGTTAACAATACGCAAAAAGAAAAATTAAAAAATGGAGATGACATTAACCACTCCCTTTTTAAAAAAGAAATCCATCTGGATTGGAGCGAGCGCAATTTCTCATTGAAAATTGCCGGGCTTAGCTTTACTCAAAACGCAGGCGTTCGTTTTAAATATCAATTAGCCGGCTTTGATGAGAATTGGAATTACATCGGTCAGGAAAGTCAGATTGCCTTTACAAATATTCCTCCAGGCACCTATACGCTCCACATAAAAGCCTCCGACACAGCTGGTCATTGGGAACCCGAAGGTATATCACTCGTAATCGAAGTAAAGGCTCCTTATTGGAGAACGTGGTGGTTCTATTCCCTCGCAGTTCTAAGCTGCATTGTTGGTATCTACCTGATTTATCTATTACGAATCAGAAATATCCGTATCCGGAATAAAAATCTTGAGCAGGAAGTTGCATTACGTAAAATGGAATTGGACTTAAGCGAAAGCAAATACAAAGAATTGGTCGGCAACATTCCAATTGGCGTGTACTCGGTAGTGCGTTCCTTGAATGGTGAAAACAAAGTAACCTATGCAAGTCCTACCTTCTGCGAGTTAAATGGCTTAACTGAGCATGAAATTTTAGATGACTATCAAGCCCTGCTTAAACGTCTCCACATAGATGACAAGGTAAAATTTGTTGAGTTAGTACAAGAATCCGTGCGCACCTGTCAGCCTTTTATATGGGAAGGTCGAGCCGTTATTAACCAGCAACTAAAATATATCCATATTGAGTCCAAACCGAAGAAACAACCCGATGGAAGCATCATCTGGAATGGCATCGAATACGATATTACTGATCGCAAGCAGGCAGAAGAAAAAATACGAATTGCAAACGAACAGCGTCAGGCTATTTTAGATAACGTACCTGCATTTGTGTTTTGTAAAGACTATGATGGCAAATTCTTATTCGTCAACGAACTATTCTCCAAATTTCATAATCGCACTTCACACCAAATTATTGGACTTACAGATTTTGAATTATACTCATCGAATAAGTTAATCAGTCAATTTCAAGAAGACGACAAAAAAGTCATTAATTCCGGTAAATCTCTTTTCATTCCTCAGGAGGTAGTTGAGTTGGAAGATGGTAGCAAAAAGTACTTTCAAACTACCAAAGTTCCGATTCATATCACCGGTTTAGAAAAGCCAGCCGTGCTAGGAGTGGCTATTGATGTGACAGCTCGCATAGAAATTGAAAATGAATTACTGAAAGCTAAAATGCAGGCTGAAGCTGCCAGCACTGCTAAGTCTGACTTCCTAGCAAATACCAGTCATGAAATCAGGACACCACTCAATGGCGTTATTGGTTTCACTGACTTGCTTAGCAAAACGAATTTAAATACCATTCAACAACAATACGTTTCTACTATTCATCACTCGGCCAATACACTACTGGATATCATTAACGACATTCTGGACTTCTCTAAAATTGAGGCTGGAAAACTGGAGCTCTCAATTGCAAAAACAGATATCTATGAAATCGGCATTCAAGTTGCAGATATGGTTAAGTATCAGGCGCACAAAAAGGGAGTTGAATTTTTGTTAAACATCTCTCCTAACGTTCCCCGGTTTATCTGGGCAGACGAAGTGCGACTCCGCCAAATCCTGATCAACTTGTTGGGTAACGCCATCAAATTTACCGATAGCGGAGAGATTGAATTAAAAATTGAAGCCAATACAGCATCTGAATCAGGGGAAACTCCTTTTCACTTTAGTGTGCGTGATACAGGCATTGGCATTCAAAAACAAAATCAAGAAAAGATATTTGAAGCCTTTACACAGGAGGACACTTCCACTACCAAAAAATTTGGAGGCACGGGTCTTGGGCTACCAATTGCTAATCGCTTGCTAGCGCTTATGAACTCGCAACTCAAGTTAGCGAGTGAAAGTGGTCAAGGAAGCACTTTTTATTTTGATATTCAATTCAAGAGCCAAGCTGGCAAAGCCATCGAATGGGAAAACATCGATCATATTCAACGAGTGCTGATTGTGGATGATAACAAAAACAACCGCCACATTCTTACTGATATGCTTGCGTTAAAAGAAATTGCTTGTGATAGCGCGGCCAACGGAAAAGAAGCACTCAAATGTATTAAGAGCGGAAAATCGTATGATGTCATTATCATGGATTACCACATGCCGGAAATGAATGGTCTCGATACTGTTCGTAAAATCAGAAAAGCACACAATGGCTATCAACAACCAGTGATACTTCTTTATAGTTCTTCAGACGATGACCAGATCAATAAGCAATGCGAAGAACTAAACATCCACCAGCGGTTGGTAAAGCCTGCCAATATCCAACAATTGTATCATTCGCTTTCGCGGATTCGCATAAAAAATACGAATCCGGATACTAATTTGAATACCGGATTGAGAGAAAATTCTTTTTCCTCTTTATGCATTCTGGTAGCCGAAGATAATGCCGTGAATTTATTGCTGGCAAAATCGATTTTGGCAAACCTCATGCCCGGAGCAAAAATTGTAGAAGCTGAAAATGGAATACTGGCTGTGGAATGTTACCGCAATGAAAATCCGGATTTGGTATTTATGGATGTGCGTATGCCGGAAAAAAATGGATACGAAGCTACAAAAGAAATTCGGGCTCTAGAAAAAGAAAAACATATACCTATTATTGCCCTTACAGCGGGCACTGCCAAAGGTGATAAAGAGAAATGCCTAGAAGCTGGCATGGACGATTACATCAGCAAACCCCTCGTGCAGGAATCGCTTGCCATGGCCATTGAAAAGTGGTTACACATTCCAATGTCAGAGCGAGCCGAAGGTACCGGGGTCTCGCATCTGCATTTTGACAAAAATCAACTTCAAAAAAGACTGGAATCCAACGACCTAATTATAGGCCAAGTACTGCAAGTCTCTAAAAAAAATATGCAACAATACCTTCTTGAAATAAATAAATCAGTTGAGGCTAATGACCGGTCTCAGTTGAGTGAAGAAGGTCATCGACTAAAAGGGCTCGCCTTGAGTTGTTGTTTTCATGCGCTGACCCATTTAGCAGAAAGACTGGAACGATTGGATTTCAACGATCAGAAGAACCTGCTTGTTCTAATCCGGGAGATTGAAACCGAAATAGCCTATCTCATGCAAATTAACTATCCATGATTTAGTACTAATACCTAAGCCACCTAAAATACGCATCTCATTATCTGCATTATTTTGAAACTCAGTATGATGAAAAGAAATCGTTCCATTCTGTTTCTAGTGGTTGCCATCAGCAGCTTAACTATTGAAATCGGTTATGGCCAAACTCAAGAAGATAGTCTAAAACGAGTGCTCAGCAATGGCAAAAACTCAGAGACCAAGGTAAATGCTCTCAACGAACTTGCCATTCTATATTATGGTGTTAACGATAGCATAGCTCTGCAATATGCTCAGAGCGCTTTACAACTTGCCATCGATTCAAAGTATCGCAAAGGATTGAAAGTTGCACACACTCTGGTTGGGCAAGGAATGGTCAGTGTGGGTTCTTTGTCCAAAGCACAATCTCATTTCAAACAGTCTGAGGCGATTGTCCTACCCAATAGTATCCCACTGAGCAACTACAATGATTTGCAATATGGAATGCTCTATAAATATAAAGGCGTTTATGATTCGGCTTTATTGAAATATAAACATGTGCTTCATTCCAAATCAAATCTAAAACTTCAGTTTGCACAGGCAGCCTACAAAAATATAGCACACGTTCATCTGCTTCGATACGAAAATAAACTGGTCAGGCTATACCTCGATAGTGCCCGAACAATTTCGATACCCCAAAGTAGAGGCCTTCAAATGGACATCCTGAATATACAGGGTCAGGTTGATATTAACCTGATAGAAATGAGTAAGGCTTCTGAGTCCATTGAGGCGATGTGCCAGCTTTCAAAAAAAGACTCAAGTTCCTATCATCGTGTTGCGTGTGAACTTAATCAATCCAAATTGAAAATGATCGGTGGTGAGAACATAGCAGCGCTCCATCATATTTTACAAGCAGTGGCACTCACGAAAAATAGTAATCTCCATCAATACGTGGCCGTGCTGACGCAGGCGGCTGAAGTGTATCTGGAGTTATCCCAACTTGAGCTCACCGGACAGTATTTATACCAAGCACTAAAAATCAGCGAAAGGGCTGAGTTCCGCCATCAAACTGCCATCATTTACAACAACCTTGCCTGGCTGAACAAAGTACAGCGCAAGTATATTGATGCTATCGAGTTTTCACAAAAGGCTGAGTTATTGTTTCAAGCTATTGGAGATTTGAAGGGAATAGCTGAGGCGCGAAATGTACGGGGTTTAACTTATCTATTGATGGAGGAATATGACCTTGCAGAAAATGAATACTCAGCCTCACTTGCGATTCGCCTGAAGATTAACGATCAAAGAGGAATTGCAGCATCATGGTACAATTTAGCCGACCTCTATTTGGAACAGAATAAAAATGAAAAAGCCTTGCAACTGCTGTATCAGGTAGTAGAAATTGAAAAGAAGATTGGTAACAAACCTTATTTATCGATGACATACGGGCTGATTGCCCGGCAACTAGTACGCGATAAGAAATACACGGAAGCTTTGCGGTTTCTTAAAAAATCAGAACAAGAAGGTCTAAATGATCAATCTCTATTCATACAACGTGATAATGCGCGTAGCTATCGATTTTATTTCGAAGCAATTGGCGATTACAAATCGGCATATGAATACCAATTCAAATATCAGGAATTGAATGATGCTATTTATGATCGATTGGGTTCGGATAAACTTGCCGAATACGAAGCGCTCTATAAAATTGAAAAAAGGGATCAAGAAATCGCGCTTCTGAACCAAATAAAACAAAATCAACAAGATCGCATCCACATTCAAAATAGTGAACTTAAACAACAGACCACAGTGCTTGTTTCTGCTGGCCTGCTTTTCTTACTACTAAGCATTATTGCAGTACGAAATTATCGATTCAATCAAGCCAAGGACCGAATAAATCAAGAATTGCAAAAATTGAATCAAGAAATTTCAGAAAAAAACGAACATGCCCAATCGGCACTAAATGAAATTCAAAAACTGCAAACAGCCTTGCAAATTCAGGAACAACAATACCGTGAACTCATTCAAACCGCATCGGATATTATTTGTGAAATGAATGGTCGCGGAAAAATTAACTTTGTTAATCAATCGATCAAACGTCTGCTGGGTTATTCCGAAAACGAAATAGTTAACTTCCAATTTGAAACAGTCATTCATCCAGACTACCTATCTCTTACTAAGGAACATTATAACTCCAAAATTTTACAGTGCATTGGCTCCGATTACTATGAATTACCGGTTCAATCTAAATCCGGAGAAATGTGTTGGGTTGGAATCAGTGCCAGTTTTTTCTATCGTCAAAAAAAACTTATCAAAATTACAGTGGTTGCTCGTGATATCACCCGCCAGCACATAGCAGAAGAAGAAGTAAAAAGAAGCCGATCTGAATACGAAAGTTTAGTTGAATCGATCCCAATTGGAATTTATAAGATGAAGTATTCAGGATTTCAGGACTACGAATACATTTATACCAGCCCTTATTGGAGCGAAATAACCGGAATTCAAAATGATGAGATAGCAAAACATCCCACTCTATTTGCCGATCGCATCCATCCTGAAGATCGCAGTTCGTATATGAATAACCTGTCGATGCTCAGTGACAACAAATTTTTCTGGGAAGGAAGAATGAACGACCAAGGACAGACAAAATACATTCGTATAGAATCGCATCATATGATTCAAAATGGTGCTGTCATCCACAACGGATTTATCAAAGATATCACCATTCGCAAACTGGCTGAAATCGACACACAAAATGCACGCGACTTAGCCGAAAAAGCAAATGCGGCCAAATCTGATTTTCTAGCCAACATCACGCATGAAATGCGAACCCCGCTCAATGGCATCATTGGGTTTTCGGATCTTCTATTGAAAGGCAATGTGGGTACACAAGAGAAAAAATACATTGCTCCAATACTACATTCTGCACATACTCTACTGAACATGATCGATGATGTGTTGGATTTCTCAAAAATTTCCGCTCAAAAAATGGTCCTTCACCCCGAACCAACCAACATACGCGAAATGATCAAAGAACTCGTTGCTTATCTGCAATTTGAAGCAAATGCAAAGAATCTAAAGCTATCAGCCAGAATCGATCAACGAATTGGAAATTTAATTTTAGTCGATGACCTTCGACTGCGCCAAGTGCTCTTAAATCTTCTCACCAATGCCCTCAAGTTTACAGAAGTTGGTGAAATCGAATTAGCGATCTCAGTGGTGTATGAACACCCCAAATCACAAATCATTTTATTTGCTGTGCGCGATACCGGCATCGGGATTGCTTCTTCAGATCATGAAAAAATATTCGAGGCTTTCATGCAGGCTGACTTATCTACTACGAAACGATATGGGGGTACCGGACTAGGCCTCACCATATCTAACCAACTGCTTCATTTGATGGGATCTGAACTAAAGTTGATCAGTGAACCTGGTGCAGGAAGCACGTTTTACTTTGAGCTAAAGGTATAATTGGATTTTTAAAATTGGCACATGAAATAATGGAAAGAGATGTAGCTTTTAATTAGGTTCGATTAGAAAAAAAAACACCCCTTCATCTTATGACAAACTACGTCTACTCTGGTACTGTAAATTGAAACGTGCTGCCTTTTCCCAACTCAGAAGTCACTTTCAATGATCCCTTCCACATTTCAATCATCTTCTTACAAATGGATAAGCCTAGTCCAATACCACCCTTCGAACGGCTTAACCCCTCGTGTGCTTGGCGAAATGGTTTGAAAATATGCTCCAATTTATCGGGTGCAATACCGATTCCGGTATCGGAAATTTCAAATAGAAAATGCTTATCAGATCTCGAAATAGTCATTGTAATTTCACCAATTTCGGTAAACTTCACAGCATTGCTGATGAAGTTAGTGAGCACTTGGGTAAGATGATACGGATCGATCGTCACCATCGATGAAGGATGAATTTCATTTTTAAGTTTAAATAAAACTGCCTTCTGTTCCAGAAAATGATCTTGCTTTGCGCGTTTATAAATCACTTCCACCAATTCAAATAGATTCAGTTCAGTAGGGAAGGACTTAATCTCTCCCGCTTCAATACTTGCCAAGTCCAGAAGCGATTCAATAATGGTTTGTAAATCGTTCGTACGTCTTTTAATGATTGATATATATTCACGCTGCTTTTCGATTGGATTCGGCATTTCTAATAGTTCTGTCATACCTAATATTCCTTGCAAAGGCGTACGGACTTCGTGTGATAGGCTGCCTAAGAAAATTGTTTTTAATCGGTTCGATTCCTCCGCAAGTTCTTTGGCATCCATCAACTCTTTTTCGATTCGTTTATATTCAGTTACATCCTGCACGGTGCCGCGAACGATCACAATCTTATTTTCACCATTACGTCTCACCACACCCATCTCCAATATATTTCTGATTTCACCACTTGGGCGAATTATTCGCAACTCATATTTAAACTCATTAACAGTAGAATTCACATCAATCTGATTGACCATGCGGTTGATACGGTCTTCCGGATGCACCATATTCAAGTAGGTATTGAATTGTGCTGGCACATGTGATTGTAATCCAAGAATGTGATATAACTCCTCTGACCAAAACTCTTCTCCTGTAACAAGATTTGCTTCAAAGTTACCAATGTGGGCGAGCGACTGGGCTTCTAATAATAATTCCTTATGATAAATCAGTTTCGTCTCCGCTTCTTTACGGTCCGTGTTATCCCAAATAATACCATTAATTTTCAACGGGCGCCCATTCACGTCACGCTCCAGTTTACCCCTACCCGACAGGTAATGTATGGATCCATCGTTCCAGCGTGCTCGAAACTCAGGCGCATAAGCCGCGTCTTCTTCAATAGTGCGCCTCATATTCTCTTTCATAAAATCTCTATCCTCCGGATGAATCGCTTGAATAAACTCTTCAAGTGTTCCTCTGAAAGACTCGAACGGAATACCTAACACAAAACACGTTTGCTCATCAAACGTTCTCCGGTTGGTGGTAAAGTCTAAACTCCAAACACCCATACCAGCTCCGAGTAACGCCATACGAAGCCGAGTTTTACTTTCAATCAACTCTTGTTCAATATTCTTTCTGTTAGTAATATCCTCCGAAATGCCTAACAAATATTTGGGCTGGCCATGCTTATCTTTAATAACCAATTTCTTACCCGCCACAATTCGATTCGATAAAGCTACTTCATATTCATAAATAGCATCCGAGTTTAAAACCTGCAAATCTTGTTCGCGAACTCGTAGCGCTTCTTCTTCCGAATAAATTCCGGGACCATTTTCAAGAAACCGTTCTTTGGATAAACCTCGGAACATTTCTGTTGCTTTATTCACTAACACAAACCGAAAATCGGGAATAGTTTTTACAAATACCATGTGTGGCAGGTATTCCAACACAGTCGATAAAAATACTTCGCTCTCCTCCGCCTTACTCTTTGCGGTAGCCAATTCCTCATTCAACTTTTTGTACTCATCCAATAGTCTTTGGTGCTCTTCGCTTTTAAATAACAGAGCATTTTGAATACTCCGATTACTCTTAATCTGCTTAGAAAGTCGGGTAAGAATATTATAGACGAGTAAGTAGCCGGCCAGAAGAATTGTAAATGTGGCGAGGATGGTCAGCGACAATTCGATGTCGCGTAAGAATTTAAAATTACGTATACCTTCCTGCTGATAGAGATTAATACTCTGCTGATTCCATGCATGATATTGTAGCTCCAGTCTGTCAATCTCTTTAACTGCCTTGTCAATCTTTGCTCGATTGGTAGGTGGAAGAATAGAAAGACCTGCGGCATACATCTTTTCTACCAAAGGGCTACACTGTGACAATAGTGAATCCACCTGTATAGCGGTAAAATCACCAGAGCCATGTTTTTTATTATTCTTCATTAACCATTGATGGTTGTTATACCAACGCGGCAACAGTTTCGTCAACGAATCTGTACGTGATGGTGCAATGGTATCAAACTGAAGATCATTTTGGATGAGTAGAGCAAGTTTGGTGATACGCTGACTCAACATGTTTTGCTTTTCTAATACCACCTCTACCGTTTTGTTTTCGTGGTGCTCTTTTAAAAAGTAGCCGACCACCTGATCTTTAGACCAAAACAAAGCAATAACAATCACAACAAACAAGATGCTTTTTGACTGAAGTTTGGAAAAGCTCATGCGTAAAATATCAGTGAGGAGTAGTTTGCGATTGTATCAATTGAGGCAAGGCCGGGATAGTAAAACTGAAGACGCTACCGACACCCGGTTGTGAATTCACCTGAATGGTTCCGCCCCACATTACAATCATTTCTTTGCAAATGGATAATCCAAGGCCAATGCCACCTTTGGAGCGACTAAGGCCTTCGTGCGCCTGACGAAATGGTTTAAAGATATGCTGTATTTCATCTTCACCAATTCCGAGTCCGGTATCTGCAACTTGAATACGATATTGACCAGGTTCTTTGAAACATTCTAACAGCACCGAACCACTATCCGTAAACTTGAATGCATTAGAAACTAAGTTGATTAGCACTTGCGTCAGGTGATTGGAATCTATTTCCACATTGGAATTGTCCGATATAGAAAGTTGTAATTGAAATTCGATTGCATCTGATTTTACTTGCTGATTCTCTAATGTTTGCCGATAGAAATTCTCCAGAAACTTTTTCAAGTTAAAACTGCTGGCATACGGGCGAATGGCGCCTGACTCAATGCTGGCAAGGTCTAAAAGCGATTCAATAATACTTTGTAAGTCCTTGGTCCTTCGCTGAATCAACCTCAAAAACTCAACTCTCTTTTCCTCTGGAAATGAAGTTGCTTCGAGTAACTCTGCCAATCCCTGAATCCCTTGCAGAGGCGTGCGCACCTCATGCGATAAGTTTCCCAGAAAAACAGTTTTCATCTGGTTAGATGCTTCCGCTTCTTCTTTCGCGCGCTTTAATTTATCAGTCGTTTCACGCAATTGTTCATTTATTGCAATGTCATGATCTGTTTTTATTTTGGACAATACAAAAACAATAGACACAATCATGAGCACATTGATTAACAACAAAATCAATGAAACCTCACCAAGGAGGATTGGGGGTGCCATCTTTCGTACATTCGGTTCAATCCAAAATGAAAACAACGTCAACAGAATATAAAAAAACAACCAAGGGAACACCCTTTTTCCTTGCAATAGAGAAATGGATCCGATCAAAGCAAGCGTAGACCAAAGCATTACGGAGCCGGACGTAACAAAGCCACCTAATGTCCACTGTAGCATAAATGGCAAGATCATGCTGATTGCTATTTGCAATACAATACTAGTCTGGTAATTTTTTGAATAATTTAAATAAACCAAGTTAAGGCAAGAGATAATCACATATCCAAAAGGGATAAGAGCAGCTTCGTAAATTCCGAAATAACAAAGCAAAAGTCCCCAGATGATCCCGCCAATCGACATCAATACGGCCAACAGCACTAGCTGACTTTTAATAGCCCGTATTTCATCCCGATCATTCGGAACACCACCAATAGAAGTAAGTCGCGAAATCAACCTAGTTAGCCATTGCGCTACCATCCTGCTAATTGTTTAGGTACTGTAAATGAAAAGGTGCTTCCTTTTTCCTGATTGCCCGAGGCATAAATATTCCCGCCCCATAAGGTAACAAAACGTTTACAAATAGTTAAGCCAAGTCCCATACCTCCTGCCGAGCGATTTAAACCTTCATCGGCCTGACGAAAGGGCTCAAAGATCGTTTCAATATCTTCCGCTTTTATACCAATACCGGTATCGGTTATTTCACATAGCCATTCATTATCACGATCCAAACATGTGAGTTGAATAAAGCCTTGGCGCGTAAACTTGGTAGCATTCGTAAATAAATTAATGAGCACTTGCTTTAAATGTTGTGGATCAATATAAGCAAATGAACCCTGCGGTAAATCATTAACTAAAAGATAAGCCACCCTCGATTTGTGTGAGCCAATGTTCACTAGTTCCTGATGGTAAATCTCTTCGATGGCATCATGCAGATCAATTCGTTCAGGATGTGGCACAACTCTGCCCGTCTCAATACTCGCCATATCCAAAAGTGATTCAATGACATTTTGAAGATCGTTAGCTCTACGTTTGATAATACGCAGATACTCCTGTCGTTGAAGGTCACTCAACAGTGGAGTCTCCATCAGCTCCACCACACCTTGAATTCCTTGTAACGGTGTGCGTACCTCATGTGACAAAGTCCCCATGAAAACAGTTTTGAGGCGATTAGATTCTACTGCTTCCTCGATGGCCTTGTCTCGCTCCTGTATCTTCAGACGTAATTCCGCATTGCGATTACTACTCAATTGTAAAATAACCACAATTAAAATTACCAGACATACCATCAATACAATAATGATTACACCTAAAGCGGTTCCTTTCTGTTGCTTTTGAAGGAGTTCTTTGGTGAGTGCCGATTCTTTCTTCAATGCAGCAATTTCTTCTTCTTTTTTTTTGCTTTCCAATATTTCACGAACACGTGCAGTTTCTAATTGGTCATCCATAGATGCAATACTATCCTTTAACATTAATATCTTTTCATATTGCCGCACCAAGGCATCGGTCGTTCCTGTTTTCCGGATCATTTGCACACGCAGCAACTGACACTGATACAAATCTTTGATTGCTTCATTTTTAGCAGCAAGATACTCTGCACTATCGAGTGCATGACTGGCATCAGTCATCTTCCCCATTTGGTAATATCCCTTAGCTAATTGCAAAAAAGAAGCAGCTTGGTTAACATTATTTTTCTCCTTCTCTTCAATTTTCTTTGCTCTCAGGGTAAATTCCAGCGACTTTTTATAATCTCCCATCCTGAGATACACATCACCCAGATTCGAGAGCACGGTGGCACTGCCAGTACCGTCTTGAAGAGAGTCTAGAATGGAAAATGCGCGATTAAAAAAAGGCAATGCTTCTGCATATTGATGTTGTAGAATTTTTAGTTCCCCAAGATTATTGTATCCATAAGCTTCTCCTTTCCGATCGTTTGTCAATCTTTTCAAATAAATAGACTCATCATAATATTTGGCAGCACTGAGATAATCATTCAGATTTTTGTATGCAATGCCAATGTTGTTTTTAAGCCGAGCCACCCCGAGGGTATCTTTCAATTGTTCGAGAAGCGGCAGTGCTTGTAAATAATAATTGATTGCCTCATTGGCATTTCCCTGAACATCGAATGATATCGCTTTATACTTTAGCGCCAGCGCCAGCCCACTCCAATATTTATTTTCATTGGCAATAGATTGTGCCTCGCTAAATAAAATTCGTGCTTCTCCGGGATTCGTAAAAAGCATATCGTAACCCGATTTATTAAATGAATCGACTTGCTCGATAGGCGATTTTTGTCTTGAAATTCTATCGAGTATGTTGACCACACGCTGACCAAAGGCCCATGGTGCGAATAACAACAGTACTGACACAAGAAAAATCTTTGTGTATAGATATTTAGCTGGTAGAGTCACATTCGTTTTTGAAATAGATTTGTATTACTAAATCAGGTACTTCATTAATATTTGACGAATGGTAACACGATTGGCAGGCTTGATTAAAAACTCATTGGCTCCCATAGCCATGGATTGCTCCCGTTCGTTTAGCCGGGTAGATGCGGATAAAGAAATAATGGGGCATTTCACACCTTTAGCGCGCAGTTGCTGAATAGCCTCCAGCCCACTAAAGAAGGGCATGTGAACATCCATAAAAATCATATCAGGTCGCTGATCCAAAGTTCGATTCACCGCCTCGTTGCCATCATGCGCTACGATTACATCGGCTCCGAGTTCTTTAATAAAAAGTTCAAAGACCATACTATTTACCTCATCATCCTCTGCCACCAACACGGTTTTACCGGCCAATGGTAAGGAATCGCCCTGAGTAGGATCTGATTGAGGGAAATAAGATGTCTGTTTTAATGTCTCATTAATATGCATGTTGATATTGTTAAAATAAACTAATGGCACTTGGGGGTTAATGATTTTTTGATCCGAATGCAAAGCGTCCTCCCACTCACTCAACTCGCGATACGCATCATCCAGCCCCAAATAACTGTAGCGAACCTTTATCTTATGCAGTATCGCGGCTGCCTCGGCATTTTTCTTTTCTGTAAGTAATTTTTCAATCAGTAAAAACTGTTGGGGTGTTTTATCAATGATCTCTAAAACTATTTCCTCGATCTTCTGACGGCTTCCCAAAGTAGATTCCAATGCCTGTAGTGATTCTACAATGCGTTCCTGAAGATTTTTTAGTTGTTCGTTACTCATGGTAATTGTTTTGCTTTCTTGGCAAAACCGTTGTTGCTCTTTACTTATAATATAGTGTACGCAATTTCGGCTGAAAATAGAATAAATGGCTCGTTTTTAGCTAGAATGAGGCAAACTATCGGCAGAATCGCACTGGCACTCGGTCAAATTTAAAATGTGCCCTTCTATCCAAAAATTCAATTCAAAAATAAACTGATTTTCTATCGGATCTGAAAACCAGTTGCCACCGACTAAAAATACCGAGCTATCGCCTAAAACATCCAATTCATCTAAAATTAAATCCCCGCCAGTGCATTTAGGGTACGTTTGTTGCCACAAGCCTAACCCCAAACCTGCATGGAAACTAAAACCTCCCTAAGAACAATGCTGCTAGTAGCAATGCTTAATTTTGCATTGCTTGATGCTATCGGCCAAAATGAAGTGCCCACCACTTCGCTGAAACCTACAGAATCGATCGTAAAAGAAGCCGAAAAAACTCCGAATGATTCTGAAAAGAAAGAAGAATCGAAATTCACCTACTCAGGATATTTTGATACCTACTACTTTGGCAACTTCAATAATCCTTCCACCCGAAGTAATTTAGGAAGCTCCGGCATCAGTCGTGGGTTTGATCGCTTCCCCGGCCAATTTCAATTGGGAATGTTTCTTAATCGCATGGCCTATGCTTATAAAAATACCGAGGTTGTTGCCGAAATAGGTTTCGGACCCAATGTAGAATATGGAAGTTATGGAAGTGACTTTCGCTACAAGTGGGGAACGACCATCGCCAATAATACCTACACCGCACTGATGATTAAGCAAGCCTATGTAAACTTAAAAGCTTCAGACAAACTCACTTTTACGATGGGGCAATTCGGAACTCATATCGGTTACGAAGTCATTGATGCGCCTCTTAATTTTCATTACTCCATTAATAATACGTTCAATGCAGGCATCCCCTTTTATCATCTTGGGTTAAAAGCTAATTATACCATCAGTTCGAAAGTTTCGGTCATGGCAGGTATTGTTAATGGCACCGACAACATCAATGACAACAACCGTGGTAAAAGTTTTATCGGACAAATAACCGTGAGTCCTGCGAAAGGATTGACGGTATACTTCAACACCATTCAGGGCAATGAAGCCAATGCGCGATCCAATGGTCAAGATACTACCTCGTACTTTGGAGTGTTAGATTTAGTGGCCACTTACCAAGTGAATAATCATTTAATGCTTGCCTTTTGGGGCATGTATGGTACTCATCAAGGAGAATACCAAGGGTCTACTTATTTCACTTCAACTAAAAATTGGTCGGGCATCAACTTATATGCAAGCTATAAGTTCTCCGATCTTTTCTCGATCGGCACACGCATAGAACATTTCGATAATCAGGATGGTGCACGCGCATTACTTACGAATGGAAAAGGAACCAGTGTAGAAACCTATACGCTCACCGGAATTTTCTCTTTGGCTGACGGTAAACTGATGATCAAACCGGAATTACGCTTAGATGACTTTCAACGGGTGACAGGACAACCCGGTGAAACTCCCATACAACAGTTTGCCGATTCGAACGGGAACTTCACTAACAATTCGCAAACAACGCTAGGCGCTGCTGTTATTTATAAATTTTAATTCACCTATCCATACCCCACCTATGAATCTAAGTTCATTCAAAAAGTTTAGTCTCTCCCGACAGTTTCTGTTGATTTCAATGGGAACGATTACGCTGATACTAATTGGTGTTACCATTTACATGATCAACACCTCCATTCATTCCAAAATCAATCAAATGGAAATAATGGCAAACGGCCGCTCCGCTTCTGTCATTGAAAAAATTGATCGCAACTTTTACGAGCGCTTTGGCGATGTACAAGCCTTTGCATTTAATAAGCTGGCGATTGAAATGGCCACCACTCATACTGTAAGTGACGAGTCACAATCATTTATCAATACCATGGTCAGCTACTACGTACTGTATGATCTGATGATGGTGTGTGATCTTTCCGGCAATGTAGTAGCAGCCAATACCATCGATAAAGAAGGTAAGATTGTCAGAACTTCTTTTCTAACCGGTAAGAATTTCGCTAATGAAGATTGGTTTCGCACCTGTGTTTCCGGTGATGGCCCCAAGGGCGGAGCCTGGTACTCGGACTTCATGGAAAACAAAGATGTTTCCTCGATGTATGGAAGACCCGGCTATGGAATGGCGTTTGCGGCCCCCATCAAAAACAGCACGGGTGAAACAATAGGCGTGTGGTATAATTTTGCTAATTGGAATGATGTAACCGTGGGCATCCGAAAGGAAACAGAAACTGTCATCCAACAAACACAACCGGGCGCATTTATTTTGATCACCAATGCCAATGATCTGGTAATTGATAGTGATGACGAAAAGATGTTACTCAATACCAACGTATCGGTCAATGGGATGAACAACAATGCGTCCTTTGAGTATCAGGGAAAAACGATTACACTCGATGATTACGTGGTGGGTGGAAAAAAAGGTACCGGTGCTTACATCTATCAAGGAAAAGATTGGAACGCCATTACTTTTGTTCCGCGTACAAAATTTTCGTTCACCTACTTGATCGACAATCTAGTATGGTTTTTAGTAGTAGTAGCATCTGTTCTCATTGGAATCTCCTATTTATTCAATAAGGTAGCCGGTTCCGTTTCAACGAATATCAATAATCTAAAGTCAGATATTGAATCCCTTTCACACGGTGATTTGGTTGATGTGAGTGAAACCAATTTGGAAAATGAAATTGGCGACATGACCACAGCCGTTAAGTCGTTGGTGTCGCGCATGCGGGAAACAGCTCGATTTGCCAAAGAAATTGGGGAGGGTAATCTCTCTACCGACTATGTCGCTCTTAGCGAAAAAGATATTCTCGGTCAGGCATTGGTAACGATGCGCGACAATCTTCAGCGTATCAAAGAAGAAGAAGCACGCAGAAACTGGGCCACCGAAGGCTTTGCCAAGTTTGGTGAAATTCTTCGTAATCAATCCGACTTATCAAATTTAGGAGATGAGATCATTATCCATCTGGTCAAATACATGAAAGCCAATCAGGGTGGCATTTTTATTGTAAATGACGACAACTCAAATGACGTTCATTTACAATTGCTGACATCGTATGCTTGGGAGCGCAAGAAATTCTTAGAAAAGAAAGTGCTTCCCGGTGAAGGATTAGTAGGACAATGTTGGATAGAGAATGACGTCATTTATATGACGCGTCTTCCGAAAGAATACATTCGAATCACTTCCGGATTAGGAGATGCAGTTCCCAGTTGCCTGATTATTCTGCCGCTCAAATACAACGATCAAACGCTGGGAGTGATTGAGATTGCCTCCTTTGAAACGATGCTTCCACATGAAAGAGCGTTTTTAGAAAAGCTCTGTGAAAACATTGCCGCTACACTTTCTACTGCAAAAATCAATTCGCGTACTAAACTTCTGCTTACGCAAAGTCAGCAACAATCGGAAGAGCTGAAAGCGCAAGAAGAAGAAATCCGTCAAAACATGGAAGAGATGAGTGCTACGCAGGAAGAGATGGGAAGAAAAGAAGCAGAATATATCAAGCGCATTGCCGAGTTGGAATCAATGCTTGACCAACTATCAGAGGAAGATAAACAATTAATGCGCAAGCAAGCTTGAAAATAACTTAACCCATTTTACCCCAAACTACCTGCCCCGGCAATTGACTAACGTCAATTGCCGTTTTTTTTCTCCCCCGCATGCATCAGTTAAACCCATTACTAACATATAATTCCCTCCAATGTTTTATATTAAAAACACTTATTTTAATCCACCATTTTTCACCGTGTGAAATGGGGAACTGAACGTTCATTTTGGGGAAACTATCTAATTCTTAAGGAGCAGAGGCGTGATGGGACTACTTTTAAATTAAAATTCAACCCCAAAACTATGATCTCGGCTAAACGATTTATCTCTCTTATTACTTTTCTGATTTTTCTATCTACTGCTTCCTACGCACAAGAGTTAAAAATGATGTACTTGGGTCACACCGGTTATACTGCAAAATGGAATCCAGGTGCTAAGAACCAAAGTTCTTTCAATACCGGTGGTATTGACTTATTAATAACTTCCGATATCACCGAAAAACTATCTGCACAAGGCGAATTCTTTTTAGGATTCAAAGGAGATGGACCTGACCAAGTTCCCTTCAACATTGAGCGATTATATGTGAAGTATGCCGTCAATGACTATTTCAATGTGCGCCTCGGGAGAATGTACACCCCGCTTGGATTCTGGAATAATAAATATACTCAAGGAATGATCTTCCAGCCTACCATTAACCGTCCCTATGCAGTGCGCAATCAAAATGACAAAGGAATCATTGCTACCAATAGTGTGGGATTGCAAGTAGATGGAGAAAATATAGGAAAACTAAAATTCAGTTACTATCTGATGATCGATAATACCACCGGTGCTCCTTCCATCAACACGGATAACACTACCGACAAATCTATTACAGCAAAATTGAAAATTGAACCGATTGAAAACTTACAGGTATTTGTTTCCTACCGAAGCGATGTTATCTATGCAGGTGGTAAATCCATTCAGGGAATAACCATGCTAAATGATGTAAATCAATCTATTGTGAATGCAGGTATTGCCTACTTCACTTCCGACTCTCCCTTAGAAGTAGCTTTTGAATATTTTCAGGTAACAAATGATGTGAAGACATTTGGAAAGACAACCAATGACCTCGGCTATGCATATCTGGGCTATCGAATCAACAACTTGACACCTTACTTGCAAGCAGACCTTCTGAATTATGACAAAAATGAAAAGTATTTCACTGTTAATAATCTGACAGGTATGATCATTGGAGCTCGTTATTCATTAGCTCCATCGGCTATTCTTAAAATGGAATACAAATACCGCGGTACCGATGCCTTGTACCATCAGGATGTAGTATCCGCACAATTGGCAGTTCGTTTTTAATTGTTCATTAACACACAAATCAGTCTCCCATCAGAATTTAATCTGATAGGGGACTTCTAAAAACTCAATCTGATCGTATGAAAAAATATAGCATTGTTCTACTCTTATTTATTAGCATTACACTCTTTCCGGCATTTACACCTGTTCAGGATTCGATTGTGGTGATCGTGAACAACGAAAATCCGATTGCGAGCCTAACCGCCAGCGAAGCGAAACTTTTCTACTTGCGCAAGTTGAAATCGCGGTGGCCCGGAATCAACAAAAATATCCGTCCGGTAGATCGTAAAACAAAATGCTCGGAACGCAGCACGTTTTATGAAACCATTCTAAAAATGGATGACAAAGCGGTGGAAAGTTATTTTGCCGAGCGTCAATTTCAAAATGCCGAACGTGTGCCCGATAAAATGAATTCCGACAGTGAAGTGATTGACTTTGTTGCTTCCGAAATTGGAGCGATCGGATATATCAAAGCTTCCTCTCTCACGGCAGACGCTAAGTCGAAAGTGAAAGCGGTACTGACATTCTGATCAATGTTCGCTCTTTATCCTTAAATCTCCCCGCCATGAATTTCAAACTCAACCTTTCTAACCGCATCTCGCTCGGCTACCTGTTCATTATAGTAGTAGCCGTAGTATCTACCATCTTTTGCATTATCTCGCTACAAGCCAATCAAAAGATCGATGCGCAGATTCAGAATATCAACTTGCCTTTGTTTCAAAATCTGAAAGACTTAAATGTAGCGTTGGGCAATTCACAAAAATTGGTCAACACCTGGGTCTTTCAACCTACACCACCAGAGAAAGAAAAGTTGAAAGAACTGCACAGTAATGAAATCCCTGCCATCCACAAAAAACTGGAAGAAATAATTCAGGCGGCTGGTAAAGAAAATAATCTTGAGTTACAGTCGGCATTGGTCATGTCAACAGAAATCCTAAAGTTAGAAGCAGATGTGATGAATACATTATCAGTGGATTCTTTGTACTCCAATGATGTAATCGTAGACGGTGCCATTGATATTCTGGAAAAACAAATTAAACCCAAAGTAACAGATGCCAGTGATTTGTTGAACACGATTCTAAAACAACAAGAGTCCAACATTGACGAGGCGCAAAAAGCTAAAAGCCGCTCGTATCTGATCTTAATGATTTTGTTGGGCATCATGATTTTGCTATTCATTGCAGCTGCAGTGGCCGCCTACTATTATTCCAAAAAGAGCATTGTACAGCCTATCATCCAACTAAAAGATGTAATTATTGAAATCGGCCAGGGGAAGGTCGTGCAATCTGCGTTTGAAACACGTGAAGACGAAATTGGCGAAATGACTCAGGCGATTACCAGCTTGATGAATGGCATCAATACCAAGTCAGACTTTGCCATTGAAATCGGAAAAGGTAATTACAACAAAGAATTTGAACTGATTAGCCAAGAAGATGCGATGGGCAAAGCACTTTTAGAAATGCGCAAAAACCTGAAAGAAAATGCAGAAGAAGAACGCAAGCGCAATTGGGCTACACAAGGCCTTGCTGAAATTGGCACACTGCTTCGTCAACAAACAGCATCTGCCGATGAACTCTACAATAACATCATCCGGTTTGTAGTAAAATATACCGATTGTAATCAGGGTGGTTTGTTCCTGCTCAATACGGAAGATAAAAGCAATCACTTTTTGTCGTTGGTTGCTTGTTATGCCTACGAAAGAAAGAAGTATTTAGAAAAAAAGGTAAATATAGGTGAAGGCTTAATCGGACAATGTGTATTGGAGAAAGAGACTATTTATCTATTGGATATTCCCAAAGACTACGTGCAGATTACTTCGGGGTTGGGCGAAGCAACTCCTTCCGCAGTATTGATTGTGCCTTTAAAAATCAATGACGAAATTCATGGTGTGATGGAGCTAGCTTCATTCCATAAGTTTGAAAAATACCAGATTGCGTTTATTGAAAAATTAGCAGAGAACATTGGCTCGGCTATTTCGACAGTTCGCATCAACGAACGGACGAAATTGTTGTTACTTTCTTCACAACAACAAACCGAAGAGCTACGCGCACAGGAAGAAGAAGTTCGCCAGAATATGGAAGAGATGCAGGCTACACAGGAAGAAGTAGAAAGAAAAGCGCAAGAGCTAAGCAAGCAAACAGCAGAAATGGCCGGCTTACTCGAAGGGATCAACTCCACCATGGCTACGATCGAATTTACACCCAATGGATCAATCATCACCGCCAATCAAAACTTCCTTCAAACCATGAAGTATGCCTTGTCTGATATTAAAGGGAAACATCATTCTATATTTGTGCCGGAAGAAATTCAGCAATCCAAGGAGTACAAAACATTTTGGAGCAAACTGGCTTCGGGAGAACCCAACATGAATGTATTCAAACGGGTGGATGAACAAGGAAACATCGTATGGCTCAACGCCATCTATAATCCCATCAAAAATGAAAATGGCGAAGTGGTGAAAGTAGTGAAGTTCGCTACAGACATCACCGCGCAGCAAGAAATGGCATCTGAAAATAAAGGACTTATGGAAGGCATCGACACCACGATGGCTACCATTGAATTTAAACCCGATGGCACCATCGTAACTGCCAACTCCAATTTCCTGAAGGCTATGAAGTATGATTTGGATTCCATTAAAGGCAAGCACCATCGACTATTTGTACCAAAAGACATGGTCAATACTCCAGCATACGAAAAATTCTGGGCCGACCTCGCAGCAGGAAAACCCAACTCAGGCGTATTTCAACGAATTACTTCTTCCGGGGAGGTGGTTAGTCTCAACGCCATTTACAACCCTATCAAAAATGCAAATGGAAAAGTAACTAAGGTGATCAAGTTTGCAACAGTAGCAGCAGGTGCTATGGAGAATTCTAAATTAACAGTTGTCGGATGAAACCCACCACACCATCCTTAGGTATGCCGAAATGGCGCAGGCGCGATTGGCTTAAACTGATCGTGCTTGTTATCGCCATCTTATTACTGAATTGGTATTTGAATTAGTAGCCGTAATTCTATAAGTATGATTTAATCAACCACTGGTCGGTGTTATCATCGACCAGTTTTTTTACAAAATTTCTGATCATTTGTAATGAATCCACCCGTCTTTATTGAACTCGTAAAATCAATAAGTGCTTTACTTCTTCTCCTCCTGCAATCCACAAAAAGATTGAGCAAGTCTTGAGGAAGTTTGTAGGTGGCCGATTTAACATCAAGCAAAGACTCAAGAAGAAACAAACCCACACACTCCCTACGCCACCAACTGCTTCAGCAAATCATTAAAAGCCGTCCAATCCAAATCAGTGGAAACAAGTTTATCGGATGACGGATTTGATGTGGCCTGCATCATCACCGGATTCTTTGGCTGCAACTGCACACTCCCCGTTTCTCTGAGTTGGTTGCGCTCGTTCGTTAATTTTTTCAGTTCACGTCTCAGCACTTCATTATCGGCTATTAAAAAAGGCGCGGTCTTCCGCTCGCGTTCGACCAACTCACGCTCCTTCTCGCGAAGCTTATTTTCTCTCTGCTGTAAATCGTACTGCCTCGCCTCGTTTGCTTTTTGCTGCGCCTGTATCTGCTCCATCTGGTCTTCCTGTCGGATGAGTGCCTCTTCCAGCAGCTTCACTTTTTTAGTGGCCGATTTCCATTTGGATTTTAGTATTTCATTTTCACACTTAGATTGGCTCACCTGCAACGCAGAATTGCATTGCTCTGCTGGTCGAAAACCAAATTTGGTAATGATGTATTCGTTTTTCTGTGCGTCCACATAAATATTTCTGCGCACATGGCACAGCCCTGAATAGACAGCCAGCGCATCAAAGATGGTGACATCGCGCTCGGCAGGGTGTGTACTTTTTCTGAGAATCAAACCTTCGGGTATCCGGTATTCGATTCGTTCATTCATAATCGACTGTTGGTTTACTTCGGTGTTCATATAGTTGAATATTTTTTGGTGGTTGATCTTTTTTTAATGAAAACCCCGCAGACCGTAGTCTGCGAGGTTTTACTTTAGTTACCCTACCGCTATGCTGATCACATCACTCCAGTTCCCTACGCGCTCATCGCGAATCAGGTAAATGGCTCGGTATTTCCAGATAGCGTGCGTGGCGATCGGCATCGTGTCAGTATAGTGTGGCACGGTGTCCACTGCTAAAAACTGCCATGTGCCGTTACCACGATCTACTTCAATGTACACGGCATCGGCATCGCCCCGTGTCCACTGCACTTCCACTTGTCCGCCCTTCATCACCAGTTTTAACTTTGGCTTCAGTGCATCAAAGTCTACCACCGACTTTGCACCGATGATGCCAAGGTCTTTGCCAATGGCTTCGGTGTAAGCAGCGGAGTTTTTGATACGTTGAACCAATTGCGCCAGGCGCGGAAAAATGCCGGGTGCTACATCGGCAGGTTTTGCGCCTAACACTGGTGTATCAGGTACAAGACCAAGTGGCTTGCCAAGCGGGCCATCTTTAACCAGGTTTTTAAAATTAACCCGTTGTTCCTTGGCCGTGGTAAAAACCTCTGCTGCGTTAACGAGGTAGGCGAACATAGCCGCATCGTTTTTTGCAGAGGTAACGTCTGCTGCCGTCAAGCCGAGCGTGCTGACGTAGTTGCCAATCTTGGCGGAAAAATTGTTTACCCAAATAAGCCTGCCCTCGTCTGTGCGGGGCAAATAATGATCTTTTGCCATATTGATATTGATTATTACAATTGAGAAATTAATTTTTAATTGAATTCGAAGGTTTGGGAGTGCCTTAAGGAGGCCGTGGCGAATCCTGGAATGATCGGTGCCTTCGCAAAAATGGCGCGTGCGTTAAATCGAGTGCCGCGTGCGTTAGCCAAAAGAATCCGTGCGAAGGCACAGATGCCCCGTGCGAAGGCACGGATAATCGGTGCGAAGGCACAAAGGTGTATTTTGACCAAATGACTGCCTCGGGCAAAGGCACGACTGCTCCGGGCGAAGGCACGAATGACTCGTGCGAAGGCACGCGTGATTTTTTTCTACTACCGAACGAGCTGTGCGAACGCCCGAATGATTTAAGCAAAGGCACGCGCAACTGATATTGAAGGCCATCATACCTTGCGGATATCATGCACCGTGCGTGCAGTTGCGTGACGGCCGCTGTCGCAATGGTGATCAATAAAATCAGACTAAAAATTACTTGGTGCATGAAAAAGCGTAACCAAGTCTCGTGCCAAACTGAAATAAAAATAGCTCGGAGGCTAAAAAACGCTTAATGGAAATAGATTTCGCAGAAAATATTTTTTAAAAACAAAATGACGCAAAAGAAGCAAGAGCCTAAAAACGATATTTTCGTTATATATCGTCACTACATTTCGTTATATATCAACAAAATGATGAAAATGGATCTTAAAAGGGATAGACTGCTTTAGGCAGGATCAGGAAATAAAAAAGGGATTCGAATCACGTATCGTGTCTCAAAGCAGTCAATATGTTTTATGTTTTTCAGGGATCGAACTTAGGTACAGCACAAAGTGTGATCGTCCTCGTCCACCTAAAACAATAACCCATTTCTTGTAATTGATTTATCTAGTTATGACGAATAATGGTTGAGCGAAGAAAAAACTATTCCCACATAACTCACTCCAATAGCCTGTTGATTTGGCTTTTTAATGATCGAAGAAATTGGCTTTGCTGAACAGTGATGGATTTAGGAACATCACTTTGAAAATCAGTGACACCACTAAAGAACTGTTTCGGATTTTCAATATCGACTTGATACCCCGGATATCCGGAATAACCATAATTAATTTCAAGGTCATTACCATGCTTGATAATTCTTACGCATCCGGTGTATTCGTCTGAGATGTCGATTGGAAAGAATCGTGTCTGACCGTCTTTCATATTTTCTATTTCAGTCACCCAATCTCCAATAAAATTTGCTAGGCAGTTCTTGACTTCTAAACCTTCGGTATGTTCCGAGGCTATTCCAAAATAATAACTATCGAAAGTCAGATCATCGGTAAGTCCCTCAATTGAAAATTTTAAATCATCATGACCGTCTTTTTGAAGAAGCTCAATATGAATTAAATCTCCGCTATCCGGACGCTCGCATGATCCTAAAACCATCATAAGTAATGTGACTAATTTCTTCATTCAGTTGGTAAATGGTTATTACAAGAAACAATTTGTGTACTACTCAAGTATATTCCTATTTTTTACACAGTACTTCCAATGGCCAAAATAACTCGTTCGTTTTGCCAAAGGTGCTTCAAAAACGAAGATAAAGTTTTCGCTACATTAAACCGAAGACTCATACGGTACTTAATACTTGCTTTCAGAATTGTATTCATGATTTTATAATCATAACCACTAACTTCTTCCTCTCTCCAACACCTAAATCAAATCGCTAAAACACCCACCCCACCTTCACCGATGCCTCCGGTGACAGCACGGGTGTTGAAAAAGAACTTCCATCCACCGTTACCGTACTCACACCACCCACGCGCAGGTGCATACCCGCCCACGGACTCACATCCACAACCGCGAGCGTCATACAAATAAGGAAGAAGGTTTTCATTTTATTCATTCATTGAACCATGATCCATAAATAGTCATCCCGTTTAAATTAACTCGCACCCACTGCCTACTCTTGTCTCCTCCCCGTCACTCCATTCTCTTCTTCCCAAAAATCCGCACAAAGGGCTCCACGGTTTGTCCCACAAAATCAGTAGGAAAATGTTCTTCATCGGGCAAACCCACTGGCAAGTGCTCATCATCGCTCGGCCAATAATTGGTTTTAAAAATATAATCCCACACACTCAGTGTAATGCCGTAGTTAAATCCATGCGGATGCGTAGCGGGCACATGCTTCGCGTGATGCCACAAATGCATCTGCGGACCGTTCAACAAATATTTCAAATACCCCAGGTTGATTTTCAAATTCGCGTGACCGAGCTGACCTGTCACCAACGTAAAAATGTGAACAATAAAAAAATCAGAAATACCAAAGCCGATCATCGCCAGCGGCAGATATTCCAACGTACGATAAATTACATTCTCCATCCAATGATAGCGCAGCAACGCGGCAAAGCCCATCTGCTCCGTGCTGTGATGCACCTTGTGAAACTGCCACATCCAATCCACATGATGATACAAGCGGTGAATATTCCACTGCATAAAATCGCGCAGCACAAAAATAATCACCAACTGCACCCAACCAGGCAAGCTCGCCACGTGCACCGCTACTAAATTTTTAATGCCAAACAGCGCGAGAAAATCGCGGAACATCTCCACCGCCACCATTGATAGCGCATTGTAGGCCACCAGCGCAAACAAAAAGTAATTCCAAAACAAATAGAAAATGTCCAGCCAAAAGTGCTCGCGTATCAATGGTTGATTTTTCCGCCACGGAAATGCAATCTCCAGTAGCCAGATCACCACCGAAGCGCCCACCAGCCAATAAAAATAATTATGCCACCCCGGATGCAAAATTTCATTCACCAGATAATTCCAGTAGCCGGTGTAGCCGTTGCGCAATATGTTCAGATAACTTTCCACAAAAAAATTAGTACAACATCACCGCTTTGTCTGTGCCGTTCAATTTTATTTTCAAACTAAGTTTTTTAAAATCTCTTCTGTGTGCTCACCAAAATGCGGAGGGGGCAATATGCGTTTACTCCGCTCCCACCCCGAAATGTTTCCAACAAAATTGCGCACACCCACGGTCGAGCCCTCGCGCAATAAGATCTCCTCCGCCTCCGGCATCAGAAATGCTTCACGCACATTTTGTATCACCCCGGCCGGAATTTTCTTCGCATTCAAATTTTGCATCAACGCATCGGCATTTTGTAATTGAATTCCCTCCGCCAATATTGCGTTCAACTTCTCGCGGTTCGCCACCCGCAATGAATTGGTAGAAAATAAATCAGCAGCAATCACATCCTCCACCTTCAGCACCTGCACCAAATCATGAAACTGTCGGTCGCTGCCAATCGCTAATAAAATTCGCTTGCCATCACGCGTCACAAACGAGTCGCCATACGGTGCAATGTTTGGATGTGCCGACCCTTGTCGCTGCGGCAGTCGCCCCGCCACCAACCAATTCGTGGCCTGATTCGTCAGCGATGTCAACGCAGCTTGTATCAGCGAAACCTCCACTAAATTTCCTTCGCCCGTCTTCTGCCGATGCAGCAACGCCACCAACAAACCTTCCTTCAAATGATGGGCTGCCAATACATCCACCAGCGCTACCGGCATTTTTGTAGGCAGTCCACCCTTCTCACCATTCAAATCCATGAAGCCCGCCTCTGCCTGCACCACCGCATCATATCCCACCCGTTCATTGTCGGCACCGTATCCTGTCACTTGCCCATACACCAGCGCAGAATTCTCCGCACGCAGTTGCTCATACGCCACGCCCAACTTCGCAGCATCGCCCGGCTTGTAGCTGGCAATCATTACATCGGCCCACCGTGCCAGTTTCTTCACTACCTCAATTCCTTCCTTCTTCTGCAAATCAATCGCAATGGATTTCTTGCCCCAATTACACGAGCAAAAATACGCAGATCGATCATCGGTCTGCTCGTTCGTCAACCGCCACGTCCGCGTGACGTCACCGCCCGTTTTCAGGTTCTCCACTTTAATCACTTCCGCCCCCAGCTCGGCAAAAAATTGCCCCACACTAGGCCCTGCCAATACCGAAGCCAACTCAACAACTTTCAAATCATTTAGCATACCTTAAAGGTACTTTTTATAAAGCAATAAATAGAGGGGGCATGTCGTGCAGGCGCGCGGTGCCCGCGCGCCTGCATCGCCACCGGGCTTTTCGCTGCAAGCTCCCCATGCCGCTTTCCCTAAAATGGGTCGCTTTCCACTTCAATCCCTTGCCCACGCACAGCACCAAGCGCACCGGTCATTTTACCATCATCATTTCAAACCAATTGCCCCCTTCATCAATAGAAAAGAGAATCATTTAATGCATTTTTGTGTTGTCATTCAAAAACCAAAAAGCATGAGGCTTATTTACTTCCTGACCGTCTGTTTACTGGCAGCTGCCTGCACCCCCAAACCAGCCGAATTTAAAACGGGCGTTTGGCGCGGACTCATCGATATGCAGGGCCAGCAACTTCCCTTTAACTTCGAAGTCGCCAAAGACGATTCCGGCTATAAAGTCTATCTCCTCAACGCAGAAGAGAAACTGCTCCAGGATGAAATCACCGTCACCCACGATTCGGTAAAAATCGTGATGCTCATTTTTGATATCGAGCTGCAAGCAAAAATCAACGGCAACACATTGTCCGGCACCTACATCAAAAACTACGATCCCAAAAACAAACTGCCCTTCAACGCCACCTTTGGCGAAGACTATCGCTTTGTAAAAAAAGGGACTGCTACTACCAATTTCACCGGCAAATACCAACTCACCTTCCGCAGCGAAAAAGAAAGTTATCCGGCAGTGGGAGTCATCAAGCAAGAAGATAATATCGTTACCGGCACATTCTTAACACCCACAGGCGACTACCGCTATTTACAAGGCAACGTCATCGAAAACAAAGTGTGGCTCAGCACTTTCGATGGCAACCACGCATTTCTTTTCTCCGCATTCATCGATGGCGATTCGCTCCGCGGAGATTTTTATTCCGGCAAAACATCGCACGAAACATTCAGCGGAATTAAAAATGAAAACGCGGCACTGCCCGATCTGGAATCGCTTACATTTTTAAAAGAAGGATACGATCAGATCAGCTTCAGCTTTCCGGATGTTGATCAAAACATGATCAGCCCCAGCGATGAGAAGTACGACAAAAAGGTGTTGATTCTCCAGCTGTTTGGCACGTGGTGCCCCAACTGTATGGACGAAACCAAGTTCCTCGCGCAGTGGTACAAAGAGAACAACCAACGTGGCGTTGAAATCCTCGGACTCGCCTACGAGCGCAAACCCGACTTCGAGTACGCCAGCGGACGCGTGAAGAAGATGAAAGAAAAACTCAACGTTCCCTACGACTTCGTCATAGCCGGAACCAACGATAAAGAGAAAGCAGCAGAAACATTGCCGATGCTCAATAAAGTAATCGCGTTCCCTACCACCATCTTCATTGGCAAAGACGGCAAAGTAAAACACATCCGCACGGGCTTCGAAGGTCCGGGCACAGGCATTTATTACGAGCAATTCAAAGAGCGCTTTAACCAAATCGTAAATGAACTTTTAGCCGAAGATTTAAGTAGTAAGAAGTAATCCATCGTGCGTCTGACCGCATGAATTAGTCAGACGCACGAATCATTTATAATTATCAACGAAGTGAAAAAGAGAGTTGTCGTAGGGTTATCCGGAGGTGTCGATTCCAGCGTGGCTGCCTATTTGCTGAAAGAGCAAGGCTACGAGGTAATCGGTATGTTTATGAAAAACTGGCACGATGACTCCGTAACCATCAGCAACGAATGCCCGTGGCTCGATGATAGCAACGATGCGATGATCGTAGCCCAGCACTTAGGCATTCCCTTTCAAGCCATTGATTTAAGTGTAGAATACAAAGCGCGCATTGTTGATTACATGTTTGCCGAATATCAGGCAGGGCGCACGCCCAACCCCGATGTACTTTGCAACCGCGAAATCAAATTCGATGTCTTCCTCGAGGCAGCAATTAAACTCAGTGCCGACTTTGTCGCCACCGGCCACTATTGCCGCAAAGGCACTTTAGAAAAAAATGGAACGCCCGTATATCAATTATTAGCCGGAAAAGATCCGAACAAAGATCAAAGCTACTTTTTGTGTCAGCTCACACAATCGCAGCTTTCGCGCGCATTGTTTCCGATTGGTGAATTATTAAAACCCGAAGTGCGCGCCATCGCAAAAGAAGCAGGCTTGGCAACGGCTGAGAAAAAAGATTCGCAAGGGTTGTGCTTCATCGGCAAAGTTCATCTCCCTGATTTCTTACAGCAACGCCTCCAACCAAAAAAAGGAAAGGTAATTGAAGTGCCACATCACGCCCCGGTTTTTGAAAACGCAGTTGTCGATGAAGATCTTGCAGGCTTGTCAAAGCCGTTCGCACTGCAACCGGAGTTAGGCAAAGTAGTAGGTGAACACAATGGTGCACACTTCTATACGATTGGTCAACGCAGAGGATTACACATTGGCGGCTACGAAAAACCGTTGTTCGTCATCGGCACCGATACTACTAAAAATGTCATTTACACCGGCAGTGGCGATGATCATCCGGGTTTATACCGCAAGGGCTTGTTTATTTCTACAAATGATGTTCACTGGGTGCGCACCGATCTCACATTACAAGTGGGTGAATCCAAAAAATATCTGGCGCGCATCCGCTATCGCCAGCCGTTAGAGAATTGCACACTGCACCAAACCGCAGAAGGATTGTATATCATTTTTGATCGCCCACAGCGAGGCGTTACCCCCGGCCAATTTGCCGCCTGGTATGAAAGTGAAGAGTTAATCGGATCAGGGGTGATTCACCAATAAGATCAAAAAAGGCCATTTTCCACAAATTATGCCAAATTCGTGGAGTTTAACTCCACAAATTCATAAGAATTCGTGGAGTTACTACTCGCTCGCAGGTTCTGCTTCGCTAAACCCGGATACCCCTCCCGAAATTATAAACTTCATCGCCACCGATCCGGAAATTGAAAGTGGTTGCACATTTTCTCGAGGCACGACAAAGTGATCGCCCGCCACCGCATACGACTGCGGAAAATAAACAACCACCATATCTTTCAAACCAAGCTCGGTCAAATCCTGTTGCGTTACAAAACCAATGCGGTGCAGTTGATTTTCTTTGTTGATGCGCACTAATACCGGTCGGTCAAATTTTTTCTTATCACCCACAAAGGCAGCCAACAAATCTTTCACGGAAGAGTAAATCAATTTCACCAACGGAATCCGATTCATACCATGATCGAACCAGTTGGAAAAAGTCTTAAACGCAAAGTTGGAAGTGAAATACCCAAACAGGGTGATGACTGTTAGTATAATGGCAAAGCCAACTCCAGGATATGGAAGATTCAATCGACTGTCCAACCACTGAAATGCCACCAGAATAAAATAAACCGTGGCCACCAAAGGCACGATGAACAATGTGCCATTAAAAAAATATCGAACAATTCTACCAAGTATTCCTTTCATAATTTCTTTGTTTTCTGAATAAAATAAAAAAGGCTTCTCGCGAAGCCTTTTGCAATTCTTTGTTCGCTGTTAACTATATCGAGAAGCCGAGGAAACTTAAAAATCCCAACGACATCAATCCTACTAAAATGAACGTTATTCCCAATCCTCTTAAAGGAGCAGGTACATTTGAATATTTCATCTTCTCTCGCACTCCGGCCAATGCAACAATCGCTAGCATCCATCCAATACCAGAACCAAATCCAAAAACAGTAGCCTCAGCCAAATCATAAGGTCGGCCAACCATAAATAAGGCCCCTCCTAAGATAGAACAGTTCACCGCTATCAATGGAAGAAATATACCCAACGTTCCATACAGAGCCGGAGAAAATTTCTCCACTGCCATTTCTGTCAACTGTACCACAGCCGCTATCACACAAATAAAAACGATGAATTGTAAAAAATTCAAATCAATAGACTTAAAGTCATCGCCAAGCCATGCCAACGCACCAGGATTTAAAACATAATTTTGAATGAGCCAGTTGATCGGAACTGTTACACCCAAAACAAATACAACCGCCATTCCTAAACCAAAGGCTGTCTTTACTTTTTTGGAAATAGCCAGAAAAGAACACATTCCTAAGAAGTAGGCGAAGATCATGTTGTCGATAAATACCGACCTGATTCCAATATTAATTAAATTCTCCATACCAATTTTTTAATGAGATTCTCTAAATCCGTTCAATGTTCTCTGAATCCAAATAATAATACCAACTACAATACATGCACCTGCGGGTAAAAGCAGCAATCCATTTCCTTGATAATGCAGGCCAGCGGCCTCAAACACCTTGAAACCAAATACACTACCTCCACCAAAAAGTTCACGCACAAATGCTACTGCCATCAAGATCAGGCCATATCCCAAACCGTTTCCAATTCCATCAATAAAAGATGGCCAAGGCTTATTACCCATTGCAAATGCTTCTAGGCGACCCATTACAATACAGTTGGTGATGATCAAGCCTACAAATACCGAGAGCTGTTTCGAAATATCGTACACATACGCTTTCAAAACCTGGTCAACCAAAATTACCCACAACGAAACGATTGCCAATTGAACAATAATCCGAATGCGAGAAGGAATGGTGTTTCTCATCAATGAGATTACCACATTGGAAGAAGCAGTTACAATCATTAATCCCAACGACATCACAAATGCAGGCTTCATTTGAGTAGTTACTGCTAGCGCAGAACAAACTCCTAGTACCTGCACGGTAATCGGATTGTCAATATCCAATGGATTGGTAATTAGCTTTTTGTTTTTCTTAGAGAAAAGTGGCTCCGACTTTTTCTCTACAACTTCCACCGCTGCAGTTTCTGCGCTCATAAGTTAAGTGATAAAGTTTTTTGATTCTTCTTTAAATAATTCTTGTAACATGTGAAGTAGTCCTTCAACATGTTGTTCACACCTTTTCCGGTTAAGGTAGCACCTGACATGCCGTCTACCTTGTGTGGATCTTTGCTGTAGTCAAAGCCTTCGCCTTTTTGCATAACCACTGAACTCACATTGTCGCCATCAAAAACAGCTTTTCCCTTGTAGCGCTCCTGAATGTCATCGGAAGTAATGCGTGCACCCAAACCAGGTGTTTCACCGGCATGCTCGAACTTCACACCTTGCACAGTATTCAAGTCAGATTGAAGTGCCACAAAGCCCCAGATGTTGTTCCACAAACCATATCCATAAACAGGCATTACCGCGTTTTCGATTTTCGAAGTATCCGCCTGATTACGGAATTCGTAAACAGGCAACAAGCGCTCTTCGGGTTTCAATTTGTATTGCTCGGCAATGTTGACCGAGCTGGCAAGAACGCCTGACTTTAAATTACCTTGAAAATCAATGACACGCTCCTTTACTCGGGCTGCATACAGTTGCTCAATGTTTGCACCCTCTTCCAGTTTCATAACTGTAGAAAGAATATTCTTCTTTCTCTCCAATTCAATGTTGGCATCCTGCAAAGGTTTTAAGGTTTGCGATGCAATGGCAAGCGCTCCGCCACACACGATGGTAATGGCCGCTGCGTATAATACGATGTAAAGATTAGACTGTCGCACGTTGTAATCTCCGTTTTTTGTTTGCACTTACTACAAAATAATCGATGAGTGGGGCGAACACGTTCATCAACAAAATCGCCAGCATGATTCCCTCCGGATAAGCCGGATTAAACACCCGAATCAAAACTGTGAATACTCCTATCAGGATACCGTAAATCCATTTGCCTGTTTCTGTTTGCGAAGCAGTTACCGGATCGGTTGCCATAAACACAGCACCAAAAGCCAAGCCTCCGATCACCAAGTGATAATGAGCAGGCATCTCCACGAAAGCATTTCCACCAATCACATTTAATAACAAACCCATCGCATAGGCTCCTCCAAAAACACTTACAATAACCTTCCAACTTCCCGCTCCGGTGGCAATCAATATCAGCGCACCAATCAAACACATTAAAGTGGAAGTCTCTCCGATGCAACCAGGCATGATTCCCATAAACATGTTAGAGAAAGAGAACACACCTTCGTTCCATCCGGCACCAAATTCATTAAGTTTAGTAACCACATCTACTCCGGTGGTAGTTGCCGCATCGGCAGCAATCGATAAAGGAGTAGCACCAGAATAACCGGCTACTGCTTTCGCATCTCCTAGATAAGTCCAAACACTTCCCGAAATATCGGTAGGGTAAGCGAAGTATAAGAACGCACGAGCTGTTAAAGCTACGTTCATCACGTTCATACCGGTTCCGCCAAATGCTTCTTTGCCAATGATGACTGCAAATGCTGTTGCAAGGCCTACTTGCCAAAGTGGAATATCCGGAGGCATCACCAACGGAATCAACATACCCGTTACAAGGAATCCTTCGTTTACCGGGTGTCTTCTGAAAGTGGCAAACACAAACTCTATTCCAAGACCAACGCCATAAGAAACAATAACAATAGGTAATACCTGAACAATACCTACCCAAATCTTATCACCCAATCCGGCTGCAGCCTGACCCGTTGCTAAAAAGTGCTGATGGCCCACATTCCAAATTCCAAAAAGCAAGCAAGGCACCATAGCGATGATCACCGTCATCATCAAACGCTTCAAATCAATCGCATCACGAATTTGCGAACCTTTGATACCGTTGGTAGTGGCGGGCGCAAATAAGAATGTCTCTAATGCTTCGAATGAATAATAGTGTTTCTCCCACTTTCCGCCCTTCTCAAAATGCGGCTTTATTTTTTCGATCTGATGTTTTAAAAATTCCATCGAGTTACTAATTAACTATGTTGAATCAATTCAATTCCTTCGCGTAAAATCTCCTGCACTTTATGCTTGGAAACATCTACGAATTCGCAAAGTGCCAAGTCCTCTTCAATCACTTCATAAATTCCGAGAGCTTCCATTTCATCAATGTCTTCTGCTAGAATGCTTTTCAGCAAGTAAGTTGGAAGAACATCCATTGGAGTTACTTGTTCAAAAATGCCCGTTTGCACGAAGGCACGAGGTTCACCATGAGTGTTGGTATCTACTACACGTTCTTTGCCCGGAGACAAGAATGAGAATAAACCAATCGCGCGGTGGAAGCTCAATTTGCGCTCACCCGGAGTAATCCAGCCAATGAATTCCGAGTAATCACCTTCAGGCAAAACTGAAATTTGTTGATCGAAGAAACCGAGATGCCCGTCTTTGCCGATCGCTGTTCCGGTTAACGGGTTTCCGGAAATAACACGTACATGATCTTGCGTTAGGTTGCCTTCAATGAATTTCTTCACGGAAGCACCCGTATAGGTCTTATAATATTGTGGATTCTTTACCTCTGAGCCGACTACAGCAACTAATTTCGATGCATCGTAGATTCCGTTCAGGAACAACTTACCGATTTGGATTACACCAGCCGGTGAGATCGTCCAAACTACTTGTCCTTTATTGATCGGATCTAAATTATGAATTTGAACCCCCACGCATCCAGCAGGATGTGGGCCTGAAAATTTGTTAACCTCAGCTCCTTTCACTTGGGAAAATACCGTTGAGATTTCGCTGGTAGAATGGGTATTTACATGAACCGCTCCACTGGTTAATCTTTTCAGAATGTCAACACCTACTTGGAAAAATTGATCTTGTCCTTTATACAAAACTGCATAATCCGGAGCTAATGGATGCGTATCGAAAGCCGAGATGTGAATGGCTTTGGGAGTTACACCAGGATCAGCGACCACACCAAATGGGCGTTGAACAATCATAGGCCATACACCGGAACTCAACAATTGATTTTTCAATTCTGCTACCGGTAAATTAGCAATATCAGAAACAGAGTATTTGTTGAAAGAGGCATACTCCACTTTCTTGTCAGCCAGGATTTTGATTTCGAGCAACTTGCGTTTTTCTCCTCTTTTGATTTCTACGATCTCACCGCTGACGGGTGCAGTGTATAGAACTTGCTCGTGTTTCTTATCATGAAAAAGAGGTGTGCCCGCTTTTACAGTATCACCTTCTTTAACGACCGGCTTGGGCATATATGTGCCGTAGAAGTCGGTAGGTTTAATCACGAAAGTTTCAGGTTGTTCGGTTTCTACAACTTTGGGGGCTGCTTTGCCCGCCAAATTAATTGTGAAGCCTTTTTTAAGTCGGATAAATTTGCCCATGTGCAGTTGGCAATAAGTTTGGTTTAGTTTCCCGCATAGTAAGCAGGAATGCGGCAAAATTAACAATTTAATCCACGTGTCAAAGCCCGATAAAACGAAGAATTTGGAGTTGAAAGCTTCTTCGCCTTCTAACCTCTCTTTTTGCCAGCTACCACCATTTTAGACAGTGCCATGCGCACCACTTCGTCTACCTGCTCGTCAATGGTAACATGGGTCGTATCCATTTCTGTTGCATCGCTTGCCTTTACCAATGGGCTTTCCTTTCGGGTGCTGTCAATTTGATCGCGGGAACGCAAATTTTCCACTATTGTATCAATTTCCACCAGATCCTCTTTTTCCAGCAACTCCTTCTGTCTTCGGAACGCTCTGGTCATCAGATCGGCCGTTAAAAACACTTTGAGTTCGGCCTCCGGAAATACCACCGTTCCAATATCACGTCCATCCATTACGATGCCCTTGTCCTTGCCCATTTTACGCTGCAAGGCCACCATAGCTTCGCGTACTACTTTGATAGTGCTCACCTGACTCACATTTTCGGAGATACGCATTTTCCGGATCGCTTTTTCAACATTGATACCATTTAAAAATATCTCAGTGACACCCTTTAGATTGACAACAAAGGTGAGTTTTATATCCTGTAAGGCTTTATCGATCTCTTTCGGGTTGGTAAACGAAACTAAGTGATCCAAAAAGTATAAAGTAACTGCCCGATACATGGCGCCTGAATCGATGTAGCGATAGCCCAATATTTTGGCTACCTCTTTGGCGGTGGTACTTTTTCCGCATGCCGAGTATCCATCAATGGCAATTACAATTTTGCGCATGGTTAGCAGTCTTTTTGTGGACAAGGCAATGGTTTGTTTGGATCGGGCTTCTTGTACTTGGGCTTATAACCCGTGGAGGAGGAAGCACAGCCAGTTGCTGATGCCACAAATAAGACGAGGAGTAGTAAAATGCGAGTTGCCAAAACAGATGTAGTTAGTAGATCAAAATTAATCAACCGTAGAGACGAAGCCAACCTGTTTTTGGTATTTATTTGGCAGAATTAAACTACCTTTTTCAGTTTCTGAGCCTTCGCGTCAATTATTTTCCTTATTGCTTCGGCATGGCTAATTATTTTCCCTTTTTCAGGATTTTGACGAGCATATTCAAAGTAATCCACTGACTTCTTATCTTTTTGAACACCAATATTCTTTAACGTCTTCTTCATAGGGTAGATCAATTTGCAAAACCTCTATATCAAAATTACTATTTTTAGAAATCTGAAATGCGACTCTTACAAACTTTCTTTTGTTACTAAATCCTAATAGAAGTGTAAAATTTGTGTACTCTTTGACAACGGAGTTTTCATTTAAAAAAATGCTTTTTGCTTCGTTCATAGATATATTGATTGCTCTCAATTCCAATAGGTCGATTTTTGAAAAATCTAATCGAAAATCCATGATTTGATAGTTTGATTCCAGTAAAAAAAACCGCGGGCAGTTGTTGCCAACAAATCAGATTGGGGAAATCTTGCTGACGAGCTTATTTTAGGCTAATTTAGAAAAATAAATCATTATATCATGGAATCCAATCAGGAAGGAGCCGGAGAGAAATTTTTTAAGGAGTTTGGCAAAAAGTTTGACCAATTTATCATCGAGGCCAAAGACGCCAGCACGCGCGTGGAGGCAGATTTGAAAGTAAAATTTGAAGAACTGAAAGTGGCTGGCGAAAAGCTAAAATCGGAAGTAGAAAATAAAGAGCGCTGGAAAGAGGTTGAAGCAAGCCTTAAAAAAGCAGGCGATGAATTAAACAATGCCATCAAAGCCGCCTTTAAGAAAAGTTAATAGGTTTAACGTTAAAAGTTAATTGTTAACCCAACTACGATTAACAATTAACTAATAACTATTAACTCGTTACAACTTAACCGACTTCCACTTACCTCTGCGGAAAATGATGATGGCCGCAATAGCCATCAGTGATTCAGCCAACGCGATTGCCACAAACACACCGCGCGGTCCAACTTCTAGCTGGATTGCCACGATGTAAGCAAACGGAATTTGGAATAACCAGAAACCGAAAATGTTCAGTAGCGTAGGCGTGTAAGTATCTCCAGCACCATTCAAAGCTTGCGCGATGACCATGCCATAGCCATAAAAAATGTAGCCGAGGCTTACATAACGTAACGCCTGCACTCCATAATAGAGCACCTCCGGTTGGGAAGTAAAAATCCCGATGATCCAAGGCGAAACGGTTAGGAATAAAACCATGATCAACGCCATGAAAAAGGCATTGTAATATGCTGCCGTCCATACGGATTTCTCCGCTCGATCAGGTTGATTGGCACCTAAATTTTGGCCCACCAAAGTAGCAGCCGCATTGGCCAAACCCCACGATGGTAACAACGTAAAAATGAAAATACGAATAGAGGTAGTATAACCGGCCACCGCATTTTCTCCAAAGGTGGACATCAGTTTCATGAGGAAGATCCAACTGGCAGAACCAATGATAAACTGAAGAATACTTCCTCCGGATACCTTCACTACATTCAAAATAATTTCTGATCGCAGCATTAGGTTTCCTAACCCAATGCGAATCAGACTTTTTTCATTGAACAGGTAGTAAAGTTGAAATGCCACCCCTACTCCTCTCCCGATGTTAGTTGCAATTGCTGCACCCTCCACACCAAAAGCCGGAATGGGCCCCAGACCAAAAATGAAAATCGGGTCGAGGATCATATTGAGGATATTGGCGATCAGCAGCGCTTTCATCGCAATAGCCGCATTACCGGCACCGCGAAAAACAGCGTTGATTAAAAACAATAATGTGACCGTGTAATTCCCGGCAAACATCCACAGCGCATACGAAGAACTGCTGGTAAGAACAGCCTCCGATGCACCCATCATTCGCAGAATATCTTTGTAAAAGAAAAATCCGATTACACTGATAACGAATGCGATACCTAAGCCGAGGTAAATTGCTTGCACGGCTGCGGCACTTGCGCCATTCTTATCGTTTTCTCCAATTCTTCGCGCGACAATGGCTGTGGCTCCCATACCCAACCCCATTGCCAGTGAATACAAAATGCTTAATACCGATTCGGTGTAGCCCACCGCAGCCACTGCATTGGGATCGTTCAGTTTGCTAACGAAGAAAATATCGACTACCGCGAAAATGGATTCCATACCCATCTCTACGATCATAGGTATGGACAAAAGAAAAATAGCGCGGTTGATGCTGCCTTGCGTAAAATTCTCTTCCGAGCCGGCAAGAGCCTGTTTGAACAAGCGAAATATCGAAAATGCCTTTGTTGTAAAAGCTTTCATTCAAATTGATTTTAGTGATGTAAAAAATAAAAGACAGTCCCATCACGGATGATGAGGGAAAAAGTTCTTGGCACAAGCCAATCGTTCATAATGCTTTCTTAAGCGATTACAAACTGGATGAAGGACTTCATGGGCGGTAAATTGAAAGGCAAATATGCAAAAAGTTTAAGAATTCTTATCCTTGATCGACTTTAAATTCAACAAAGCCAATGCAGACTTCTTAAAAGCTCTTCCAAAAGGCAGGTATTTTCCATCTACTTCTACGGCTTCACCAGAAATAGCATGAATGAAAGCTGTATTCACAATAAAGGAACGGTGAATGCGAACAAATAATTGCGGAGGAAGTGCTGACTCTAAAGAAGTAATATTCTCGCGAGTAATCAGGGTAGTTCCTGTCAGGTGCACCTTCACATAATCATCCAAGCTTTCGATGTATCGAATATCACTTAGCATGACTCGATGGTTTTTGCGATCGGCTTTCAAATAAATGAAGGCCGATGCCGATAACTGGGAGTTATCAATGGAGATAAGTTCTGATGGCTTGTCAAAATACCGATTCACCGATTTAGCAAAGCGCTCGAATGAAATCGGTTTCAATAAATAGTCGATCGCATTGATGTCGAAAGCTTCCGGAGCAAAATCACGATGAGCGGTGGTAATGATCACTGCGGGTGGATTTTTGAGTGTGCTGATGAATTGCATGCCATTCAGTTCAGGCATCTGAATATCCAAGAAGAGCAAATCAATTTTAGTAGTGCGGATAAAGTTACCCGCTTCAATCGCACTGCTACACTCACGTACCAATTCTAGGCTTTCTATTTTGGCGATGTAGCTTTGCAGCAGCTTTCGCGCCAATGGTTCATCATCTACAACTAAACACTTGGTCTTCATTTTGGTATGTTTAATTGCAAGTGAACTGAAAACTCATCCGGTTGATTGGAATTTACTTCTAATTGGTAATGATCTTGAAACAAATGCTCAAGCTGCCGCTTAAGATTATCCAAACCAATTCCCGATTCCATTTTTTCCGATCGTTTGCTGTTGCTAATGATGATGTTCGCTTTTTCAGATGTGCAATGTATTTCTATTCGAATCCAAGAATGCCCGGCTACTTTCATCACACCATGTTTAAAAGCATTCTCAATCAGGGTAATCAACATCATCGGCCCAATTTGATGATGACTCGTATCTCCGGTTATTTTCTTTTCCAGCTGAATGCGGTCTTCATATCGCAGCATTTCCAAGGCGATGTAGTTATCTACTTGTTTCAATTCATTCTCCAATGGCACCCGCATTAATTTACCTTGATGCAAGGCGTAGTCGAGCATTTCGCTGAGTTGTAAAATAGCTTGCGGAGCCTGTTCTGACTTTTGTGTGGTCAGGTAGTATAGGTTGTTCATGGTATTGAACAAAAAGTGAGGGTTCAACTGTACTTTCAAAAAGTTCAACTCCGCTTCTATTTTGTCGCGCATCAACCTCTGAAAATCTTCCTTGGACTGGCGCCAGTGTAAGAGCATTTTGATTCCCCAGGCAAAAAAAACGACCACCAACAACGAGGCCAGTAAAAAAAATAAATCAATGGAAGCGGGGCTCATGGCGTGAATGTTTGTTTCGGCCATGATGATGAAGGTGAGTGCCGAGATCAACATTTCCAGAAAAAGAGACCCTATAATCGTGTAGAAAAAATAAGTCACGAAATAGCTGTAGCGCTCTCTCATCAAATAGTTGGGCACCAAGTAATAATTCAGGAAGTAGGTGGTGAAAATGGTAACGGGCATCAACAAGCCCACGAAGAAGAATGTCTGGAGGTAGTTATTGTTTTTCCTGCCAAAGAAGATTACATACAATGCCAACACAAGGAGCCAAAAGAAAACGTGAAAAATCCAACGCTGACGCGTAAAGAGATAATCCATCCAATGGGTTGCTCGGCTCATGCAAGTGCATATTTATAAAAAATCTATCAAGGCCGTTTCAAAAAGAAATTTTTGATTGCGAATAACCCCCTTTCAACATTTTTCAAGGTCTTTTCGCCATTTCCCTGATGGAAATTACATTAACCCGCTTGCATTCATCTACCTGTCAGAAAAAGAAGCTTGGGAAGTTTTTGTACCGTAATCTTGTTAGACAAAAAACCGACCCATGACTATTCTTACGTTTTCCATTACACAATTCCACCAAGACGGGGGCACTATATTTATGTATCCGCTCTCAACCTTGCTGCTGATTAATGTTTTCCTCATTGTTTATCAAGTGACTCGGATCGTCCAGAAAAAAAGTCTGGTTCCCCAACAAATTGAAATTGTAAAACAAATTGGTTTGTTAGCAGCAGCTTTTGGCGCACTCTGTACCATTCTAGGATTGTTCGAAGCTTTTGGCGCATTGTCGCGAGGTAATCAAGTATGGCCCTTTCAGGTGATCATGGGTGGAATGAAAGTAGCACTCATCACAGCTTTATATGGCTTATTAATTTACTGCATTTCATTGTTTGCATACATCCTGCTGCAATTGACTTCAACAAAATCGAATCAGTGATTTTTCAATAAGTCGATGAAGCCCCTTCAACAATTCTAAACACCCTTTCGCCAAAAGCCTGCTGACAGAATGAGAAACTCCGACTTGATTTTCGTTTCGTCATAATTAAAAATCAGCAGATCTTAAATCGCGTAAGCTTGTACGACTAAAAACTAAACATAAACTTTATGAAAATGATGTTAGCCGATTCATTGATGGAAATTCACACAGCCGGTGGCTCACCCTGGATGCCAATCTTATCTTTATTGTTTGCGATCAATGTGGCCATCCTGATTTATGTGATCATTGCTCGTGTTCAAAACAAATCAATCTCCCCTAAATGGATAGAAGCTATCAAACAGGTTGGATTGCTGGCAGCGGTATGGGGTGCTTTTTCAACCATTCTTGGTTTTTTCCAGGCATTTGGAGCGCTTGAGGAAATCAAAGAAATGCTTCCATTTCAGGTCATCATGGGCGGAATGAAAGTAGCACTCATCACTGTGTTGTATGGTCTGCTAATTTATTGCCTATCTTTATTAGCTTTTATAATTCTGCAAGTCTCTGCTCCTAAAAATCAATAAAATGATCGAACTGGCTCTTCTTTCATGTGCAATCGGTGGACTACTCATGCTGCTAAAAGTACAATGGAAGAAGAGCCTTTTTGAAAAGAAATTATTGAACCAATTTCTGTTTCTTCTGATCGGTTGGATCTGTTTTTCTTTGCTTTTGGGTTTATTCCAAACGTTCGGTTCGTTGGAAGTTTCTAAAGAGGATGCGACCTCGAAAGTATTCGCAGGATTACATGTTTCTGCCATAGCCATCTTGCTGGGGGTTGTTGGGCTGATAGTGGTTCTTTATTTTTTCGGCCGAAAGGCTCAAAGAAACACCCAATCGTAAAAAGCAAAACCCCTAAATCCTAACAATCATTAGTAACAATTCCTTAACTTGGCCTTGGATTTTAACCAATGCCGCATGTATTCATCTAAAATTGTAGGCCTCGGCCACTTTGTTCCTGAAACGGTCATTACCAATCAATACCTCTCCACTTTGATGGACACCAACAATGAGTGGATCATTGAGCGTACAGGTATCCAAGAACGAAGATGGATCGATCCTGCGAAAGATACCGTTGGAAACATGTCCGCCAAGGCTGCACGTCTGGCACTGCAGCGTGCCAATCTCACCGAAAAAGATGTAGACTTTATTGTATTCGCCTGTATCACCAGCGATTATTACTTTCCGGGCTCAGGTGTGATTATGCAGCGTGAATTGGGCCTTGAAGGAATCGGTGCGCTAGAAGTTAAAAATGCATGTTCCGGATTCATCTACGCCTTGTCGGTGGCCGATCAATTTATAAAAACCGGCATGTACAAAACGGTGCTGGTGGTGGGTGCCGAAATTCAAAGTACAGCTTTGGATATTACCACCCGTGGTAGAAATACGGCTGTGATTTTTGGCGATGGAGCCGGTGCGGCCGTTTTGCAGCGATCAGATAAGCCGGGCGTACTTTCTACGCATTTACATGCGGATGGCCGTTTTGCAGAAGAACTTTATGTGAAAGACCCGGGCAGCAGCCGGCCACATGCCGAGCGTCAGCCCGAGCAGTTCCTCGATACCACGGGTTTCAAAGTGGTGATGAACGGAAATTTGGTTTTTAAGCATGCTGTGGTGCGCTTTATGGAAGTAATCAATGAGGCTCTGAACGCAAATGGCATGAAAAAAGAAGACATCAACTTGTTGGTACCTCACCAAGCCAACCTACGAATAAGTCAATTCATTCAGCAAAAGCTGGAATTGCCTGATGAAAAAGTGTACAATAATATCATGCGCTATGGTAATACCACTGCCGCTTCCATACCCATTGCGATGAGCGAGGCTTGGGCAGAAGGAAAGATGAAAGAAAATGACGTAATTTGCTTAGCTGCTTTCGGAAGCGGGTTCACGTGGGCCTCAGCTCTGATAAAGTGGTAATAAATAAATCCAAGATTCAGCATTCAAGCCCCATTGATCCTTGAGTCTTTATAATATTAATAGACATGAAGACGGAATCATACAATCCAAGCCCGCTGGAGGTTGACATGGCCAACGCACTTTTTCTGTTACAGAAAGAGATTGAAAAACATTTACAGAACAATGAGGTGGTGCATGTGGAAAGTAACATTAAGCGCGACAACCCCATGGTGAAATTCAGCTTGTTGGATAAAGATGGCGATCCGCACGAAATTGTAGTGCGCATTGTACAAATTCCTGATAAATTTTAATTCCAACACTTGGAATTAATCCTTGGTTTAGGCTTCAGCAAATTAGTAGATTTGTTAACCTAAACCTCCTCTCTTCATGCTTACCGAGTCCAGTAAGAAGTGCATCAATTGCCAGCAAGAAGTTTCTGATAACTACTGTGCCCATTGCGGCCAACGCACACATGTAAAGCGAATCACCTTACGTGAAGGCTGGAATGATTTCTGGGCACGGGTCTATGGCTTTGATGGCATGTTTCCCAATACACTTCGCGATTTAACTATTCGTCCTGGAGTTGCTGCGCGTACTTTTCTCTCAGGAAATCGGGTGAAATATTATGGCCCGGTTGGGTATTTCTTTTTGATGATTACCCTATTTCTTTTGATTTTAAGTATGTTAGATATGGATGTGGCTTATTTTATGAATCATGCTGGTAGAGCTGGTCTACAGACGCCACCCAAAGCAGGTAGTGGTCAGGAAAAAGTAATGGAACAAACCTTTCAATTAGTATCGGATAACCTAAAAATTATTTCATTCCTCTACATTCCATTTCAGGCATTCGCTTCTCGATATATTTTCTTTAGGAAGCAAAACTTGAATTTTCTTGAGCACATGGTGCTTCCTTTCTACCTACAGGGTCATATTTACTGGACGAGCATAGCTACAGCTTGTTTTTTAAAGATTTCTGATTCGTTTATTTTCAGTTACCCATTATTGATCATTACTTTCCTTTATATTCCATTCGGGTATATGAATATGTTCTCTACCCAATCAAAAGTGGTGTCATTTTTGAAAGGAATAGGCGTCTATGTTACAGCTCAGCTTTTTTTCGGTTTACTCGTAGCAATCATCGTGGTCATTTTGCTGTTTATCAATCCGGAAATTTTCGAATTACTGAAACCAAGTAACAACTAGTTTTTACCCCATAAACTCAGCAATCAACCGATGGAAATGATGGGTGCCCATTTCACGCGTGACAGAATAGCGACCATGCGTGTAAAAACGTGAACGAATGCCTCGTTGTACATTTTGTACAATCTCTTCATCTTCCATTTCTACTTTATGCAAATCGGCACCGGCACCCTGGCGCATTTTACTTTCGTCCCACACAAAAGTGAGAAATGAAACCCTCGTTTTCTTAATGGCAATCGGGTGAATAATGTTGACAGATAATCCCCACGGATAAAAATTGAACATCATGTTGGGGAACACCCAGAAGTAATAGGCGGCCACTTTCTTGCCATAATCGGGCGATGATTTTGGTAAATCAAAGTTGATTCCATCCTCTTTACCAATACCAATTTGTAAACTGGAATAGCGATACAACTCAACCGAATAATTTCCATAATCGATGGCAGCATTCAAACCGGCATGCACAAAAGGAATATGAAATCCTTCCAGATAATTTTCGCAATACAACGCCCAGTGAGCGTCTATCAAATAGTCTTTGGACAACTCCGGACGAAACACAAACTCGCTTAGTGGCATCCAGCTCACGCGATCGTTCATCTCCTTAAAGAAAACATCCGCACTGAATTTCTTGCTGAGTGAGGTGAACAGCAACTTCCCCCATTGGTGAACAGGTAGGTTTACCAAATCATCTGCTTCAGAAGGAAAATTCTTCACCTCCTTAAATTCGGGCATCGATAGGAATTTGCCATTCAGATTAAATCTTCGTCCATGGTATTTGCAGCGTAAGTCATTCACCTTGCAAGGTTTTTCTACGATCAAATTTCCACGGTGCGTACACACATTGGGCATGCAATGAAGATTCCCTTCTTTATCTTTTGAGAGTAATAGAGGTTCATTCAAAAAATCCTCTAAAAGGTGTACGGGAGTTGCCCACCCGCTTTCTTTGACTTGGTCGGTATTACCGGCAAAATGCCATGTATGGCCGAATATTTTATCCTTTGAATCTTTGAAGTGCCGAGGATCTAAATAGAAATCGGTGGAAATTGTTTTTGCCTCTGCTATATCCGGATGCACTTCAAAATTAGCCATAGTTGAATAAATAATTAAAAACCTAAATTAATCAATATTTGAAATGTTGTACTAGCCTCTCAAATTGGCTAACTCAGACAATATGTCGTTTATGAGACAACTTCATGATGGTACCTTAAATAACTTGTTCACTTAAGTTGGATTGCATAAATTATCTAAACAGACCAAACTACATAGCTCAACCTTCATCAACAATTATATGACAAACCTTACCCGAATTATCTTCTGGATCTCTCGTATAGTGGCAGCCATTATCATGCTACAAACACTGTATTTTAAGTTTACAGGGGCAGAAGAATCAGTTTACATTTTTACCCAAGTGGGGATGGAGCCTTGGGGAAGAATAGGCGTAGGCGTGATGGAGTTGATTGCATCGTTTCTGATTCTGGTTCCTTCTACCGTTTGGCTGGGCAGTGTTTTAGCTGCCGGACTAATGGGTGGCGCGTTGATGATGCACCTGACCATACTCGGCATTGAAGTGAAGGGTGATGGTGGCTATTTGTTCATCCTAGCTTTGATAGTGGCAATTTGCTCACTCGTTGCATTTTGGATTGATCGCAAAAACATTCCACCTCCGATCAAAAAATTCATTCCCTCATTTCTTCACTAAGGAAAGGAGTTTTTCTACCTCGGCAATAAAATCAGGATTTGTACCCAATTGATTCTTGATGTCTTTGAGAATATAGTTAGGCAAAATTTCATTTCTCGCAATTTTAGAACGCAAGTCTTTCAATAAATCAATAATATCCGATTTGTTTTCTAGGTTGGTAGCGGCTTCTGCTTTGGTGATAATGGCATTTACTGCTATCATTTGCTCGCTCTCAATCTCTGTTACAGGGGCTACTTTGGGTTCTTCAACTCTTCGTTCTGTTTTAAACTGAAGGCAGCTATTATAACGATCTACGATCTTATCAATATCCTTACGACCTAAATCACCGCTTTTAATGCGTTCATTCACTTCGGGACAATCAGAAAGAAATGCAGAAAGGCTCTTCTTAAAAGTAAGGTTAGGCATTTCCATTGCAGACCCATCTTTCTTTACAAAATATTGTCCATCATAGGTAGATTGGTTGGGCATCCGAAAACCATATAAGCTTAAAAAGCCATCTTTAATCAATCGCATATATCGAAAGCCTTTGTCGTACTTGATGGTATGATAGGTGACTCCTGCAATGCGCAGGGTACGAATTTCCAGTGCAGAATAGTTTTTTTTTGCCTCGTCCGTTACGATTTGCACCCGATCCAGTTGATCATAAGTCAGAATCCTCACACGACCTTTTAGGGTATCTCCTTTCAGAGTGATTCCATAGTCAGTCTGTGAATAGGCAGAAGTACCCAACGTTAGTAGTGTGATTATAAAAAGGAGAAATTTCATAAGTCAAAAATGGTTGAATGAATCGTAATGGGGGTAAACATAAGGAATTTCGTGATTCAAAAGGTAAGTTCAAACGATTGCCAGCACAGAAACGCAACAAAATCAATCCGTTTTGTTTTTTTAAATTTAATAATTTCTTAATATTGGTTATAGACATCACTAAAATTAACCATCTATGAAAAAAATTCTACCATTCATCACAGCATTTTTGCTTTGCTCGGTAGCAGTATTTGCTCAAAATCGGGAGATTTCGGGTACTGTAACC
>PJQF01000055.1_pt1 | contig 77485 bp, 66 predicted proteins | sample 1503741 | NCBI WGS metagenome assembly PJQF01 (sample SAMN07775949, study PRJNA414020) | Biofilm metagenome, whole genome shotgun sequencing project. | isolation source: biomolecule (vanillin) treated reverse osmosis membrane biofilm | place: India: Nagpur | collected 2017-03-21
ACTTCTTTAAAACTTGTATCCATCCTTTGTATGTCCGACAATCTGGGAATTCTAAAATGTAATAGAATGTACCACCTTCAGGTAATTCTGAATGTAGCGGCCATTCACTGTGGTAATTATTACTGGAATAAATTTGATTCCCCCATCTGTCAAATATTTTTAAATATGCCATGTAACTATTTCCAATCCCTGTAAAAGTAAAGCGCTCATTATATTTATCATCATTTGATGTAACGACATTTGGGATAAAGATATCGGACATCGAGTATATGTTTATTGTATCAGAAGCATTTCCGCAGCGGTTAGATACACTAACCCAGTATTTTCCTGCCTTGGCTGGTAGTATTACAGAATCAATAGAGTTTGTTGACCAGGAAAATTGGTTCGACTTACCGTAAGCCTTAAGTGGATAGAATGAATCACATGTTAAGGTGTCATTTCCTAAATCTATTACTGGACGAGATAACACGGAAATTTCAATTTCATCTCTTCCAACGCAATTGTTAAAATCTGTTACTCCAACGGAGTACTTGCCTTTAAAAATTGGAGTAAATGTTTGGTTATTGGAGCCATCTTGCCATTTGTATGATTTAAAGCCAGAACCAGCATCAAGAGTTATATGTTCATTTTGACAAATCGTTGTATCCTTACCTAGATTTACTCTAGGTAATTCAAATACATTAACTTTTACTGTATCAATTATTGTAAGATTGCAACTTAGTGCTTTTACTCTGTATGAAGTTGTAGCCGATGGACTTACCGAAATCGTCTTACCGATGTGAATAACGGTTGTAGTGTCAGGTAACATTGACCATTTTACTTCATTGACCCCGACTTCCGCAATAATTTGACTTGACTCTCCTTTGCAAATCGATGTATTTCCACTGAAGACAAATTCACCATAGGGTAACTTTTCAACACTAATATCATCTATAAAAAAAAAGGCGTAGGCGTAATAATCATCATGATGGTTTTGATCACCGTGATAACTTGTCAAAGTATTATCATTGTCCGAAAAGTTTCCAATGATTAAGTATTGAGCGGGAGAAGTCGCCTTAAACGTCCCTGAAACTCGAACCCAATTGATAGTATCCGATATGACATTGTGCTCAATTATTTGAGGTGAGTATGGAAGATTACTATAAGAGTCAGACATTTTAATCTCTTGATCGCTAAAATACATCCCTAGATTATTAGCCCCATACAGTGGCATTTCAGCACGTGACACAAACATTTCAGAGCAGTAATATTCCCCGGGAATTAAAGGTGATGTTAATTTGACCTGTAAGTACTCTCTGTACAGAGTCTTGCCAGGTCCATCCCATGCGTAGATACCAGCGAACCGATTTCCTGTGCGGGGTATTTGAGAGCCGTAGTGTAAATATGGATCAGTCCCATTGTAAGGAACGGATGAATAGCAGCCCTTATTTTGAAGTTGAGTCGTGAAAATATCCGGTGTTGATTTGTTCGGGCAATTCCATCCACAAGCATTTAACGTAAATGGATAAGTGTTAGGCTCGCATATATCTACCCCACACTCAAAACTTGAATTAGGCACAAGATTCTGGGATGCTGATAGATTTGCTACCAACACCAAAATTACCACTAAGATTTTCGATAGCCTCCCAGCCATTCAATCAAATTTTATCACTCTTAAAATAGAGCAATTCAAGCTTCTATCAAAATTCGCATTAGATGTTTTTTAAATTTAAAGGTGGTAGTAATTTCTACCACTAAACGAATGGTGAAAAATTCCTAGATATTCTGAATGGATTTAACACTTACTAGGCACCCAATATAAAGAAATCCAATTATTTTCGGTCTATGTGCTTAATCGTTTACAAACTAATGGATAACGATCACCAACTTCCGTATTGTATTTTGATAACATTCAAGTAAGACATAGTTTCGAATTTATTCGAACAAATTCAAATAAGAAGTTTTAACTTTATTACTATAATCTTTAGAAGTAAAGTATGATTTCTATTGCTCGCACCCTAAAAGATAATAAAAGACATTTTGCGCAAGAATTGGCTTTCTTTTCGGCTTGGCTAAATGTCAGTAGAACTTTACGACCATTCAGTAATCTGTATATAAAGAGAATCGAAATTCTGTTCGATAAAACATCTATAATCGCCCTCGGTGCTCATGAGGTTTCGAAAAGCTATACTCAAAGTGAAGCTCATGAATGTTTAACTGTAATAAAAACTACTATCGCATATTTCAACCGCTTCAGGAGTAGATTGGAGAATGTAGAATTCCTAATGAGTAGCGAACTCAAAATAAAATCTAATCTGGTTTTAGATTCTTTATATGATTTGGATCTTCAGATTAGAATGAAATCGTTTGCTGGATTACCTAGAAAGGGTACCGATCCTGAAATTCTCGATTGCTTAGCAAATATGTCAAAAATTGCTATCGAATCAAGACTAAATTGTCAATAACAAAGGTGGCTTGAGCCAGATCCTTCCGGATAAACGATAGCGTCAATTAGATTCAACTTCAAAGATTTCAGTATTTTCAATTGATTCGTTTATTACCTTTTCCCTGTAATCAGCCATCGAAAATTGCTTTGCTAGCTGCATTAACTTTATTAGCAACATCACTTGCTCGTGTGTGAATACGATCACGGTATCCAATTTCAGAGCATTAATACCATTAATTGCCAGGCTGACCCTTCCTCTAAATTGGTTGAATGATTCGGCTCCTTCACCGTGAATAAAATCGGGGTCGCATAATTTCCAGTATTTTTCCACTAATGGCTTTCGTTCTGTAGGAGTTGTATTTCTACAAATAACAGGTGATAAGAACGTAAATTCTTGTAAAGGCCAAACTTCCATTAGACAGTTTGGATATTTCTGGGAGAGCGGTAAGGCTGTTTGTTGCGTCCTAATATATGGGCTCACAATAATCAAATCTGGCTGCTCTAATATTTCTTCTGCGAGCGACACAGATTGTAAGTACCCCATTTCGGTAATAGAGATAGAAGCTGGATCGATTGTTCGACCGCCAGCATTGGCTTCACTCTGGGCATGACGGATATAAAGTGTTTTCATTTTTATAAATTGATTACCTGATTATCAAAAGTGGCAATACAATCTGTGCTTATCCGATAATCCAACGAAATTTTAGTGATTAAGCGATATTAAACCTTAAGTAGGCTAAAAAGCTTAAATCCATAAATTTGCTCAAAATCATTCTTTTTCACCCTAAAAAGGGCATTTCCAGCTGTTTTCTCTCTTTACAGTCTATTCTACTTAGGTAATAGTCTATTTTACTTTGGTCCAGTCTAATCTTTCGTGAGAAACAACAAAACTCCCTTTTTTTGATCTTTTTTGCCTCAAAATGTAAAAAAAGTGGAGTAAAGTGGTTGAAAGTGGTTGGAAAATGCTTACGTTTGTTTAGGAGAACTAAGACAACCACTACAGTCTATGACTTTCTTCACCAGCGAATACGAAAGTAAACTTGATGCCAAAGGCAGATTGGTGCTGCCATCGCGGATCAAGGCTCAGCTACCCACAACCAATGGGGAAGCGCAGGAGCTTGTCATCCGCAGAGGCTTCGAGCCATGCTTAATCGTATACCCAATGGTGGAGTTCAAAAAAGTCTTCTCAAAAATTTCAGGTCTCAGCGAGTTCAACGAAGAGTATCGCAAACTCCAGCGAAACTTTTTGTCGGGGGTCGTTACGGTAGAGTTGGATAACAACGGCCGTTTCCTCATTCCCAAGAACATGCTTACGTATGCGCAGATTGACAAAGATGCGATGCTCGTAGGCACCGGAAGCAAAGTTGAAATCTGGAATCCAACCATCTATGAGAAGCAAATCATCCAAGACCCTAGTGAATTGTCGAAGCTCGCGGAGAAATTTTTGAACGAGTAACGATGCAGTCAAAGCCTTATGCCACAAGCTAAAGGCTCTAAGCTACAAGCCGATGTGATTTTTAGAGTATGAGAGACTTTAAAAAATTAATGATTTGGCAAACAGGTATGGAAATAGTTGATAAAACGTATGATTTGATTTCGTTTCTGCCAGTAGAAGAGAAATATGGAATACGTTCTCAATTGTCGAGAAGTGCTGTTTCGATACCAGCAAATATTGCGGAAGGTAGTGCTAAACGTAGCACGAAAGAATATATTAAATACATAGAGATCGCTCAAGCCTCAGCTTTTGAAATTGAAACACATGCTTTGATTGTTCAGAAGAGAAAGTGGATCAATGATGATAGAATTGAGGAATTGCTTGATTTAATTAAGAAAGAACAGAAGATGATTTCAAAGTTCATTGATAAACTTGAAGGAGAGTGAAGTCACATGAAGCATGCAGCTTGAAACTTGCAGCTTTAAAACTATCGAAATGGTGTACCACAGGCCGGTGATGTTAGAAGAGTGTATGGAGGGATTAGCCATTAATCCGGATGGTATCTACGTAGATGTCACTTTTGGCGGAGGGGGACATAGCTTGAAGATTTTGGAACAGTTACGAAACGGAAGATTGATTGCGTTTGACCAGGACGAAGATGCACGCAAGCAATCTGAAAATATTCAAAGTCGTTCTTTTACATTTTGTCAGACCAATTTCAGGAATATGAAACAATACCTGAAGTTGAATGGAATCACCAAAGTAAATGGCATTCTAGCTGACCTCGGTATCTCATCGCACCAGATCGATTCGGCTGAGCGTGGATTTTCTACCCGCTTCGATGGCCCGCTTGATATGCGCATGGATAAGAAGGGATCGAAAAGTGCCGCTCGCATTTTGAATGAATATACCGAGGCAAACCTCCATAAAATCTTAGGCATGTATGGCGAAGTGAAGAACGCCAAAACACTAGCCGGGTTGATTGTGCAGCAACGTTCCGTAAAAAAGTTTGAGCGCATTCAGGATCTAATCGATTTACTAAAGCCGATTGCTCCCAGAGGAAAAGAGTTTAAATATTATGCGCAGGTATTTCAAGCGCTGCGCATCGAAGTGAACGAAGAGATGCAGGCATTGGAGGAATTTTTGAAGCAAAGTGGCGAGGTGATGGAGAAAGGCGGAAGACTGGTGGTGATGAGCTACCACTCACTGGAAGATCGGTTGGTGAAGAATTACATCAACTCCGGCAAAATGTATGGCGAAGTAGAAAAAGATTTTTATGGTAATAAGTTAAAGCCATTTGAAGCAATCAATCGAAAACCGATCGAAGCTTCGGTGGCAGAGGTAAACGAAAACAACCGCGCACGCAGTGCGAAGTTGCGAATAGCAGAAAGGTTATAATTAAAGAGAGCATGGAAAATAAGTTTAAAATCGAGCCCCCTCAAAAAACAAATGAGGCACGCGTGAAACCGGCAGCCAAACCGGTTAGCAGCGGCAAGAGCTTGTTTTCCGGATTAGAGAAGCGCTTGAAACTCGAAAGCTATTTTGAAGAAGGGTTTCCTGTGCAGTACCTACCTAAAATCCTGTTTGTGGTCTTGCTCAGCTTGATCTACATCAGCAATACACACTACGCAGAAAAGACGACAAGGCAAATTGATCGGGCACAAAGTGAAGTAGAAGATTTGCGTGCTGATTTTACCACACTGAAGTCGGATGTGATGTTTGCCAGCAAACAAAGTGAAGTGGCACGAAGAGTGAAACCGCTTGGGTTGAAAGAAAGCTTAAATCCACCCTATAAAGTAATTGTAAAAGATTAATTAAATAAAAAGAACAAAAGTGAATATCAAGCAGTCCATATTAGTAAGAGTCCGAATCGCATTTTTATGCGTGGTGGCTTTCGCTATTTGCGTAGCTGCTAAGATCGGACACATTCAGGTAGTGGAAGGCCCTCAGTGGGAAAAGATGAGCGAGAAAATCAACTTTGATTACCGTAAGATAAAAGCTACCCGAGGAAATATTTATTCTGACAATGGAAGTCTGTTGGCCACAAGTTTGCCATTTTATAAAGTAGCCATCGATCCTAGGTTGGCGAAAGATGAAATTTTCAAAAAGGGAGTAGACTCATTGGCAATGTTGCTATCACGTCATTTCAAAGATCGCTCATCCAAAGAATACAAAGAGATGCTGAAGGATGCGCGTGCTACCGGAAAACAGTATCTGATACTCAACCGCAAGCAAATCAATTATCAGGTTAAGAAAGAAATGATGACCTGGCCTATCTTCCGCGAAGGTCGTTATCGGGGGGGTGTCATATTTGACAAAATCGATGTACGCTATCGTCCGTTTAGTAATCTCAGCCGTAGAACGGTTGGTTTTGTCAATGAAGATGGCAAGGGTGCCGGATTAGAATATAGTTTCAACACCTCATTAGGTGGCCAAGATGGCGAAGCATTGTTCCAGAAAATCGCGGGCGGCTCTTGGATGCCCGTGTTTGATGGAAAGAACATCAAAGCCATTGATGGATTAGATATCCAAACTACAATCGATATCAACTTGCAGGATGTAGCGGAGACCTCACTATACAACGCCATGAAAGCGCACAATGCCGATGAAGGCACGGTGGTAGTGATGGAGGTAAAGACCGGTCACATCAAAGCGATTTCAAATTTGTCTGCCGATGGAAATGGTGGATTTCAGGAAGAGTTCAATCATGCAGTAGGCGGATCGTTTGAGCCTGGATCTACTTTTAAATTAGTCACGATGATGGCATTGTTGGAAGATACCAACATTGAATTGACCGATACGATCAATACACATCAGGGCGAATACATGTTCTACAAACGCAAAGTGACTGATCACGAAGAAGGCGGCTATGGGCGAGTTACTATTAAGCGTTCATTCGAAGTTTCTTCCAACATAGCGATGGCGAAGTTGATCGATAAGCATTTTGGTACTAAGCCTTCCAAGTTTTTGGATTACGTAGATAAACTGAATTTATCGAAACCATTGGGTTTGCAAATCACCGGTGAATCCTATCCTAAAATCTCGCGACCCAAAGACAAAAACTGGAGTGGTATTTCATTGCCTTGGATGGCGTACGGCTATGGCTTTGAAATTTCGCCACTTCATACTTTGGCGGTTTACAATGCCATTGCGAATGACGGTAAAATGATTAAGCCCATTTTTGTTACCTCGATTCAACAGGCAGATAATGTGAAACAAGATTTTGAAACCGAAACTTTGAATTCAAAAATCTGCTCTAGCAAAACATTGAATCAATTGAAGCTCTTGTTGGAAAGTGTAGTTGAAAATGGAACTGCGAAGAACTTGAAGAACTCCTATTATCGCATTGCCGGTAAAACAGGAACTGCTCAGATTTTAAAAGATGGTCGTTACGAAAAGCGATACATCACTTCGTTCGTAGGTTACTTCCCGGCACACGCTCCAAAATATTCAGCCATTGTGTTGATCAAAAATCCTCGTGGTATTTATCAATATGGTAATAGCGTAGCGGGTCCTGTGTTCAAAGATATTGCGGATAATATTTATTCGCGTGATATCAATTTGCATTCAGCCATGGAGAAGGCCAAGACACAAGAGCCCGGTGTATTCCCTACGATGCGAGCAGGAAAACAGGAAGAGCTCACCATGTTAGCGAATGAGTTGGGTATTTCAAATCATGCAGCTACGGAAGAAGAGTGGATTAAGACCAATAAGAATGGCAATGCCATTGTATGGAAGAAAAATCCGGTAATAAAAGATCATGTTCCTGATGTAGTAGGTATGACTTTCCGCGATGCGATTTTCGTTTTAGAAAAGAATGGTTTACGTGTGTCGTACGAAGGAAAAGGACGTGTGGCAGCACAATCACTTTCACCGGGCACTCGAATTAACAAGGGTGCAAAAATATATTTGAGACTAAGTTAATGGCGTTACTAAAAGACATATTGTATCGAGTTCACATCACGGCTGCTTCCGGCAGTACTGATGTGGAGGTGGCGTCCATTTGCTTTGATTCACGAAAAGTAAAAGCAGGAAGTCTATTCGTTGCGATCAAAGGCACACAATCGGATGGCCATGTTTTCATCGACAAGGCTGTGGGAGCTGGTGCTGTCGCTATTGTTTGCGAAACACTTCCTGATACGATTTCAGATAAAGCTACCTTCATTACCGTGAAAGATAGTTCGAAGGCACTGGGTATTATTGCTTCGAACTTCTATGGAAATCCTTCATCAAAGCTGAAGTTAGTGGGCGTTACCGGAACAAACGGTAAAACTACCGTGGCCACGTTATTGTATAAGTTATTTTCAACATTGGGTCATCGCTGCGGAATGTTATCCACAGTTGTGAATAAAATTGTTGATAACGATATACCTTCTACGCACACTACGCCTGATCCAATTCAGATTAATGAGTTGTTAGTAAAAATGCTGGAGGCTAATTGCACGCACTGCTTCATGGAAGTAAGTTCGCATGCGGTAGCACAAGGCAGAATTGAAGGATTACATTTTATAGGAGCGTTGTTTACCAATATTACTCATGATCACTTGGATTACCACCGTACATTCGAAAGTTATATCCGCGCTAAGAAGGGATTTTTTGACGGTTTGTCATCTGATGCTTTTGCTCTCGTAAATAGCGATGACAAGCGCGGTATGGTGATGTTGCAAAATACCAAAGCGCAAAAGAAAACACTTGCGCTGAAGAAGATGGCCGACTTCAAAGCGAAGATCATCACTAACTCAATGGAAGGGCTGGAACTGGAGATTGGCGAGCGCAATGTATGGTTTAAGTTGATTGGCGACTTCAATGCGTATAATCTGTTGACAGTTTATGGCGCAGCTTGTTTAATGGGTGAAGACCCTGAAATGGTGTTAATGAAATTATCAGCACTCACTAGTGCACCCGGGCGATTTGAGTTGGTGATGCCCGGATCGAAGTTCACGGCCATTGTTGATTATGCTCACACGCCCGATGCATTGAAGAATGTGTTGGAGACGATTGAACATTTCCGCACGGGGCAAGAGCAGGTAATTGCAGTGATTGGCTGCGGTGGTGATCGAGATAAAACGAAGCGACCATTGATGGCAGCTGTTGCTTGTAAGTATTCCAACAAAGTGATTTTCACTTCCGATAATCCGCGCAGTGAAGATCCGATGGAGATCATCAAAGAAATGCAAACAGGAGTGGGCCCAACGGATGCGAAGAAAACACTGGTGATGGTGGACCGCGAGGAAGCTATCAAAACCGCATGTATGTTGGCGAAAGAAAAAGACATCATCATTGTTGCCGGCAAGGGCCATGAAAATTATCAGGAGATAAAAGGAGTGAAACATCCTTTTGATGATAAAGAAGTATTGACACGAATGTTAAAAATGTTTGCGAATTAATGCTGTACTATTTATTCGACTATATCGAAAAAAACTTTGACTTCCCCGGTGCCGGATTGTTTCAATACATTTCGTTCCGTGCCGGTGTGGCTGCTATTCTTTCCTTGCTGATTACGATCACCTATGGAAAGAAGCTGATCAACTTTTTGCGCAAGAAGCAAGTGGGTGAGGACATCCGCGACTTAGGTCTGGAAGGACAGATGCAGAAGAAGGGTACGCCCACCATGGGTGGTATTATTATCATTGCTGCTATTTTGATTCCTACTTTGCTAATGGCGAAGTTGGATAACGTATATATTATTTTGTTAGTCGCTACTACGATTTGGTTGGGACTGATTGGTTTTTTGGATGACTATATTAAAGTGTTCAAGAAGAACAAAGAAGGATTGGCCGGACGCTTTAAAATTGTAGGGCAAGTTTCCATCGGATTGATCGTGGGACTGACACTTTACTTTAATGAGAACGTAGTCGTGCGCGAGAAGACCGCTCCATCGGTTGCTAGTGTCGAAGTAGCTCCAATCTCTGCGGATGTAAAATCAGAATACGATGTAAAGTCAACGAAAACCACCGTGCCATTTTTAAAGAACAATGAATTCGATTACGCCTCATTGATCTCTTGGTGGAATCCGGATTACACATGGATTGTTTACACGTTGCTGGTCATTTTTGTGATTACTGCCGTTTCCAATGGAGCAAATATTACAGATGGTATTGACGGATTGGCCGCAGGCACTTCGGCTATCATCGGACTTACGCTAGCGATTTTCGCTTACTTGTCCGGTCGTGTAGACTTCAGTACGTATCTCAATATTATGTACATCCCCAACTTAGGAGAGTTGGTAATTTTCTGTACAGCTTTTGTGGGTGCGTGCCTCGGCTTTTTGTGGTATAACTCGTATCCGGCACAGGTGTTCATGGGTGATACGGGTAGTCTTTCATTGGGTGGAATCATTGCTGTATTAGCATTGGCCGTGCGTAAGGAGTTAATGATCCCCGTTCTCTGTGGAATCTTCTTTGTGGAGTTACTCTCGGTGATGCTACAGGTTTCATATTTCAAATACACCAAGAAAAAATATGGAGAGGGGAGAAGAATTTTGTTGATGTCACCTTTGCATCATCATTACCAAAAGAAACAAATTCATGAGTCGAAAATTGTAACTCGTTTTTGGATTGTAGGAATTTTATTGGCGATTGTGAGTTTGGCCACATTAAAACTGAGATAGGATAATTTGAGAATGAATCGATTTGAAAATTTGAAGATGATCTAAAACAAGTAGTAAAAGGATAAATGAGTAAACGCGTAGTCATATTAGGAGCAGGAGAGAGCGGAACAGGCGCAGCAATTTTAGCAAAGGCGAAGGGCTTCGATGTTTTTGTGTCTGACTACGGTGCGATCAAAGAGCAGTACAAAGCGGAATTGCAACAGCATCAGATTCCATTCGAAGAGAATGGTCATACGCATGATGCGATATTAAATGCATCGTTAATTGTAAAAAGTCCGGGCATTGCAGAGAAAGTTGAAATTATAAAGAAGGCGCGAGCAGCAGGAATTGAGATCATCGATGAACTTGAATTTGCGTATCGATATATTCAAGGAAAAGTGATTGCTATTACCGGTACCAACGGAAAGACAACTACAACCCTATTAACGTATCATCTGCTTCAGTCAGCCGGATGGAAAGTAGCGTTGGCCGGAAATGTAGGAGAGAGCCTTGCTCGAAAAGTTGCAACCGAGAAGCATGATTGGTATGTCGTAGAGATCAGCAGCTTTCAATTGGATGGAACAAAAACATTCCGACCTGCGATAGGCATTTTGCTCAATATTACACCCGATCATTTAGATCGCTATGAGTATCAGATGCAGAACTACGTCAACTCGAAGTTTCAATTAGTTCAATCGATGCAGTCGGCAGACCATTTTATTTATTATGCCGATGATGCTGTAGTTTCAAATGAAGTGAAACAGAAGTCGATTGTGCCGAATCAAGTGAAGGTGTCGTTGCAATCGAAGACCAATGCTTATTACGATGGTGCGAAAATGAATTTTGCTATCAACGGGGTTTCGTTTGGCATCGCTCAATCTGAAACTACCTTGAAAGGTCCACATAATCTGATCAATACGTTATCGGCTGTTTCGGCTGCGTTGCTGGCTGGTATCTCTGAGCAGGCGATTCGTCAGGGGTTGAAAACATTTGTCAATGCTCCTCATCGTTTGGAGTCAGTAGCAGTTATCAATGGAGTGGAGTTTGTAAATGATTCAAAAGCCACCAATGTGGATTCAGTCGTGTATGGTTTGGGAAGTTATCAGGGACCGCTCATCTGGATTGCCGGAGGTATTGACAAAGGAAATGACTACACGCTGATTGAAGATCAGGTAAAACAAAAAGTGCGTGTGTTGATTTGCTTGGGCAAAGACAACGACAAATTGAAGAAAGCCTTTGACGGAAAAGTGAAAGAGATTTATGAAACACAAAGCGTGAAGGAGTTAGCGCAATTGGCATTGCGTGTTTCGCAAAAGGGCGATGTGGTTTTGTTGTCACCGGCCTGCGCGAGCTTTGATCTTTTTAAAAATTACGAAGATCGCGGAGCGCAGTTTAGAAATGCTGTATTGGAGTTAAAAGCGTCAGTTGAAACTGATCGGTAACATATGAAGTTGAGTTCAATAAAAGAATGGGCTGATAAGAACCTGCAGGGCGACAGAGTGATCTGGGCTGTGGTGTTTGCTCTTTCTTTGATCAGCATTTTGGTGGTGTATAGTTCCATTGGAACGCTCGCTTACAAACGTACAGCCAGCACTGAATCGTTTTTGATGAAGCACACCTTCATGGTGTTTTTGGGATTAGCATCGATGTGGATTGCTCACAAAATCGACTATCGGTACTATTCAAAAATTTCCCGACTCGCTTTATGGGTGAGCGTTCCGTTATTGATTTATACATTCAAATTTGGAACAAGCTTAAACGAGGCATCGCGCTGGATTACGCTTCCGATCATCAACACATCTTTTCAACCTTCGGATTTTGCCAGCTTGGCATTGATCATCAACTTGGCTGCCATGCTTTCTAAGAAGCAACAAAATATTGACGACATTAAAGAAGCGTTGATTCCAATGTTAATCTGGTGCGGTGCGATTTGCGGATTGATCGCCTTAACAAATTTTTCAACAGCGATTCTATTGTTCGCTACGTGCATGTTGATCATGTTCATCGGTCGCGTGCCGGTGCGTTACTTGGCCATGTTGATCCTGATTGGTCTGTTATCAGGAACAGCCGGACTCTATTTCGGCCAGCGCTTCGACACTGCGATCAGTCGCGTAAAAGATTTTTATGCGTATGTGATGCATCAAAAAGAATTGCCCTTTCAGGCAAAGCATGGTCGCATTGCAATCGCCACCGGAGGATTGTTGGGCAAAGGCCCGGGTAACAGCGAACAACGAAACATTTTGCCCCATCCGTATTCTGATTTTGTGTATGCAATTGTAATTGAAGAATATGGCGTGATTGGAGGAGTATTCGTACTCGTACTCTATTTGATATTACTGCATCGAGGGATGAAAGCAGCCTACAACAGCGAGCGCGCATTCGGAGGGCTCCTCTCGGCAGGATTGAGTTTTGATTTGGTTTGTCAGGCGATGGTGAACATGGGCGTAGTGGTTGGCCTTGGTCCCATCACCGGACAGCCATTGCCATTGATCAGTATGGGAGGAACCGCGATGGTATTCACCGGTTTGTCGGTAGGAATTATTTTAAGTGTAAGTCGTGGTGAACAAGAAGAGAATTGGGGACAAGGAGCGAGTGAGAAATTAGAAACAGACGAGGCGAAGGAGAAAGAGGTGGAAGTGAAAGCAGCTTAATAATTCGATGATTCGGTAATTCGTTGATTCGATAATTTGAAAATTAGGTGATTTGAAAATTAGGTAATTCGATGATCCGATGATCCGATGATTTGAAAATGAGATGATTTGAAGATTAGATAGTTCGTAAAGGAATAATAAGTAATACAAGAGAACAATAAAAAAGGAAAGTTGAAAGCAGAGAAACCATATCGTATCATCATTAGCGGAGGCGGCACCGGAGGACATATCTTTCCGGCACTGGCTATTGCCAATGAATTTAAGAGACGCTATGCGGATGCGGATATTCTTTTTGTTGGTGCGGAAGGACGAATGGAGATGACGAAAGTGCCGGAGGCCGGATATAAAATTGTCGGACTCTGGATTAGCGGACTGCAACGTAAACTGACGCTATCCAATTTGTCGTTTCCGTTTAAGTTGATTTCAAGTTATCTCAAAGCAAGTAGCCTCATCAAAAAGATGAAGCCGCATGCTGTAGTTGGCACAGGAGGTTATGCGAGTGGCCCGATTATGTTGGCTGCAGCAAAAGCCGGAATTCCTTCTTTGATTCAAGAGCAGAATTCGTATGCCGGATTAACCAATAAACAATTGGCACAAAAAGCCGGACGTATTTGTGTTGCCTACTCGGGCATGGAAAAATATTTTCCGGCTTCGAAAATTGTGTTCACAGGTAATCCGGTGCGAAAGGATATTATCGATCTGGATTCGAAGCGGGAGAAAGCGTTAGCGCACTTTGCTTTTAACTCTTCGGAACGTACGCTTCTCATTTTAGGCGGAAGCCTTGGCGCGCGCACGATCAACGAGAGTATTTTGGCAGGCATCGATCAATTGATTGATGCACACATTCAAGTGATTTGGCAAACGGGTAAACTGTATTACGAGGGAATCAAATCACAAATTGAACACAAAGATCTAAGGCGCATACGCGTAGTTGATTTTTTGAAGCAGATGGATTTAGCGTACGCAGCTTCGGATGTAGTGATCTCGCGCGCAGGTGCATTGGCCATCTCTGAGTTGTGTATTGCCAAACGCCCTAGCATTCTGGTGCCTTCACCCAACGTGGCGGAAGATCACCAAACAAAAAATGCGATGGCTTTAGTCAACGAAGATGCTGCACTGATGGTGAAAGATGTAGAGGCGAAAAATACATTGGTAAGCGAGGCGCTGAAATTGGTGTATGACGAACCTCTCGCTGAAAAGCTGAGCATCAATATAGGCAAGTGGGCGAAGCCACAGGCAACAGAAGATATAGTAGATGAAATTGAAAAACTGATTGGAATAACAAGTGAAGTTAGAGCAATACGATAGCGTTTATTTCCTCGGCATCGGTGGGATTGGCATGAGTGCCATCGCGCGGTGGTTCAGGCACAAGGGGATGAAAGTAGCCGGCTATGATCGCACGCCTACACCACTCACGCACGAGTTGCTGGAAGAAGGAATGGAAATTCATTTCGAAGATCGGATTGAAATGATTCCCGGATACATCACCAAAGAAAAAACATTGGTGGTGTTCACGCCTGCTATTCCTAAAAATCATGTGGAGCATGCATATTTGAAAGAGAATGGTTTCACGATACTCAAGCGCTCAGAAGTATTAGGATTGCTCACGAAGAGTTACAAAACGATTGCCGTTGCCGGAACGCACGGGAAGACAACGACTTCTTCACTGATCGCGCATATTGTTAAATCGGCTGGTATCAACATGGTTGGATTTTTAGGTGGTATCACGACTAACTATGATTCGAACTTGGTGATGCATGGAGAAGTAAATGAAAAAACGTTGGTGGTGGTAGAGGCTGATGAGTTTGATCGTTCGTTTTTGCGCCTATTTCCGGAGATTGCAGTGGTGACGTCAGCGGATGCGGATCATTTGGATATTTATGGAGATCACGCGAGCATGCTCACCTCGTTCCGCGATTTCATGAAGCAAATCAACGCGAACGGAAATTTGATTGTACATGAGTCGATTGAATCGCTCACAGAAGGAATAACCGTTTCGAAAGAAACGTATGGAATGAGCCGGGGACAATTTTTTGCCGGCAACATAACCGCCAATGGCGGATTTTTTGAATTTGATCTTCACGGCTTTGGAACGAAGATCGAAAAAATTCAGCTCGGTGTCCCTGGTTTTCATAACATGGAAAATGCTATTGCGGCTACATTGGTAGCGCTCAAGTTAGGCATTAGCGAAAAAGTAATTCGGGAGGCGCTGCATTCATTCAAAGGTGTGAAGCGCAGATTCGAATTCATCATCAAACGAGATGATCTGGTGTACATCGATGACTATGCGCATCACCCACGTGAGATTGAAGCATTTTTAACTTCGCTCAAGTCGATGTATGCTGGCAAAAAACTGACGGTGATTTTCCAGCCGCACTTGTTTACACGCACGCGCGACTTTGCAGAAGGCTTTTCAAAAAGTCTGAGCATTGCCGATGAAGTGTTGCTGATGGATATTTATCCGGCTCGCGAAGAACCGATTCCGGGAGTTACCTCGGATATGTTGTTTGCGAACATCACGAGTCCGGTGAAGATTCGCTGCGGAAAGAAAGATGTTTTGGAGAAGTTGGAAGACTTGGATGTGGAGGTAGTCGCAACAGTAGGTGCCGGAGACATCGACACGTTTGTGAAACCGATCAAAGAAATGTTGTTGAAGAAGTAAGAGAAAATGAAAACGAAGTTTAGCATACGCAAAGAGATTAAAGTGGCAGTAGCGATACTGGGCTTATTTTTTCTGATTGCCTTCAGTGAACGAAAGCAAGGCGGAGCAGTGTGCAAGGATATTGTGGTGGAGTTGGATAATCTGAGCGAGAATCATTTTCTGGATGAGGCGGATGTGCTGCATTTGGTGGAAGGAAGCGGAGAGCCGGTGAAAGGAGTGGGCATTAACCGAATCAAACTGAAGGAGATTGAAAAGAAATTGAAGTACGATAAACATATTTTGGATGCAGAACTCTTTGGCGATTTGAAAGGAAACCTGATCGTGAATGTAGAGTTGCGCAGGCCGATTGCGCGTATTGTGCAAAACGATGCGCCTGATGCCTACATCGCAGAAGATGGTGTGATCATGCCCGTGTCCGAGAAGTATACAGCGCGTGTAGTGTTGATCAGCGGAGCCGTTAAGCATTTGTTGGAGAGTGAGGACCTGAACCGCACAGAGGAAGGCAAACAGTTAATGGCAATGATTGAGTTTATTAATGATGACCCTTTTTGGAAAGCACAGGTAGCACAGCTCGATATTCAAAAGAATGGAAAGGTTGTGATATACCCACAAGTAACAGGGCAGTTGGTGGAGTTTGGAAAGCCGGAGAATTTGGAAGTGAAGTTTAAGAAGTTGATGGTTTTCTACAAAGAGATTTTGCCCACACGCGGCTGGACCCGCTACGAGCGCGTGAATTTGGAGTACGAAGGGCAGGTAGTGGCGGAATGAAAAAAAAGAATTTAGAATATTGAATTCAGAATTCAGAATGAAGATTGAAAATAGAAAAACGAAATAAGAATGTAAATAGTAATAAAGAGGCGTAATACGAATTCTGACTTCTGACTTCGGTATTCTGACTTCTAAAAAGTAAAGAGATTATAAACAACCACTAAACATAAAGAACACCATGGAACACGAGAAAATAGTAGTAGGACTGGACATCGGCACAACGAAGATTTGTGCAATTGTTGGCCGCCAGAATGAATTTGGCAAGTTGGAGGTATTGGGTATGGGCAAGGCCGAATCGGAAGGAGTGATTAAAGGAATAGTAACGAACATAGATAAAACCGTATTCGCTATTGAGAAGGCCGTGAAAGAAGCCAGCGACATGAGCGGCATTGACATTGGTGTGGTGAACGTGGGTATTGCAGGGCAGCACATTCGTAGTTCGATCCACCACGGCAGCATCACGCGCATGTCCAAGGAAGACGAGGTGAGCATTGAAGATGTGAATCGACTGACGGAAGACATGTATCGCATTGTGATTCCACCTGGCAGCGAGATTATTCACGTGATGCCACAAGATTATACGGTGGATTACGAAGAAGGCATCAAAGATCCGGTGGGTATGAGTGGTGTGAAGCTGGAAGCAGACTTCCACATCATCACGGCACAGACCAGCGCGATCAACAACATCAACAAGTGTGTGCGCAGAGCGGGATTGGAAATTCAGGATTTAATTTTGGAACCACTCGCCAGCAGCATCGCGGTGTTGAGTGAGGAAGAAAAAGAAGCCGGTGTTTGTTTGATCGATATCGGTGGTGGTACTACTGATATCGCGATCTTCCACGATAGCATCATTCGCCATACGGCTGTGATTCCTTTCGGAGGAAATATTTTGACAACTGATATTCAACATGGCTTGATGGTGATGGCGAAACAAGCCGAGCAGTTGAAGACTCGCTTCGGCAAAGCGATTGCAGAAGAGGCAAGCCCGAATGAGATTGTTTCGATTCCCGGCATTCGCAATAGAACAGCGAAAGAAATTTCGGTGAAGAATCTTTCGAACATCATTCAGGCGCGCATGGAAGAAGTGATTGAAATGGCGCACGCAGAAATCATCAGCTCCGGTTATGAAAATCGTTTAGCAGGTGGTATTGTGATTACAGGTGGTGGTTCGCAACTGAATTCATTGAAGCAGTTGGTAGAATACATGACAGGCATGGATGCACGCATCGGTTACCCGAATGAACACCTTGGCAAGAGCAAACTGGAAGTGGTGAAGAGTCCGATGTATGCTACTGCAGTAGGGTTGGTGCTCTCGGGATTCCGTTCGCTGGATGAACGCGAAGAGCGCTACAAAGAAGCCAAAGAAAATCAGAAGGTAGTGAAGGTGAAGAAAGAAAAACCAAATCCCGCTTCTGACTTTTTCTCGAACATCTTGAATAAGACGAAGGGCTTATTGATTGACGACTTGAGTGATAAGAACGAGTATTAATTCGGTGATTCGGTAATTTGTTAATTCGGTAATTCGATGATTTGAAAATGAACTCAATTTGAAAATGAGACTATTTGAAAATTTGAAAATGAAATTGCTTACGATGAAAGATGAAATGAGTAGATGAGTGCGCACTGCGGCAGGGATTGAAGCGGAAAGCCCGCACCCCGATACGCCAAAGAAAGCTGGCGGGGAGGACTTGTAGCGGAAAGCCTCACGCCATGGCGTGACCGCCCAAAGAAAAAAAGAGAACGAGTATTTTGATAACACACATAACAAAGAACAACCACTAAATAACCAACATCATGTTTGAACCAATAAACGGATACAAATTTGATCTCCCCAAACACCACAAGTCGATCATCAAAGTGATTGGCGTTGGTGGCGGAGGTAGCAATGCAGTCAACCACATGTTTCGGCAAGGCATCAAAGATGTCGAGTTTGTGGTGGCGAATACAGATTTGCAAGCGCTGAACAGCAGCCCGGTGCCATATAAACTTCAGTTGGGTGTAAACCTGACGGAGGGACTTGGCTGCGGTGCGAACCCTGAAGTGGGACGCGCTGCCGCGCTTGAAAGTAAAGACCAAATTCGTGAGATGCTGGCCGGTACTAAAATGGTTTTTGTAACTGCGGGGATGGGCGGTGGCACCGGTACAGGTGCTGCCCCTGTCATAGCTAAAATAGCCAAGGACATGGACATCTTAACGGTGGGCATTGTCACGCTTCCTTTCTCCTTTGAAGGGAAGAAAAAATTGGCACAGGCAGATTTAGGAATTGAAGCGTTTCGCGCGAGCTGCGACACGGTGCTGGTGATTCTCAACGACAAGCTGCGTGAAATTTATGGCAACTTATCCATCGGCCAGGCATTCGGTGAAGCGGATAACGTGTTGACGACAGCTGCGAAAGGCATCGCTGAGATTATCACCTTGGCGGGATATGTGAACGTGGACTTTCAAGATGTGCGCACGGTGATGTTGAATGCAGGTGCAGCCGTGATGGGTACGGCCGAAACTCGTGGCGATACACGCGCGATCAAAGCAGCACAGCAAGCGTTGGCTTCTCCGCTGTTGGATAACCATGACATCATGGGATCGAAGAAAATTTTGCTTTCGATTATCTCCGGTGAGGAAGCTGAATTGCAAATGGATGAACTCACGACTATCACCGAATACATTCAACAACAAGCGGGTGATGATGCCGAAGTAATTTTCGGTCATGGTGTGGATTCTGCGTTGGGCGATCGTATTCGAGTGACGGTGATCGCAACCGGTTTTGTAACGGAGACAAAAGTGGTGAAGAAGGAAGAGAAGAAAGTGCATGAGTTAGATCGCACACAGATTTCATTATTTGATTCAGTTGATAATTCAGTAAACCAACGTGGTGGTGATTTAGAGTTGAAAGTGAAAGGCGAAGTGAATAAAGCCGAAGAGAAACCGATCATGCCGATGGAGAAACCACAGGAGCGCCCGGTACAACCACCCATGGAGCGCCCGGTGTTGAAGACTCCGATCAAAGAAGAAACACCGGAGAAAGAAGAGCCGAAGCGTGAAGAGCGTGCATACACATTCACGTTGTTTGATAAAACAGAGAATACCAACTCTAATTCCATTGATGATGAGGAAGGAGAGAATGGATTATTTGCCGAAGACGATGAGTTTCAGATCGGCAGAGAAGTGTCGGCTGATCAGGTAATTAATGATGACGGCTTGATGGAGGTACGCAGAACACGCGAACGCTTAGAGCAACAAGCACGCGAGCGCAGAGAGAAGCTGAAGGCTGCACGCAAGCAAGAGATGACGAAAGAAGAGTTCAACGAGAAGTGGACGCTGCCGGCTTACTTGCGCAGAGGCGTGAAGATGGACAATGTGCCGCACTCATCGGAGCAATTTATTTCGCGCTATAACTTAAATGACGACAATAACTTGTTGGGTAACAATAAGTTTTTGCATGATAATGTGGATTAGGAATTAGTTAATAGTTAAAAGTTGATAGTTAAAAGTTAATTGGCCACTGATTACAATGAACGATTAACAATTAACGGATAACTGAAAAGACATGGCACATCCGGTATGACTGGTTTTACTCCATTCGTAGTGGTTGTTGGTGGTAAATATTTTTTGCCGATACCGGAGTGCCTTCTTAAGACCAGACTTTTGAATTGCTGTTTTTATTTTTTTCAGCGTTCTGGTCGGGATTTTTTTAGGTGAAAAAAGAAGCCCAGCTTAACCGGCCGGGCTTCTTTGTTTTATCGGCTAACCTCACCCCATCGGAGGAAGTGCTTCTGAAAATTTTATTACCCCTCTCCGCAGGAGAGGGGAGATGCTACATCACCATATGGTAACTTAGATCGTATCGGTCGCATTATTTATGCTCCCCTCTCCCTGCGGAGAGGGGCTCAGTGAATCATCACGCAGCATTAGCTCAGATGGGGTGAGGTTCAACCAAAGCGGGTTGCCAAAAAAATAGATTGGTGGTTCCTGCCAAAAAAAGAAGCCCAGCTTAACCGGCCGGGCTTCTTTGTTTTATAGTGATTTACTTTATCAGGAAGGATCACTGCTATTTGCCTTCGCAGCATCGCGTGTATTTTTCTGAACGGCAATAGCAGCAAATAGACTCAACATAAACGACATGGCGTAAAATCCTTTCTCACTGAGCGTGAGCGTAGCATTCCATAGGCCAATAATCAGCAATACAATTGCCAGAATGGTAGAGAACCACGCGAGGCCATAGTAGATATTGGTCACGGGAATTCCTTCCATTTGGTCGCGTACTACTTTTTGCAATGACACAGCTGAGAAAAGTCCATACATGAGAATGGTAAAGTAGTATCCTTTTTCATTGAGCAGCATTTCGGCATTCCATAACCCAACAAGGTAAGAGATCATACCGGCAAGGAGTGCAATCCACGATGCTGCAACAAAGGCACTGGACGGAGCTTGATTATTCATAGTTTATTTTTTAGTGATTCGATTACTAAGGCAAATCGATTGGCCATTATTAGGTGATTTCCACCCGTCAATAATACAGAATATATTCCTACAACGAAAACCAACAGAAACCTGTATCTTCGAAACATAAAATTGAAATCCAATTATCATGAATAAAAAGATCCTGTATTTCACCTTTCCGGTGATTTTGTTAGTGGCTATTTATTTTATGGGTCCCACACCCGTGAAACCTGTTTACGATCCAACTATGCCAACGGTGCCGCAGGCAGCGGAGGAGTTGGAGAAATATGTGGCGTTGCAGGAAAGCAAGCATCAACTAAAACCGGATAATGAAGCGCGCATTATTTGGGCTGACAGTTCCAAAAAGAAAACACCGTACAGTGTAGTGTACATTCATGGTTTTTCTGCGAGTCAGGAAGAAGGAGATCCAATACATGAATCGTTCGCGAAGAAGTTTGGATGCAATTTGTACTTAGCACGCATGGCCGATCATGGAGTAGACACAACTAATCAGCTATTGTATTTTTCACCTGATCGTTGGTGGGCAAGCAGCAAAGAAGCGTTGGCCATTGGCAAAGCGCTCGGAGATAAAGTGATTTTGATGAGCACTTCCACCGGAGGCACCATGTCAATTATGTTGGCTGCGGCATATCCGCAAGATGTATACGCGATGATCAACATGTCACCAAACATTGAAATCAATGATCCCAATGCATGGTTGCTTAACAATCCTTGGGGTTTGCAAATAGCGCGGCAAGTAATTGGTGGCGACTCACGCGTATTCCCTCCGGATTCTTTAAAGGACAAATACTGGAATAACAACTACCGTTTGGAAGCAGTGGTGCAATTGCAGGAGTTGGTGGAATCCGCGATGACTGTAGAGACTTTTAAGAAAGTTACTTGTCCATCGCTCACACTCTATTATTATAAAAGTGAAACCGAGCAAGACCCTACCGTGAAGGTGAGTGCGATGAAGGCGATGAATGAACAACTCGGAACTCCTGCCGATATGAAAGTGATGGTTGCTATCCCGGGCGCGGGTGGCCATGTGTTAGGCTCGCATGTAGTTTCAAAAGATTTGCCCGCGGTACAACAGGCAGCGGAGAAATTTGCCAGAGAGAAACTAAACATGAAATCCGATTATGGCTTGCGCCCGATGACACTGAATGAGTATAAAGCAAGTGTGGAAACCAACCCGGCCAATGAGTTAGTGGACTTGGAAAAATTTATTCCTGGAGTGGTACTAGATATAAAGTATGCGACAGAATACAACTTCACTAAGTCTAAAATTTATAAGAGTGCAAGAGCCTTTGCGCGCAAGCCGGTGGCGCAGGCATTGTTAAAAGCACAAAAAGAATTTAATAAACTTGGTTACGGAATTAAAATCTTTGATGGCTATCGCCCTTATTCAGCAACCGTAAAATTTTATGAAGTAATGAATGGCGATACCACTTATGTGGCGAGTCCGTACAAAGGTTCGCGGCATAATCGCGGTTGTGCGTTGGATATGACCATTTTTGATTTGAAAACAAAAACAGATTTAACCATGCCCACTGCGTACGATGCACCGCAGAAAGAATCGTGGCCTACTGAGCCGGTGAGCGATCCGGTAATTCGCAAAAACAGAGAGACATTGATATCCGTGATGGAGCGCAATGGCTTTAAAGTATTTAGTACCGAGTGGTGGCATTTTGATTTTGTAGGATGGCAGAAGTTCGCAGTGATGAATATTGATTTTGAGGAGTTGGATTGAGGCCAACTTCAGAAAATACGAAAGTAGTTGAAGATTTAGAACTAGTCCACTTCTCCTCGCGCAAACCCCACCGTTTCGCGATATACCTGCGGAGATACATCGGCATTGGTGCGGAAGAAGCGACTAAAATAGTGCTCATCTTCATAACCCAACTCATACGCAATTTCTTTTACGGTTTTTTTGGTGAGGTACAATTCGCGTTTGGCTTCAATGATGATGCGCTCAGAAATTAATTCAGTGATGGTTTTGTTAAAGTAACTCTTCGTGATTTTAGCCAACGCTTTCGCGGAGATATGAAGTGCATCAGCATATTCGCTGGCGGAATGTTTTTTGCGAAAGTCTTTTTCAATCGCATCTTTCAAACTCTGTAACACAAACGGTTCTTTCAAATCGGTAGTGAATTCTGCTGCTGCCGGTTGTTGCTCCGCTTTTAAGCGAGAGGTGGTGATCAGAAATATTTTTAAATAAGAGACCAGAATTTCGTATTGCGCCAATGCCGTATTTTTCATCTCCAGTTTCATTTGCCCAATCAACATCGACAAAGAAGCAGATGTTGATGCATCAATCACTAAGAATGGTGGCTGATAAATGTTGTTAAACAAAATGCCGTTACACGCCACTTCGGCATGATGTTTATGAATGCAGAAGAAATCTGGATGAAAATGGAGTGCTATTCCTTTCAATCGCTTACCGATGAACATAAAGGGCTGATACGGTGAAAACGCGAACAGGCTATTGCTAGTAAAATCATAGGTAGAAAAGTCGGCTTTGAGTTCTCCGCTTCCTTCTGTAATCCAGATTAATGAATAGTAATTATTGCGCTGTACATGATCGAAATAACTGCCATCCTCAAAAGATAAAATTTTAAAAGCCAATGATCCGGTCGAGGGGTTGACAAGCGTGAGTGAATGTGGATTTTCCATGGATTAGGCCGATCGTTTTTTAAGTTCTTCTTCTAACTGCCGAATGTATGCTCTTTGTGGTTCTAATGCTTCTTCAACCTCTTCAGCCGTGTAGCGCGGTGTAATGTGCTGCGGACAATTCCAGTCGTATGCTTCAATGTGCAATACCAAAATACGCTCTGGTTTTGCTGCATAATTCTCTAAGGTAAATAAATTTGCCCACTCGGGCTTCGCATTCAAGGTAACAATTTCTGTTCGCGCATAAATCTTTAGCCGTGCTTGTGCGGCATAGTCCATAAGAATCAGAGAGGTGTTTTTATGAGTGGCCAAATTGCCAACGGAAATATATTGTTTGTTCCCACTAAAGTCGATGAAGCCAATCGTGTTTCGGTCGATTACTTTCAAAAATCCTTTCGGTCCACCGCGGTGCTGGATGTAGGGGAAACCATTTTCTCCAATCGTGGCCATATAAAAACTATCGCGCTCGCGAATGAAATGAACTTCGTTTTCAGAAAGGCCATCTATCACTTGTCGTTTTTCCATCCGCTCATAGCTAGCGCGACTGCCGTATTTTTCCTGAAGCACTTTCACCTGATCCGTAAAAGCGAGTGAAGCGTAATTGGTGGCCATAATCTTTTATAGTTTTCTATCCGATTCTTGTATTGGTAAATCGTTGATACTGGCAAAACGTTTTTGCAGGTATCCTAGTTCATCAAACTCCCACAACTCGTTGCCGTAACTTCTGTACCACTGTCCATCCGCACCGTGCCATTCATATTCAAAGCGCACGGCCATACGATTTTCTCGGAAGCCCCACAGCTCTTTTTTGAGTTTGTAATCTAGTTCTTTTTGCCATTTGCGAGTGAGAAATTCCTTCACTTCTTCACGGCCATTGATAAATTCTGTACGGTTTCTCCATTCGGTAGTGAGTGTGTAAGCCTTGCTAACTTTTTCCGGATCGCGGGTGTTCCAGGCATCTTCGGCTGCTTGCACTTTTTGCAGTGCAGTTTCCAACGTGAACGGAGGGAGGGGATATCGTGGTTCCATGTTTAAAAATGAAAGTAAAAGCCAAAGACATGCTTTGGCTTTTTGGTGAAAGTTATTTTTTGATTTTAGTCCAATTGGCAGGCAGCTTCGAAAGTAAAGTGGGTTCTGCTTTATTCCATTCCTCTAAGGTGTTGAAATTTTTCCCTTTGAAATCTCCATTAAAGAATAGATACAATTTTCCATCGATTACTTTAAATGTTTCAGGGTTGATGGGAAACTTCGTTTCTTTTTCAGCCACACCCCACGCACAGTAGCCATCGCACACGGGTAAATATTTCTCCGGACTCTTTTTAAATATATCGCGGTGTTGGGCGGAAGCAAATTGATACTTCACCCCATTGATTTCATGCGTGAATTCTTTTTTGCCTTTCACAGCTGCGTTGTCAGTGAAATAAGACACAAGATCATACCCGCCAATGGCTATTTTGTTTTTGTCCACCGGATCAATCTGACTGAAGCTGACAAATGAAGTGAACAGGAGTGAAGCGAAGAGAAGTGATTTGATTGTTTTCATAAAATGTATAGGTTAAGTGAATGATTAAACTACTGCTAGTTGATGTGCTTCCACTACCGGAAAGTCGATTTCCGTGTTAGCGGTGTTGTTGAAATAATTCGTGAGGATGTTCAATGCTACGTGGCCTACAATTTCTCCGATTTCACCTTCGGTGATGCCTGCAGCTTTTGCGGCAGCAACATCTGCATCGCTGGTGCGGCCTTTTTTAGCTACCAATGTTTGGGCCAATTGAAGAATGGCTTTTGTTTTTTCGTTGCTCGAGTTGCCTAAGCGTGCAGCCTCCATGGTGGCGTTATCCAACTTTGCCAAATTAGCGCCTAAGTATGTGTGAGCCGACAGGCAGTAATTGCACGCATTTGCTTCGGCTACTGCCAACGCAATCATGGCGCTGTTTTTCAAACCCAGCGTGCCATGGCTGAGTGAGCCGCTTAGGTTTAAATAAGCTTCAAGAAAAGCAGGCGAGTTGCCCATGGTGCGCATCATGTTGGGCACTACACCCAGTTGTGATTGAATGGCGGTGAAAAGTTCTTTGGTTTTGCCGGTGGCTTGATCGGGGTTGATAGCTTGTAAGCGTTTCATGGTATTTGTTTTTAATTGTTTATGACTTTGTCGTTTTTGACGATACAAAGGTGTAGCAAGCCAAATCCCTTTAAAATGGACAATTGGCGCATGGTGGTGGACAATTTTCCCGGATGCCTTGCCCAGGAGATTTGCGGTGGATAAAGCGTGTGGACTTTTTAGTATCTTCGTGAGGTATTCAATACTATGTAACTGAAACCCATCGATGAAACGAGCCATTGCCCTGTTAGTAATCATTGGACTTGTGCTGGGTTGCACCTATGACGACATCAGTAAAGTAACCTTGCACGGCACGTGGACGGTGGTAGCTCTCCGTGATCTAGCCAGTGGAACGGTTGAGTATAAGACAGAAGAGAATACGTATGGTGGTGAGATATGGGTGTCATTTAACGATCGTTCCAATCCCCGGAAGTATGACGGTAAGAATATCTCCAATTCGTTCTTCGGCTCATATATGTATGTGGGCCAACAAAAAATGAAAGTGCTAGATGGAGGTAGGACGGAAGTTGGCGGTAATCCCCCTTGGGAGAAGCTGTTCAATCAGGCGTTCTACCAAGCCGAAGTGCCATTTGCAATTGAACAAGATAGCCTGACGATTTACTTTTCCAATCGCACCAAAGCGTTTGTTTTGAAGCGGAAGTAATCCTCTTTCGCAAAAGATGAAGTTAATAATTCCAAGACGGAGAAACACAACAACCAGTCGCGGGTACAAAATTTTTTCTAATTCCTCCAGCAGGTTTTGTAAGCGCAACCAATTTTCAAGGGTTCCAACAATTGAATATCGGAGGATCCATTCTTGTAATGGAAATCCCAGGGAGCACGAACAGATCCTAAAGTTGAACATCTATAAACCCACCTTGTAATGCGAAACACCGCTATTTGAAAACCCCTGCACGATGTGTGGGTTTTTTTTATGTTCTGGAGAGATGGGCTAAGCGTTTCGGAATTTTTACTGAGCGACCGGCAATAACGCATGTCTCGAAATACGCTACAACTTCTGTCTATCGTTTGCAAGTAAGTACATTAAGCAGAAGTCCAGTTTTTGTTGTTTTTTGGAGATGTTGGCAAGAAGGGCGAAATTTACAGGAATAAACACCATGCAGATACAACCATTAACCTCCAAACAGTCGGGTAAAGAAATTCTATTTGACAGTTATCAAATTGAAAGCCATACATCATTCGATGAGCTTATTGAAGTTTATAAGACCTATAAACAGAGAAATCCGGGCAAGACCATCATTTTAACGCTCGATGATTTAGGGCAGGCGGAATACACCAGCGTTCACTCAATTCTTACGCACGACCTAGATGATACAGAAGGATATGATTTATCAGGACTTGACAAAGCGTGTTTCGAAGCGGGCGAACACTTGGGTTATCTTTCTACCCCTTCGGAATTTTTCATTAGAAAAGAAAACTTCTTTAAAAAAGTGAATGACGCTGACTTTGCGTCTGCGTGTGAGCGAGGCTTAACATTTGGCAAAGATGAGATTACGATTTTAGAGAAGATAAACCAGGCACCTCTTCATTATCTGGACAAGCAAATTATCCTTAAAGTAGTTCCGGTCGAAAAATGTTATGAAGGAATTTGTGGATTACCGAACGGGTATTTTCAAAGCGACCTCAATCCTTTTGAAAATTATGCGTTGGCGAAATACTTATTTGAGAAATACGATTTTGAATTATTCGGAATAGGCGCCTCCTTTTTAGGCTTTATTCGAAATGAAAAACCCAATGCAAACCAAATAAAAGAATTGATCACCGACTTGTCATCATTGTATAACACAAACGAAACAGCCTTTGATCAATTTAGTGAAATAATCCAGGATTATCATTATCTATTTCTAAAATACACTGAATAGAAACTTTGAAACTTAGTCGTGGTGGTGTATCCCAGTCTTATTATAGCTACTTTTAATAGCAATTGGTTTGACAAACGGCATGAAACGGGCTCTTTAAGGAATAAAGCATCAAAATGGTAATAGAGGAATTTTTAGATGAGTGATATATTAGGTACTCTGGTGTTTATCTCTGGAAACCGAGGTCCCGGTTTCTTGATAATTCTCATTGCCTTGGCTTTCAATATTTCGTTTGATAAGATTGTAAAACTGATTGTCCTTGTAATGGATAAATTCGATGAAAGAAGAAATAGAAAGAAAAACGAATGACGGAGTTCTTTCAATGGCTTCCGGCAGAAATAGTATTTAGCTCAATTTACTGAACGGTGTAATCAGACTTATCAATTTCACTCAACCGAAAATAGCCCAACGCATAATTTTGTTTATTACTTTGATTGGTAATGTTCCCTTTTACATTGGTGGGCAATGGTTGAAAAGCACCGCCTCCTCTGGAGTTGGAAAGTACGATGCTGATATAATTATAGTAGGTTTCTGAAATGCCATAAAGTGTAAAGTTCATCTTGCTTCCCTTTTTCAGGTTTTTATTAGAGTAGAGCCACGAAGTAACATTTCCATCCGTAAATTGAGCGTCAATGGTTTCGTATTCCGGAAATGCATTGACCGTGCTTCCAAATCGGAATAGATAATAATTGTTTTCGTTGGGAAAGTCGATGAAGTTTACCCGTATCCCAATTTCATCACTGTTTAACCCCAAATCATTTCGCTGCTCTACGTCTCGTATTTCAGGTGTCGCTATCAATTTTTCCTGAGCAGTGTATGTTTCGCCATTATGAATTACGGTAAGTTGATAAGTTTCTCCAATCTCAGGTACAAACGTATTACAAGTGTAGATGCCTGCTTCGCTGGAAGGCGAGGGGAGAAAATTAAAAATGTCGTTTTTGCTGTTGGTTACAAAAACAGTAGCACCCGACACGCTGGGAATTGTTTTATCATAGTAGCCCGCAGTAGTTGTGATTTTGATGGTTTGCAGATTTCCGGTGGTGCCCTTTTCCCAATTGATGGAGGCCTCAATTACTAGTCTGGGTGCGGCTGTGTTTAAATCAACATCAATAACTTGTTGACACCCGGCACAAACCAAAACAGATAGTAACACAAATAGCTTTTTCATGTAATAGAAAAGTTAAATTTAGAATTTGAAATTGTAGGTAACACTGGGTATGATGCCGAAGAATGAAAACCGTACGGCTTCGTTGGCAGCAGTGTCTGCATTTTGCCGGAAGGAGATAGAAGCCGCGTTTTGCCTATTGTAAATATTGTAGATGCTAAACACCCACTCACTTCTCCATCCTTTTTCTTTTTTAGGTTTGGGAGTATAGGTGGCCGAAAAATCTAATCGATGATAAGTGGGTAATCTGTTTTCATTTCGTAATCCATAGCTTGGTACGCGGTTGCCCTGGTACTCGTACTGCCCATTTGGGTAAGTAATAGGCTGGCCCGATTGCAAATTAAAAATACTGCTGAAGGTCCATTTCTCATTTCGTTTGTAAGACACTGTAATGGATACATTATGGAGTTTATCAAATCCGGTTTTATACCATTGCCCATTGTTGATGCCCGTTTCATTAGATGTTCGTCCGGGAGTTTGTTGCTCTGATCTCGACAAAGTATAAGCAATCCATCCGGTAAGGTTTCCGGTATTCTTTCGCACCATCATTTCAAGTCCATACGATCTGGCTTTTCCATTTAACACAACTTGTTCAATGGCCCGATTGGCTATTAGTTGGGCGCCATCAATATAATCAACACGATTTTTGATGTCCTTATAAAAAGATTCTACTTCGAGCGAATATTGGTCGTTATTAAAATTTCTGAAATAACCGATCGCCACCTGATCTAAAATTTGTGGTTGGAGAAATTGATCACTCGGTGCCCACAAATCAAGTGGCGTAGGCGATTGTGTGTTGGAGAGTAAATGAAGATACTGCGCCATTCGGTTGTAACTCACCTTCATCGATTGGTCATCGTTAAACGCGAATGAAATAGCAGCTCTTGGTTCCAGATTATTAAAACTGGCGATAACTTCGTTATCGTTGTATTGTTTTACTCCAATCGGTGTGGCTCGTTGATAGAAACCGAGCACACTGTTAAACACTACGGCTTGATTGTTGGCATAAATATTTACGTTTTGCTTGCCAAGTCTCTGAAACAGACTGTAGCGGATGCCGTAGTTGACGGTGAGGCGTTTGGATAATGATTGCTCTACATCAAGATATATGGCAGATTCAAGCGCAAATTTCTTGTCGAGTTGTTCCGGATTGATTCCGGATTTCGCATCGATGGGTGAAAGCGTTCCCGGATTAAAGTGAAAGTACTGTGCATTTATTCCATACGTTAACTTGGTAGCATTGCCCATGTAATGTTTGAAATCATATTTCAGGTTGAAGTTTTGGATTCCGAAATCCATATTTACACCGAGGTAACCTAAATTTAATCCGTAGAAGTAATCGCTGTAAATCAGCGACAGGTTGGAAAACAATTTATCGGAGAAGAGATGGTTCCACCGGACATTGGCAAATGAGTTGCCATATTTTTGAATAAACTGACCATTCAAATCAAGGATATCTTTGCCGAAATAACCTGAAAGATAAATGTGATTTTGATCGTTCAGTTTATAGCTCACCTTTGTATTCAAATCATAAAAGGAAGCAGAATTTTTGTTGTCAGCCAGTTTTAAAAAGAGATGCGCATACGAACTCCTCCCAGCAATAATAAATGAGCCTCTGCCTTTTGCTATTGGGCCTTCAGCCAACAACCGACTGGATATTAATCCAATCCCTCCCGACACATTGAAGCCATTCTTGTTTCCTTCTTTTTGGTAAATGTCCAGCACCGAAGACAACCTGCCACCGTAGCGCGCAGGAATTCCTCCCTTGTATAATTTCAGATCTTTGATGGCATCTGAATTAAAAACAGAGAATAAACCAAAAAGATGCGATGTGTTATAAACAGTGGCTTCATCAAGCAAGACTAAATTTTGGTCTGCCGAGCCGCCTCTCACATTAAATCCGGATTGCCCTTCACCGGCATTGGTAACGCCTGGCAATTGTAAGATAGACTTAAGAACATCCACTTCACCCATCACCACCGGCATTTGCTTGATGGTTTGAATAGAGAGTTTATTCGTACTCATCTCGGGAACACGAATGTCAGCCACTTCTTTGTTGGCAGTAATCACTACCTCAGTCAATGTCTTGCTATCTTCTACGAGCGCGAAATTCTTTTTGGTTGTTTGCGTAAGGGAGATATTTTCTTTCACAGATAAGTACCCGATATAACTCAACCAAATGGTGTAATCGCCAGGCGGTAACGTTATAGAGTAAAAGCCGTACTCATTGGTACTCACACCCGTTTTGAGTTCTTCAATGTAAACGTTTGCGCCAATCAGAGTTTCGTTAGTTCGAATATCCGAAATAGTACCGCTCATAGTTATGCTTTCTTGCGCATAAGACGGCTGTTTATGAAGAATGATAAGAATGACCACAACAACAATGGTGACGTGTAATTTTTTCAACATGGATTAGTAAGAAAGTTTTGAAGACAAGTGCGATTGATTTGTTAATTTTGTGAGTGGCCTTGGCAATGCCATCGATAGGTATCACTCACATCTAGTGACGCTTTAAAAAGAAATGATAATTGTGACGGATAACTTTTGTTTTAAATAGCGCTTAGAGTGAGGAGTTCATTTTGTTTTGATTTTAGTCTCACAAAAGTAAAGTTCCCAATCTCTGGCCTTGTTAACTTAAGTTAATAACCGATTTTGTTTCAGTTAAACTTCAAGTAACCAGCAGCTTATAGTTTAAAAATGGTTGGTACTGAAGGAGCTTCCAAAGTAACAGCGATAACAAGTGGAAAAGAAAGTAAATAAGTAATAAACACATTAGTACGATGCAAGACGCGCTCTTTAACTTTATTTCGAAGTACATAACACTCACAGAAGATGAGAAAAATGCATTACTTTCTTTAAACCTGTTTCATTCCATGCAAAAAGGAACAGTTTTACTCAAAGCAGGTCAAAAATCACAAGAAAGTTATTTTGTTTTGAAAGGCTGCATTCGGGTTTATTACAGCATAGATGGAGAAGAAAAGACAACGGCTTTCTACACTGAAATGGAAGCGCTTACTCCTCCATGTGTCGTCAGCAAAACTCCGTCTGAATATTATGTAAGTTGCATTGAAGACTGCATCCTTTTAGTCTCCAATTCAGATATGGAAGCGGAAGTAAATAGTAAGTTTCCCAAGTTTGAAGTTATGTGCCGGATGTTGTCGGAGGAGCTGTTGGCAAAAGAACGTATAGACTTTGATGAATTTAAAACATCGTCACCGGAACAACGCTATCTGAACTTACTCCAAAAAAGGCCCGATTTGATTCAGCGTGTTCCTCAAAATCAGTTAGCGAGCTATCTGGGCATTCTACCACCTTCCCTCAGCCGGCTTCGCGCACGGATTCAGGAAAAAAAAGTCTAGCATAGCTTTCTTAACTAAAGTGAACGAGATGTAGCATCTCGTCCCTCTACTTTTGCGCCATCGTTTAACTTAAATGAAGGAAATGCAAAAGAAGATTTTAATCATCAGCATACTTTTACTGATGACAAGTGCTGACGCACTCAAAGCCCAAAACGCTAAACAAGATGGCATTGATAGAAAGTGGTTTATTGGGAGTACCCTCTATTTGCTGGGTAATTTTACCGAGAAACACAATCCTGAGTATATTCAATTAAATGTGGGATATAGAATAACACCGAAAGACGTTATCCATCTCCGATTTAAAAGATCCGTTTACGACTGGCCGTTGGGTACACCTTGGGAAAAAATATTTGACGGAACGGAAGACACCTATCCCGGACATGCTCGTATACTTGCCCCTACACTAGGATACCAACGCTTTTGGTGGAAAGGAGCCTACACATCCGTTTTTGCTCTGAATGCCTTTGAAAAATACATGGATCAGAGCGGTCAAAAAATTGGAAATGGATACACATTATATCTGGATTTCTATTTGGGTTACCAGCTTAAGTTTTTTAAAAACCGTTTCTTTTTTGAACCATCTCTTGGAATATCGTATTGGCCGGTGAGAACCAACGTTCCGGAATCTTTTAAGCCAATAGAAAGCAAGTGGCCTAACTACTTTATTCAACCCGGGTTTGATTTCGGATTCTACTTTTAGAATCTGTATCAACTAATTGCCTCGCAGACTTTATTAAAGAGCTGGGTGCTGTATCACGCAGTTAAGTTTTTATAAATCGATAACAAATAAACAAACAACTATCACTATGAAGAAGATTAGTCATTACACTGTATTATTATTGCTCGCGGCATTTCTAAGTTCCTGCGGCATCAACACAGCCCTGGTTGCCAACCACAATCAAAACGCCACTGAAGTACAATTAAAAGAAAACAACTTCAAAGTAGTTGATCAGATCAGCGGCAGTTCGGAAACGTTTTATGTATTCGCCATTGGAAGCATGAACAAAACACAATTGTATGAGAATGCCTATTCAGCCATGATGAAAAAAGCCAATTTACTGAATGGTTCGAAAGCCATTATCAACGTGATGACAGAAGAGCAAGTTAGTGGTTTTGCTCCGTTCTATGTTCGAAGAACCATTACGGTGAGTGCGCAGGTAGTTGAATTTACGAGATAGATGAAATTCGTTGAGACAGAATATTCTTTTAGTAACAGATTTTAATTGATAGCTAATGGATACGAAAAAAATGCTGGAAGACTGTACAATTAATGTGAAACTAAAACTTGCCGCACTGTGGGCAAGTTTTATGTTTCTCTACATCTATATCGATTACTTCCACTTATACATGCCTCATAAGCTGGAAGAAATTCAGAGCGGGAGGGTTTTTGAATTTGCGATAACAGAAGGATTTCTTTTGGTAGTCGTGAGCTTCATGATGATCCCAGTATCGATGATATTCCTTTCGGTGTTGCTGCCGGCTAAACTCAATCGATGGACAAACATCATTATTGCCGCCATTCATATTCCGTACATGCTGTTCAATTTGGTAGGAGAGGCGTGGGCACACATGTATGTAGCGGCAGCTTTAGAAGTTGTTCTTCTGGTTCTCATTATCAACAATGCGTGGAAGTGGCCTCGAATTGAAATTGAAAAGCCACCGGAGCGAATTAATAAATATCACCGCTGAACTTCCGTAAAACCTGAAGGCTACACCTAGCCCATCTTTCCTCAATAATGAGTGCTGTTTCTAAAGCCCATTTGTGTAAATTGCTTTGAGAATAGCATGAGAACAAAAAAAGTGCAAACCAAACGAACGGTTTTTATTTATCGAAGAATACTTTCCTGCAAAGGAATTAATTGAGAACCATGTTGTATAAAATCTCGGATCAAAATAATTTGTATGGAACTATCTATGCTGTTGAATCTAAAAGAAGCCTTTCAGAATTATTTGTTGCTTCCGGATGGAGTAGCCGAAAATCAGCATGGACTGATTTTGAAATTAAGTCAGAGTGGGCTGAAATAACAATTGAAAATGAAGATAATACCCCATTGATCAATGGCGCAATTGATCCGGCCATGTTCGATAATTTCCGATTCTTATTAGAGTCTCACAAGATCAAATATTCTCTCGAACTCTACGATGAGCAAGGTAATTTGTTAAGAAAAGAATCTAGCAAGGACTAAGTGATTTTAAATTTTCTAAGGTCGAACTTAACTTCTGCTAAAACTTTTGACTTGCAATTTGCAAAATCTAAAACCAATAACTTGTTATCCAGAAACCCGTAACCGAAAACAAGTAGCCTCATATTCTCGCCTGATACGTGTACAACTGAAAATACCGTCCCCTCTTTTCGATCAGCTCTTCGTGTTTGCCGCGCTCGGCAATCTGGCCGTCTTCGATCACTAATATTTGATCAGCTTGGCGAATGGTACTCAGACGGTGTGCAATCACAAACGTAGTGCGGCCTTGCATTAATGTTTTCAAACTGTCCTGAATAAAACTTTCGCTTTCGGTATCCAGGTTAGAAGTGGCTTCATCTAAAATAAGAATGCGTGGGTTGGCAAGGATGGCGCGTGCAATGGCAATGCGCTGGCGCTGACCTCCACTGAGTTTCACACCGCGTTCACCAATCACCGTGTCGAGGCCCAATTCAAAGCGATCGGTGAACTCATGTACGAAAGCGGCATGAACCGCATTCTTCAATTCATTTTCGGTGGCATTCGGGCGCGGGAATAAAATGTTTTCGCGGATGGTGCCTTCAAACAAAAAGTCGTCTTGCAACACCACTCCCAACTGACTGCGGAAGCTGTCCAGCGAAACTTTGCTCATGTCAACACCATCGATGGTAATCGTGCCGCTATCCGGATTCAGAAAAGAAGCGGTCAATCCGGCAATGGTTGTTTTACCTGAACCGGACGTTCCAACAAGGGCGGTCACCGTGCCGGCCGGGGCTTTGAAGTCGATGTTCTTCAACACCGGCTTACCTTCTTCATAGGCAAACGACACATTTTTAAATTCCATGTCACCTTGAATGGTGCCGATCTTCACCGTGCGTACCGTGCCATCATCTTCAATCGGCATGTTCATCAACTCTTCGGTGCGATCCAGTCCTGCAAAAGCTTCCGTCAACTGACTGCCAATGTTGCTCATCTGCACGATGGGCGCAATCATAAACACCATGAACATGGTGAACTGAAGAAAATCTCCCGCGGTCAGATTGTAGTAGCCGCTCAGGCCCATGATGCCCACGCTGGCAAGACCTACTAAGAAAGTGCCCGCGCTGGTTACAAAGCTGGTAGAGGTTAAACTCTTTTTTACATTTTGAAAAAGTTGATCTACACCTTTTTCGAAAACTTTAATCTCTTGGGGCTCTGCATTAAATCCTTTGATGACGCGCACTCCATTCAATGTTTCTGTCAGGCGCCCGGTTACGTCAGCCGTAATTTTTCCGCGTTCCCGAAAGACCGGGCGAATGATGGAGAATGCTTTGAGTGTAATCACTCCAAAGATGGACATCGGCAATAATACAAAAAGTGTCATCCAAGGATTGATATTAATCAGAAAGCCCACTGAGATAATCGCAGTCAGCACACCGCCAACCAACTGCACCAAACCGGTTCCCACTAAGTTGCGCACACCTTCTACATCGTTCATCACACGCGATACCAGCGCACCGGATTTCTGATTATCGAAAAAGCGAATGGGCAGGCGAAGCAGATGTTTTTGTACACGCGAGCGCAAAACCGAAATCAGGTGTTGTGCTTCTACGCTTAATATTTTTGTGAGTAAAAAAGAGGTAACAGCTTGTATTAAAATGGCGACCGTGACACCAATCAGCAACAGCGGCAATTTGTCCATCTGATGGTTTACCAAAATGTCATCCATAAATGGTTTAGTAGCCCATGGAGGCACCAGACCAGCCGCGCGGCTAATGATGATGAGAATCAGTCCGATGAACAGCAATTTTCTGCGGGGCCACACAATGGTTTTGAAAACATGGCCGATGGTGACTTTATTTTTAGAAACGGTAGCGGTTTTTGACATAGTTAAAGAATCAGGTCGAATAACTTCAAGGACGCAAAGTAAGTTCCTTTTAGTCTAGAACGTATCCCGAAAATGGATTTTGAAAGAACTTTAGATCGTATATTTGATTCAGTAATCGTATTTTATGTATCGGTTCGTATTTTTCGGATGGATGCTGCTGTGCCACCAGGCGCTATCACAAGCTAGCTTCCATGAAATAACCAGTGGCAACCCATTATTTACGGCAACCTCCAATCGCGGAGTGTCGGTGGTGGACTATGACAATGATGGCGATGATGATATCTACGTGTGTGGCGGATCATCTAACACCAACCGCTTGTATCGCAATGATGGCAATTTTGTTTTTCAGGATGTGGCCAAAGCCGCAGGCCTCGACTTAACCTCCGACAATGAATTATCCGTTTGGTTTGATGCCAACAACGATGGCTGGCTCGATGTATTAATCGCAGGCTACTCGCGCACATCCTATTATCGAAACAATGGTAACGGCACCTTTACGGATTTCACCACACCCACCGGCCTCACCAGCTACGCGCGCAGCAACAGTCTGGTGGTAGGCGATTTGAATGGCGATCAGTGGCTCGATGTGTATGCCAATAACTTTTTTGGTGAGAATGAACTGTTCCTGAATTATGGAGCCTCTCAGTTTCGCAATCAGATTGTGGGTAGCGGAGCCATCAGCAAGAAAAATTCAATGGGCGGTTTGTTGTTGGATCAGGATGACGATGGGGACTTAGATATTTATTTGGTGTTTGATGGAAACGTTAACACATTTTTCAGAAACAAAGGCAACGCTCAGTTTGAAGAAGTAAGTGCTGAACTGGGACTGAATGTAAAAGCCGATGGCATGGGTGTAGACTATGCCGATTTCAACCGCGATGGAAAATATGATTTTTATGTGACAAACCTGTACAACAATTTCCTCCTGCTCTCCAAACCCGATGGCACGTACTCCAATCAGGCTGCCGAATGGAATGTGAACGACAATGGCATGGGGTGGGGAACGGTGGCAGTTGACTATAATAATGACGGATACACCGACATCTATATGGTGAATGATTACGGTTACTCACCGTATCCGAATAAACTTTTCAAAAATCAGCAAGGTGCCACATTCACCAATGTAACACCCACCGCACTAGAATCGCGCAAAGCGAGTTACGGTGCGGCTACCGGAGATTTTAATGGAGATGGTTTGATGGATTTAGTAGTCGCTAATTCATCAGGCGGAGGATTGCAGATTTTCCAAAACAAAGAAACAAATGCAGGCCACTGGTTGCAGTTGACGCTCGCAGGCACTTCCTCAAATAAGTTTGCTGTTGGGGCATCCGTAAAAGTAAAAGTGAATGGCCAAACGCTGATGGATGAAGTAAATGTAGGCTCGGGCTACGCATCACAAAATAGTTCCACGCTGCATTTCGGATTAGGATCATTTACACAAGCAGATGAAGTCATCATTCGGTGGCCGAATGGCGTAACGGAAACTTACACCAATGTAGCTGCGGACGCACGGTATCTCGCCATCGAAAAAGAATCGTTGACTCCATTCCAGACAAGTAACTATCAGCAAGTGTTGAGCCGGGCTTCTGCCTTAGTGGCAAAGACACCACCCGCCCCACAAAATTACAATGTGCAATATCACTCGGCAGCGCGCAAATGGAATGAAGTGTTGATCAACGCCATTCGGCTTGACTTCGCGCGGCCCACGGTGCACGCGCGCAACTTGTTTCATTTCTCCATTGCGGTGTATGATGCGTGGGCTGCCTATACCGATCAGGCTACTACTTTCTTATTGAATAAAAATGTGGGCGGATTTTTTACACCTTATAATGGGGTTCCCCTACCGAAGGATGTAGCAAGTGCGCGCAATGAAGCAATCAGTTTCGCGGCCTTTCGTCTGTTAATGCATCGGTTTAAAAATTCACCGGGCGCTTCAACATCCCTTCCTGATATGCAGTTGCTCTTCCGCCAGTTGGGATACGATGAAGGATATACATCTACCGATTATGCCTCGGGCAAACCAGCAGCGTTGGGAAATTACATCGCACAAAAAGTGATTGCGTTTGGTTTGCAGGATGGCGCCAATGAAAGTGGCGGCTATGCCAATCTGTTTTATCAACCTATAAACGATGTGCTACGAACAGATCTGCCCGGCAGTCAGAATATGATTGATTGCAATCGCTGGCAGCCTTTGAAACTGCAAGTGTTCATTGATCAGAACGGAAATGTGCAAGGCACTACACCACCGTTTTTAAGTCCGGAGTGGGGCGGTGTGGTTCCTTTTGCATTGAAGAACACCGACAAAAAAGTAATGAGCCGCAATGGCCATGACTTTACGGTTTACCACGATCCTGGTATTCCTCCGCAATTAGATCCCGTCAACGGCACAGGGCAATCCAGTGAATACAAGTGGGGCTTTTCTCTCGTGTCAATCTGGGCTTCCCATTTAAGTCCATCCGATGGGGTGATGATCGATATCTCACCTGCCTCCATGGGCAACATTGCCTTGAAAGATTATCCGACTACCGTAACGGGCTATCGCGATTTTTACAAACTCACAGCCGGTGGTGATATTGGAAAAGGCTACACCATCAACCCAAAAACGGGACAGCCTTATGCTCCGCAAGTAGTGCCACGTGGCGACTATACGCGTGTGCTCGCGGAGTTTTGGGCCGATGGCCCCAAATCCGAAACACCCCCGGGGCATTGGTTTGCTCTCTTAAATTACGTGACCGATCATCCGCTTTTCGAAAAGAAGTTCCAAGGTATCGGCACTAAAATGGATAACCTTGAGTGGGATGTGAAGGCGTATTTGACAATGGGTGGCGCGCTGCACGATGTGGCTATCACCGCTTGGGGAATCAAAGGATATTACGATGGTGTGCGGCCCGTTTCAGCCATCCGCTTTATGGCGGATAAAGGTCAATCTTCGGATAATACACAGCCGCGCTTTCATCCTGCCGGAATTCCCTTACAGCCCGGATTGGTGGAACTGGTGAAAGCAGGCGATCCGCTGGCTGGCGCCAATGGCGAACACATTAATAAGATCAAACTATACACCTGGCGAGGTCCTTCCTACATTACCAATCCGGCAACCGATGAAGCAGGCGTGGGTTGGATTTTGGCTGAAAACTGGTTTCCGTATCAGCGCCCTTCCTTTGTTACTCCTCCCTTTGCGGGATATATTTCAGGTCACTCTACTTATTCCAGTGCCGGAGCCGAAGTGCTGACCCAATTGACAGGCGATGAATATTTTCCGGGAGGGCTGGGCGAATTTGAGGCGAAGAAAAATGAATACCTCGTATTTGAAGAAGGCCCGAGTGTAGATGTGAAATTGCAGTGGGCTCGCTACAAAGATGCCTCCGATCAAAGCAGCCTCTCACGCATCTGGGGTGGCATTCACCCTCCGGCCGATGATATTCCAGGACGCTTGATTGGCAAGAAAATCGGGAACGATGCATTTCAGTTGGCGGTGAAATATTTTACGAATACAGTGACAGGTATAGAACCCGGGATGCCTTCTACTCAATTATATCCCAATCCGGTCAGCAAGCGACAGAAGCTACAACTAATTCATGCAAGCACCGGAGCGAGTTTGCAAATGATAGATGTTACCGGCCGCACGCTTTTTCAAACAACTTTAACGGAAAATACCACGGAACTCGATATTTCTCAATTGCCCACCGGCATTCATATAGTGGTCATTCAAACTCCAAAAGGCGCTATTGCTTCACGATTAATAATTCAGGAATAGAAACAATCGTGTGCGATGGTGAGATGGGAGACATTTCGTTCAAAATTCAAGGATAATTGAGGGAATTCTTCCTTTCATGTCGATTTCTTAAACTAACTTTGGACTCTCTTGTTAAAAGTCGGTATGGATCAACAACATCTCCAAGATTATTACCCGATTGCCCTCATGTTTTTGGTCGCGCTGAGTTTTGTGGTGGTGACCATGGTCGCTACGCATCTCCTAGGCCCGAAGCGCAAAAGCCAAACAAAATTAGATTCATTTGAGTGTGGTATTGAGCCCGTAGGCAACGCGCGCGTTCCGTTTTCCATCAAGTATTTTTTAGTGGCGATATTATTTGTGCTGTTTGATGTGGAAGTCATTTTCATGTATCCATGGGCAGTGATGTTCAAAGAGTTAGGAGTGGAAGGATTCATAGAAATGATTTTGTTTATATCCTTTTTGCTGGTGGGTTTGTTTTATATCATCAAACGCGGTGCGCTAAAGTGGGAATAGCATGGAGACAGTAAAACTGAATAATGTATTGGTAGCCGAGAAACCCGATGGCATTGAAGGGGCCGGATTCTTCGCGACCAGTTTAGATAAGGTAGTGGGACTGGCCCGCAAAAATTCAATTTGGCCCTTGCCGTTTGCCACTTCATGTTGCGGTATCGAATTTATGGCTACGATGGGTGCGCATTACGATTTAGCTCGTTTTGGTTCCGAGCGCTTGAGTTTCTCACCCCGTCAGGCTGACTTGTTGATGGTGATGGGAACGATCGCGAAAAAAATGGGCCCTGTGTTGCGCCAGGTGTATGAGCAGATGGCAGAACCGCGGTGGGTATTGTCAGTAGGAGCTTGTGCTTCCAGCGGAGGCATATTTGATACCTACAGCGTATTGCAAGGCATCGACCGAATCATTCCGGTAGATGTGTATGTACCAGGTTGTCCACCTCGCCCAGAACAAATCATTGACGGCATTTTAAAAATACAAGACCTCATTGGCAATGAGTCGCTGCGCAGAAGAAATTCTCCGGAATACAAAGCCATGCTGAATAAATATGGAATCGAGTAAGACAGACGCCATTATCAGCATCATCCGCCAGGAATTTGAAAGTGAGATCGTTCACATCGAGCAACCGTATCAACTGCTCACCATCACCTTCAAACCCGAACGAATCATCGAAATCATTCAATTCATTTATTCGCACAGCGAATTACAATTTCAATTTTTAACTACGTTGTGCGGCATTCATTACCCCGATCAAAATCAAATCGCGGTGATGTATCAGTTGCACAATCTGAGAACCAATCAACGGATTCGCCTGAAGATATTTTTATCAGCCGATCAGCCGCAGGTGCCAACCCTTACGGGGATATTTTCGGCTGCGAATTGGATGGAGCGTGAAACGTACGACTTCTTTGGAGTGACTTTTATTGGTCATCCCAACCTGAAGCGGATTTTAAATGTAGAAGACATGATCTTTTTTCCTTTGCGGAAGGAATTCCCCTTGGAAGATCAGACGCGTGAAGATAAAAACGATGCCCTTTTTGGAAGATAAATGCGAGCTGAAGATTCCATATCACCGATAGTTCCACCCGAAGAGAAACAGTATTCGTATCTGAATCTCGGACCTACGCACCCTGCCACACACGGCATTTTTCAAAACGTGCTGAAAATGGATGGCGAGGTAATCGTAGAAGCAGAATCTACGATCGGCTACATTCATCGCGCATTCGAAAAACTGGCCGAGCGCAGACCGTTCTATCAGATCACACCCATCACCGACCGCATGAATTACTGTTCAGCACCCATCAACAACATTGGGTGGCACATGACGGTCGAAAAATTATTGGGTGTGGAAATTCCGAAGCGTGTGCAATACATGCGCGTGATCATTATGGAGCTGGCACGCATCACCGATCATTTGATTTGCAATGCCGTGATTGGTGTCGATACCGGGGCACTCACCGGATTTGTGTACATGTTTCAGCAACGTGAACATGTGTACGAAATCTACGAAGAGATTTGTGGCGCCCGTCTCACAACGAACTTAGGCCGTATCGGTGGATTTGAAAGAGACTTCTCACCGAAAGCGTGGGCGAAGATTGAAAAGTTTTTAAAAGAGTTTCCGGAAGTATTAAAAGAGTTTGAAAAACTGTTGGTGCGCAATCGCATTTTCATGGATCGCACCATCGGTGTAGGCGGCATCACAGCCGAGCGCGCGTTGAACTATGGATTCACGGGTCCTAATTTGCGAGCAGCCGGTGTCGATTACGATGTGCGTGTGATGAATCCCTATTCATCCTACGAAGATTTTAATTTCACGGTGCCGGTAGGTACGCAAGGCGATACGTATGATCGCTTCATGGTGCGTCAGGCAGAAATGTGGCAGAGCCTCAGCATCATCCGTCAGGCGATTGATAAAATGCCAGCCGGACCTTATCATGCGGATGTGCCCGATTTTTATTTACCTCCCAAAGAAGAAGTGTACAATAACATGGAGTCGCTGATCTATCACTTTAAAATAGTGATGGGCGAGACGGATGTTCCGAAAGGAGAAGTATATCATAGTGTAGAAGGCGGCAATGGCGAATTGGGTTTTTACCTGATCAGCGATGGCGGACGAACACCGTTCCGTTTGCATTTCCGTAGACCATGTTTTATTTATTATCAGGCGTACACCGAAATGGTGAAAGGTTCCATGTTATCAGATGCCATCCTCACCATGAGTAGTATGAATGTGATTGCCGGAGAGTTAGATGCGTAGAAAAGTTAAAAGTTAGAAGTTGTAAGTTAATAGTCAGGAGTTAGTAGTTAAAAGTTAATGGCGACAGAAAAAGGGACGATACAATTTTCAGACAGTGCACTTTCGAAGGCGAAAGAAATCATTGGCCGCTATCCGGAAGGAAAACAAAAATCCGCTTTGCTGCCGTTGCTTCATTTAGCGCAAAGCGAATTTGACGGATGGTTGAGCCCTGCGGTGATGGACTATGTAGCTTCCCTGTTGCAAATCAAACCGATTGAAGTGTATGAGGTAGCTACTTTCTACACCATGTTCAATTTAGAACCGGTCGGCAATCATCTGTTGGAAGTGTGTCGCACAGGACCTTGCTGGCTGCGTGGCGCGGAAGATATTGTGAAGCGCATCGAACAAAAGTTAAATATCAAAGTAGGAGATACCACTGCCGATGGTAAGTTCACCTTGAAAACGGTGGAATGTCTTGGCTCATGCGGCACAGCGCCCATGTTACAGTGCGGTGCTACCTTCTTCGAAAACTTATCCGAAGAAAGTGTGGAAGTGTTGATCGAAAAATTAGCGAAGCAAAAGAGAAGTTCATATTTGAGGCCAACGGAAATTAATGTAGGATAAATGGGACGCCAGTTGCTATTAGAACATATTGCAGTGCCGGGCATCGAAACATTCGAAGTATATAGGAAGATGGGCGGCTATGCTTCGGTGGAAAAAGCATTGAAGACGATGACGCCTGATCAGGTTACCGAGCAGGTGAAGAGTTCGGGTTTGCGCGGCCGTGGTGGTGCAGGTTTTCCGGCCGGCATGAAGTGGAGTTTCTTAGATCGTAAATCCGATAAGCCTCGCTACCTCGTGTGCAATGCCGATGAGAGTGAGCCGGGCACATTCAAAGATCGATACCTGATGGAAAAAATTCCGCACTTGTTGGTGGAGGGAATGATCACATCGAGTTATGCGTTGGGCGCAAAGACATCGTACATCTACATCCGTGGCGAGTACATGTATGTGCTGCAGATTTTAGAGAAGGCGATCAGCGAAGCATATGCAGCCGGATTTTTAGGAAAGAATATTTTAGGCACCGATTACTCGCTGGATTTATATGTGCACCCCGGTGCAGGTGCATACATCTGTGGAGAAGAAACGGCACTGCTCGAATCATTGGAAGGCAAGCGCGGCAATCCGCGATTGAAACCTCCGTTCCCTGCGATTGCGGGATTGTATGCGAGCCCAACTGTGGTGAACAATGTGGAGACTATTGCCGCAGTCGTTCCAATTGTAAACTTAGGTGGCGATGAATACGCGAAAGTAGGTGTAGGCAAAAGCACCGGCACGAAATTGATTTCGGCCAGCGGCCACATCAACAAACCGGGTGTGTATGAGATTGAACTGGGCTTGCCCGTAGAAGAGTTTATTTATTCCGATCAATATTGTGGAGGTATCTGGAAAGGAAGAAAACTGAAAGCTGTTGTGGCCGGTGGTTCTTCTGTTCCGATTTTACCCGCTGAGTTAATTTTAAAAACCGCCAAAGGCGAACCACGGTTGATGACGTACGAGTCGCTGTCTGAAGGTGGATTTATCAGCGGCACGATGTTGGGATCGGGTGGATTTATTGTGATGGATGAAACAACCTGCATCGTGCGCAACTTGTGGACGTTTGCGCGCTTTTATCATCACGAGTCATGTGGTCAGTGCAGCCCATGCCGCGAAGGTACAGGATGGATGGAAAAAGTATTGCACCGCATTGAGCACGGTCACGGACAAATGAGTGACATTGATTTGTTGGTAGATGTAGCGAAGAAAATTGAAGGCAATACGATTTGTCCACTGGGCGATGCAGCTGCGTGGCCGGTAGCCAGCGCGATTCGTCACTTCCGTGAAGAGTTTGAATACCATGTGAAGTTTCCGGAGAAAGTGAAGAACCCGAAACACTTTGAAATCGAACCCTTTGTTTCGAACAAGCAATTGGTAATGGCATAAACGAAGCTTAGTGCCTTTGTGTCTTAATGGCAAAAGAGGTATCTGAGTTAAAAAATTGAATTAGAAAAATGGCGAAAGTAACGATAGACGGAATAGAGATTGAAGTGGCTGATGGCACCACCATTTTGAATGCCGCGCGTCAGTTAGGCGGAGCATCTGTTCCTCCGGCCATGTGTTATTATTCCAGTTTGAAAGGCAGTGGAGGAAAGTGTCGGGTGTGTTTGGTGAAAGTGGCGCAAGGCTCCGGCAAAGATCCTCGCCCGATTCCGAAGTTGGTGGCATCGTGCTCCACACCGGTGGCCGATGGCATGGTGGTACAAAACCTGACTTCACCCGAAGTATTGGAAGCGAGAAAAGGTGTAGTTGAATTTCTATTAATCAATCACCCGTTGGATTGCCCTGTGTGCGATCAGGCAGGCGAGTGCGACTTGCAAAATCTGGCCTATGAGCATGGCGCTTCGACCACACGTTACGAAGAAGAGCGCAGAACATTTGAGAAAATAGATATTGGCGATAAAATCAAGTTGCACATGACGCGCTGCATCTTGTGTTATCGCTGCACGATGGTGGCAAACCAACTCACCGATAATCGGGTGCATGGTGTATTGAACCGGGGCGATGCTTCCGAGATCAGCACCTATATTGAAAAGGCGGTGGATAATGATTTCTCCGGCAACATGATTGATGTTTGTCCGGTTGGCGCGTTGACTGATAAAACATTCCGCTTCAAAAGCAGAGTGTGGTTTACCAAGCCGATGGACGCGCATCGTTCATGCACTAAGTGTAGTGGCAAGACGGTGTTGTGGATGAAAGACAACGAGGTGCTGCGCGTAACTGCACGCAAAGATCAATACGGTGAGGTGAAAGAATTTATTTGCAACGAGTGCCGCTACGATCATAAAAATGCAGCCGACTGGACAATCGAAGGCCCGCGCCACATCGATCGTCACTCCGTGATTGCGCAAAACCATTATGAGAAAACGGATTTACTCACGTTGAAAAAAGAAATTGAACGGCAGATCGAATTCCAAAAAGGAAAACCTTTGCCGCTGGCTTTGAATGAGAAGAAGTAGTTTGGATTTGAGATTTTTGATTTAGGATAAGTTGGCAATGGCGTTCAGTCAATTGTCAATATTATAAAAGAAATAAGATGACGCTTTTGCTTTTTAAGGTAATATTAATTCTTGCGGTATTTGCCATTTCATTATTCATGGCAGCCTACTCTACCTATGCCGAGCGCAAAGTAGCGGCCTTCATGCAAGACCGTTTGGGTCCGGATCGTGCGGGTCCGTTTGGTATTCTGCAGCCCCTTGCCGATGGTTTGAAATTGTTCATGAAAGAAGAGATCACCCCCGAGGTCTCTAATAAATTTTTGTTCGTACTGGGTCCGAGTCTTTTCATGATCACTGCTCTGATGACAGGCGTAGTGATTCCATGGGGAGATATCATCAACATTGATGGCATTAATTACAGTTTACAAATCACCGATGTGAACATCGGCATTCTCTATGTGTTTGGCGTAGTTTCGATCGGTGTGTACGGAATTATGATTGGTGGTTGGGCGTCCAATAATAAATTTTCTTTGTTGGGTGCGATTCGTGCTTCGGCACAAATGATCAGCTACGAAGTAGCGATGGGACTTTCCATCATTGCACTGGTGATGATGACGGGCACGTTAAGCCTAAAGGAAATTTGTGAATACCAGGCCGGTGGCGTAGGCGGCAAATGGAATTTCTGGAATGTAGTATATCAGCCTCTCAGCTTTTTGATTTTTATGATTTGCGCTTTCGCGGAATGTAACCGTGCTCCGTTCGACTTGCCTGAGTGTGAAACAGAACTAGTAGGAGGGTATCACACCGAATTCAGTAGTATGAAATTAGGATTGTATTTGTTTGCCGAATACATCAACATGTTCATTTCATCGGCCATCATGGCTACACTGTTTTTTGGTGGTTACAATTTCCCGTTCATGCATGATCTGGGCTTGAGCCAGAATGCAATCACCATCATTGGCACCGGAGTGCTGTTTGGTAAAATTATCTTCTTCATTTTCTTTTTCATGTGGATTCGTTGGACCATTCCGCGCTTCCGCTACGATCAGTTAATGAATTTAGGATGGAAAGGCCTGTTGCCTTTGGCTATCGGTAACTTGTTGATAACCGGATTATTCATTTTGTTAAACAATAGAGGCTAGTGGAACGATTAACCAACCGATCGAAAATTGTTTCCGACAAGAAGATGACATTCTTGGAGAAGATCTATCTTCCTGCTATCCTTTCGGGAATCAGGATCACCATCAAGCACATGTTTAAAAAACATGCTACTGTGCGTTATCCTGAAAAGACACGTGAGTTCAGCGAGATCTATCGTGGCATGCATGTGCTGAAGCGTGATGACAAAGGAGCAGAGCGTTGCACAGCTTGTGGCTTGTGTGCAGTATCGTGCCCTGCGGAAGCAATCACCATGGAGGCGGCCGAAAGAAAGAAAGGCGAAGAGAATTTATACCGCGAAGAGAAGTATGCTGCAAAATATGAAATCAATATGCTGCGTTGCATCTTCTGCGGACTGTGTGAAGAGGCTTGTCCGAAGGAAGCGATTTTCTTAACCGACCGGATTGTTACGACCGATTATGGCCGTGATAGTTTCGTTTACGGAAAAGATAAACTGGTGGAGCCCGTAGATGCTCGCATTGATGTAACCAAACGCCAGACTCCGGAAGTATTGGAGTTTAAACAACAGAAAAAACTTTCGCACAACCGATAAGATGACTTTCACGAATAACCTGTTTTACTTTTTATCTTTTGTGGCGGTGCTTAGCGCTCTGATGGTGGTGTTGTCGAAAAACCCGGTTCACAGTGTGTTATACCTCATCATCACTTTCTTCGCCATTGCCGGACATTATGTATTACTCAACGCGCAGTTTCTCGCGGCAGTGCATGTTATAGTATATGCAGGAGCAATCATGGTGTTATTTTTATATGTGATCATGTTACTTAACCTTAATCAGGAATCGGAAGCGCATAAATCAACGCTGATGAAATTGGCAGCCACCATTAGTGCCGGGTTGCTGTTGGTGGTGTTAGTCGGATCGATCCGCGGGAGCGAACAAATGATGATACAACCTCAGCAAGTGGAAGTAGGCTCAGTGAAAGACATGGGGCGCGTATTGTTTAAAGAATTTTTGTTGCCTTTCGAAATATCTTCCGTGCTTTTGTTGGTAGCAATGATCGGTGCGGTGATGTTAGGGAAAAACGAAGAAGAGCAACCCACCAAATAGAATGGAATGATGAAGACCTTACAAGGAATACCACTCGATTACTACCTCTGGCTGAGCGCAGCGCTTTTTACTATTGGTGTGTTAGGTGTCTTGTTTCGCAGAAATGCCATCGTCATCTTTATGTGCATTGAGTTGATGCTGAATGCCGTGAATTTATTACTCGTGGCTTTTTCAAATTATTACAGTGATGCTTCCGGTCAGGTGTTTGTGTTTTTTATAATGGCCGTAGCGGCTGCCGAGGTTGCCGTGGGGCTCGCGATTTTGATGCTGATGTATCGCAATACAAAAACAACGGATATTAATATTTTGAACCGATTGAAATGGTAAGTACGAGTACACTGATAAGTTTGGTTCCTCTTTTTCCCTTGCTGGGCTTTCTGCTCATTGCGCTGAATGCCAATCGTCTTTCGAAAGGTGTGACGGCTGTAGTAGCGAGCGGTTCGGTGTTGATTTCGTTTGTGATCTCGATGATATTGTTTTTCAACTTATTGTCACTAGCTCCGGAGCAACGGAGCCTTCAGGTGGAATTGTTCAATTGGATTGCCACCGGAAAATTTTCAGCATCCATTAGCTTTCTGATTGACCCGCTTTCTTCGTTGATGTTGCTCATCATCACCGGTGTTGGCTTTTTGATTCATGTGTATTCCATTGGCTACATGCATGATGATGAAGGACACAATCGTTTTTTCTCTTACTTAAATTTGTTCGTCTTCTTCATGCTCCTGTTGGTGATGGGCTCCAACTACTTGTTGATGTTTGTGGGTTGGGAAGGTGTGGGATTATGTTCTTACTTGCTGATCGGCTTCTGGTTTAAGAATAACGATTACACCGCTGCTGCCAATAAAGCCTTTATCATGAACCGGATTGGCGATTTGGGTTTGATCGTAGCAGTGATTCTCATCTTTGTTCAGTTCGGCAGCATCGAGTATTCGAATGTATTGAGTGCCGCTGCGGCAGGTGGAGGTTCGGAAATCCTTACACTCATCACCATTTTACTCTTTGTAGGCGCGATGGGAAAAAGCGCGCAGATTCCACTGTACACCTGGCTTCCCGATGCGATGGCTGGACCTACACCGGTATCTGCATTGATCCACGCTGCCACCATGGTGACTGCCGGTATCTACATGGTGGTGAGAAATAACATTTTATATACGCTATCACCCACCAGCATGGGATTGATTTTACTGGTAGGAATTATCACCGCTCTTTTTGCGGCTTCCATTGCATTGGCGCAAACTGATATCAAAAAAGTATTGGCTTACTCTACGGTGAGTCAACTCGGATTAATGTTCGTAGCATTGGGACTGGGTGCATACACTACTGGTATCTTTCATATGGCTACGCATGCATTCTTCAAGGCATTGTTGTTCTTAGCAGCAGGTAGCGTGATTCACGGATTGCAAAGTGAACAAGACATTCGTCAGATGGGCGGCTTGCGAAAGCATCTTCCCATCACGTTTGCGGTATTCGTTATTGGTGTATTGGCCATTTCTGGTATTCCTCCTTTTGCCGGATTCTTTTCAAAAGATGAAATCTTAGCAAAGGCTTATGAACATGGCATAGTAATATGGGCCTTTGCGTTGCTCACTTCTCTGCTCACTGCATTTTATATGTTCCGTTTGTTGTTCCTTACTTTTTTTGGACAACCACGGGCCAAGGCAGATGTGCTCAGTCATGCACACGAGTCACCTCCATCAATGACTATCCCCTTGATGGCGTTAGCACTTTTATCGATCATAGGTGGGTTCATGGGCTTTCCTGAAGTATTCGGAGGAACTAATCCGCTAGCTGGTTTCTTAGAGCCGTTGGTTGCTACTTCAAATACACATTTGGCAGAACATAGCTTGTCGCATAACACTGAATTAACACTGATGGCTGTTGTTGTTGCATTAACCATTGTGGTGATTATCGCTGCTTATATTCGCTATGTATCGCGCAAGCATGTGCCGGCTGCCAATGAAAGGAATGTAAGTGCATTACAACGTACCATTTTGCATAAGTACTACATCGATGAATTGTACGAGGCTATTATAGCGAAACCACTATTTGCGATGGGAGAATTTTTACAGCAGTTCATGGAACGTTTGGGCATTGATGGCCTGGTGAATGCCAGTGGGAATAGTGTGGTGGGTGCAAGTCGTTATGCCCGGTTGCTGCAAGGTGGCAACATTGGAGTTTATATTTTCATCATGGTGATTGGTATTGTTTTGATTTTATCAGCAAATCTGTTCTTATAGTATGCTAACGATTTTTCTCATTGCCTGGCCTCTCATTGCTGCGATGATTATCGCGGTGGTCAAGCAACATGCACGTACGCTGGCGTTGGCAGCTTCTATCATTGAATTAGCAGTCTCCATAGTTATGGTTACTTCATTCACACCTGATGCTTCCATTCAATTTACGGTCGATCCTCTGTGGATTGCTTCCGCAGGCATTCGATTTTATGTAGGTGTAGATGGAATCAGTTTACTACTGGTGTTACTCACCACCGTGCTGATGCCTTTGATTATACTCGCATCCTTTACCAACACACAACTCAAAAATCCTTCCGCATTTTATTCACTCATCCTGATCATGCAGATGGCTTTGGTGGGTGTATTTGTAGCATTGGATGGTTTTTTGTTTTACATATTTTGGGAGATGGCGCTGATCCCCATCTACTTCATTTGTTTGCTATGGGGTGGCGAAGACCGCGCTCGCATTACGTTAAAGTTTTTCATCTACACATTGGCGGGCAGTTTATTGATGCTCATCGCGATGGTGTATTTGTATTTCAACACACCGGGTATCCACCGCTTCGATATTCAATCCTTGTATGAAGCCGGTCGTGCATTACCGGTAGGAGAGCAGTCGATTTTATTCTGGGCATTCTTCATTGCATTTGCAATTAAGATGCCGGTGTTCCCTTTTCACACTTGGCAACCTGATACATATCAAGTGGCTCCAACAACTGGCACCGTGTTGTTATCAGCCATCATGTTGAAGATGGGTATCTATGGGGTGATCCGTTGGCTGATGCCGATGGTACCGCTGGGAGTGCAAGAGTGGGGAACCACGGCCTTGGTTTTATCAGTGGTAGGAGTAGTGTATGCTTCGGTAATAGCTTTGATCCAAAAGAATAATAAACGATTGATTGCGTATTCTTCCATCGCGCACGTTGGACTTATTTCAGCCGGATTATTCACTATGAATGCGATCGGTTGGCAAGGTGCGATGGTGCAAATGATGAGTCACGGCCTCACCGTTTTCGGATTGTTCTATGTGATTGAAATTATTCATCAGCGCAAAGCCACACACACCATGAGCGATTTGGGTGGTATTCGTTCGGTGGCACCTCAGCTCAGCACCGTATTTTTGATTATTCTCCTTGGAAGTATTGCATTACCATTTACTTCCGGATTTGTAGGAGAGTTTTTACTCATTAATTCATTAGTGCAATATCAAGTGGTGATTGGTGCAGTGGCAGGTCTCACCACGATCATAGGAGCTGTTTATATGCTACGTGCGTTCCAGAAAATGATGTTAGGTGAATCGAAAGTTGCCGGAGAATTTGCTGATTTAAGTGCCCGCGAAAAGTGGGTGCTCTATCCGGTAGTCGTGCTTGTGGTTGTGTTGGGCATTTATCCTACGCCTTTGCTGTCGTTATCCGAAGCCGCCATCAACAACTTGTTGTATAACATCAACGACTATCTCACATTGCCGAAGTAATATGTACGTTATCTATATCATTTGCGGATTGGGAATTGCTTCGCTGCTGGCGGAAATATTCAATTTCAAAAAGGCTTTACTTCCCATCGTTACAGTGGGACTTCTGGCAGCGATTGTTGCTGCTGTTTTCGGTGAAAATACAAGTCTTGCATTTTCCGGCATGGTATTGTTCGATCGGTTTTCAGTCGTTTATTCAACACTGATAGTAACCATCGCTTTCTTCTGGTTCTGGCTGGCATATTCGTACTTTCACAATCGCCCCCAACTCACTGATCAATCAGCCATTGTTTTGTTTTCATTAGTCGGTGCGATAATCCTCACCTCATTTGCCAATATGGCGATGCTGTTTTTAGGAATTGAAATTCTTTCCATCGCTTTGTATGCACTGGCCGGAAGCAAGAAGAACAACTTGTTCTCTACCGAATCGGCATTCAAATATTTTTTGATGGGCTCGTTTGCCACCGGATTCTTATTGATGGGTATTGCCTTGGTGTACGGGGCTACCGGTTCGTTTGAATTGCTTGCGATTCAATCGGCTACTACGAATACCGCTCAGCCACTTCCTTCTTTTTTCTATGTAGGTGTGCTGTTGATTTTAGTGGGCATCTCCTTCAAAGTTTCGGTGGTGCCATTTCATTTCTGGGCTCCCGATGTGTACGAAGGTGCTCCGACTCCCATCACAGCATTCATGTCTACCATTGTGAAGATGGCGGCATTCGCAGCGCTGATACGACTCTTTACAGTTTGCTTTGCAGCAATCAGCTCTACATGGCTGGTGGTGTTTTATGTGATGTGCGTGCTCACGCTACTCGTTTCAAGCATTACAGCGATTTATCAAAGTAATGTGAAGCGCATGTTGGCTTATTCAAGTGTTGGTCATGCCGGATACATCTTGATCGCAATTGTGTCGGGAGGAAATGCAGGAGGGTTGGTACTTTATTATCTGGCAGGATATGCCGTAGCATCGCTGATTGCTTTTGGAGTCATTCATCAAATAGAAGAGAGTGGACGAACCGTATTTCTCAGCGACTTTCAGGGATTGTTTCGGAAGAACCCTTTGCTGGCAGTCAGCATGACGATTGCCTTACTTTCCTTGGCCGGAATTCCTCCGTTGACCGGCTTTTTCGGAAAATACTTGTTGCTCACACAAGCCATCGGCTCTGGTCACCTCGCTTTGGCGCTGGTTGCCATTTTCACCTCGCTGATTGGAGTGTATTACTATTTCAAAGTGATCATCGCCATGTATTCTATGGCAGGCGGTGACCAAATCATCACCATCTCTGCAGTCCAGAAAGTATTATTGTTCATTCTGATGGCTTTGGTAGTCATGCTGGGCGTGTTCCCGGATTGGTTTGCATTCCTTTAGTCGCTTAATAAATTCGGACAACGACATAGCTTGGAAGTTACTTCCGTACAATTTCCATTGGTTTCTTCTGATAAAAATTCTATATTTCATTCGATTGAAAACCAATTTTTATGGCAAAAGTTAGAAATATATTAGAAGCAAAAGGTCGTGTAGTTTATTCTGTTGAACCGACTGTGATGGTGTTGCGCGCCATCGAGCTGATGTGTGAGAAAAATATTGGCGGCTTGTTGATTACCGAAAACGGAAAACTGGCTGGAATTTTTACCGAGCGCGACTATGCCCGAAAATTGATTTTAAAAGGAAAGTCATCGAAAGATACGCCCATTGGCGAATTGATGACACCTAATCCATTCACGGTTTCACCGGATACCAGCATCGATCAATGTATGCAAATGATGACCGACAAACACATTCGCCACTTGCCTGTAACAGAAGGAGATCAGTTGGTGGGAATGATTTCCATCGGTGACGTGGTGCGCCAAGTGATTCAAGAGCAGAAGTCGATCATCGAGCATCTGGAAAGTTATATTACACAGTAAAATTGTTTAGTTTTTGAAATTCATACGGGCTGCTCTTGGTGGGCAGCTTTTTTTTCATCCTGAAATTTCAGATCAACCAATCACATTATGAAAAAGATTTTATTGTTACTCCTCATTCCAATCATAGCACAGGCTCAGCCCTTCACCTCGTCTGAATTAGCTGCTTGGAAAAAACAGGCGCAACATGTCACCATTATTCGCGATCAATGGGGCATTGCGCACGTCTATGGAAAGACCGATGCCGATGCGGTCTTTGGTATGCTCTATGCGCAGTGTGAAGATGACTTTCCACGTGTGGAGCAAAACTACATCAATGCTTTGGGTCGCTTAGCCGAAGTAGAAGGTGAGGGGAAACTCTACAACGATTTGCGTACACGCCTTTTTCAGGATAGTACATTAGCCATTCAAATCTATAAAACCACTCCACCTGCGATGAAGAAGCTGATGCAGGCGTTTGCCGATGGGGTAAATTATTTCTTAGCAACCCACTCGAACGTAAAGCCACAACTGATCAAACGCTTTGAGCCATGGATGCCATTGTTATTCAGTGAAGGAAGTATTGGCGGAGATATCGAAGCCGTTTCGTTAACACGACTAAAGGACTTTTATGGAGATGGAAAAGACGCAACTACTATTGTGCAAGATAATTTAGATGATGGCTTAGAACCGGAGCCAAAAGGTTCGAACGGATTTGCGATTGCACCATCGCGCAGTGCATCGGGTAATGCGTTGTTTATGATCAATCCCCATACTTCATTTTATTTCCGTCCGGAGATACAAGTAGTAAGCGAAGAAGGACTACAGGCCTATGGTGCGGTTACATGGGGGCAATTTTTTGTTTATCAGGGATTCAATGAAAGTTGCGGATGGATGCACACCACCAGTATGGCCGATGCTATCGATGAATATAAAGAAACGATTATCCGAAATGGAAGATCATTTTCGTATCAGTACGGTTCAGGCACTCGATCGATGCAAAGCAAAAAAATCACCTTGGCATACAAAGTGAATGGAGAAATAAAGAAGCGTGTTTTTACAGCTTACTATACGCACCATGGCCCGGTAATAGCCAAAGAAGGCGACCAGTGGATTACGATCAAAATGATGCAAGAGCCATTGAAGGCGTTGACGCAATCGTATCAACGAACCAAAGCAAAAGGCTTGGTCGAATTTCAGAAAGTAATGGAGTTGCGCACCAACACTTCCAACAACACGGTCTTTGCCGATAACAAAGGCAACATCGCGTATTTCCATGGTAACTTCATGCCGAAGCGCAATCCTGCTTTTAACTTTAACGGACCAGTAGACGGAAGCAATCCGGAGACGGAATGGAAAGGATTACACGAAGCAAATGAAACAGTTCAATTAGTCAACCCTGCCTCCGGTTGGATTCAGAATTGTAACTCTACTCCGTTTACTGCAGCGGGTACTAGCAGCCCTGATAAAACAAAGTATCCCTCTTATATGGCTCCTGATTTTGAAAACGCACGGGGCATCCATGCAGTGGACGTATTGAGCCGCGAATCTTCTTTCACGATTGATAAACTCATTGAAGCAGCTTACGATCCGTATCTTCCGGGCTTTGAAAAACTATTACCTTCTTTTTTAGATGCGTATGTACACGAATCAAAAAAAGACGAAGCACTTCAGACTCAATGTGATGAAGCTATCAACCTGCTGAGAAGTTGGGATAAAAAATATTCCACGCAATCGGTGGCAATGACGGTAGCTTTTTATTGGAGTCAGGAAATGCGTGTACAATTGGCGGGGCAAATCCCGACAGGTATTGGTCAATTGGATATCATGGATCGGATGATTCAATCTTCGCACGAAGTAAAAATCAATTCTTTGAAAAAAGCATTGGATGAATTGCAGCGCGATTTTGGAACATGGAAAATTTCATGGGGTGAAGTAAATCGATTTCAACGATTGACCGGAAAGATTAATGAGATATTTGACGATGCGAAGTCTAGTTTACCAGTTGCATTCACTTCTTCTTTTTACGGATCATTAGCTGCGTTTGGTGCACGAAAATATCCAGGCACCAAAAAAATGTATGGTTATGTGGGCAATAGTTTTGTGGCAGTTGTTGAATTTGGAAAACGAGTGAAAGCTAAATCGGTTTTAGCCGGTGGTGTTAACAACAATCCCGCCTCTAATCATTTCACGGATCAGGCTACGTTGTACTGTGAACCAAAATTTAAGGATGTCCTCTTTTACCGCGAAGATGTAGAGAAGCATGCCGAGCGAAAGTATCATCCCGGCCAGCTTCATTAATATTCATCACGCGCTGTTGCGTAATTCGCGATTGTAAGCGAGTTGCCAATCACTCATTTTTTTAATCAGTGCTTCTTCTTTCGGAGTGAGTTTTAAATTCACTGAATTTGACCGATGTAAATCTTCCAGACTAGTGAAAAAGCGCAAACGATATTGAAAAATTACTTTCGCGGTAATGGCTTTTTTGAAAGCCCGCAAACTGCTTTGATCATTGATCCAGTAGAGAGAAACATTTTTTTCTACTTCCTCAGAACCCGGTAAAAATGAAAATCCGGAGCGTTCCAGTTTGTGCAGAACCTCTTTTTCAAATCCTTCTCTTCCTTTAATATAGATAGTAGCCCAACTCATTTGTAAGTCAATTGATGTAAAAGATGTGAAATCTTTTGTGATTAGTTTAATTCGCCAAATAGGCTTCGGTTTTTGGTGCGCATACATCCGTTATTCAAAACGGTACTTGTTTGCCGCGTGCGCATGGATAACTTCTAGTACGCAAGAAGTAACAATAGGTTGTGAAAAATAATTTCCGCAGACTAATAACGACTATGAATACAAGAGCTCTTTTTGTTGTGCCACTTTTTCATTTTCAATGTACTCATCGTACGTCATCAACTTATCAATAAAGCCTTTAGGTGTAATTTCGATAATGCGACTGGCTACGGTTTGTGTAAATTCGTGATCGTGTGATGTAAATAAAACAGTGCCCGGAAAATCTTTTAGCGCGTTGTTGAATGCTGTAATGGATTCCAGATCTAAGTGATTCGTTGGTTCATCTAAGATTAATAGGTTTGCACCAGGCATCATCATACGCGAAACCATGCAGCGTACTTTTTCTCCTCCGGAAAGTACATTACACTTTTTGAAAACTTCTTCACCAGAGAAAAGCATCTTACCTAAAAAGCCGCGGATGTAAACTTCATCTTTGTTTTCTTCTTCAGCGAACTGACGCAACCAGTCAATCAAATTGTCATCGGATTGGAAAAAGCTTTCATTATTGCCAGGCAAGTAAGCCGTTGTGATGGTTTGTCCGAATGTGAATTTACCTTTCGTTGGTTTCAATTCATTATTTAGAATTTGAAATAACGAGCTGATCGCAATACCCTCACGGCTGAGGAATGCAATCTTCTCACCTTTGTTCACAAAGAATTCTAAATCCTTGAAAAGGGTAACACCATTCGATTCATAGGTTAAGCCCTCTACATGTAGAATCTGATCTCCGGCTGTGCGCTTTTGGGTGAAAATGATGGCCGGATACTTTCGATTGGAAGGTTGAATATCGTCCACGTTAATTTTCTCCAGCAATTTTCTGCGGCTGGTTGCTTGACGGGATTTGGATGCATTCGCGCTAAAGCGCATAATGAATTCTTGTAATTCTTTTTTCTTCTCTTCTGCCTTCTTATTAGCGGAAGCGCGTTGTGACGAAGCCAATTGACTCGATTGATACCAGAATGAATAGTTACCCGTGTAGAGCTTGATGGCGCTGAAATCAACATCCACAATGTGCGTACAAACTGTGTCCAGAAAGTGACGATCGTGCGAAACTACAATCACCGTGTTTTTAAATTCTAACAGGAAGTCTTCCAGCCAACTTACAGTTTGCAGATCCAAATCGTTGGTAGGTTCATCCAAAATCAAAATATCCGGATTTCCATAAATGGCTTGCGCCAATAGCACACGCACTTTTTGATTACCACTCAATTCTTTTACAAGTTTGTAATGATCTTCTTCCGTAATTCCCAAACCACTCAGCAAAGCAGCCGCATCTGACTGTGCATTCCAGCCGTTCATTTCCGCAAACTCGGCTTCCATTTCAGATGCTTTGATGCCGTCTTCTTCCGAAAAATCAGGTTTGGCATAAATCGCGTCTTTTTCTTGCATCAGCTTCCAAAGCTTGCCATGACCCATGATTACTGTATCCAATACAGGCACTTCATCAAATTCATAGTGATTTTGACGAAGCACAGCCATGCGCTTTCCGGGATCGATTGAAACATGTCCGGAGTTAGGGTCGATATCACCCGCCAGAATCTTTAAAAAAGTCGATTTACCGGCTCCATTGGCGCCAATCACACCATAGCAATTGCCTCCGGTAAATTTGATGTTGACTGAATCGAATAAAACGCGTTTTCCGAAGCGGAGGGAAATGTTATTTGCTGCAATCATGTTTCAAAAATGAGGCGCAAATGTAAGGAAACCTGTTGATAGTTAACGAATCGGATTCCGACTCACTCTTTAATAACTTGGAATTCTACTCTTCGATTGAGCTGTTTGTGCTCTTCCGTTTCTTCTTTTGAAACAATAGGATCAGAGCTTCCGTAACCAATGGCAGTAATACGAGATTCATCAATTTTGAATTGATTTATCAGATATGTCTTAATAGCATCCGCACGATCTTGCGAAAGTTTCAGGTTTAAGTTTTCATTGCCTGCCGAATCGGTATGCCCTGAGATTTTCAATTTTAACTGCGGATGATCGATCAAAAAATTGCCGAGCTTGCCCAAGTCATCGTGCATAGACACCAGTATCTCCGCTTTTCCATTTTCAAACTCCAATGAGCGAAATGCGATTTTAGCTTCCAGTGGTTCTCCTACTTTCGTAATTTCTTTATCACCATCTAAAAAGAATACTTCTTCAATCCGGAAATAATTATCTCCCTGAATCACTAGCAGATACCTGCGTTTATTAATCAAATCAAAACCAAACGATCCGTCCTTCTGTACATACTGAGGTGCCACTTCCACGGAGTGATCTAAATCAATGACGGACACAATGCCTCCAAGTGGTTTTCCATTTTGATCGATCAGAGAGCCTTTCAAACGGATGGTGGCCAGAGGTTGTGCTTCCATTGGAACCGGAAAGGAATAGAGATCAAGATTTTTCTTGTCATCTTCATTCGATCGGGCATAGTATAAATCATGCGACTGTGAATCGATGGTGAAATAATATTCATCTCCTCCACCATTCACCAGCGGTCCTATATTTTTGGGCTCACCCCAGCTTCCATTGGAAGCGTACGTTTTATAAATATCGAACCCTCCAAAATTGAGGGGTTGCCCGTTTGAACTGAAATACAAAACATTATAGCGATGGTGAAAGAATGGGCTCAACTCACTTTTCACGGTGTTGATGGTTGGTCCTGCATTTTTTGCTTTGCCCCATTTTCCATTACTTCCTTTCACACAATAGTAAATATCTGAAACACCGTATCCACCGGAACGGGTAGAAGCAAAGAAGAGCGTATCTCCTCGATGGGAAAGAGAGGGCTGCGAGTCCCAACTGCTGCTGTTCACATTGGGCCCCAAATTTCGAATGTCGGTCCACGTACTGTCTTTTCCCAGATGAGCAACATACAAATCGCAATTGCCATAGCTGCCGGGCGCATTGCAACGTGAGAAGTACAGAAACTTTCCATCCTGACTTAAACAGGCAGATCCTTCATTGTAGTCGGTATTAATATTTTTAAATGACTCCGTTTGGGCCCACACTCCATCAATTTTCAACGCATAGAACAAATCTTCATTAAAGCCTTTGCGTTTGTCTTTATGCACGTTCCGTTTAGAGGTAAACAACAATACATAATCAACATTGCCCATTGTAGGGCCGTAGTCTTCTTTGGGCGAGTTAATGTCTTGCCCCATGTTGACCAGCACCGAGTGTGGAGGACGCAGTGTATCTATTTCCTTACGGTAATCCACCAGTTGGTAATAATAGTTGAGGTCAACATAGTTTTCTTTTTTTTCTGTTTCTACTTCGTCATAGCGTTTGTAAACTTGATTAATATCAATGCCTTGTTGATGATGCTTTAAAACCAATCGATAGAGAATTACCGATTCACCCGGTGGCCCGAATTGTTCAGAAAGTTTAGCCAGCTTCCAGAGCATGGGTACATTTTTAGAAAAGTTTTCAATTCCAAAATTTTGTACATAGGCTTTCAATGCCGTGTACATTTCTTTTTGCGTTTCAGGTTTATCGAGTTGTTTGATTCGATTCAGCTTCGAGAGGTCCTCATAATATTGTTTATACAGATCATGGAACACTATGCCATACTGGCGACTTTTTGGAGTAGAATCATTGACGGTAACAACTTTCGATTTTGATTCTTTTGCTTCCTGATTTTGGGCATAACTGGAGTATGCTAGCATAGATAGCCCCAAAATAGCCAGAAATCGTACTTTAGAGCACATAATCATAGGGAAGTGAATACGGATCTTTCATGGAAAATTGATACAAATTTGACATATAACCAAAACGGTGGCATAGGTATTGTCCAATAAGTCAGCTTTCACGTTTTAATTGTAGACGCCCTTTTTTTGTGTCATATTGTCATTGATTTATGTTTAAGAATCTAGCCACGCCCATGGTTCAGGAAGAATCAGAAGAATTGATCCAGTTGATCAATCCTGAACAAGAAATGGATATAAAACCGGAGGATTTGCCGGAAGAATTATCTATTCTACCCATTAAAAATACCGTACTTTTTCCGGGTGTGGTGATTCCGATCACCGTTACTCGCCAGAAGTCGATTAAGCTGATCAAAAAAGCGTATCAGGGCAACCGAATCATAGGCGTAGTGGCCCAACGCAATAAGCAAGCCGAAGAACCTGCGGTTGATGATTTATATCGCTTCGGAACAGTGGCACGCATTATTAAAATGTTAGTGTTGCCCGATGGAAACACCACCATTATCATTCAGGGAAAGAATCGATTTGCGATCAAGGAATTTACACAGGAAGAGCCGTTTTTGATGGCGAAAATTGACTTGCAAACCGAAGTGCCTTTGGATCTTTCCGGAAAAGAAGTTACGGCTTTAGTTCAATCCCTGAAAGATGCTGCATCTAAAATACTGAAGCTGAATCCGGAGATTCCGCAAGAGGCGCAGCTCGCGTTGGATAACATTCAGAGCACCGCCTTTCTGGTGCATTTCATTGCCTCTAATCTGAATGTGGATGTGGCGGACAAGCAAAAGATTCTCGAGGTGAATAATATCATCGATCGGGGCACCTTGCTTTTGCAATACATGCTGAAAGAAATTCAGATGCTGGAGATCAAGCATGAAATTCAAAAGAAAGTACATACGGACATCGATCAACAGCAACGCGATTATTTCTTGCGTCAGCAAATTAAAGTATTGCAAGATGAATTAGGTTTTGACGGACCCGACAAGGAAATTGAGAAACTGCGCAAGCGCGGTGCGGAAAAAAAATGGTCGAAGCAAGCAGCCGAACACTTTGCAAAAGAGTTGGACAAATTGCAACGCACCAATCCGCAAGCTCCTGATTTTCCCATTGCCATGAACTATGCCGAGTTTATGCTCGACTTGCCGTGGGATGATTATACCACCGACAACTTCGATCTGAAAAATGCCCGCAAGGTGTTGGACAAAGATCATTTTGGTTTGGAGAAAGTGAAGAACCGCATCATTGAATACCTCGCGGTTCTCAAGCTCAAGCAAGATATGAAAGGTCCTATTCTGTGCTTGTATGGACCTCCCGGAGTTGGAAAAACTTCGTTGGGAAAATCCATAGCCAAAGCATTGGGAAGGAATTATGTGCGCATGTCGTTGGGAGGTGTGCATGATGAGGCCGAAATTCGTGGACATCGCAAAACATATATTGGTGCGATGCCGGGAAAAATTCTGGCTAATTTGAAAAAAGCAAAATCATCGAACCCGGTGTTTGTGCTGGATGAAATTGATAAAGTGCGGTCCGAGTTTCGGGGCGATCCATCTTCTGCTTTGCTGGAAGTGTTAGACCCTGAGCAAAACAATGCATTTGGAGATAATTACCTCGAGGTAGAATACGATTTGTCGAAAGTGCTTTTCATTGCTACCGCCAATTCGTTGGATACCATTCAGCCGGCTTTGCGCGATCGTATGGAAATTATTGAATTGACAGGCTATACAGTAGAAGAGAAGTTGCAGATAGCGGTGAAGCATTTGGTGCCGAAACAATTGAAAGAACATGGCTTGGGTGTCACCGAAGTAAAGTTTGCCAAAGAAGCTTTGCTGAAAGTGATTGAAAGTTATACCCGCGAATCAGGAGTTCGCAGCCTGGAGAGAAAGATTGGCTCGGTGGTGCGGAGTGTGGCTAAGTCCAAGGCTATGGAAGAGGAATTTGAGAAAGAGATTACACCTGCTTATGTAGTGAAGGCACTCGGTGCAGAAATATTTGACGAAGAACTATATCAGGGAAATGATATTGCAGGCGTTGTAACGGGCTTGGCTTGGACGCAAGTAGGTGGTGATATTTTGTTCATCGAATCGAGTTTGAGCAAAGGAAAAGGAGCGCTCACAATTTCCGGGCAGTTAGGTGATGTGATGAAAGAATCAGCTATGGCTGCATTGTCATATTTGAAATCCAATGCCGAGTCATTAGGTATTGATCATCGGGTGTTTCAGCAATACGATTTACACATTCATGTGCCGGCCGGTGCGGTACCGAAAGATGGACCATCGGCAGGCATTACCATGTTGACTTCACTCGCATCGATTTTTACACAACGCAAAGTAAAATCTAATCTTGCCATGACGGGTGAGATTACCTTGCGCGGAAAAGTTTTGCCGGTAGGAGGGATCAAAGAAAAAATTCTGGCAGCCAAGCGAAGTGGCATCAAAGAAATTATTCTAAGCGCTCGAAATCAACGCGATATTGCTGAAATAGAAAAGAACTATATCAAAGGATTAACCTTCCATTATGTAGATTCCGTAGAACAGGTCCTGAAGATTGCGTTGTTGAAAGAGAAGGTAGAAAAGCCGATGGAGTTTAGTATAATGGAACAGAAATCAACAAGTTCTGTGTAGCTGACCAGAATCAGCTACTTGTATAACTTTTTGAGCTTCCCAATTTCACGCCAGTTCGCAATGGAAATTCCATCACTGCGGGTATAACTTTGAGGGCCATCGTAGATCAATACGCCACCTCGTTGCGATGCATAATCGTTCCATTTACGAAGGTGTGCCAGATGATCTTCTCGAAATGTTTGAGTCGACTTGATTTCAATAGGCAGAAGTTTTCTTCCATGCTCAGCCAGCAAATCAATTTCCACGCCTTTATTGTCACGCCAATAGTAGAAAGAAGTTTGACTACCGGTGTTATGTTTGTATTTCAAACATTCAGCAATGGCGTAACTCTCAAAAAGCGATCCCCGAAAATGTGAGTTGGTCAGTTCTTTCTCGGACTTAATACCCAGCAACGAACAGGCTAAGCCTGTATCATAGAAATAGAGTTTGGGCGTCTTTACTAATCGCTTATTAAAATTCTTATGATGCGGTTTCAATAAAAAAACGACAAAGCTACTTTCAAGAACACCTAACCAATTTTGAGTAGTTCGCACATCTATCCCGCACTCATTCGCCAACGAAACCAGATTTAATTGTTGCCCAATTCTTCCGGCACATAATTGTAAGAAACGAGTGAACAGAATGGTGTCAGTAATATTCTTAAGCTGGCGCACATCACGCTCCACGTAGGTGCGAATATAAGCGGAGTACCAAACCGCTGGATTTCGTTCGCGATCATGCACTTCGGGATAGCAACCTTTCAAAATCAAGTGATCAGTGTTTTCTTTTTTGATAGGCACTTGGGTTAGTTCGCTGTAACAGAAAGGAAGTAAATCAATATAGCCAATTCGCCCCGCCAATGTTTGAGAGATTGATTCTTGAAGTAAAAAATTATTACTACCTGTCAGTATGAACAGGCCATCTTTTTTGGTGTTGTCCAGAATCTTTTGAAGATAGCTAAACAAAGCAGGTACCCGTTGCGCTTCATCGATAATCGCTCCGGTTTTAAATCGATCTAAAAATGCACGGGGATCACTATCAGCCATCTGACGTTCATCTGGATCTTCCAGTGATACGTATGGCTTCTTACCAAATGTTTCGAGCACGAGCGTAGTCTTTCCGCTTTGACGTGGACCTACCACAGCTACAGAGCGGAACTCTTTAGCTAATATCCGTAACCATTTTTTTGCTTCCCGATAGACCATAAAAAACAACGTTCAAAAATAGCACATTTTCAAGAAAATTTAACAGTCTTTTCAAAAATGCCTTAATTTAGCTCAATTTTAATGTTTTATTGGTACAAATCATGCATTCGAATGCATGATTTGTACCATCTTCTTTTTTTATGAAGCATTCAATTAAACCAAAAGTAGTGCTTGCTGTTACCTTATGTATTATCTAGTAAGACTGTCAACGGAACCTAAAAAGACTCTCATGAAATTCTTTTTCATTTCTCTAATTGGTTCTACCTTTACAGTTCATCACTAAAGGTACAATGGAAAAGATAGGAGGACTTACACCGCTGGAGATTGTAAAAGAACTTGACAAGTACATCATTGGTCAACATGATGCAAAACGCAACGTGGCTATTGCTTTGAGAAATCGATGGAGACGAATGAATGTTCAATCAGACATTAAGAACGATATTATTCCCAACAATATTCTAATGATTGGTGCAACAGGTGTTGGAAAAACAGAAATCGCACGCAGGTTGGCCAAAATTGCGGATGCTCCTTTTGTAAAGGTAGAAGCATCCAAGTTTACAGAAGTTGGATATGTAGGGCGCGATGTAGAGAGCATGGTGCGCGACCTGGTCGAGCAATCGGTCAACATGGTTAAAGCACGGAAGAAGGAAGAAGTGAAGGAGAAGGCAGCGGTAACAGTAGAAGAAATCATCCTTGACGCACTGATTCCCCCTATGCGAAAATCGGCAGGATTTCAGATGCCCAATGGCGATGCGGATGAAGTGCCTTCATCGGATGTTGAATTAAATGAAAGAACTCGCAATTTATTTCGCGAGAAAATCAAAAACGGAGAATTGGAAGAGCGCAAGATTGAAATTGATATTAAACAGAGCGGAGCACCGGGAGTTGGCATGATTGGTGCCGGGATGATGGATGAAGTTTCAATGATGAACCTGCAGGAGGTGCTCAGCGGGATGATGCCGAAGAAAGCAAAAAAGCGTAAAGTTACTGTGGCAGAAGCTCGAAAGATTCTAATGGAGGAAGAAGCTGCTAAGTTGATTGATATGGATGAGGTGAAGGAAGAAGCCATTCGTAAAGCCGAAGATGCCGGTATCATATTTATTGATGAGATCGATAAAATAGCTTCAGGCTCGGGTAAGAAGGGTGGAGGTGGACCGGATGTAAGCCGTGAAGGTGTGCAGCGCGATCTCCTTCCGATAGTGGAAGGCAGTACGGTAAACACCAAGTATGGTTCTATTAAGACAGATCATGTTTTGTTTGTAGCAGCTGGGGCTTTTCATATTTCGAAACCTTCTGATCTCATTCCTGAGTTACAAGGCCGATTCCCCATCCGTGTAGAATTAAGCAGCCTTACTCAAAAAGACTTTGTGCGCATTTTAACAGAGCCAAAAAATGCGCTGACGAAGCAATACGAGGCTTTGTTTCAGGCAGAAGAAGTTTCCATTGCTTTTGAAGAAGAAGCGATCAATGAGATTGCTCAAACTGCCTTTGATATCAACGCTGAAATTGAAAACATTGGTGCTAGGCGTTTGCATACGGTGATGAGTAAATTGTTGAATGAGTTTTTATTCGATGTGCCGGATAAAATTAAACCATTTGCTGCCCTCATGATCACCAAAGAGATGGTGAAAGAAAAGCTGAATGGATTGATAAAAAATAAGGACCTGAGCGAGTACATACTTTAACGATGCCATTGTTCGTTTTCCTCTGTTGATTCTTAAACTACTATTCTGCGTGGGGTTATTGAGAAGCGGGTTCAATTTGCTTGTATTTCCATTAACTGATAAATGTTGGAGCAAATTGAAAGTTGCGATTCTTCCCATAATCCCTTCGTTGCTTTTTTGTACTCTGGGTGACTCGATATTGGCTCAATCCAATGACTCTGTAAAATCAAAACCGAGTCCTATTGCCAGAGCTTATGAGCAGGGTATGCGACTGATAGCGACAACACCAACCGATACTGTTTTAAATGCTAAAAACTCTGATCCTTTTTTAAAGTATGAGGGCAAAGTAATTCGTTTCATTTTCTTCCAGCGAATCGGATTCGAAAAATCTATCTACGACAGCAGCAGGCGTATTAATTCCGCCATTAGTCAATTTGCTAACGATCTGCATTCTCCCACGCGCGAGTCGGCACTACGCAAGCATTTATTTATCAGAGAAAACATGCGCGTGAATCCATATCTGCTTGCAGATAATGAGCGCTACCTTCGTGATCGGGATTTTTTGCTTGATGACCGGATAGTAGTCACTCCGGTTTCTCCGAATTCAGATTCGGTAGATATCACTGTGATTACCCGTGATGTATTTAGCGGAGGTTTAAATATAGAGGGCGATTTACCGCGTGCTCCTCTGGTGAGCATGTATGATAACAACTTTTTAGGTCGTGGACAGCGTATTCAATTATCAATTTTGAATGATCCTAATCGGAATCCTGCATTTGGGTTTGCCACTTCCTATCGGAAAAGCAGCATTTTTGGATCACTGGCAGATTTGGAAGTGGGATATACGCAAATGAAATCCGGAATTTTATACGGAGCCGAGAATGAATATTCTTATTTTATGCGATTGAATCGACCGTTGGTATCTCCGTATTCACGTATGGCCGGAGGTATAGATATCAGTAGCAACAAATCGCAAAATGTTTTTAGAAAGCCAGATAGTGTTTTCACCTATTACAACTATCATCAAATCGATTTATGGACAGGCTATAATTTTGGAATCTATCCGAAAAGAGCAAATGCCTTTAGGCATTTTTTGGCCGTAAGATATTTTGATGGAAGTGTATTTGATCAACACCGCGAGTTGGAATTGCCTGATGCGTCCCGCAGTGTGCGAGTAGTAGCTTACCTATCTGAGTTTACATTGTATCGGCAGGAGTTTTATAAAACAAGATTCGTTTTAGGTTTTGGTAGAACCGAAGATGTTCCCTTTGGATTGTCGCTTTCCTTCACAGGAGGTCTTGCCTCACAGTATGGAAGTGAACGAGCTTATACAGGTGTGAAGCTGATGTATTCATGGGTCAATAAAATGGGTAGTATTTTTAGGTTGGATGTACAGACAGGATCGTTCATACGGAAAAGCGCTTTTCAGGATGGTGTGTTTTTTGCCCGTATGTCTTACTATACTCCTGCGTATCGGTTGAGAAAATACAAAGTTCGCACGCTGGTCAATGGCAGTTACACCACACTTTTTCAACGCACACTGTCCGGCTTCACTACTATTGCAAGAGGCGATCTCGAAGGGTTCACCACTCCCTTGGCACAGGGAACTCAGAAATTCCAAATGAAAGTTGAATCAACTTTATATACTCCTTGGAGCATACTCGGCTTCCGGTTAGCGCCTTTTATAGGTGCAGATGTGGTAACTTTAGATTGTAAGGAATGCAACACTGGCTCAGGTAATGCATTCGCGCTTAGCTCAGGTCTGCGCATGCGAAATGAAAACTTGATTTTTGGCACCATTGAATTTCGTTTAGTGTATTTTCCGAAATCTGATTGGAGCTCCAGTTTTTGGCAAACCCAATACAATCAAAATTTAAGAATCAAAAGTTCCGATTTAATTGTACGTCCGCCTTCATTAGTAGTATATTGAATGGTCAGAAACGACTATGAAGCTGCGATACCTACTCATTGTTTCTTTATGTCTAATCAGTTTGCAACAAGCCATTGCCTGGGTTTATCCAGAGCACCGCAGAATTGGGATATTGGCTATTCAAAAATTACCCGAACAACAACGAATTATCTTAGTGCGTCTATGGACAGAGGCACGCATAGGTCACGAAAACCGATTAACATCTGATTTATTTGAATTGAATCCGCCACTTCGCCCGAAGCAATTAGATTATGCTGCATGGATGGGCATTGCCGGAGATCATAGTTGTTCTCCCGATGCCATGCTCAACACCATTCTGTATAGCGATTGGATTTTACGAGTGGCTGAAATTACTTTTCATCTGGAATCTGATATTGCTAAAGCGAAAAACGCCAGCCAGCTAATTAATGCTTTACGCGATTCGGATATCAAATTGCAACGGGCAGATATTGACTATGCTACACGGGCAGGTTCGAACAATGTTCATTTTTTACTTTCGCGCAGAACCTCTAGTGAACGCGCAGAAGAATTTTTAGCCAATAGCTTGCGCGATAGTGTAGACTTGAATGCAATTGCTGCTTATGCGTGGTTCCATACTTTAGCTCTCCGAAAAGCAACATTATATGCATCTGGTGCAACTCCGCCTGAACAGAAGGCGGCTTTGGCTTTGGCGGCTCTTGCCGATGAAGCATTTGCGATTCATTTTTTGCAGGACATGTTTTCTGCCGGGCACATTGCAGGCACTTGGGGCAATGCCTCGCTCCGCAAGGGTACGCACGATTATTACAATGAACGTGGACTCGAGGTGATAACCTGGGAAGGCACGAAGCGCGTGGCAAAAGGAGACGCCTACCTGCGGGAGGAAGATGCGGATTTTGCGGCAGAAGCTGTTAAGCTTAGTTTACAGCAACTGATTGATGCAGCTAACAGTAATGCTACACCGGCATACACAGATTGGCTCAATGTTAAGCTACGCCCTGATACATTAGATGTTTGTAAGAACACACTTTTACCCAATGGTAAATTGAATTTTGATTTGGTGAAAGATGTGTTGATGAAAACTCCGGTTCCAGGATTAGGTTCTGGTTTGGGAGAGCTTCCTCGATTTCGATCAGAGCTTGGTTTATTTTTAGGTGTTTCTACTTCGGTGAATGTTTCTTCTATTCGCGGGGGATTTGCATCGAGGCAAGAAGTTCCGGGCAGTGTAGCCGGGATAGAAGCAGATGTGATGATTGGTTATGGTTTGGAAGGTGTGTTGAATCAAACGGGTGATGGGTTGATTTTTTTTCAGGCAGGTTGGCGACAAGATTCACCTTCTTCTACTCAGTTTTCAAGCAACGATCCCAATTATCAGGCCAACACCATCACTTCAATTATTCCGGGACGATCGGCCTATAGCGTTCGACTTCGGTTACCGTTTTGGTTGGTGCCCGGAGATTTACTTTTGGCCGGTCCAATCTTAGGGTTCTCGCATCCTAAAGCATTTCAAAAAATAGCAGTCGAAGCAGTGAATGGTGGCGTCATTGGATGGCAGTCACGATTCGCCACACCCATTGGCAGATTTCAATTTGTTTTAGGCCGCGAGGTAGGATTATCGATTTATGGTTTAGGTGGCACTGCCGATGCATTGTTTGTTCCGACCAGTGCTAATACCTTGGCTATCGTAACATACAAGTCGATTAAGTATGACTTTCCATTTTTAGAATACCAGCCTGTTCGCTCGTTCTCACAATCACAAAGCTCGGCACTCCGGTTGCAGTTTTCTTTCGGTGTGGATACGCCATTTAAAACGGCAGCCATCACACCTGTAACCCCAACAGATTTGGATTTAAAACCAATTTGGTATTTATCGGCACGCTTAGTTTTCAATTGGCGGCATTATTTTTAGTGGCGGTTAATCGATCTTTTTAGGATAGTAAAACCATTCCATTTTTCCGCTGCCAAATTTTAGACTACTCCACTGCGTTTGAGAAAATGAAATGCATATTACCCCGCAAGTAGGAATGTTTACAATGGCTTCATTGGAAACAGCATTGACAAATTCAGTTAATCCGGGGTTATGACCAAATAGCATTGCAATTTCTTCGGTGTCGTTTTTTCGATCTGATATTTCGTTCACTACTTGCAAGATCATTTCCGTCCCTGCATGGTAGAGCCTTTGATCGCTTATGATTTTGTTGGAAGGAAAGTCTAATTTTCTGGCGATGTGTTTGCAGGTTTCCATCGTTCGCAAGGCAGGGCTGGTTATCAGATAGTCCGGTGTGATCTTCATTTCACGTATTAATTTGCCCATACAGGGTGCATCTTTCTCTCCACGTTTGTTGAGCGGACGATCAAAGTCGTCTAACGATGGATCATCCCAACTTGATTTGGCATGGCGAATGATAATCAGCTTTTTCATAGGCAATATCTTCAATCGTGATGACTAGATTCGTTGCTCATTCCTAGCTAAATTTACGAATCCTACTCGTATCTTTGCAGTTCATGGAAAAGCGACCTCTTCGGAAAGAAATCAAATATACCAGCCTTTATTACTTTATTAGGTTTTTGATTTTCACATCTAATCTCATGCCACGCAAAATGTGGCTAGCATTCTGCGGCTTCTTAGGAAAAGTAGCCTATGCATTTTCACCCAAGCCAAGAGAGCGTGCTATTTTTCATTTGGGACTTGCGTTTGGTCGCGAGAAATCGCCCCGCGAAATTGTTGACTTGAGCAAGGAGATGTTTGTGATGTTGGGTAAAAACGCAGGTGATATATTAAGGTCGCTTAAAGTGAAAACACTTTCCGATCTGGAGAAATTTTTGACCACTCACGGATTGGAAAATTATGAGAAAGCCCACGCGAAGGGAAAAGGCGTTATGTTTTTGACCTCGCATTTGGGAGCTTTTGATTTGCAAATTACCAATATGGCTTTGCGCGGATTGAATCCCAATATTGTCGGCACCGCATTGAAAGATGAGCGATTGAATGCACTTCTCTGGGAATACCGAAATGCCTTTGGAGCCATTGCTATCGAGCGAGGCAAAGAAAGTGTACGCTTATTCAAAGTGTTAAAGTCCGGTGGATCGATTGCCATTTTGATCGATCAGGATACAAAAGTGAAGAGCCGCTTTGTTAATTTTTTTGGGATGCAGGCGGCCACTCCAATCGGAGCTACGATTCTAGCCTTGCGTACAGGCGCTGCAGTTGTGCCAACCTATATTTATTTGGATGAGAAGGGGCAACAACAGATGCACATTCTTCCGGAAATTCCATTGATCATTTCGGGAGACGAAGAAACCGATTTGGTAGTCAATACACAGCGATTCACAGACTTCACCGAAAAAATCGTGCGTGAGCATCCTGAGCAATGGGTGTGGATGCATGAGCGCTGGAAAACTCGTCCGGGAGAAGAAATCAGATAGAACTATTTAATCAGTTCATTCATCTATTTGCTAATGAGTTGTTAAATCCACTCATACGTGGAGAAATAATTTGTGATCCATATCGTTTATTGTAACCTTTTAGACTGTATTGCAGTAGTAGCAATTACCGAAACCATCATTTATGAAGAGAAATTACATTATAGCCTTGGGTATTGTTGTTCTGATACTTGTAGGCTTTTTTATTTTTAATCGTACCAAAGCCAGTGGCGCTGCCGATATCATTGCCGTTGTGAAGAAAGGCGAATTTCGGGTAGAAGTGGAAACTACCGGTGAACTGGAGGCAAAGAACTCAGTAAAAATAATGGGACCGGGAAGTGTTCGCCAATTTCAAATCTGGGAGGTGACGCTTCAAAACATTGTAGACGAAGGAACAGTCGTGAAAAAGGGAGATTGGGTAGCTACGCTCGATCGCTCAGAGTTTCAAACTAAATTCAACCAAAAACAAATAGACTTTGAGAAAGCCAATTCTAAATTCGTGCAAACGCAATTAGACACTACGCTTCAAATGCGTCAGGCGCGCGATGAGTTGATCAACTTAAAGTACGGTGCTGAAGAAAAGGAGATTATCCTACAACAATCGAAGTTTGAGCCACCAGCTACTATCAAACAAGCTGAAATTAATCTTGACAAAGCCAATCGTGCTTATCAGCAAGCATTAGAAAACTATAAGATCAAGCGCAATCAGAACGTGGAGAAAATGCGCGAAGTGGAAGCCGAATTACGAAAAGTAAAAGGCGATTTTGACGGCATGAGTAAAATTCTCGAATCATTTAATGTGATGGCCCCGGAAGATGGGATGGTGATTTATGAGAAAGGATGGGATGGTAAACCAATCAAAGCAGGTTCACGCATCGGCATGTGGGAGCCCACCGTGGCTACACTACCGGATCTTACCAAAATGCAATCAAAGACATTTGTGAATGAGGTGGATGTGCGTAAAGTGAAGCCTGGACAAAAAGTATTGATCGGTTTGGATTCGGATCCGGATAAGAAATTGAAAGGGGTTGTAACGAAAGTAGCAAACGTGGGTGAGCAGCGCCCTAATTCAGATGCCAAAGTATTTGAAGTGTTAGTCGAAATAGACGGAACGGATGCTACGCTTCGTCCTTCGATGACTACGAGCAATAAAATTATTGCGCAGGTTTTGAACGATGTGGTTTTTATTCCATTGGAAAGTTTACACACACAAAACGATTCTATTACCTATGTGTTCAAGAAGGATGGTATAAAGATCACTAAGCAAGAGGTGGTGGTAGCTGAGACAAATTCAAATGAAGCGGTTATTTCTTTAGGGTTGTTGCCTGAAGAGAAGGTGTTCTTATCTGTGCCAGCCGGTATGGATGGCGAAGAAGTAAAATTACTGCCGGAGCAAAATGGAAAGAGGAGAAAGAAGGAGGCGAAGGAAGCAAAGGAAACTCCGAAGGATTCTACTCAGGTGACTAAGCCATCTATTTAATTCGATTAACTACACGTTGCATGAAAAAACTTTTCAGTGCCCGCGTATTGGCTAATCTCTACATTGCCATTGATGCCGTTGTTGCCAATCGAGTTCGCTCTTTGCTTACAGCTTTGGGAATTATTTTTGGAGTAGCTGCTGTAATTGCGATGCTGGCTATCGGTAATGGAGCCCAGCAAGAGATTTTGAATCAGATCAAACTAGTTGGCGTCAACAACATTGTGATCAAACCAATCATCGAGCAAAAGGAAGAAAAGATCAGCGAGAAAGTTGGAAAAAAGGAGCAGAAGAAATTCTCACCCGGATTGACTGTGCGGGATGTAGAAAGTATTAAGAAAATATTACCGGATTTAACCCAAGTAAGTCCTGAAATCATTTTAGACACCTATGTAATACGTAATGGCTTTCGAAGATCGGCCAAGCTAGTAGGCGTAGAGCCAGCCTATTTTTCGATTTATGATTTTAAATTATCGGAGGGTAGCGTGTTCAATGATGAACAACTTAAGTTTGGTGCACCGGTATGTATCATTGGTTCAGCGCTTAAGAGCCGTTTTTTCCCTACCGAAAACCCGATCGGTAAAACCATGAAGGTGGGAACTCATTGGCTCACGATTGTTGGTGTCATGAGTGAGCGCGTGGTTTCACAAGCCAGTATCAGCAAATTGGGTATACGTGATTTTAATATGGACGTGTACATTCCATTGCAAAGCGTTTTAGTCCGCTATCGCAATCGCGATTTGATTACAGCCGAAGCACTGCGATTAGCCGCGCAAAATAGTCGTGGGTTCGTATTTATCAATGGACAGAATAGCTCTAATTCAGAGAGCGAAGCAGAGAAGAAAAACTATCACCAATTGGATCGGTTGGTTTTGCAGGTCGATAAAACCGAAAAACTGCAGGCGACCGCAGAAATTATTTCCCGCATGCTCAAGCGCAGACATTTTGATGTAGTAGATTACGAAATTGAAATACCGGAGTTATTGTTAAAGCAACAACAGCGCACCAACGACATTTTTAATTATGTTTTAGGTGCTATTGCCGGAATTTCATTATTGGTTGGAGGTATCGGTATTATGAATATTATGCTCGCCTCTGTTCTTGAACGGATTAAAGAAATTGGTTTACGCCTAGCTATTGGTGCACAGAAAAGCGATGTTGTACAACAATTTTTGTTCGAGGCCATCATGATCAGCGTAAGTGGCGGAATCATTGGAGTGATTTTGGGTGTGTTGTTTGCCTACCTGGTTTCTTCGTTTGCCGGTATCCCCACTATCATCAGTTTTGCTTCGATTGTTTTATCGTTTGGTGTGGCTGCCACGGTTGGTTTAATTTTTGGAATTGCACCTGCGCGCAGAGCTGCTGCACAAGACCCTATTGCATCTTTACGATATGAGTAAGAAATATACCTTTTTGTTTTTTTGCCTGATGAGTGTAGCCTCGTTTGGGCAAAATAAATTTACACTTAACGAAGTGATTGAACGCGCACGAGCGCAATCACCGGCTTCGAAACGAGTGGCAACCACCAAAGAAACTCGCTATTGGGAATATCGTACCTTCCGGGCACGTTACAATCCACAACTCGCCATTAGTGGAAATGCACCGAGTTATAGTTTGAACTTCCAACAGATTATTCAACCGGATGGAACAAAGTTGTTCAAACCCATCAACCAAACAAACTCGTTTGCCAATCTTGGTTTGCAACAACCATTGCGCTGGACAGGCGGTACAATTTCGGCAAACACGAATTTTAATTTTTTTACCGATAACGCTTTGAAATCGGAATTGTGGAGCGGAAATATTTTTAATGTGCGGTTAGATCAGCCGCTTTATGCATACAATAGTTACAAGTGGGATCGCAAAACATTGCCTCTAAAATATGAAGAGTCGAAGCGTGAGTATGTAGAGCAACTGGAATTTATCTCACAGAACGCTTCTGATTTTTTCTTTCGTGTAATCAGCGCTCAAATCGATGAGCAAATTGCTAAGTTCAATTTGGCCAATAACGACACCATCTATAAAATCGAACAAGGTCGTTATAACATCGGCACGACTTCGCAGGACAAATTATTGCAAGTAGAATTGCAATTGCTTAAGTCAAAGCAAGATGTAGCCCAGGCAAAAATCAATATTCAAAATGCAAGCCTTTCATTGCGAATCTATCTAGGCTTGAAAGACGATGAGGAGTTTCAATTGGTTTTACCCGAAGAGATCCCTCTGTTTGAAGTGAAACTCGAAGAAGCTTTGCAATATGCTAAGAAGAACCGAGCCGCTTATATTTCATTTGAGCGAAGACGGATTGAAGCGGAAAGTGAAGTGGCGCGAGCTAAAGCCAGCCGTTTACAGAATGCATCATTGACTGCTTCATATGGATTGAATAACTCCGGTGCCATGGTCAGTGATCTTTATCGAAGTCCTCAGGAACAACAACAATTTAATTTGGGATTTAGCGTGCCTATTTTGAATTGGGGACGCAACAAGGCAACCATGCAAATGGCACTAGCAAATAAGAAGCTAAACGATTATACCATTGCGCAGGATGAGATCAACGCAGAGCAAGAGATTATCACTCAAGTTCGGCAATTTGAATTACTTCGTTTACAAATTGAGATTACGAAAAAGTCTGATGAAGTGGCGCGTGAGCGATACAACGTAGCACAAAATCGATACCTGATCGGGAAAATTGATATTACCAATTTGAATATTGCCTTAACCGAGAAGGATGCAGCCAGACGCAGCTATCTCGAAGCCTTGCGTTCTTATTGGACTTCCTACTTCAATCTTCGCAGATTGACATTATATGATTTTGCATCAGGTACCTTGCTCTACACTCCTGACTCAGATTAAAGCCCGGTATAGTTAAATGGTGTAATTTTCTTGAGTGTTGCTTTAAGGTCTTCGTTGACTGAAAGCGTATCTATAAAAGCTGTCAAAGTTTGCTGGGTGATTTTTTCGTTTTTTCTGGTCAAGCCTTTCAAAGCTTCATACGGATTTGGATATCCTTCTTTTCGCAAGATGGTTTGTATCGCTTCCGCAACTACCGCCCAATTATCATCTAAATCTTTGTCGATCGCAGATTGATTTAACTCCAACTTACCAATACCTTTTTCCAATGATTTGAATGCGATGATGGTGTGCGCCATAGGTACTCCAATGTTGCGCAACACAGTAGAGTCTGTCAGGTCTCGTTGTAATCTTGAAATTGGAAGTTTGGCCGATAAATGTTCAAACAATGCATTGGCCAATCCTAAATTGCCTTCAGCATTTTCAAAGTCGATGGGATTTACTTTGTGTGGCATGGCAGACGAGCCCACTTCGCCTTCTTTAATTTTTTGTTTGAAGTAATTCATGGAGATGTACTGCCATATATCCCGACTGTAATCTATAAAAATGGTATTGATGCGTTTCAGGTTATCAAACAGCGCAGCCATGTTATCGTAATGCTCGATTTGGGTGGTGGGCGTGCTCCGATTTAGCTGAAGTGTTTGATTTACAAATTGCAGCGCAAATGCATTCCAATCGATGTTTGAATAAGCGACAACATGCGCGTTTAAATTTCCGGTCGCTCCGCCAAATTTGGCTGAGTGTGGAATGTGACTTAACAACTCAATCTGTTGTTTCAACCTGGCGGTGAATACTTCAATTTCTTTTCCCAATCGGGTCGGAGAGGCGGGTTGTCCATGGGTTTTCGCCAGCATGGCAATATCCTTCCAGTCTGCGACATTTTTGTCTAACAATGAAATGAGTTGATGGAGAGAAGGTGTGTATACCTCATCCAAAAACTCTTTTAGCAAGAGAGGAGTAGCCGTATTGTTAATGTCTTGCGAAGTAAGCCCGAAGTGAATAAATTCTTTGAACGAAGAGAGTCCTAAACGATCAAACTCATTTTTCAAGAAATACTCTACGGCCTTTACATCGTGGTTGGTGGTCTTTTCAATTTCTTTAATCTTCTCAGCAGCCGATTGATCGAAGGCGGTATACAATTTTCGCAGTGCTTCAAATTGATCTTTTGGAAACGAAACTAATTCCGGCAACGGCCATTGACAAAGCGCAATGAAATATTCGACTTCTACCCGAACACGGTACCGGATGAGTGCATATTCAGAGAAATAGTTTTGAAGCGATTCCGTGCTTTTGGCGTAACGGCCATCCACCGGAGAAATAGCAAAGAGAGAAGATTTCACGCAAAGGTTATTAAGCAACAAAAGTACACAAAAACAGGCAAGATCAATGCTTTCTAAGAGGGTCTGTATTGATTCGCACGAATGTTTTGCGCTGCCAGAGAAACAGTTTCTGCAATGCGTTTACTTCTGGTTTCTGGGCGTTTCGCATTTAGTATCCATTCAAGTATACCTCGCTTGGTAGAAGGCGGAAAGGCTCCCCAGTTTTTGTAGGCAGTTTTATTTTTTGAAAATTCCTTTTTCAAATCATCGGGTTCTTCCAAATTATCTACTGGGGTCAGCGCATCCCATGTACCCAATTCCTTCGCAAGTGTAATCATTTCCATTCCGGCTGGCGTCATTAATCCTTCTGCCATCAACCGCTCAACTTTTTCTTTGTTGATTTTGCTCCATTTGCTTTTGGGATTGCGCTTCGCGAAAAATTGATAATAGCTCTCATGATCACGCTTATTCGGTTTACTATCTACCCAACCAAAACACAATGCTTCATCAACCGCTTCCGGATAGTACACACTAGGAGTTTTACTTCCTTTGTGATAAATAATCAACCACACAGACTTTGCGGAACGGCAGTTTTTCTCAAGCCACTTTCTCCAGGCACTTCTGGTCTTAGCGTAAAATGTGGGAATGCCGTCTTTGGTTTCCATTGATTATCGATCCATTAATCCAAAGTAGATTTTTTTTAAAAGCATAGCAAATCAAACTTAACTGTAAACATAAATTATGTGATAGCCCATCCATATTCTTACTTTTGCCTCATGTCGTATCCGGTGCTTGAAGTAGTAGATGAATTGAAGGGAAAACTGGCTCATAATCCCGTCGTGATTTTGCAGGCACCACCCGGTGCAGGAAAATCCACAGTTCTTCCCTTGCATTTAGTTCGGGAACCTTGGTTGAATAACAAGAAGATCATTCTATTGGAACCTCGGAGATTAGCTGCGCGGTCCGTAGCGGCACGTCTTGCTGATATGCACGGTGAAGAAGTTGGCCAAACGATTGGGTATCGTGTGCGTTTTGAAAACGTAGTGA